>Ga0187874_10000116_pt1 | contig 103383 bp, 75 predicted proteins | sample June2016WEW_16_1_3_FD_132993 | JGI IMG/M metagenome (GOLD analysis project Ga0187874, IMG submission 132993) | Peatland microbial communities from SPRUCE experiment site at the Marcell Experimental Forest, Minnesota, USA - June2016WEW_16_150 | ecosystem: Environmental > Terrestrial > Soil >... | reverse complement strand
TCGGAGCAACCGTCACCCTATCGACTATCGCGCTTCGGAAAAATCTTCCGTTAGGTTCAGGGAAAGGTGTGTTTTCCCTTGACAAGCCCTTATCATGGATGTCCCACTTTGGTGCGCAAGGGCCTGCGTTTTTGTGGGGCAGGCGCTTTCGCCTGCCAACCGAAAAATCACGGATCGTAGGCGGCACCGCCTTTGCCACCTGTTACAATCGAGCGGCGATTCTAGCGATGCGAGAGCGACTCACTTCTTTCCTGCGCGGCCTGGGGAACCTTGTGGTTGTTTGCGGGCTGGGCATCGGCGTTCAAGTCCTGTTGCAGCGGCCTTTGCCGGGCGCTGCCGCAGCGCTGCTGGCGACCGTCGTGCTTCTAGTGGCATACGTCGCCGGCGCGCGTTGGATTGAAGGGCGGCGAGCCGTGGAGTTGCGCGCGGCTGATTGCGTGCGCGGAATTGGCACCGGGCTGGTGTTGGGCATCGTCCTGTTCTCTTCAGTGATGACAGTCCTGTGGCTGGCCGGAGTGTATCGGCCGGCGGGATGGGGTCACTGGCAGCCGCTGGCCCTGGCCCTGCTCTCGGCACTGGCGGGCGCGGTGTTCGAGGAGGTCATCTTTCGCGGCTTTTTGTTCCGCCTGGTTGCCGGATTGGGAGGCAACTGGACCGCACTCGGTGCCACTTCGGCATTGTTCGGCCTGGCGCACATCAGCAACCCGGGAGCCACTTGGGCGAGCTCCCTGGCGGTCGCCATCGAGGCGGGCATCCTGTTGGGCGCGGCCTACGCCGCCAGCGGGTCGCTTTGGTTGCCGATCGGGATCCACGCCGGCTGGAACTTCACGGAAGGACCAGTCTTTGGAATGGAAGTTTCGGGGCACGCGGGCGCCGGCGGGTGGATCGGCGGCCAACTGCAGGGCCCGGCAATCCTCACGGGCGGAGCGTTTGGGCCGGAGGCGTCGATTCTCGCGGTGGTGGTGTGCCTGGTGCTGGCGACGTTCTATCTGCGAAGGATGGTCTTGCGAAGGCCGGTAGAACTGACGTGATAGCATGGGCGCAGGCTGTCATGCGCCGGGTGCCCGCTCTACTCTTTCTCGCGGTCTTCTGCTTGCCCGCGCAGGATCTTCCGCCCGGGGTCCTCGCGCTGTCGCGCATCCGCGCCCGCGTGGGGCAAGCGCTCGATCAAATGCCGGACTGCACGTGTGCCGAAACCGTGGACCGCTCCTGGAAGCCGGCCGGTAAAGATCTCAAACCCGTAGACCGCGTAGTTCTGCAGATTTTGTTTAGCGGCGGCGAAGAGTTATTCGCGCTCCCGGCGATGCGCGCTGGGAAACCGATCCGTCCGCTTTACTGGCCAGCGGCATGATGGGCAACGGCCTCTTCGCGCTGGGCCTGAAAATCATCTTCCTGAATAACGTATCTACCATCAGGTACCACGGCGACGAGTCCACCGCGGGCCGCCGCGAAGCCCGCTACGATTTCTTCGTTCCGCACGTGGTGGGCGCTCTCCTGGTCCATAACGCTGGCGCTTCCGGCGTGGTGGGCATGCGGGGCTCGTTCTGGGCCGATCTCGAAACGTACGATCTTCGCCGGCTGGAGTATCACGCCGATGAAATTCCGCCCGATCTGCTCTACGCCGATATTTTCACCACCATCTACTACGATCGCGTGCGCATCGGCGACCGCGACGTCCTGCTGCCGCAGGCCGCCGATCTGCGGACCATACAGGTGAATGGCGAAGAGAAATGGAACCACATCGAATTCACTCACTGCCAGGGATTCCACACCGAAGGCACCCTGCCGCTAGGACTCCGCATCACGGTCGCCTTGAGCGCTCCACTGGACGACCACGCCCCCGTCGGCTGACTCATCGAAGGCAAGGTGGCAGCCGGCGTAATGCAAAAAGGGAAGGTTCTGGTCCCCGAGGGCGCGCTCGTCAAAGGCCGCATCCGCCGCCTGGAGCGCTATTCCGACGCCGGCGATTACTTCATCCTGGCTCTGGAATTCACGCGGATCGAAACGCCCTCCGCGAGCCTGCGGTTCTACTCGGAACTTCAGGATGTCGATCGCCCCGAGGGCGTTGATATGATACTCGTCTCTACCAGCGCGGAGCGGTTCCAGTGGGGCATGAACAAGTCGTCCAAGATCGACCACGTGCGGGTCTGGACGCAAGAGGTGCCCGGCGTGGGAACGTTTTTCGTGCGCGGCGCGCATTTTTCTCTGCCGCCGGGTTTCAAGGCGGTCTGGAAGACGCAGCTTGACCCGCGATCCGCCCATCCGTAAAACGGCGACGGGGCGCGGCGCTCCCATCGCCGGCGCGCGGCTCATGCTACCCTCTCTCTTGATTCATGGCCTCCCGCGACCAGAATGAAATCGCGCGCACCCAGGCGCGGTCCGCTTCTCTTACCCGCGAACTCCGTCTCACCGACCTCGTCTTCCTCCAGATCCTCCTGATCGTGGGGCTGCCCTGGACCGGCTACGCCGCCCGGCTCGGCGGCGCGCACTTCGCGCTCTGGCTGCTCGCCATTCTGCTCTTCTACTTTCCGCTCGCCGCCACGGTCACCTTCCTCAGCCGCCGGCTGCCGCTCGAAGGCGGCGTCTATCAATGGGTCAAGCTCGGGATTTCGCCCTTCGCCGGTTTTCTGGCCGGTTGGAATTATTCGTTTTTTCTGGTTTTGATCTACGCGGCCAGCGGTTCGGTGGTGGCCAACAGCCTTTCTTATATCGCCGGGCCGCGGGCCGCCTGGATGAGTTCATCGAAGCCGGTGATTCTGGCCTGCAGCCTGGTCTTCTTCGCGTTGGTCTATCTGGTGAATTACCGCGGGCTGCATCTGGCGCGTTGGGTCACCAGCGCGGGTGGGGCTCTGGTGATGGCGCTCTATTTGCTCATCATCGGCCTGCTGGTGTTGCGCCTGGTGCGCGGCCAAGCCACTCCTCAGCCGGTCTTCGCGCCGGCCTGGCCGGTGCTGTCGCTCATCACCGTCAATCTGTTCAGCAAGATCGCCTTCAACGCCCTCAGCGGCTTCGAACAGGTGGCCGTCTTCGCCGGCGAGTGCCACACGCCGGAGCGCAACATCGCGCGCTCGGTCTCGATCGCCGGCCCGGGCATCGCGGTGCTCTACATCCTGGGCACCTGCTCCCTGCTGGCCTACACGCCGCGGGACCGCATCGACCTCATCGCTCCCATCCCGCAGATCCTGGGCGCTTCGCTCGCGTCCTCCTCGCTGGTGGCCGCGCTCTCCGCCGCCGCCATCCTGGCGCTGCTGTTCGCTTATTTCACACAGACCGTGGCATGCCTTGCGCAGGTCTCGCGCCTGCCCATGGTAGCCGGTTGGGATGGCCTGCTCCCGGCCCGCTTCAGCGAATTGCATCCCCGCTTTCGCACGCCCGTAAACTCCCTCGGACTCGCGGTGGCCGCCTGCGTGGTGTTGGGCGCGGTGAGCCTGGTCCAGGTGGGCGAGCAGGAAGCCAACCAGATCCTGGTCGGCGCGGGTATGGCCTGCTGCGGCATGTACTACGTGGCCATGTTCGCGGTGGTGGTCCGCGGCCAGTGGGGTGAGCGAGAACGCGCTCCGTGGTGGCTTCGTTTGGCCGTCTGCGCGGCCGCCGCCGTCACGGTGCTGGCCGTGGCGCTCGACGTCGTGCCGATCCTCGACGTGGCCCGCCCGGTGCTGTTCGGCGTCAAAGTGGGCGGCGCGGTGGCGCTGATTAATGCCGCCGGTTGGTGGGTCTATCCGCGCGGCGGGGCTTCGGGGGCGAGGCGATAAGCGATTTCACAAGGATTTGGCAGGCTTGAGGCGCCGGATGCTGAAAGCCGGCTGCGGGCAAGATTGCCCGCCCTACCTTAATTGCGCGTGCCGACGCTTTCGGTGCGGCCGGCCAAGGGTTCGACCGCCCCCACGCCGCAGACGGCTACGCCGGTCTGGGTCAAGGCGGCCAGGAAGTTGAACAGCAGGTGGTAGAACACTTGTTCGGTAAGAGGCTGGCGGCCGGGCAGACGGAAACTGGCGGGTAGTTCCTTGTTGATCGAAAGGCGTACCGCGTGGCGCTGGGCCTTGCCGGCGCGGTCTTTCTTGTTGGCCAGCGTCATGGGTGTCTGCATCACCGCCCCGGAGCGGCCGTCCACGTAGAACTGGCAGCGCGAGAACCAGCCCAGATTCGCCGGATCGGCGGCGTCGAACAGCAATAGGGGCGATTCGCGCTCGCGCGCCGTCAGATCCAGTTGGATGCCGCGCTGGCTTTCGCGGGTCCGCGCCTCGAACCCGGCTTGGCGGGCGATGCTCGCCACCGTCTCCGGTTCGAGTTCGAGATAGATCAGTTTATGTTGACCCGCCTGGAGTACCTGCATGCGAACGGCTATTGTAGCGCAGGGCCCCGCCCGGCATGCCGCAACCCGCATTTCTCAGTGCGCCTCAAAGGCGTGGATCACCAGTGGGGGAAGGACCCACCCAAGGAGGTTGTTGGTTGAACTTGGTAGCTTGCGAGTGCCGCCGGCTTTCAGCCGGCGTTTGCCGAGTGCCAAGACTCCTGATCGAGAGAAGAGCCGCCTGAAAAGCGGCTGCAGGCAAGATTGCCTGTCCCACAAAACCGGCAAAACTTCGGCAGCACTAGCAAAGGGCTCTGTCTTTGGCCCGGCCGGGCTTGTGGCGGTATGATGTTCTAGAAAGCCATGGCTGTGACTGTTCAGCTCAAGGATATCGTCGACGCGCTGGAGATGCAGTTTGACGAGCACTTGTCCTACCTGGATCTCGACAGTGGCAAGGTGGAAACCGTCTCCAAGGATCTGTCGAACGAGGCAGAGGAATCCGACGACGAGGAACCGGACCTTCCTGATTGGCAAATGCCGGAATGGGAGATTGCCAAGCGAATCGTCTCGACGGACCGGTTCAAGCGGCTGCCCACGAAGTATGACGTCCACGAATGGGAGATCATGCGGGATTTCGCGGATTCCTTGGAGTCCGAGAAGATCGGTCAGGAACTCCTGAACGCCATTCACGGCGCCGGGGCATTCCGGTATTTCAAGGACACCGTTCGGCGGCGTGGCATTGAATCGAAGTGGTTTGAATTCCGCGACGAAGCCCTGAGGGAGATCGCGCGCGAGTGGTGCGAGGAAGAGGGCATCGCTTGGGAGTAGTCTTTCGGACCGATCGAATCGGCCGTGCGCCATAGCAGTGGAACGGCGTGGACCCCAATCAGAGCCGCGAACGTAAGAGAGCGGTTGCAGGCGCCAGACTAAAGTTCGCGTAGCAGACGAAGACGATCCAGGTAAAACCACGGACTGACGCCAAACCCTCTCTTACGTTCGCGGCTCTGCCTGACGTACTCCTACGCTGGGACCACTACCTCCGCGGCGCACCGAAAAAGAAGTGAGGCTGGCCTTCGCAGACACCCTCTACTGGGGCGCAGTACTTCATCCACACGATCAGTGCCGCACGCAGGTAATTCGCGCTCGGGAGGCGCTTGGGGAAACCCGCCTGGTTACGACCGACGAGGTGCTAGCCGGTCCAGCTTGGCGATGATGACCGTTTGTACTGCGCCAGCGTCGACCATCGCAAGCAACCGCGCCATGCCAGGGGGGTTCAGGCTCTTGGCGGACTCGCCCCCATCGACGATCGGAAACTGGTGACACCACCACGCATGGCGCGTAACGTCAACAAAGTTGCGAATATCACGGCACCGAGGTTAGGCCATGGTGTACTGTGGCAGAATCGAGTGCGGGAGATCAGTTGCGCACGGGAGGCGGGCTTTGGAAAGGACCGAAACCAAAGATGACTTCACCACAAGCCAGTCCATTCATTCTCAATCTGGATAGCCCCCAGGCGACACTCGAGCGGGTGGGCGGCAAGGGTGCATCGCTTGCGCGCATGGTGGCGGCTGGCCTGCCCGTGCCGCCGGGCTTCCACATCACCACCGACGCCTATCGGCGCTATGTGGATGAGAACCATCTCGGCGACAGGATTCTGTCCGCTGCGGCACAGGCACAGGTCAACGACCCCGCCGCGCTCGATCGCGCGTCGGAGCAAATTCAATCGCTCATCGCACAAGGCACGATACCCGGCGACATCGCCGAGATGATACGGCGGTGGTACGGCGAACTTGGCGTCGATGTTCCCGTGGCGGTTCGCTCGTCGGCCACGGCGGAGGATTTGCCGGGCATGTCGTTCGCGGGCCAACTGGAATCGTACCTCAACGTACGCGGCGGCGATGAAGTGATCCATGCAGTCAAGCGGTGCTGGGCGTCGCTGTGGACGGGGCGCGTGATCGGTTACCGCAAACGGCAAGGGATCCGGCCGGAAGACGTCAGCATGGCCGTCGTCGTGCAGCAGCTTGTTTCGGCCGAAGTCGCAGGCGTGGTCTTCACTGCGAATCCGGTAACGGGCGCGCTCGACGAACTGATGATCAACGCGGCATGGGGTTTGGGCGAGGCGATCGTCAGTGGCCGCGTTACGCCAGACACGATTGTCATCAACAAGCAAACGGGAGCGATTGCATCACAGGAAATCGCCGGCAAAGAGGTCATGACGGTGCGATCACACGAAGGCACGCGCGAAGAGCCTGTCCCGGTCGACAAGCGCCAACGAGCCGCGCTGGAGCCCCTACAGGCCGCGGAACTGGCACGACTCGGCGTGAAGATCGAACAGCTCTACGGCCAGCCGATGGACATTGAATGGGCTATGTGCGATGGGCGGATCTTCATTGTGCAGGCGCGGCCGGTGACCGCGTTGCCCGAATCGCGCGCGCCGCTCGAATGGAAGGTCCCGCGAGAGGGAGGGCGCTACTTCCGAAGCAGCGTGGCCGAATTGCTGCCCGAGCCGCTCTCACCATTGTTCGCGACGCTGGCCTTGCCGCTGTGGAACGAGGCGACACAAGAGATGATGGCGCAGTCGATGGGGCTCGAGCATGACTCGTTTGCGCTCCTGACGATCCATCAGTATGCCTATTACGAAATGGCGTTGACTGCGTGGCAATCGGCGCGGTTGCTTTTTACATTGACGGTGCGGGGACCGAGGATGGTCAGGATGCTGCGCACGGCGCGGACGCGATGGGCCGATGAAGCACGCCCGCGTTATGCGAACGTGGCTAGCGAGTGGACCGGGCGCGACCTGGCCGCGACGCCCGCACTGGAATTGCTCGCCGGCGCGCACCAGATCGTGGAGGCGGCGGCACGCTACTATGTGAGCATCCAGCTCGTCCTGGCGGCCGCAAATTTGAGCGAAGCCATTTTTACAAACGTGTACAACCGCCTCATCAAGCGCCAGAGCGACCCGCCCGCACTGACTTTCCTGCTGGGTTTCGATAGCGTGCCGATCCGCGCGGAGAAGTCGCTCTACGCTCTGGCGATGTGGGCGCGGCTCGAAGGCGAACTCGCCGGATATCTTGCGCGGGCGAGCGGCAAGGACATTGCGGCAGCATACGAATCGCAATCGGCGCCTATAGCCGGCGGCGAAAGCTGGCGCGGATTCACGGGACGCCTCGCGGAACATCTGAATCATTTCGGTCACGTCATCTATGATCTGGATTTCTCCAAGAGCGTCCCCGCCGAGGCCCCGGCGCCGCTGCTCGAAACGCTCAAATACTTTGTTGCGGGACAAGGCCGCAACCCGTACGAGCGGCAGGCGGCGGCAACGGCGGCGCGGGAGCAGGCCGCCGAATCGTTGCTCGCGCGCCTGAGCGGGCTGCGCCTGCGATTGTTCCAGAGCGTGCTTCGCTGGGCCCAACGTTGGGCGCCGCTGCGCGAGGACACGCTCGCCGACGTCGGCCTGGGATGGCCGGCACTGCGCCGCATCTTGCGCGAAGCAGGACGCCGGATGGTTGCGGCGGGCGCCATCGCGGAACGCGACGACGTGTTTTGGCTGAAGCGGGAAGAGGTGGAGGAGGCAGCGCGCTTACTCGATGCCGGCCAGCCCGCGGAGGATGATCGTCGCGCGATAGCGGAGCGACGTGAGACCTGGCGGCGGGAGCATGGTGTTACGCCGCCTGTCGCGTTGCCTGTTAAGGGGGACGCCCGGTTCTTCGGCCTTGACCTCAGCCGCTGGATGCCCGCGCGCAGTAGCCAGGCGGCAAGCAGCACCATTAGAGGAATTGGCGCCAGCCCAGGGAGGGTGGCGGGCCCAGCCTGTGTGATTCACGGTCCTGAAGAGTTCGACCGGATGAAGCCGGGCGATATTCTCGTCGCCAACATCACAACGCCCGCGTGGACACCGCTGTTCGCGATGGCGTCAGGCATCGTTACGGATGTGGGCGGCCCGCTGAGTCACAGCTCGATTGTGGCGCGTGAATACGGCGTGCCGGCTGTACTGGGAACCGGCGTGGCCACGCACCGTATCCGCAGCGGGCAGCACATCACCGTGGACGGCGACGGCGGTGTAGTGACATTGGGTGGATGAGATATGTTGCCTCTATAAGCCAGTCCAACGGCTCCATCTGAAGCTCACCTGAATGTGTGCGGGATGTCCTGAGTTGTCACCGACATAGAGAGACCGGGCGAGTCTCCGCCACGTAGGGAGCCAACGGCAACTTGCATACCGAGTCCACTCTGTTGGCATGAGTGGGATTGGAAAATCGCCCCCTTGGTCGCGCAGTGCCTGGAAGTGGGAGTAACGGGCCCGAAACGGCATCCTGGGAAGCTGACGTGGTTCGTAGCTCGCGGACACGCGGTACTTGTAGCTGCAGAGCAAGCAGGACCGTCTTTCAACCGCCAGCAGCGACGCGCAACGTGCCGCCCGTCCGGGTGTTCGGCTTCGCGACCAAGCAGGCGGCGGTGGACGCCGAAGTGGTGCGCCGCACCGAGGAGCAGAAGAAGTACGGAATTCCGCCAGCAGTTCGGGCCTGATTACCGGGGCGGACCTGGAACTGATCTTCGCAAACCCGGACGGAACACCGCTTCGGCCGAATTCAGTCTCGTCGGTGGTTTCGCTGCTGTTCCGCCGGCTGGGGCTTCCCCAGGGGGCGAGCCTGCACTCCCTGCGCCACAGCCACGGGTCGCACCTGCTGGCCGATGGGGTACCGCTGGCGATGGTGTCGGAGCGCCTGGGGCACTCCTCGGTGCGGACGACGGCGGAGGTTTACGCACACGCGCTCCGAGGCCAAGACGATGAGGCGGCCCGGCGGGCGCCGGGACATCAACCAAAAGTAGGACGTAGGGATGGTCAGCGTGCGAATGTGGTAGGTTCCACGCTCGGGCCGCCCAGCGCCGCCAGCGGGTCTGCGTTCATTCGGTGCAGGGAACCCCTGGCCGGGCCGCAGTCCGCCGACGCTCCTCCGATGACCAACAAAGGATCATTGGGTAATATTTCGGTAATATCAGAGCTGTACTCTGTATTTGCCAGCGTGTCGGTGGCGTAGCAGGACCTGCCGGCAACGGCGGACCGAGATTTGAGCGTAAGCCCTCAAAAGCGCTGGCAAAAGGAGACGATGACTTATGTTTACCAAGTTCCTAGCAGCGTCCGTGTTCACTGCATCGCTGTTGGCAATCCCAGGTTCGGCGCAGTCTGCGGCCGAATTGTTGCAGAAGGGACTCTACGCGCAGCAAACTGCCGGCGACCTCGATGGCGCCATCAAAATCTTCCGCCAGATTGTCAGTTCCGCGACGCCCGCGCAAAGGGCCCAGGCCGCCCAGGCGCAGTACCTGTTGGTGCAGAGCCTCATCCGCAAGGGAGACTTCACGGTAGCCGCGCAAGAACTCCAAAAACTGGCAACGGATTACCCCGACTATAAGGATCTGGCGAAGAGTCTGGTTGCTTCCGCCAGCGTTGGCGTGCGTTCTGCGGTTATCAATGCGATCCCCGCATGCGTCACGCCAGACCTTGGCACGGTCGTGGGTAGCCACTACCAGCACAAGAAGACCGGAGTCCAATTCGACTTGCCACAGGATTGGTCGGTTCCCTGCACGGTTCCATCGGGAATCGGCGAGATGGCGCTGTTGGCGGATGCGGATCTCAAGGATGCTGGCGTCTTTGCCTGGATGACTTCGGAGAATATCCTCGCCGGAGATATTCACTCCCGGCTTCAGTGGGACTTCGCCGAAAAGGAAGGGTCGCGGCGGTCCCAGTTCGGCGAGAATTACGCGTACCGGCTGAATAGCGTCCAGGACGCACCCATCGGAGGGCAGCAGGCATTGGTCGCCATAGCCGACTACACGACGCCTGACGGCACAAAAATGTCCGAGTATCACACCTGGATCTATACCACCAAGACCAGGGTCTACTTCGCCGCCCGCGTTGCCGCGTCCGATCTGCCGCAGTTCCAGGCCGTCTTCGTACGCCTCATCCAGTCGGCCATGATCCCCTAGGAGAAGAAGGTCGTGCCGACTGCCACCAGATCCGGCGGGATGAGCGAGAGGCGGGGCGCATGGTTCATGTTGCTCTTTCTCTTCCTTGGAGTTCTGGTCCCGACGGCCTGCGTTCTCTGGTTCATGCATGAGGCTTCCAGGAACCAGGTCGAGTCGGCACGGCAAAACGTGCGGGAAGCCTATCGCAACCAGCTCCGCTTCGTTCGCGACCGCCTGGCTGAGTTTTGGACATCCCGCGCCGCCGCCGTCGAGGCACAGGCCGGGAAAGCAACCGCGGCAGACTTCCGCCGCATCGTTGCCGCGGGCCTGGCCGATTCCGTCGTCCTGCTCGATCGCGGCGGCGCTCCCGTCTATCCCGCGCCCGTCGCGATGCCGTCTCCCGATCCCCTGATGAGCCGGCCCGACTGGCGTGCGATGGAAATGCTGGAGCGGCAACCCGCCCGGCTGGGCGATGCCGCGGCGGGGTACGCACGCATGGCGGCGTCCGAAACGGATCTCTCGTTCGCGGCGCGTGCCACCCAGGGCCAGATTCGCTGTCTGGTCACGAGCGGAGACAGAGAAGCGGCGCTTCGCGTGATCGAGAGCCAGTTCCTGGCGGGCCGCTTCGCGAACCGGGGCGAAGATATGGAGCACCGCCCGATCGCCGCCGACGAGTTGTTGCTTGCTTTGCACCTCATGAAGCCGGCCAGCCCGCGATATCAACGTGTGGCTCAGCGGCTGGCCGCGCTGTTGAACGACTACGATGCTACCGTGATGCCCTCGGCCCAGCGGATTTTCCTGATCGCCGAGTTCCGTTCCCTGGCGCCCCAACCCGAGCGCTATGCATTTCCCATGGACGCGGCGGAGCGCCTGGCCGTTGAGTTCCTCGATTCGGAAAGCCCCCGTCTCCGCGTCAAGCAGGGCCCGGTCGCTGCGGCTGGCATCCCGGATACGTGGACGCTGCATTCCCCGAGCGGACGGGTGATTGCCCTCTACCGCACCGCAACCGTATCTTCTGTGATGGAGCGCCTGCTGGAGGACAGGAATACGTCGAGCGTGAAGTTCGCCGTGGTGCCACCCGGGAATTTCGTCCCCGCCACCGCGGATGCGATTCCGGCGGGACCGATGTTGCCCGCCTGGCAAGTCTCGTTCTCGATGCTTGGCACCAAACCGGTGGAGGAAGCCGCGCGGCGCCAGATGGCCGTCTACGCATGGGTGGGGTTTCTGGTGATTGCCGCAACGACGATCGCCGGTCTCCTGGTCGGCCAATCGTTCCGGCGCCAGTTGCGACTGACCCGCATGAAAACCAATTTGGTGGCGACGGTTTCCCACGAATTGAAAACGCCCCTGGCTTCCATGCGCCTGCTGGCGGATGCGTTGCTCCGGGATGCGCAGTTCGATCCCCTGAAAACCCGCGACTACCTCGAATTGATCGTCGGCGAAAACCTTCGCTTGGCGCGCCTGATCGAGAATTTTCTGACGTTCTCGCGCATCGAGCGCAATCGCCAGAGATTCCAGTTCGCCGAGACGAATCCTTCCGATGTGGTGATCTCCGCGGTGCGCGTGATGCGCGACCGCCTGAAAGCTTCGCCGTGCCGCTTGGACGTGGAGGTCAGCGACGGCCTGCCCTCCATTCGCGCCGATGAGGACGCCCTGGTAGCCGCGCTGCTCAACCTGTTGGACAATGCCCACAAGTATACGCCGGGTGATAAAAAGATCTCCGTGCGTGCCTATCGGGACGACGGCCATCTGATCCTCGCCGTGAAAGACAACGGCATCGGAATTCCCGCGCGCGAACAGAAACGCATTTTTCGCAGTTTCTACCAGGTGGACCGGCGCCTCGCGCGCGAGACGGGCGGCTGCGGCCTGGGCCTCAGCATCGTCGATTTCATCGTGCGGGCGCATGGCGGCGCGGTCGAAGTCAACAGCCAGGCCGGCGCGGGCAGTACCTTCAGTATCGTACTGCCCTGCGACCCGGCGATGGGGGCGCGCGCATGACCGGCAGCCGGATTCTGATCGTAGAGGATGAACCCGCTTTGCTGCGCGGCCTCAAGGATACCTTCGCGTCCATAGGCTACACGGTTCTTACGGCGGCGGACGGAGAGACGGGACTGGATTTGGCGGTTTCCAAAGATCCTGATTTGATCCTGCTCGACATCATGCTGCCGCGCGTCAATGGTTACGAGATCTGCCGCACGGTGCGGGCGCGCGGCCTGGAAATGCCGATTCTCATGCTGACCGCCAAAGGCCAGGAAGAGGATATCATCCTCGGGCTGAACCTGGGCGCCGACGATTACATCACCAAGCCCTTCAGCATCGGCGAACTGATTGCCCGTACCAACGCGTTCCTGCGGCGAAGGAGGTCGAGCGGCGCCGCCATCTGCAGATTTGGCGAATTTGAACTGCACTACATGACGCACCGGCTGTTTCGCAACGGCCAGGAGGTCATCATGACTGCCAAGGAATTCCAACTGTTGGCTTATTTTGGCAGACACCCCGGGTGCGCGCTCACGCGCGCCGCGATTCTGGAAGCCGTCTGGGGCAATTCCGTGACGGTCACGGAGCGCAGCATTGACCGGTGCGTAGTGACGTTACGGGCCAAGGTCGAGCCGAAACCGCATCGGCCGATCTATATACAGACCATTCGGGACGTTGGTTACCGTTTCGAACCGGAGCAGGAAGAATGACCTTCCTTCCCATTTCACCTGATAACCGTTAGCGCGCCCGCAGGCGCGCGGCTGTGAAAGAAAGTGAGCATGATGCGGCGCTTCCGCACACTGTGTACAGGTGTTGTGTTTTCATGCTTCGTAACCGTGGTGTATTGCATGCAGACGGCGCAATGGGAGAACCTATTGCGCGACGGAGTTCTGGCGTGCGAACAGGGCCGCCTCGAAGAGGCCGAGGCTCTGCTCAAGCAGGCTAGAGATGGGGCACGGACAGTCTGTCGGGACCGGGCGTCGGCATGAGCGGCACGCATGAGTGCGAGGCAATGGTGGCTGCAAGCGCCGACAGGAATGGCGGCGTTGGCCGGGCTCCGTCCGGCTGAGCCGGCTGCGGGCAAGATTGCCCGCCCCACGTGGCGTGCCTTCCCCTGCTCCGCGCCGTCCGTTACACTGGCTGCCAGGAGCTTCCCAACTTGCGATTTCATAAAGCGGTCATCACCGCGGCCGGGCCCGATCAACGCGCTCTGCCCCTGCAGAATCTGATCGATCGCGACGGTCGCGAGAAGTCCGTCCTCGGCATCCTCATCGAACAGGCCCTCGCCGCAGGCGTCGATGATATCTGCGTGGTGGTCTGGCCAGGCGATGAGGCGCGCTACTCTCAGGCCGCCGGCGGCTACGCCGGCATGGTCCGTTTCGTGGCCCAGCCCCGGCCGCTCGGATATGGTCACGCCATCCATTGCGCCCGCGCCTTCGTGGGCTCGGACCCCTTCCTCCACATGGTCAGCGATCACCTCTATGTCAGCCCCGGTGAACCCTCCACCCTCCAGGTGGTCGAGATCGCTCAGGCCGAGGAATGCTCCGTCTCGGGCGTCCAGGCCACTCGCGAATCCCAGTTGCCTTTCTTCGGCGCGGTGGCCGGCCGCCGGCAGCCCGGCCGCCCCGGGCTTTACCGCGTCGATACGGTCCTCGAGAAGCCCACCCCTACCGAGGCCGAACAGCGCCTGGTCGTCCCCGGCATCCGCGCCGGCTACTATCTCTGCTTTTTCGGCATCCACGCCTTCACCCCCACGGTCATGGACCTGCTCGGCGGCGCCATCGCCGCAGCGCCCGAGACACCCGTCACGCTCTCCACCGTCCTCGCCGAACTAGCCCACCGCGAGCAGTACCTGGCCGTCGAAGAAGCCGGCCGCCGCTACAACCTGGGCGCGCGCTATGGCTTGCTCACTTCCCAAATCGCCCTCGCCCTGCACGGCCGGGATCGCGGCGAAGTGCTTTCCCACCTGGTCGAGTTGCTCGCGGACCAGGCGCTCGCGGAGGGCGGCCGAAAGTGAGCCCTCTGGTCGAAGTAATCACCTCCGCCGACCCCGAGACCCGCGACCGCCCGCTTGATTCGGTTTGCGCCGGCTTGCCGCTGGCCGCTCTCCTCGCGGAGTGCCAGGCCCTCGACCGTTTCCGCCGCTCCAGCGACAACCTCTACCAGCGCGTACGCGCGCTCTTCTTCCTCTACGCCATTCATCGCTACCACGTCCCGCCGCGCGATCCCGCCGGGGCGGCTTCACAGATCCCCTTCGCCGGCTATTCCAACCTGTTGAAGCGCCGCTTCGAAGAGGCCATCGATCTCTTCCTCGCCGCCCAGAGCGCCAACGGACCGGGAGCCGCCATCTCCAGCGCTCTGGCTGCCGCCTACCGCGGCCTGGGCTTCCAGACCCTGGCCGACCAGGTCCGCCGTAGCGTGCGCTCGGTCCGCGGCAACCAGTGGATGTTCCGCACCGGCCATCCCGCCGACTACGCGCTCCGCCTCCGTCCCGAACTGCTGCGCCCGGCCTCCGGGCTCTACCCGGTGCTTTCGGAATCCACCCCCGTCCGCATGGATCTCACGCACAGCGGCTGGAGCGACATCTTCTTCCTCGGCATGGACTTCCCCGAAGGCGCGCGCGTCCTCAACATATCCATCGATCTGGCCGTCCGCGGCTCAGGTCTCCCCGCCGAACCCAAACCGCCCGTGGAAGCCTACCTCCGCGTGATCGATCAGCCGGTGCTGCGGCTCGCCAGCGTGGACTTGCGGGCCACCGCCGAGATCGCTTCCATTGCCGAGGTCTTCGATTTCGCCCGCGATTACCTTGGATTGCTCAAAGCCGCCGTGATCGCCTCCGGACTGGTGCCGCCCGGCATGGAAGGCGCGTCGCAGCCGCTCTCCGACGTTCTCGAGCGGCTCACCGGCGCTCGCGGGCTGGGGCTCGAGATCGTCAGCAGGGTCAACGGGATTCCCAAAGGTTCGCGCCTGGCCGTCTCCACCAGTCTGCTTGCCAGCCTGATCTCGGCCTGCATGCGCGCTACTGGCCAGGTCCGATGCCTCACCGGCGGATTGGACGGAGAGGAGCGCCGCCTGGTGGCCGCGCGCGCCATCCTGGGCGAGTGGCTGGGCGGTTCCGGCGGCGGCTGGCAGGATTCCGGCGGCGTCTGGCCCGGCGTCAAGCTGATCTACGGCGTCGCCGCCTCTTCGGACGACCCCGAGTTCGGCATCAGCCGCGGCTGCCTGCTGCCCCGGCATCGCATCTTCGACGCGGCCGAGATCTCGCCTGAAACCCGCCAGGTTTTGCAGGACAGCCTGGTGCTGGTGCACGGCGGGATGGCCCAGGACGTGGGCCCCATCCTGGAAATGGTCACCGAGCGCTATCTGCTGCGCTCGGAAAAGGAATGGCTGGCCCGCCGCGAAGCCATAGGCATCCTGGATGAAGTGCTGGTTCAGCTTCGCCAAGGCGATGTGCGCGGCATCGGCCGCTCGACCGGACGCAATTTCGATGGGCCCATTCAGACCATCATCCCCTGGGCCGGCAACCTTTATACTCACACCCTGATCGAGCGCGTGCGCGCCGAAATGGGCGACGATTTCTGGGGCTTCTGGATGCTCGGCGGCATGTCCGGCGGCGGCATGGGCTTCCTGTTTCAACCGCGCCACAAAGCCGAAGCCCAGGAACGCCTGCAACGGATCATGAGCGAAACCAAGGCCGCCATGGAACACGCCGTGCCGTTCGCCATGGAGCCGGTGGTGTACCACTTCACCATCAACGAGTGGGGTACCACCGCGGTTCTGCGCGCAGGCGAGGCCGCCCTCATGCCAGCGGAGTATTACACTCTGGCCGTCCCACCGCTGGTCCGCTCCGAAGCTAAGTTGCTCTCCCCCGCGCGCCGCGCCGAGCTCGACCGTTTCGCCTCCGCCTGCCGCAACCTGCCCGAGTTCGGCGGCATGGTGCAGCAGATGTTCGATCACCTGCTGCCGCGCGGCCACGAGAAGCCGTCCGCCGCCGCCCATAGCCTGGATGCGCTGCTGCGGGCGCATGGTTTCGATGCCGTGCAACACGAGCAGATTCAAGACGACCTCCGCGGCGGCCGCATCGGCCTGGCGCAGAACCGTTTGCCGGCCAACAGCGACATTCAGGACGTTCAGCCCGGCGACCTGGCGGACGCTACCAAAGGTCTGCCGGAGCACTATCGCCGCACCGGTCTGGATGCCCTGGCGAGCGGCAGGGTGGCGGTGGTCTCGCTGGCCGGGGGCACCGGCAGCCGCTGGACCAAGGGCGCGGGCGTGGTGAAGGCGCTCAACCCCTTCTGCCGGTTGGGCGGCCGCCACCGCAGCTTTGTGGAAGTGCACCTCGCCAAGAGCCTGCGCACCGGCCGCGAAACCGGTACGCTGCCGCCGCATGTCTTCACCACCAGCTACCTGACGCACGACGCCATCGCCGCTCATCTTGGCGCCTGCCAGAACTACGGCTACCCCGGTCCGGTGCTGCTTTCGCCCGGCCGGAGCATCGGCTTGCGCATGGTTCCCATGGAACGCGATCTGCGTTTCGTCTGGGAGGAAATGCCGCAGCAGTTGCTCGACGAACAGGCGCAGAAAGTGCGCGAAAGCCTCCACCACACGCTGATCCAGTGGGCGCGCCAGGCGGGCGAAGGCAGCAACTATACCGACAACCTCCCGCTTCAGTGCCTCCATCCGGTGGGGCACTGGTACGAGATCTCCAACCTGCTTCGCAACGGCACGCTGCTCCGCCTGCTGGCCGAATATCCACGGCTGAACTACCTGATGGTGCACAACATCGACACCACCGGCGCCGATCTGGACGCGGCGCTGCTCGGTTACCACATCGAACAGGGCGCGGGCCTCACCAGCGAAGTGATTGCCCGCCAGTTGGAGGATCGCGGCGGCGGCCTGGCGCGAGTCAACGGCGGTTTGCGGCTGGTGGAGGGAATGGCGTTGCCGCGCGAAGAGGTGGAATCCCAGCTTTCGTATTACAACAGCGCGACGTATTGGCTCGATCTGGACCGCGTGCTGGCGGTTTTCGGCCTGGAACGCGGCGATCTCGCCGACCAACAGAAACTCGGCGACGCCACCCGCCGCCTGGCCGCGCGGATGCCAACCTACATTACTCTGAAGGACGTCAAGAAGCGCTGGGGCAAGGGCCAGGAAGACATCTTTCCGGTGGCGCAGTTCGAGAAGCTGTGGGGCGATATGACCGCCCTTCCCGATCTGGATTGCCGCTACCTGATTGTCCCGCGCAGGCGCGGCCAACAACTGAAAGAGCCGGCGCAACTCGACGCCTGGCTGCGTGACGGCTCGGCCGCCCACATCGAAGGGCTGTGCGGCTGGTAGGGGATTTGTTGAGCGCGCATTTCTCTCATATTGAGCCGGCCTCGATCGACACCTAAGTGACAGTATTCGGCTTAGGCGGGGCCGGAGAGGAGACCGTCGTTGGGATAGAAGTGGTCGACGTTTTCCGGAGTGATGACCTGGTGACTGGTGAAGATGGCGGGTGGCACGGCCTTGTTGCCGAGGATGTCCAGGGCGAGGCGGATGAGACCGTCGCCGTACTTTTCCGGGAAATAGGCGACGGAGGCGACTAAGCGGGTGCCGGGAGTGCGGAGTTCGGCGCGCGCTTCGGTTTCGGCATTTTGTCCGACGATGGCGCAATCGGCGGCGCGGCCGGCCTCCTGAAAGGCGCGCAGAGCGCCCAAGGCGCTGGAATCGTTGACGGCGCCGACCAAGATGCGGCGGGCTTTGGATTCGCGCAGGTATTTGCGCACTCGCTCGTGGGTGGTCTGGAACTGGCCGTCGCCGTCGATGGAAACGGTGCGGCAGGATTCGGCGACACGGAGGGATTCGCCGATGCCGACGGAAATGCCGCGGATGCGCGTCTTGGGGAGAGAGCCGGCGCGTTGTAACTCGATCAGCAGAATCTCATCGACTTCAGAATTCCAGTGGCGTTTGGCCCAGCGGCCGAGATAGTGACCGGCCATAAGTCCGGCCTGGTAGTTATTGGCCCCAAAGTAAGTGGCGCCGGGGTGGGGGATATCGATGGCGATGAAAGGGATGTGCGCCTCCAGGTACTTAGCGCCAATGGCGGGGGCGACCACTTCGTCGGTCTGAAACTCGATGACCAGATCGACTTGTTCGCGGATGAGGTAGTCGGCGCTGCGGAGAGCGATCTTGGGCTGATAGCGGTTGTCGACGACGATGAGTTCGACCTCGGCGCGATCAGCGGCGCGGCTGAGGCCGGCGCGGACCTCGCGATCGAAGGAAGCTTCCTGGCCCTGGGCGGCGTAGCCGAGGCGGTACAAACGGCGCCGGCGCACTTCGGCGGCCAGGCGGTAATGATTCTCGCCGACCTTATCCAGGAAGCCGCACTGGTGCAGAGTGTAGAGCAGGCGGAAGCACATGCCCTTGTTGAAGGCGGTGCGTTCGACGACATCGCGCAAGCGGAGAATGTCGCCGGGCTTCTGGAAAACTTCCAGGACCCGAGAGGCGTGGACGAGCGATTTGACCGTGTACCGGCTGTGGTTGGAAGTCTTCACTTGGACCCCCCGGCAGCGTTCAGACGGAGACCTCCATTGTTGTAACAGTTTTGAGATTCAAAACGCAAGCGGGGCGGGAACGGGGCGGGCGGATGCGGGGAAAGGCGCGAATCCTCATCGTAAACGCAGTGTTTGCGTAGAAATAGGCGGCTGGGGGAGGGGATGCGGAACGTTCCGCAGTACAAAAAAGGAGCCGCGACTGGCCAAGCGGGTGGCCGTTGCGGCCCGCAACACCGTACAATACAGACTTTGCACCGACCGGCAAACTTATGACACCGAATCCCTTGATTGGCGTGATTTTCCACTGGCTGGGTGGTCTTGCCTCCGGCAGTTTCTATGTTCCGTTCCGCGGCGTCAAGCGATGGTCGTGGGAGACGTATTGGCTGGTGGGCGGCTTCTTCAGTTGGATTATTGCTCCCTGGGTGTTGGGGACGATCATGACCAACGACCTGCCGGCGGTGCTCCGCGAGACGCCGGGGAGCACGATTCTCTGGTGCTATTTCTGGGGCTTGTTGTGGGGGCTGGGCGGGCTGACGTTCGGGTTGACGATGCGGTACCTGGGGATGTCGCTGGGGATGGCGATGGTGCTGGGATACTGCGCGGCGTTTGGGACGTTGATGCCGCCGATCTTCGACGGAGTGTTCGCGACGAGCGTGCTGGGTACGGTGTCGGGCCGCGTGATTCTGTTCGGCGTGGCCGTCTGCCTGGGCGGGATCGCGTGCGCGGGTAAGGCGGGCATGTCCAAAGAAAAGGAGATGTCGGCGGCGGAGAAGCAGGAGGTCATCAAGGAATTCAATTTGAAGAAGGGCGTGGTGGTGGCGACGTTCTCCGGCGTGATGAGCGCGTGCTTCTCCTACGGTCTGCGGGCGGGCGACCCCATCAAAGCGCTGACCTTGCGCCATGGAACGACCACGCTGTGGCAGGGCCTGCCGGTGCTGGTGGTAGTGCTGCTGGGCGGGTTCACGACGAACTGCATCTGGTGTGTGGCGCTGAACATCCGGAACAAGTCGGGCGGCCAGTATTTCAGCGGCGGACGGGAACCGGAACGCGCGCCGATGGGTTGGAACTATTTTTTCTCGGCGCTGGCCGGAACCACCTGGTACTTCCAGTTTTTCTTCTACACCATGGGCGAAACGCAGATGGGGAGGTACAAGTTCTCGAGTTGGACGCTGCACATGGCGAGCATCATTATTTTTAGCAGCCTGTGGGGGATCGGGCTGCACGAGTGGCGCGGGGCGAGCACGCGGACCAAGATGTGGCTGACGGCGGCGCTGGTGGTGCTGGTGGCGTCGACCATGATTGTGGGGTACGGGAACTATTTGGGGACGACGGTTGCGTCATAGGGCACGAAGTCGCTGCGCAAGCGTGGCGATGAGCTCACAGCCCGCCGTGGAACCGTCCGAATGCGTGGGCAAGCATTAGCGACATGATCAGGATGCCCGCCCCGAGCGAGAGCACGTGCCCGGTCTTGCGCAGATTGAAGCTGCCGACACGACAGACGAGCAGGTAGCCGACGGCAAGGTTGAAGAGGCCCCATAGGACATTGACCATCGAAGAGGACAAGCCTACCCCGGGTGGCGATGCGAAGGGGCTCTGGAAGGCATGCCCCGAGATCCCATTGCCGAGATGGGGCAGTGTGTTCGCGAGGAATGCGCCCCCGAAGAAGTACGCCACATAGTGGTACCAGCGCATGGTTGCTCCCTTCTGGCTGCCGAGCCAATGGTAGCAGGTCGCGGAGTCCGCCCCACTCTTGCGCGTTGCTTCGGGCAGAGCCGCGACCGTAAGGGAGCGTTGAAACTGGGGTGACAGTCCGTGACGGCGAGCGCTCCCTGACGGTCGCGGCTCTGATTGGCTCCTTATTGGCCGTAAGGCCGCTGCGCGGTGGCCGCCGGGTCTGGCGGAAGATCGAAATTGGCGAAGGGATCGGGGTGCGAAGGGTCGAACGGCGGCGTGTCGAACAGGTATTTCACGAGCGGCAGTCTGCTCTGCCGGATGCCTTCGACAATGCACCTGGCCAGTTCGTAGCTGCCGTAATCGGAGTGGTGGGTGGTGTCTTTACCGGCGAAGGCCAGATGCGCGTCAGTGGGGCCGATGGCTTCGTACAAGAGCTTGCTCATGGCGTTCAAGTAGATGAGCGTGACGTTTTCTTCCCTGGCGGCTTGACGGACGGCTTCGGGGTAATCGCCGAGGCTGTTGGTGATTTTGCCGGCGTCGTCGAAGGTGAGACGATTCATGGAAGTGACGAGCACGGGAATGGCGTCGTGTTGGCGGGCCTCGGCGACGAACTTCTTGAGGTCGGTCTTATAGCTGGTGAATGCGCCGATGCCTTCGCCTTTTTCTTTCTGGTCGTTGTGGCCCATCTGAATGAACAGGTAGTCGCCCGGCTTGATGAGGCTCATCACTTTGGCTAAGCGGAACTCGCCGATGAAGCCGCGGAGCGATTCGCCGGATTCGCCGTGATTGGCGATGGCGATGTCGGGCTTGAAGAAGCGAGTCAGCATCTGGCCCCAACTGTTGTACGGCTCGACCGGCTGGTCGGTGGAGGTGGAATCGCCGGCGATAAAGATGGTGGGGATGCCGTCGGCCTTTTCGATCTCCAGGCCGCAAACGGCGGGATGGGCGTCGGAGAATTCGAGGGTGATGCGGTTGTCCCAGGCGCGCGCTTCGGAGGTCTTCTCGCGATCCTTGAGGCGGACCTCGCCGCCGCCGGGGATCTGCGGGGTGCGGACGTTGACGATGAAGGATTGGGTTTCGAACTTGCCGGGCGCGAGGCGAATGCGCTCCAGCATGAGGCGTCGCAGTTCGGCCTTGACGGTGGTGACGGACTCGGCCTCGTGATCGCCCAGGGTGACGGTGACTTTGTAGTTGCCCTCTTCGGGCACTTTGACCGAGAAGTAGAAGGGAGTGTCGCTGGTAATGAAGTCGTCGCGGAGCGGATCGCCGCCGCCGCGATGGACCGCGCTGAGTTTGGCGCCCGGTTCGAAGCCGTAGCCGAGGTCGTCGGAATACATAGTGGTGGCCAGGACCTGTGCATAGCCGGGCACGGCAGTGGCGGCGCCGAAAGCGAACTTGAGAGCGGGAGTCGGAGTTTGCGCAGCCGCGATGGCGGCGAAGAGAACGGGGCCAGCGAACGCTACACCTCTGAGTGGCATGAACCTTCCGCCATCATACGCGAGCAGCGCGCGGCGATCCAGCGAATTCACGGGATGGAACGCATGTTTTGCTATCAGGAACGGAGAGCGGCGCGCGGCGGCAGTGGCAGGTGTCGAGGAATCAGCTTATTACAAGGTGCGGGCGGAGATCGCGGGCGGCTTGGGTGACGAGGGAGCTGGGTAGACGGTTTTGTGAGTCAAAACACAAAAACAGGCCGGTTTTACGGTCTCGGATGTTATACTCTGGGCGGCTTATGAACAGATTTTCGATTGCTATTTTGGCGGTGGCGCTGCTGGCGCCGGGCTGGATGCCGGGCGCGCAGAGGGCGTTCGATGCGGGATGGCGGTTTCTTCAATCGGACCCGGCGGGCGCGGAGAAGCCGGAGTTCAATGACAGCGCGTGGAGGACGGTGGACGTTCCTCACGACTGGAGCATCGAAGGACCATTCGATGAGAAGAATGCGACCGGTGGTGCGGGTGGGTTTTTGCCCGCGGGTGTCGGATGGTACCGCAAACACTTTGCGCTTTCGGCGAGGGACGCGGTCGAGCGCGTGTTCATCGAGTTTGACGGGGTGATGGCCAACAGCGATGTGTGGATCAACGGTTACCACCTGGGCAAGCGGCCCTACGGTTATGTCAGCTTCGAATATGAGCTGACGGGCCATTTGAAATTCGGCGGGAAGGACGCGAATGTTCTGGCGGTGCGGGCCGATAATTCGGCGCAGCCGGCGTCGCGATGGTATACGGGCGCGGGCATCTACCGGCATGTATGGCTGTCAGCCGTGGAGCCGGTGCATGCGGAACACCGGTCCACTTTTGTGACGACGCCCAAAGTGTCGGCGGCAGAAGCGACGGTGCGGGTCGAGAGCCGGGTGCTGAACCAATCCGAGCAGACCCGAAATGTGGGGCTGCAGATCCGGATTCTGGACAGCGGCGGCAGAGCGGTAGGAAGCGCCGAAACCGGAGCGCGGATGGTGGGTGCTAGGAAATCGGCCGATTACGCGGCGGAGACCACGGTGAAGAATCCCGACCGCTGGGACATCGGCCACGGAGTGCTGTATCGCGCGGAAGTACAGTGGCTCGATGGCGGAACGTCGCCTGCGAGAGCAGGAGGCGCGACCAGGGGGTCGCGCGCGGACGAGGGCGTCCGCCCCACGGAGGCGGTGGCTTTCGGCATCCGCGAGTTTCACTTCGATGCGGACACGGGCTTCTGGATCAACGGGCGGAACCTGAAGATCAAAGGCGCGGCCATGCACCATGACGGGGGCGCGGTGGGGGCGGCGGTCCCGCTGCGCGTGTGGGAACGGCGGCTGGAGTTGCTGCGGCAGATTGGGGTGAACGCGATTCGCACGGCGCATAACCCGCCAGCGCCGGAGTTTCTGGCGCTGTGCGACCGGATGGGATTCCTGGTGATGGATGAGATGTTCGATTGCTGGACCGTCGCCAAGAACCCCTACGACTACCATCTGTATTTCAACGAGTGGTCAAAGACCGACACGCGCGATACGGTGCGGCGCGACCGGAATCACCCGAGCGTCATTCTCTACAGCGCGGGGAATGAGATTCACGACACGCCCAAGGCCGACCTGGCGAAAGAGATTCTGAGCGGGCTGGTGGAGGTATTTCACGCGAACGACCCAACGCGGCCGGTTACACAGGCGCTGTTTCGGCCCAACGTGAGCCACGATTACGACGACGGGCTGGCGGATCTGCTCGACGTGATCGGGCAGAATTACCGGGAGAACGAAATTCTGGCGGCGCATGCCGCGAAGCCCACGCGCAAGATTGTGGGGACGGAGAACCAGCTTGGGCGGGCGGTGTGGCTGGCGCTGCGCGACAACGCGGAATACGCGGGACAATTTTTGTGGGCCGGGTTTGATTACCTGGGCGAAGCGCACCAGTGGCCGCAGGTAGTGTCCGGGTCGGGCCTGTTGGACCGCACCGGCGGATTCAAGCCGGGGGCGTATGAACGGCAGAGCTGGTGGACGGAAGCGCCGATGGTGTACATGGCGCGGCGGGTGGCGCGTCCGCCGGCGGCTCCTACGGACCCGGGGTATCAGACCACGTTCCGGTTGCCGGTGGAGACACTGTTCTCCGATTGGACGCCGGCGAAGTTGGGAGCCCATGACGAAAACGTCGAGGTGTACAGCAATTGCGAAGAAGTGGAGCTGTTGCTGAATGGGAGGACGCTCGGCTCGAAGCGGCTGGCGGCGGATGCTTCGGCGCGCACGTGGGTGGTGCCGTTTGAAGCGGGCAGCTTGATTGCGGTGGGCAAGAACAAGGGAGCGAGTGTTGCTACCTACGAACTGCTGAGCGCGGGGAAGGCGGCGAAAGTGGTGCTGGCCGCGGACAAGACGAGCATCGGCGCGAACTGGGACGATGTTTCGACCATCACGGCGACGGTGGTGGATGAGAAAGGCGTGCCGGTTCCTGACGCGGACGAGTCGATTACGTTCCAGGTGACGGGACCGGGGGTGGTAACGGCCGTGGACAGCGCGGACGTCACGAGCCACGAAGCTTTTCAGGGGCGGGAGCGGCACGCGTATCGTGGCCGGGCGATTGCGATCGTTAAAGCAAATGCGGCGGGGCGGATTACGGTAACGGGAGCGGCGGCGGGACTGGCGGGATCGGCGGTGAGCATCGCGGCGAAGGGAGGCAATTGATGCGGATACAAGTTATGGCGGGAGTTCTGCTGGCCGCTGCGGCGGCACAGTGCGCCGAGTTTCGGGTAAATGATTACGGCGCCAAGGGCGACGGGAAGAGCAACGACACGATGGCCATCCAGAAGACCATCGACGCGGCGGCGAAAGCGGGCGGCACGATTGTGTTGAAGCCGGGAGTCTATTTGACCGGATCGTTGTTTTTGAAATCGGGCACGCACCTGCGGGTGGACGAAGGCGTGGAGATCCGCGGGGTGCAGGACCTGGCGGGATACCCGGTGATCGAGACGCGCGTGGCGGGGATCGAAATGAAATGGCCGGCGGCGCTGATCAACGTGTACGAGCAGACGGGCGTGAAGATTTCCGGCAAGGGGACGATCGACGGGGACGGCAAGATCTGGTGGGACAACTACCGGACGCTGCGGCGGGACTATGAGCCGCGGGGCCTGCGATGGGCGGCGGACTACGACTGCCAGAGGCCGCGGCTGATCCAGATTTACAAATCGTCGGACGTGGATTTGAGCGGGCTGACGCTGAACAGGTCGGGATTCTGGACGGTACATATCTGCTATTCGAAGACCGTGACCGTGGATGGGGTGACGATCCGTAACAATATCGGCGGCAAGGGGCCGAGCACGGATGGGATCGATATCGACTCCTCGTCGAACGTGCTGGTGGAACACTGCGACATCGATTGCAACGACGACGCCATCTGCCTGAAGGCGGGACGGGACGCGGACGGGCTGCGGGTAAACCGGCCGACCGAGAAAGTGATCATTCGGGACAGCACGGTGCGTGGCGGAGCGGCGGGCGTGACGGTGGGCAGCGAGACTTCGGGCGGCATCCGCGACGTGGAAGCGTACCGGATTCACGTTCTGGCGGGGGTGCCGAACGGCGTGCTTTTCAAATCGGCGAGCACGCGCGGCGGCACCACCGAGAACATCGTGATTCACGATATCGACACGCAGGGAGTGAACACTCCAGTGAGTATCACGCTGAATTGGAACCCGAGCTACAGTTACGCGAAGTTACCGGAGGGTATCACGGAGATACCGGACTACTGGAAAGTACTGCTGACGCCGGTGTCACCGGACAAGGGGCTGCCGCATTTCCGCAACGTTCATATTTCGGGGATCAAGTCGACCGGCGCGCAACGGGCGTTTTCCGTGAGTTCCTACAAGGATTCCCCGCTACAGGATTTTACGTTCGAGGACCTGGACATCGAAGCGAAGACGGCGGGGAGCATACAGAATGCGGAGAACTGGACGTTCAAGAACATCAAGATTCGAACCACCGATGGGAGCACGATTACGGTGAAGGACAGCAAGGGAGTGACGGGGCTGCCCGAGGGGAAGTAGGTGCGAAGGCCGGGGCGCCCACAGGATCCCCGGCCACGGCGGAAGCGGCTCGCGGACTACTTTCGAACGGCTACGAATGTCCCGGACTGGACCTGGCTCGCCATGGCGCCGCGAATCTGGCCGGAGGACTCCAGCTTGCCCTGGTACTTGACGGTGATATCGGGCCGGGCCGGAGGATGGAAGAAGAACTGCACCTGATCGCCAACCACCGTACCTTCCAGTTTCCAATGCTTGTCGCCAAAGACACCTTCCAACCGGTCGCCGGTTTGCATGAAACTGACCATCGGCTTGTCTACCTCTTTGCCGTTCTTGTCGTGATACTCGATCTGCCAGGCGCCCGACAGGTTGACTTTCTGTTCCGTCTGCGCGAAAGCGGCCAAAACTGCGAATGCGCACACGAGTAGCGTATAGAGTAACTTCTTCATTAGTTTCTCCTCTCTGAGTGAGTGGCTTCAGCCACCTAACTTTCCGAGCGTGTGATGATACAGCGCGTTCAATTTGAGCGGGTTCAGCAGGGCCCAGACCAATCCGGAAAAGATCGCGCTGGCGCCGGCGAGCGCTGCCACCGGCACGACCAGGGCGGCTCGGGCGACCTGGCGCGGCAAGGCGATGTGAAACAGCTCAGCCAGAACGTAATACCAGGTGGCGATCACGGCAGTCCACCCCTCTGCACGCCAGGCGTCGGCGAGCTGGAGCGCAAACGTGTCCGCCATCTCCGGCTCCCAACGCCGCCGTATTTCGCCTGGGTAGAGGCGCGCCAACAGGCGATAGAGTTTCGCACTCACGGTAATCGCGGAATTCATGGTTTCAGGTGCTCCAGCCGCAGACGCATGGCGCGGGCTTTGCGCACTACGGACTCGACCCGTGCCAGTTCGGATTCGAGCAGAGCGCGTCCAGTCCTGGCGAGGCGGTAATTTCGACGGCGGCTGTCCGCGCCGCTGGCGCCGGAGACCTCATCCACAAGGCCCGACTCCAGAAGACGCTGCAGCGTGGTGTACAGAGTGGCCGGGCCCATGCGGAAGCTGCCATCGGAGAGATTCCGCGTTTCCTGCATGATGGCGTATCCGTGTTTTTCGCCGCTCGCCAGGGCGAAGAGGGTGAAGAAGACCACGGGAGTGAGCGGCGGTTCCAGTGTGCTGGACATAGATCAGTTATAGATATATCACTGACTGATATATACGTCAAGAGAAAAATGTTCACTGGCCGAAGAAGGCCCGGTCTAATTCGCGGGTGACATCGGCAGACAACGGCTGCAAGGTTCCGAGGGCGCGGCAGTTGATGAGGGCCTCGGCGGTGGATTCGAGCACCTCGAGACGGTCGAAGGCTTCCAGCACGCTGGCGCCGGTGACCAGGACGCCGTCGTTTTCCAGGACGAGAGCGGGTTGCTCGGGAGAAAGGAGGGCGGCGAGCGAGGAGCCGTCGCCGAATTGGAGGCCGAAGGGCGCGCGGCCCACGTGGCGCACGACGACATAACTTTCCGGGATGGTGCGAGTGTCGAAGGGCGCGCCCGTCACGCTGAAGGCGGTGGCGTTGACGGGATAGGCATTGACCACGGCGCCGGCGGCGGGATGGCGGCGGTAAATGGCATCATGGATGCGGGCGGCGCGGCTGGGCACTTTGCCGGCTTCGGAGCGGCCGTCGCGCACCAGCACGAGGTCCTCGGGCGCGAGCGTGCCGCGGTCCACCTGGTAAGGCGTGATGGCGAAAGAAGAGGCGTCGATGCGTGCGGAGTAACTGCCCTGGGTGCTGATGAAGAGGCGCTGGCGGTAGGCGCGGCGCACGAACTCACACAGGGTGCGGCGGACTTCCTTTTCGTGGCTGGAAGAGACGCCGGGCGCGAATTCTTCGAGGCGGCCGGCGCGCTCGTGTTCGAGAGCGAGCTCGCCGCCGCTCAGGTAGCGGATCTCGCCGCCCAGCAGGCGCGCCTTGATGATGGTCTTGCCGGTGAACTCCAAAGTTTCGAAGCGGCGGAAGGCCTGCTGGAGCGTCTCGCCGGCGGTGACCACGCCATGGTTTTCGAGGATGACGCAGTCGAAGCCTTCGGCAAAGGTGGCGGCGACGCGGGCGCCAAGGGCGGCGCTGCCGGGCAGCTCATAGGGCACGAAGCCGACTGCGCCGCAGACGTGGTGCGCCTGGTGGAAAAGACGCGTGTTGGGCGCCTGATGAACCAGGCTGAAGGCCACGAGCGCGGTGGGATGAGCGTGGACGATGCCGCCGAGCGAGGGGCGGCGGGCGCGGATCTGCTGGTGGATAGGCAGCTCGGAAGAAGGCGTGCGGGTTCCTTCCACGGCCCCGCCGGCGCGGACGCAGACGATATCTTCGCGGCGGAGATTGCCCTTATCGACGCGGGCGGGAGTGATCCAGACGTCGCCGTTTTCTTCGCGGATGGAGAGGTTACCTCCGGAAGTGGTGGTCATGCGATAGCGGTAGATCCGCTCCATGGCCTCGAGGATTTCATCGCGTGGATGCGGGTGAGAATGCGACATGGGGAGGTTAGGGCCGCGACAACGGCAGCTTTCGAGTTTTGCCAACGCAAACGCAGTTGGTTATCATGGTGCGCTGCGATCAGGCTGGTTTGATCCGATTGTAGCGCCAAAGTAAGGGCGAAACAGGCTGCCAGCCAGGGAAGGGCGACTTCCTCCGGTTCCACGTTGCAGAACGCGAAAAGGCCGGTCGATTGCGCTTGACGCAGTTCCCAGGGATCGTGCGAAAGTTGGACAGTGGCGGCTCATCGATACCTTGCGATTGACCTCGGCGCCGAGAGCGGACGGGCCATCCTGGCCGGGCTCTCCGAGCATCTGCTGGAGTTGCAGGAAGTGCACCGGTTCCCGAATGTCCCGGTGCGGTTGCCGACGGGATTGTATTGGAACACGTTCGGATTGTTTCAGGAAATCAAACAAGGACTGCGGGCAGCGGCGCGCGCCACGGAGGGCCTCGCTGGCGCCGCGATTGACACCTGGGGCGTGGATTTCGGGCTGCTGGGGGCGGATGGAGCGCTGATCGACAATCCGCGCCACTACCGCGATGCGCGCACAGTGGGGATGATGGAGCAGACGTTCGCAGTGGCGCCGCGGGCGGAGATCTTCGAGCGGACGGGGATCCAGTTCATGGAGCTGAATTCGCTGTATCAGCTCTACGCCACACACCGCCAGGCGCCGTGGGTGCTGGAAGCGGCACGGCGCCTGCTGTTCATGCCGGACTTGTTCAACTATTTTCTGACCGGGGCGATGCGGGCGGAGCGGACGATCTCAAGCACGTCGCAGTTTTACGATCCGGCGGGAAAACAATTTGCCACTGATTTGTTGCGGAAGCTGGGAATTCCGGCCGGGCTGCCGGCCGACCTGGTGGAGCCGGGCACGCACCTGGGCGCGCTGGTTCCGCAGGTTGCGGACGAGTGCGGCCTCGAGCGCGGGACGCCGGTGTACACGACGGCGAGCCACGACACAGCGGCGGCCGTGGCGGCGGTTCCGGCGGTTGCGGATTCGCGGTGGTGCTACATCAGCTCGGGGACGTGGTCGCTGATGGGAATGGAACTGGACCAGCCGCTGATCCACGACGGGTCGCTCACGGCCAACTTCACAAACGAGGTCGGGGTGGAAGGAACCATTCGGTTCCTGAAGAACATTCCGGGGCTGTGGTTGCTGCAGGAGTGCCGGCGAGCCTGGGCGCTGGAGGGGAAAGAATACGGCTACGAGGAACTGACGGCGATGGCCCGCGCGGCGCAGCGGGCGGAGACGGTGCTGGACCTGGAGGCGTTCTACGCCGCGGGCCAGAGCGCGGAGAAGGTTCGCCAATATTGCCGGAAGACCGGGCAGCAGGCGCCGCGGGACGATGGAGAGGTGTGCCGCGTGATCCTCTACAGCCTGGCGGTGCGGTACCGCGAAGTTCTGGAAACGCTGGAGGGTCTGACGGGACGGGCGGTGGATGTGATCCACATTGTGGGCGGCGGCTCGCGGAACGGCCTGCTCAACCAGCTCACGGCCGACGTCACGGGGCGGCGCGTGGTGGCCGGACCGGTGGAAGCGACGGCGGCCGGCAACGCCCTGGTGCAGGCGATGGGCGCCGGACAATTGAACTCCTTGGACGAAGTACGCGATGTGGTGCGCCATTCGTTCCAGGTGGAAGAGTTTTTTCCGAAAGGTTGACAAGATGAGAACACAACGCAAAACGATTTCACGAACGATGGTGGCCGGCGCCATGCTTGTGGGGCTCGCCGCGCAGGGCTACGCGCAAAAAGAATTCCAGAACTGGCCGGCGGGGAGTTCTCCCCAGGAGATCGGCAAACGGGTGGCGGAACGGTTTGTCGCGAGCAAGCACTTGCGCGAAAACACCATCATTTATCCGGAAACGTGCGCCTGGTACGGGGCCCTGACGTTCGCGCAACTGAGCGGCGATAAGGATTTGACGCGCCGGCTGATTGCGCGGTTCGACCCGCTGCTGACGACCGATGCCAAGCTGGTCCCGACAGAGCGGCACGTGGATTTCTCGGTGTTTGGCGCGGTTCCGCTGGAAATCTATATCGAGACGAAAGATAAAAAATACCTGGACCTGGGAAAAATGATCGCCGACCGCCAGTGGGAGACGCCGGATGCCGACGGGCTGACCAGCGAGACGCGCTTTTGGATCGACGACATGTTCATGATCACGGCGGTCCAGGTGCAGGCCTACCGCGCCACCGGCGATCAGAAGTATATCGACCGGGCGGCGCTTGCAATGACGGCCTACCTGGATAAGCTGCAACAACCGAACGGCCTCTTCTTCCACGCGCCGGATGTGCCGTTTTATTGGGGCCGGGGCGACGGCTGGGTGGCGGTGGGGATGGCCGAACTGCTGCGTTCCCTGCCGGCGAAGCATCCCCGGCGGGCGCGGATTATGGCGGGCTACACCAAGATGATGGACTCGCTGTTGAAGTACCAGGGCGCCGATGGCATGTGGAGGCAGCTCATCGACCATCCGGAAGCGTGGGTGGAGACATCCTCGACGGGGATGTTCACGTTCGCCATGATCACGGGCGTGAAGAACGGGTGGTTGAGGGAGAGCACATATGGCCCGGCGGCGCGCAAGGCATGGCTGGGGTTGATTCCGTATATCAACAAGGACAGCGATATTACCAACGTGTGCGAAGGGACGAATAAGAAGAACGACCTGCAGTATTACCTGGATCGCAAACAGAACACGGGTGACTTACACGGGCAAGCGCCGCTGTTGTGGTGCGCGTCGGCGCTGCTGCGGAAGTAAACAAGGGCTTCGCCCTTGAAATCCCGGCGGGATTTGGAAGTCAGGAGTCAGGAGTCGGGAAGCGGGCCCTACAGACAGTGTCCCATGCTACACTGCCGGTTCGGCAAGAACGCCGGGAAAAGACATTGCGCAAGCGTAGCGCGTATGTTAAAACGAGTTTCAAAACGGAAATTCCGGTTGAATCCGAAAGGTGTGCAAGATGGACAACATGTTGTTGATTGTTCCCGTGGGAATTGCCACGATCGTGGTGCTGGCGGCCATCCTGGGAAGCTTCTTTACCGTTAACACGGCCCAGGTCGCCATCATCACCAGATTTGGAAAGTTTCTTCGCGTGGCCGAAGCAGGCTTGAATTGGAAGGTTCCGTTTTTCGATTCCGTCGCGGCAGTGATGAGCCTGCGCGTAAATCAGATCACGCTGACGGTGGAAACCAAGACCAAGGACAACGTGTTCGTTACGATTCCGATCTCGGTGCAGAATCGAGTGCGGCCGGAAAAAGTCTTCGATGCTTATTACAAACTGGCGGATCCGACTGCGCAGATCAAATCTTATGTGGAGCAGGTAATACTCGGCCATGTGCCTGGGATGGCGCTGGACGAGGTGTTCGCGAGCCAGTCCAGCATTGCGGCCGCGGTGAAGAAGGAACTCGACGCCGATATGACCGGGTTCGGGTTCGAAATCGTCAACGTGCTGGTGACGGACATAGTGCCCGATTCGAAAGTGAAGTCGGCGATGAACGACATCAATGCGGCCCAGCGCGAACAGGTAGCAGCCAACGCGCGCGGCGAGGCGGAGAAGATTCTAGTGGTCAAGAAAGCCGAAGCCGAAGCGGAAAGCAAAGCGCTTCAGGGACAGGGCATCGCCAATCAACGCAAGGCCATCATCGAAGGCTTGCAGGCCTCCATCGACCAGTTCCAGAAGGTAGTGGAAGGCGCGTCGGCAAAAGAGGTGATGCAATTGGTGATGGTCACGCAGTATTTCGACACGCTGAAATCGATTGGGGAAAGCGACAAGACCAACACGCTTTTTCTGAGCCATATGCCCGGATCTGTCAAAGAAGTCGGCGAGCAGATCCTGGAATCGATGGTGATCGCGGCGAGAACCAACCCACAGAGTTGAGCCTCTTTGCGGGTTTTGCCGCCGTTCGCTTGATTGCCAATCACCGAACCGCGCGCGCGCTATTGCCGATGGCCCGCTCCACTTCCGCCATCAACTGGTCTTCCCCTTCGATCCGCATCCGGATCTGCAGCCAGTAAAGCGGCAGCGGCGCAACCAGTTCGTCGCAGGCTTCACACAGGTTCACCGCGTCTTTTTCGGTGGTCACCAGCGCCGTAGCGCCCCGCGACGCCATCTGCTGCGCGATGTGCCGGAGTTCGCGCGGCCGGTAGCGATGGTGGTCGTCGAAGTCGATCCATTCCGCCACGTCCACTCCCATCGCCTGGAGCGTGCGCCGAAAAGACTCGGGATTGCCCAGGCAGCAGAAAACTCCCGCGCGCGCAAACGGGTTCGGCGCGACGTTCAACCGCCGCCCGGTGGAGTGCTCCACCCAGGCATGCGGCTCGACCATCGCGCGGAACACCGGCGCCCGCCGGTTCCACCGCCGCACTTCGTGTTCGATGGCCGCCGCCAGGTCCGAGTGGCCGCTGCGCGTGATCACAACAGCATCGGCGCGCGCCAGGCCATCCACCGGCTCACGCAGCCGCCCCAGCGGAAAAACGTCGCCCCCGCCGAAGGGGTCCAGCCCGTCGATCAATACGATGTCCATGTCCCGCGCCAGCTTCCCATGTTGGAATCCGTCGTCCAGCAGCAGGACGCCCGCGCCAATTTCGCGCAGCAGGCGGGCGCCGGCTTCGAAGCGGTCCGCCCCGATGCCCACCGCTGCCAGGCCGGACCGAATAAAGATCTGCGGCTCGTCCCCGGATAGCTGCACCGCAACCGTGCCGGCCGGCGCCACGGTCACATACTGATGCGGCGAACTCCGCCCGTAGCCGCGCGTCAGGATTCCCGGGCGATGGCCCCGCTGGTTCAGCAATTCCGCCAGCCGCAGCACGCAGGGCGTCTTGCCCGTGCCGCCCATGGTGAGGTTGCCCACGCTGATCACCGGCACGTCCAGCTTGCGCCGGCGCGCGCGGTCGCGCCGCTGGCGCCGTTTCGCGCCCCATTCCCAGATGCGCGCCAGCGGCCACTCGACCGCCAGCCACGGCCATGCGGGTCTGGCCCGCGGCACGCACGTGCCGTGCAGCCGCCGCACTTCCTGGACCGCCCGGGCGGTCGCGCCCCGCCGCGCTTCCGCGCAGGCCTGCGCCCGGCGGCCGATTTCGCGCGCCGCTCCCGCGTCCCGCAGCAGCCGTTCGAGCGCCCCCGCCAATTCCCGCCCGCCCGCAATCTCCACGCACGCGCCCGCCGCGCGGAACTCTTCCGCAACGGCCTGAAAATTCTCCATGTGCGGGCCCGTCACCACAGGCTTGGCGAACAGCGCCGGCTCCAGGATGTTGTGGCCGCCGCGCCGCGCCAGAGTTCCGCCCATGAACACCACGTCCGCCAGCGAAAACAGGCTGCCCAACTCGCCGATGGTATCGAGCAACAGCACGCGCGCCGCATCGCCGGAGCCTAACGCCTGCCGCCGCACATACGCGATGCCCGCGGCGTCCAGTTTCTCCGCCACCACGCGAAACCGCTCCGGCTTGCGCGGCGCCAAAATCAACATCACGTCCGGGCGCTCGGCGGCCAGTTGGCGATACGCGTCAATCACCACGTCGTCTTCGTCTACGTCCCCCGCGTCCGCCGGCCCCATGGTGCTGGCCGCAACCCACACCGCCGACGGCCGCACCCGGTCTACCAGCGCGACGACAGGCGACCCGCTATCCACGCGGCGGGCTTGGAAATCGTATTTGAAATTGCCGTTCTGGAGCACGCGTTCGGCGGGCGCGCCCAGCGCCAGAAACCGTTCGCGGATCGCGTCGGTCTGCGCCAGGATCGAATCCAGCGCCGGCAGCACGGCCCGCAAGAACCACCGCGACGAGAGGTAACGCCCAAAGGCCCGGTCCGAAATTCGCCCGTTCACCAGTATGAGCGCCGCTGCGGTGCGTTTCACCTCGCGGAAAAGGTTTGGCCACAGTTCCGTCTCGGCCACCACGACTACCGACGGCCGCAACGTCCGCAGCACGCGCCGCACCGCAAACACATAGTCCACGGGCGCGTAGAAGACTCCGTCGGCCAGCCCCCGCAGCTTCTCATCGGCCGTGGCCTTCCCCGCCAGCGTGGATGTCGAAACAAACAGGCCGCTGCGCGGGAACTCCACCCGCAGCCGACGCAAAAATTCCAGGCAGGAAAGCACCTCGCCCACCGAAACTGCATGCAACCAGATGGCCCCCTGACCGGTCTGTCTAAATGAGCGCGGAAGGAAACCAAAGCGTTGCGGCAAACTCCGCCAGTATCCGCGGCTGCGCCAGCCACGGAAGAGGAAATACAATAAGAGGACAGGCAGCCCGAACGCCTGAAGGACTCGGTAGAGGAAATAGATGCCTTTTGTTTTCAAACGTTTGGCTCTACTCATGAGTATAGCCGCCGCGTTCGCGGCGGACAAGACACCCCCGCCGTTCAAACCGGGGCCTCCGGACACGCTGCCCCATCACCAAACCAACGACAAGCTCACCATCGGGGTAGAACCGTACGAATCCGGGGAAAAGGTAAAGGTTGCCTTTGGAAAAGTCGATCCTTATGCCTATGGCGTGCTGCCGGTCCTGCTGGTCATTCAGAACGATACCGGTAAAGCCATCAGCGTGGATCACCTGCGCGCCGAATACGTCGGCCCGAACCATGATCGCGTGTACGCCACCCCGGCCAAGGATGTGCGATACCTCCGCGGGCCGCAGCGTCCCAACTTCATTGACGGTCCCGCCGGCAAGGTCAAGGTCCTCGCCAAGAAGAACCCGCTCGACGCCTGGGAGATCGAAGGACGCGCGTTCACCGCCCAGATGCTGCCGGCCGGCAACACCGCCAGCGGCTTCTTGTACTTTCAGACCGGCCTGGAACGCGGAGCCACCATTTACATCACCGGCCTGGCCGAAGCCGCCACGGGCAAGGAGCTTCTGTTCTTCGAACTGCCCCTCAACTAGTTGCCTGACCGCGAGGAAGCATTCGCGGGACGGGCACCGCTCCCTAACCCGGCGTAGCCGGAACCAAACAGGAAATGGATTTAACGCGGAGGCGCCGAGACGCGGAGGAAGACAGAAACAAAGTCAAGACCTGAGAGCGCTGAGGAAGCGGAGGTCCTGCGGCCGGACAGGCGCGAGAGGCCTGGTAAGTCGGGAGTTTGCGTTACTTTCGGAGTGCAGCCGAGGGCCCGTGAATATGGAGCGAAATGCACACGGCCGGAAATTGCTTGTACCATTTTCCAGATGGTGCTCCGGGATTGGAGTTCAACCAATCCTGCAAGGCGGCGAAATCGTCAACCGAAATCCGGCCTTCACGAAAGCGATCGACGAGGTTTCATGAAGTAGGGCGGTGGCTTCTTAATTTTCGGCATTCTGGTACTGTCTGTGGAACACGATTTTTGGAAGCTCTTCGGTGACGAGCCGGAAACTACGTGAGCCCTCCCGTATAACAAGGTTGTGAAGGGAAATGAGAAAAGCGACTCGATCAGGTCAAACGGTTGGCGCCGGTGTCATCAAGATCCAGTGCCCTGAATCAGCCCGCGCCCAAAAACCCAGTCACAAGCACAAGAAATAAATATTTTTGTCCGCAATCAACTCATTTGCGGTCACTTACTGATTTTCGCGGAAAACCGTCGCCCCCTGATTTCGAAAGGCCGCCGGATAAACTGAAATCGGAAAGAGAGTTCACTGCGCGCGCCTGTCCGGGCGTGGGCCTTTCCAATCCCGGGAGGTATTTCATGATTCGCCGTACGATTTTCGCCGTCGTGTGTCTGGCTGTCGCCGCCGTTGCCGCACCGTCGCTCACGACCATTCAGGACGTGCTCTACAAAGCGGATGGCACCCGCTTCAACGGCACCCTGACCATCAGTTGGAACAGCTTTCAAGCCGCCGACAATTCCGCCATTGTGACTCAAACCTCGACCGTCAAAGTGGTGGAGGGCAACCTGCGCGTGCAACTTGTCCCCACCGCCACCGCCACGCCGCCGGTCTACTACACGGTGACGTACAACAGCGACGGCCGCGTTCAATTCCAGGAGACCTGGGCCGTGCCTTCGAGCACCACCCCTTTGCGAGTGCGCGACGTGCGTATCGCCACTCCCCTGACCACCACCATCGTTGCCAACGACATCGGTGGCGACCCGGTGCAGGAATCCGACGTGGTTGGCCTGATCGCCGATCTCGGCGCGCGTCCGGTCAAGGCCTCTTCCCTGGCCGCCGGCCGGGTTGCCTTTGTCGACGCGCTCGGCGCGCTCGATTCGGTGGACGGCAACGCCTCCGATTGCGTCCACGTGGATGGCTCGAGCGGCCCCTGCGGCAGCGGACAAGCGACCTCGTTCGTCGACGGCGATTCCCCTACCGGCATCGTCGATGGCGCCAACGGTTCTTTCACGCTCTCCGGCACGCCGACACCTTCCACCAGCCTCGCGGTTTACCGCAACGGCATCCTGCAGAAGGCCGGCCAGGATTTTTCGGTCTCGGGCGCCGCCATTACCTTCGTGAGCGTGGCCGTCCCGCAACCCGGCGATACCCTGCTCGCCTCGTACCGTCTCGGGACCAGCGATTCCGGCACCGCGCAGACGTTCCCCGCGCCGCAGGTGTTGTGCAGCAGCACCGGTTCGGCCATCACCGCCACCACGCTTTCGAGCATCGGAACGTGCTCCATTCCGGCCGGCCTGCTGGCGCCCGGGGACCGCATCACGATTGCCTTCGAGCTATCCCACCAGGGTTCCACTTCCGGCTTCAGCTTTGAAGTGGATTGGGGCGCGACCCCCATGGTCGCGCGCAGCGGATCGAGCAACGACACCCTCATCACCGGCCGCGCCGACGCCGCCATCCTGGCCGCGGGCTCGCAAGTGAGCGCACAAAGCTGGGGCGCCGTTCTGCCCTTCAGCGCCACCGTCGCCGCCGCCTCCGATGCCTACACCAACGGCATCGCCATCAATTTCCAAGGCATGCTGGCGCAGCCCGGAGACACGCTGTCGCTGGCCAGTTACACAGTGGTGCGGTTGCCGTAATTGGTATTGGGCAGGCGGCACCGCCTGCCCCACCCCCGCCTCTTGGTTCAGCGCCGAAGCGTTGCTTCGGTTGCCATCGCCCGTCTGGCCTGCTCTAAAGCGGCACGCGCGGCGGGCATCTTCTGCGCCGCCTGTTCCAGGTGTGAAACCGCCTCACTCAGGGTGCGCCGGTCTTTCCCCAGCAAGCCGCCCAGCAGGTAATGCGCCGGCGCGTAATGCGGATCGAGTTCGAGCGACCGGCGCACGGACTCGACCGCGGCGCTCTCGCGGCCCAACCCTAATTGCGCCACCGCCTGGTTGCACAGGGCCAGCGCGGTGGGCCGGGCGATCTTCGTGGCGCGCGCGATTTCACTCAGCGCCTGCCAATTGGTACGACCCGTACGGCACGTCTCGAAATTCGAACAAGCCGTCCATTCTGACGTCTGCACTCGCAACCTTGCGGTGCGTCCGCAGATCGTCGAGTTCCACCGTCGAACGCTCCACCAGCGCAGCTTCGGTTTCGACTTCGCCTTTCAGGAACGGGACAGTCAGATCTTGCGGCCGCGCGGCCAACCAGCCGCCAAAAAAGAAAACCATCGTCACAGACAGACACGGAAATCCGGTCCTCACAGGAATCCTCCATATGTTCTTTTTGAGAAAGAGTTTTCAGTCCGGAAGAAATGCGGGGAGTCTGCGAAGACACTCAACCGAGGGCGAAACGAAAGCCGCCGCTGAAAATTTCAGAATATGGGAACGGACCCTAAAGGGCCAATCGAAAAAATGAATGGTCCCGATTCGTTCACTCGATCGAATCGAGCGCTTTGCCCTGGCGGCTCAACTCTTCCGTCAGGATGATAGCTTCCGCCAGCTCGCGGATGGGCCGCCGCAATCGGCGGCTCTGGTTGCGCAGGCGCAAATACGCGTCTTCTTCGGAGATGCCGTGCTTCAGTTGCAGGATGCCCTTGGCCCGTTCCATCAGCTTGCGCGTTTCCAGTTCGCGCTTCATCTCCTGGGTCTCTTCGAGCAGCCGCGCGTTTTCCTCTTCCAACAGGGATTTGGAAATCGCCACGCCCAGTTGCTCGCCGATGAAGATCATGGTGCTGGTCTCTTCGCGCGTATGGTCGTGGCGCGTGCGGTGGTGTACGTTGACCACCCCGATCAGCTCGCCGCCGCTTACGATCGGCACCGAAAGGAAAGCTTCGTAGGTGTCTTCGATGAGCCCTTGCAGCCGCTTGAAGCGCGCATCGCTCGACGCGTTCTCCGCGAGCGCAACTACCGACCGCTGTTCCGCGACCCAGCCCGTGACACCCTCGCCGATTTTCAGCCGCAGCGTCCCGAGCGCACCGGCGTGCGGCACCTGCGAAGCGCGCAGCACAATTTCGTTCGAGCTGTGATCGATCAGGTACACCAGGCACGCATCGCATGCCGTGGCCCGAACCGCCAGCCCGATCACTTCACCCAGCATCTCGTCGAGCGACAAATCCGAGCTCAGAATGCTGCTGACCTGGTGGAAGATGGAAACTTGTGACTGCGAGGCGGTACGGATATCCCTTGCGGCCATACTTCCAAGCTACTCTCCGCGCGCTCGCACAGTCCAATTGAAAATTTCTATACGGGCGATTATCCGGGCGGTTAACTTTTGTAATCCGAGCGACGCTATGCCGCGGGTTTTCTGGTATGTTGGAGCGGAGACAGTTGCATGTCTAGACGCCTGCTCTGGATGTTGCCCGGTTTGGTTGCCGGCACGATTCTGGCGCTCACCCTCCGCTCGGTTTTCGAGAACAGGTTCGCGTCGTTCATTTTCGATCAGCTTCCGTTCTTTTGTGGGATCGCGTCCCTGGGGATTGCGGAACGCCGGGGCAAGGCGCCCACGGCCGACGAAGCTGCCCGGCCAATTACCCTTTTCGGCAAGCAGTTCAAGCCCAAGTAACACCAGCGTGAAGGCAGGCCCTACTTCGAAGGCAATGCCAGCTTCAGCGGCGCATTTTCACCCGCCACCACTGTGAGCGGCGGAAAAGTCTTTTCCTGCGACTTGAGAAAATCAGGGTCGGCCATGGTCTGCTCGGCGTCCGCCGGGTCCTCGATGACAAATACTCTGTAAACGCCGGGAAGCAGCGGGATAGTGGTGAACGCGCCGTTTTCATCCGTCTGCGCTTGCAGGAGGTTTCCGGGGAAGGGCTCGTACACCCCGCCGGAGGGCACAAAAATCAGGCCGGCGCGGGCGACGGGGTGGGCGCCGGCGTCGCTAACCGTCCCCGAAATACGGACCGTCTTCGCAACCGTCACCCGCAGCGGCGCTGGCGTGCCGTCGAAATCGAATTCGCCGCATTGACTTCCCCCGCCGCACAGGATGCGGTTAATCTCCTGGTCGCCGAACCGTATCGATGTCACCTGGCCGCCCATCGCAATCGCGCTCAACCTGTACCGGCCTGGCCACAGGCCGGGAATCACGAAGCTGCCATCCGGTTCCACCTGAGACCTCGCGCTGAATTGCGAGAGCTGTCGGCTCAAATTGATGTGCAGCGGATCCGGCCTGCCCCGGCCTTCGAACACGACGGTTCCCCTGAGTTCCCGGATGGGCGTCTCAACCATGTTCAGCGTGATGCCATCGATATTGTCCCGGGAAACCTTGATCGTCCGCACGGCCAGGTACCGCGGCGCAGCGGCATGATTCGGGGGTTCGCCGATGGCGGCTGTCAACACATATGTTCCGGGCACGAGATGGCGCGCGATGAAGGTCCCATCCGGGGCGATCGGGAAGAGAGGGCCTCCCATGGTGGTCACGAGGTTTTCCCAGTACACTCTGAGGGACGCCTGCACCGGCTGGAATCCGTCAGGCAGTACCACGCGCCCGCTCACTGCGACGCCCCCTCCCCGCGCCAGGTGGATGTCGGCGCCGGTGGCTTCCTCGCCTTCCTTCAGATCGATGGCGCGCGCGTCTTCGGCGGCGGTGGGCAGGTAATCGCCCCCGGGCACATCGCCGGGCGGACGAACTTGGACGTAATACCGGCCGGGGACCAACTTCCCGAAGCGGTATTCGCCGCGATCGTCGGCCCTAGCCGATGCAACCGGTTGCAACTCCCGAATGCCATTGGCGGTCCGGTACTGGGCCGCGGTGAGAGTCGCCCCTGCGACGGGCCAGCCATTCTCGTCCGTCACCTTGCCCGCGATCGCCGCTTGCGGTCTCATCTCGACGCGCACCGAGATGTGCGAATCTTGCGGATGGATCGCGACCCACTGGTGCCGCGGCAGCAGGCGCGGGCCGTCCAGCGAGAGTGTGCAAAAAGGCAAGGACGCCTGCACTACCGGAAAACTGAAATGGCCGGCGACGTCCGTGGCCGTCCAGTGAAGTTCAGGGCAAGAGGCGGCTACCCGCACGCCCGGGAGCGGTGCGCCGGTCGTCTTGAGCACCACGTCACCCTCCATCGCGACCTGCGCCAGCGAGGCGGTGGAGAGCAGCAGCAACGACAGCAGTTGTCTTCGCATAGCTCACCTCCTCCCACAGCTCATGGTGATGCGCAGCGGCCCCCTGGTGTTCGAGGTTGCCTCGAAGCCGTCTGTCAGTATTTCCGTATCGCCCAGCGTCGCGGAGCTTGCATAGGCGTTAGAAGGGATTTCCAAGTGCACATACACCTTGTATTTGCCCGGGATCAGATGCCGCAACACGAACCGGCCCTCCGTGCCGACGTGGAGTTCCTGAAGAAAATCGCCTTGCAATTGGATCCATGCGGGCGCCGCCGCGCAACCGTTTTCAAAGACCACCGACCCTTCGATGTCCAGAGTAGGGGTCAGGGTCAAGTCGACCCCGTCGAGGTCGGACATCCTGACCTCGACAGTCCGCCTGGTCGCCGCCACCACCGTGTTTTCGTTAGGGGAATTTCTGAGGGGATACTGGAAGGCCTCGAAAAGGTATTTACCTGGCAACAGGTCGGGAGCCTGAAAGTGATCGCCGCGAATATCCAAGTCTGACCACGGTGTTGTGCTCGACGACAGGGGCACCGCATACACCGATATTTGCAGGCCCGCCGCTTCCCCCGCGCCCAACCCAAATACCCGGCCGCTGACTTTGACTCCACCCTGACGAACGATCTGGACATCCGCTCGCAATTCCTTGCCTTCGGTCACGGTAACCGGCATGGCTTCGGAGGGTTTCAGGGCGTGCGGGTAGAACGTGGCGCGTTCCGTTGGATCGCGCGGCATCCGCGTCGCCGGTTGGCCGGGCGAGAGTTGCGGGTCGACACCGACGTAATATGATCCTGCCGTCAGGGGCCCGATGCGATATTCGCCTAAGTCGTTTGTCCGCGCGCAGAACCGTCCGAGATACTGATAATCACCGTCCGTGGAGCCCAGGCCGCAACTGCCGTGCCCCCGTTCGCCGGCCGCATAGCGCTCGAGCGCCGCGACCGTCACCCCTTCGACGGCAACGCCCACCGGATCCGTCACCCTGCCCACAATCACGCCGTAGCGTACCATCTCCAGCCGGATTTGCACGCTCGGGTTGTAGGGACTGGGAGAAACAGTCTCGCCGCCGGACCGCCCGGCAGCCCTCCTGGCGCTGATGAATCCCGGGTACGAGGCCTCCGCCTGGTAGCCTTTGGACATGAAATCCACCTCGGCGAATCGGAAGTGCCCCTGTTCATCGGAGGTGGTGAACAGCGCATCGTCCTGCCCGGACTGAATGCGCACGCGCGCGCCGGCAATGCCCCGCCCGGTGGAGGCATCGACAACGTCTCCTTCGATAGCGCCTCTCGTTGGTGTTTGGCCGTGGGCGAGTGGAAGGGACAGAGCGACTGCGGCTGCAAGCCGGAGGGTCTTGGCGACCATGCCCATTGCAGACCTCCTGACCCGAAAATGATACCCATCTGATCTTACCGCAGGAAAACAGTGCGTGCAGTCCGATCACGTGGCGCACGCACTCGTGCGCAATGCCACTTAGTTTTCCCACTACTGAACAATCTGCACAAATTGTGGGGCAGACCCCCTGGTCTGCGGCCGACGCCCTCGTCGGCCTGCTGGCGTTTGCATGATGCTGATTTCGTTGTTCCGGCTGCGGGACGAGGGCGTCCCGCGCGGACCAGAGGGTCCGCCCTCCAATTATGCCGAATCCGGCCTGAACCAACACCGCGGAGGCACCGCACCTCTCAACGCTTCCCCTTCCCGCCATCGCGCTCCGCGGCCGCGCCTTTGCGCTTCTCGACCGCCTGGCGCAGCAGGTACTCGATCTGCCCGTTGACGCTGCGCAGTTCGTCCTGCGCCCAGGCTTCCAGCTCCGCCCAGAGCGCAGGATCGATGCGCATCAGAAAGGACTTGCGTTCCGCCATGGTCCGTCACTCAGTTGTAAAGAGTGCCGGTGTTGATCACGGGATGCACCTCCGCTTCGCCGCATAGCACCACCATCAGGTTGCTCACCATGGCGGCCTTGCGTTCGTCGTCGAGCTGCACCACGTGCTTCTCCGCCAGATCCTTCAGCGCCATGTCCACCATGCTGACGGCGCCGTGGACAATCTTCTGCCGCGCGGCGATCACCGCCTCCGCCTGTTGCCGCCGCAGCATGGCCTGCGCGATTTCCGGAGCGTACGCCAGGTGCGTGAGGCGCGCTTCGTCCACCACCACGCCGGCCTTCGCCAGCCGCTCCTGCAACTCGCCTCGTAACGCCCGCGAAACTTCGTCCATGTTGCTGCGCAGCGTGCTTTCGTTCTCTTCGCCGTCGTCGTAGGCGTACAGGCTCGCCAGGTGCCGCAGCGCCGATTCGCTCTGCGTCTGGATGTAGGTTTCGTAGTTGTCCACGTCGAACATAGCCTGCGCTGTGTCCTGGATGCGCCACACCAGCACGGCGGCGATTTCGATGGGGTTCCCGCGCTTGTCATTCACCTTCAGCGCCGCCCCGTTGTAGGTCCGCGCGCGCAGCGAGATTTTGTTCCGGCTTGGCCGGATCGGGTCCGACTTGTCGCCTCTTCCTTTCGCCGCCGCCAGCTTCGCGCCCCACTGCTGCGGGCCGTTCGTATAGAACGGATTCCCCCAGTGCAAGCCGGGTTCCCGCACCGTCCCTTTATACGCGCCGAAGAGCACCAGCACGCGCGCCTCGTTCGGCTGTAGGGTAAAGAGCCCGGTCAACAGGATGATGCACACAGGCAACCCCACGATGCTCGCCACCAGCAACGGCACAATCGGCTCGCCATTGGGCGCCGCGGCGGCAATCGAATAGATCATCAGCCCGATATCGCCCAACAGCAGCAAAACCAGCACCGGCAACATCAGCCAGCCATTCGCCAGCCGCTTCACCTGTTCCCGATTGCTCGACATCTCGTTAGTCTCCATACCAAATTTCTCCTAGCTATCTATATGATATCATTTTGATAGCCACAAACAAGAGGAACTTTGGATATGTTTGGTTTTCTGGGGTCAATAAATCACGACGCAACTTGGGGATTCCGCCATCTGCTCAGGTAACCGATATAGTATGATTACCTGAAAGGAGTGGTGATGAGCAAACCGCAGGCCCTGGTTCAGGGCACTCTCTCTGTGCTGATTCTCAAGATTCTCGACCTGGAACCGCGCACTGGCTGGGCAATTTCGCAGCGTCTCCGTCAGATGTCGAATGGAACGCTGCAGGCCAGCCACGGATCACTCTATCCGGCGCTGCACAAACTCGAACACGAAGGCTGGATTCGCGGGGAGTGGCAGGAATTGGATGGCGGACGCCCCACGAAAGTCTATGCCCTGACGCGAGCCGGCCGCCGCCAATTGGAAGTAGAAACGGCTCAATGGGCGAAGCTCTCCGGCGCCATCAACGGCATTCTGGAATCTGCGTGAACGGGGGATACGATGCGTCGGATTCAACAACTTCTTTTGAAACTCCGGGCCATCGTGCAGCGCTCGCAAGTGGAGCGGGAGATGGAAGCGGAACTGGCGGCGCATCTCGAAGCGGAGACGCGCGAGCTGACGGCCCGAGGCCTCGACGCGGCCGAGGCTCGCCGTCGCGCCGCCGCAACCATTGGACGCATGGATCTCATCAAAGAGGAGTGCCGCGATTCGCGCGGAACGGCCTCTTGGGAGCACTTGAAGCAGGACGTGGCCTTCGGCCTTCGATTGCTTTTCAAGAACCGGACATTCTCCAGCATGGCGCTGGCGACGATGGCACTGGCGATCGGCTCGACAACCGCCGTCTTCAGCGTAGTGGAAGGTGTGCTGCTGCGGCCGCTGCCATTCGCCGCGCCCGAGCGTCTGTATCATGCCACCGATCTCAGCGTGCGGGGTCACTTCGACGTGCTGCGGTCTAATAGCAGGCAGGCCGACTATGCGGCGCACCTCGGTGTGCAGGCTTTCAATACGCGCGGCCAGGACTGGCCGGAGCGTGTCAAAGGCAGCCAGGTCTCCGCCAACTTCTTCCGCGTTCTCGGCGTTCCGCCGCTGTTTGGGCACGACTTTGCCGACGGTGCCGACCGGCCCGGAGCGCCTCGCACTGCGATCCTCAGTCACGCCTTCTGGAGCCAGCGGTTTGGTGCGCGGCGCGACGTGTTGGGCCGGCAACTGCTGCTCGACGACGTGCCCTTCGAAATCATCGGTGTGATGCCGGCTGGGTTCCAGTACCCATCTCCGGATGCCGGCTTCTGGATTCCGATGCGCCTCGATCCGCGAGCCATAGGGGACTATTGGGGGGCGAACGCCTGTTCGACATTTGCCCGCCTTCGTAACGGCGTCACGCCTCAGGCGGCGATTTCCGAACTGCGCGGCTGGACTCCACGCGTACACGCCATGTTTCCCTGGCGGATGCCGGACTCGTGGGCCGGTGACGTCACGTTGGAACCCATGCGCGAGCACATGGTGGCCGGCGTTCGCGAGCGCAGCGTCCTGCTGCTGGGCGCGGTGGCGCTCGTCCTGCTGATTGCGATTGTCAATGTGGCAAACCTCATGATCGGCCAGACTGCTGCGAGGCGCGGCGAGTTCGCCCTTCGCATCTCGTTGGGGGCGACGCCTGGCCGTTTAGCGCGCCAGTTGCTTACCGAGTCGCTGTTGCTGGCCGCCGCCGGTGGTCTCCTCGGGATACTGTTGGCCTTCGGCCAGCTTGAACTGCTGAAGCACTGGCTGCCCCCCGATACGCCTCGGCTCGCGGAGGTTTCGATTGACCGGACCATTATCGCCTTCGCCGCCGCGGTCTCGATGGGGAGTGGACTGCTGTTCGGTTTGCTGCCTGCGTGGCGCGCCCGCTCGCAAAATTCGATGGTCCTGGCTGATGGCCCGCGCTCCACGCTCAGCCGGATGGGCCTCCGAACGGACGCCGTGCTGGTCACCTCTGAAGCCGCCTTCGCCACCGTTCTGCTGGTTGGCGCTGGCCTTCTGCTTCACAGCTTCTGGACTATGCTGCACGTAGCTCCGGGCTACCGCGTCGAATCCGTAGTTACGGCCGAGCTCAGCCCCGGCCGCGCGATTTCCGCCTCGCTCGATAGGACCGTTGCGCTCTATGGGGCGGTGCGGGAAAAGATGGCGTCGTACCCCGGTGTGACCAACGTGGCGGCCATGAGCCGGCTTCCCCTGTCGTCCGAAATCGCCGCCGTCACTTGCGCCATCGAGGACCATCCCCGGCCGGCGCAGGCCCCGCAATTCGTGCTGTGGACAACGGCGGCGACGCCGGAGCACTTGGACACGCTCGGAATCCGTCTTCTGCAGGGCCGCGGCTTCACCGATGCCGATCGGGAGGACTCCGATCCGGTGGTCCTCGTCAGCCGATCGACAGCGCAGAAGTTCTGGCCTGCCGCCAGTCCCATTGGCCGGCGATTGCGCCCGGTCTGGCAGAACCGTTGGCAGACGATTGTCGGCGTAGTGGATGATGTGAAGACGTTCAGCCTCACCGGACCACCCGAATGGGTGGATGGCGAGATCTACGTCCCCCTGACTCAGGCCGCCGCGGCGCCCCAAAGCCTCGCGCTGGTGGCGCGCGTTGGCAACGATCCTTCGGCATTTGAGCAGACGCTGCCGCGCATTGTTCGTGAAGTTTGTGCCACGTGCGCGGTGAGCAAAATCGCGCGAATGGATACGATAGTTTCAGGTGCGGTTGCGGCGCCGCGCTCGCTGGCATGGCTGGTGGGCGGCTTTGCCCTACTCGCGCTTACACTGGCCGCGGCGGGAATTTACGGTGTTGTCAGTCACGGCGTCCTGCGGCGCACTCGCGAACTGGGCGTGCGTCTTGCGCTCGGCGCCAGTCCCGGCAGCGTCGCCTGGCTGGTGGTGAAGTCCAGCCTGCGGCAGGTGGTGGTTGGAACGGTTGCGGGACTCGCGGCATCCTGGGCGCTGGCCCGCTGGATCGAATCGCTGCTTTACGGTGTAGCCGGCCACGACCCGGTCAGTTTCTCGCTGCCGCCAGTCGTGCTTGTTGCCGTCGGACTTCTCGCCAGCTTGCTGCCCATGGTCCGCGCCGCCCGCATCGATCCCGCAAAGTCGCTGCGCGAAGGGTAACGCTACCGTGTGACAAGCTGGATGGCGCGCATGTAGCGTGGGCGCTCGTGCAGGCACTGTTACCTCCTGTCGGAGAGAAAGGTTGCCGTTCAGGGACAATTTTCTACTGGCCGCTGTTGCCGCCCATGGCGTACATCAGGTTCTGCACGTGGCCGGGCGTGCCGGTGAACATGCCCACGGGGGGTTCGCGGTATTTCATCATCTGGCGGTAAATGAAATCCTCCAGGCTGGAGTTGATGCCCCAACCGGCCAGGTAAGACAGGCGCAGGTCGCCGTCGTGGTTGATGTCGGCGCCTTCGGTCCAGCGTCCCAGATCGGATCTCTGCCCGGCATAGGTGGCAAAGAGATCGATAGCCGAGCCAATCCCGATGTCGCGCAGGGATTGCGCCACCAGGGCGTAATTCGGCTGGTTCAGGCGCTCTTCGATTTCGTCGATATCGACTTTGAAGGGCGCGACCTGCCCCATGAAGACCATGTCGTAGCCCTGCCCGTTGATGGTGTTGGCCCAGACCGTGGCGTTGGGGAAGGCTTCGAAGAAGGTCGCCAGCTCGCTGCGCACGGTGCGCTCGTCGCTCTCATAGAGCGGCACGTAGAGGCTGAACATCCCGCCCGGATTCAGATGCCGCTTGACGGCCTCGAAGTACTCTCTCGAGTAAAGCGCGGCGGTGCCCTTGACGAAGACGTCCAGCGGATCGGAGGCGATGATGTCGAACCTATCGGTGGTGGTCATCAGGTAGTGGCGGGCATCGTCGAAGATGATCCGGGTCTTCGGATTGTGCAGCACGTCGTAATCCTGGCGGTAAAAATATCGCGTGGAGGTGGGCGGAATCACCGGCTCGATCTCGCACACGGTGATGTGCTCGATCGACGGGTAGCGGGTAAAGGTTCCGGCCGAAACGCCCGCGCCGAAGCCGATTCCCAGCACGGATTTCGGATTGGGATGAATCAGCGCCGGCAGGTGTCCCACCATGCGCTGCAGTTTCATGTCGTAGGGTTCGGTGGTGGCTTCCACGTGGCCATTGACGTCCACTTCGATGGCCCCGTCGTTCCACTGCGTAATGGCCACCGAGGAGTTGATGCCCTCGGCGGTGTAGAGCACCGTCGAGGAGCTGGCCGAAATCGGCAGACGGCGGCCATATGCGATGAGCTTGCCGGGAATGGGATCGAGGTTGGTTGCCAGGAAGACCGCGGCCACCAGGGAGACCACCAGCCATCCGGCCATGGCGCGCGCCTGGTATTGCTTGATGTAAGGCGCCAGCACGAACAGGGCGCTGGCCGCCGATGCCAGCAGCAGGATGCGCTGCGCCTGCTGGGTACCGATCCACGGCACCACGATCAGGCTGATTCCCAGAGCCCCGACGATGGCTCCCAGGGTGTTGGCGGCGTACACGGATCCCACCACGCGGCCGGGGTCCTCGCCCGGTTGGGCGGCCGCCGCTAGCGCCAGCGGGAAACTGGCTCCCCACAGCAGTGTGGGCGGCAGCATGGCCCACAGGCAGCGGACCAGATCGAGCTGGAATGTAAACCAGGGACTGGTGGTGAGCAGGGGGTTGATGGGCCAAAACGGCAGCGAATCGGAAATCATGTAGGCCGTCCACGCAATCCCTCCGGCCAGCAGGATCTGGCACCAGCCGAGGGCGAGGCGCGGCGATCGGGTGCTCCTGGCGGTGCGCAGCAGCAACGATCCCGCCGAACTGCCCAACGCCAGGCCGACCAGGAAGACCGCCAGAATGATCGAAAAGACGTAGACCGTGGCGCCCAGCATCATCCCCATCAGGCGCGTCCAGACCACTTCTGCGCCCAGCGCGCAGGCTCCCGAAAGCCCGATGGTGACGTAGATGGTCCAGCGGCTCGCCGCCGGTTCCACCACCGCGGCTCGCTCCGCCGCCGGCTCGGGCGCATCGTTCGCGGCCGCTTCCAAAGGAGTCCGGCCCGCCAGCACATAGCTTGCGCCCGCCACCGCCAGGTTGATGGCTACGGCGGCATAAGTGGCAGTGGCCATGTCATAAATACGCAGCAGGTAGAAGCCTGCGAACAGGCAGCCGAACACCGCGCCCACGATATTTCCGCCATACAGAAGTCCCCACCACGCGACGCCGCGGGGCGTCGACTTGATCCATCGCACGATGGCCGGCAGCGACGCCCCCATCAGGATGGTGGGCGGCAGCAGGCACACCCCGGAGATGAACCCGCGCAGCAGCATGCCGGGCATACCATGCTCGGCGCCGGCTACATAGATGCGGTCGACCAGCGGGATGCCGAAAAGCACCAGCAGCCCCAGCACGGCAATCCCCAGTTCGAGAGCCGCGTAGACTTTCAGAGGATGATGTTCTTGCGCGCGGCGTATCCGCGGCAGATACAGGCTGCCCAGGCAGAGGCCGCCCATATAGGTGGCGAGCAGAAAGCCCAGCGAGACCGCCGTGGACCCGATGGCCAGTTGCAGGAGCTGATACCAGACGATTTCATAGATCAGCGCCGAGCAGCCGCTGCCGGCGAACAGGATCAGTAATAGGGGTAAGAAGCGTGCGGCATTGGACCCGGCGGATGGTGTTGAGGTTGTCATGGAGCTGAGGGCTGCCACACATGATAACCCAGCGCCCGTCGAGCGGCGAAACCAGGTCACATTGACTTCCGGCCTGCGCTTACATAACATTTTCGGTATCCGTTATGAAATCAGTCACAAAAGTCCAATTTCTGCTACTTGCGGCGGTGGTGGTGCTTTTCGGTGCGGATACGTACCAGAAGCCGCCCAAGGTAGTTGAGGATATTCTCAACTCGGCGACCACTCCCACCATCCAGCTCAGTCCGACGCATGCGTATGCGATGCAAGGGCGGCCGGTGCGTTATCCACCGATCGCCGAACTGGCGCAGCCCATGCGGCGGCTGGCCGGCATCCGCATCAACCCGATGACCAACGGGCTGCACAACGCCACCTTCAACAGCGCGCTGACTCTGCGCAAGGTGCCGGAGGGAGGAGACATCAAGGTGGCGCTGCCTGCAAATCCCAAGTTGAGCACGGGCCGCTGGAGCCCGGACGGGAACCACTTTGTCTTCACCAACACCACCGATAAGGGAATTGAGATCTGGATCGGCGACGCCGCTACCGGCAAGACGCACCGCATCGAATCGGTTCGCGTCAACGACGTGTTCGGCAGCGCCGGCGGGGGACGGGGAGGCGCAGCAACCGGCGGGAGCGTGCAGTGGATGAGCGACAGCGGGACGCTGCTGGTGCAAGCAGTGAAACCCAATCGCGGGCCCGAACCGCCCATGCCGCTGGTTCCACCCGGACCGGATATTCAGGAAAGCCTGGGCGGCGGCCGCGGCGTGGTGACTCACGAGGACATGCTGCAGAATGTCCACGACGAAGACGATTTTGAATACTTCGCCACCTCGCAACTGGCGCTGGTGGATTCCGTCACGGGCAAGATGACGCCGGTGGGGAAACCGGCCCTGATCGAATCGGCGCGGCCCTCGCCGGACGGAAGCTATTTCATCGTCACCAGCATCCACCGGCCGTTTTCGTATCTGTATCCGGCGCGGCAGTTCCCTTCAGAAATAGACGTTTGGGATCGCACCGGCAAGATTGTGCACCACGTCGCCAGCACGCCGCTGGGCGGCGGCGGGCGCGGGGCCTTCGCTCCCACTCCCGGGCCCGGGCCCAACCCGACGACTGGAGCCGATGATCCCCAGGCGGCGCCCCCGGCCGCGGGCACGCGCAACCTGCAATGGCGCATGAACGATCCGGCCACGCTGCTGTGGGTGGATTCGATCGGCGGCGCTCCAGCCGGGCGTGGTGGCCGTGGCGGACGCGGCGGCGGGCGCGGCAACGGAGCGGCGCAGGACGGACAGAATGCGAATGCGACTCCGCCCCCACCGCGGCCCGAGCACATCATGGCGTTGAAAGCGCCGTTCACCGGCGAAGCGCAGGAAATCTACAAATCCGAACAGGCCATTGGGAACTTTACGTTCTTCGATAACGGCCACTGGCTGATGTTCGGCGGCGGCGGGCGCGGCGGGCGCGGCGGTGGCGGCGGTGGAGGCGCGGCCGCCGGCGGCGCGAACCGGATCACCAAGACCACGCTGGCGGATCTCGACAAACCCAACGATCCGCCGCGCGAGCTCTGGACCACCAACTCGGCCGACCGCTATGCCGATCGCGGCACCCCTCTGCAGCGCACGCTGCCCAACGGCGAGCGCGGCATCCTGCTCGACGGCGACAACATTTATCTGACCGGCAACGGTCCGTCGCCCGAAGGCGACCATCCCTTTCTCGATCGCTTCAACCTCGCCACGTTGAAGAGCGAGCGCCTCTTCAAGTGCGACAACGATCACTATGAAGTGGTGGAAGCACTGCTGGACGATCACGGCGCGAAGTTCTTCACGCGCCGCGAAAGCCCGACCGAGCCGCCCAACTACTATATCCACACGGCCGATGGCAAGATGACGGCCTACACCAACTATCCCGACCCGCAGCCCGTCATGCGGCAGGTGGAGAAGCGCCTGATCACGTATAAGCGGCCCGACGGCGTGGAGATGTCGTTCACGCTCTACCTGCCGCCGGGCTACAAAGAAGGCACGCGCCTGCCCACGGTATTGTGGGCTTACCCGCGCGAGTACGATGATGCGGCCGCGGCCGATGCGGTGGCGGTGACGGGGTCGCGCATGCGCTTCACCGAAATCGGCGGTTATTCGGAAGTCTTCTTCGCGCTCGACGGCTACGCCGTGCTCGACAATGCTTCCATGCCGATTGTGGGCCCGCGCGCGACGGTCAACGACAAGTTCGTCGAACAGACCGTGATGGACGCCAAAGCGGCCATCGACAAAGCCGTGGAGATCGGCGTCACCGATGCGGCGCGGGTGGGCGTGGGAGGCCACAGTTACGGCGCGTTCATGACCGACACCCTGCTGGCGCACTGCGATTATTTCAAGGCCGGCATCGCCGAAAGCGGAGCTCCCAACCGCACGCTGACGCCGTTCGGCTTCCAGAGCGAGCGGCGCACATTGTGGCAGGCGCCCAAACTGTACGAAGAGATTTCGCCCTTCATGTACGCGGACAAGATCAAGTCGCCGCTGTTGCTGATCCACGGCGAGGCCGACGATAACGACGGCACGTTCCCGATTCAGTCCGAGCGCATGTATGAAGCCGTGCGCGGCAACGGCGGAATCACGCGGCTGGTTTTCCTTCCCTTTGAAGCCCACGGGTACCGCGGGAAGGAGACCATCGAGCACGTATTGTGGGAGAAGTTCGCCTGGTTCGATAAGTACGTGAAGAAGGCAGGGCAGCCCGCCTCAACCAACGCCAACAACAACCAGTAAGGCCGAATGGCTGGCCGGATGCGCACATCCGGCCCGTCGAGGTTCTCTGCAAGGCGAAAACATCTGGGGTTGGCAGGCGAAAGCGCCTGCCCCACAAAATTGCCGCTTCCGGCCCGCGACAGGCCAGGAGGCCCGTCCTGCTTATCTGTTTCCCAGCCGCTCCGCCAGCACGCGGTTCGAGTCCTTGAGGAGACCCGCGGCTTTCGGCATGCTGTCGATGGCCTTCAGAACTTCGGGATCCACCTGTATGGAAAGCTGGGCGGCGGTCTTGCGATCAAAGGCGCGGAAGATCATCTCGTAACGAAGGTTGGTGCGAATCCAATCCAGGTTGGCGGTGAAATCCGCATCGGTGAAGGTGATCTGCTTGGATTGCAGATACTCCTTGAAGCGCTGCAGCGTGTCGGCATCGGGCTGCCAGTTTTCAGGCAGGCTCGGCTTCTTGGCGCCGAAATAGGAGTCGGCGAAATGGTAGAACGTGTCGGGGCGACTGTCGTTATAGGGCCGCAGGCGGCGCTGGAAAATATTGGTGCGGGTGACGTATTTCTCGTCGGGCGTGATGCCGCCGCCGCCGTAGACTTTACGGCCGCCATCGGTGGACTTCACGTCGTCGGTGGGCGCGGGCGCATCGGCTTTGGGGCGGGCGGAGTAATAGTCGTAGAGCGACTTGTGGGAATAGTCGCGTTGGATCAAGCGGCCGCTGGGCGTATAGTAATGCGCGATGGTGAGCAGCAGGGCGCCCTCATCGACGGGGAATTGCGCCTGCACGAGGCCTTTGCCGAAAGTGGTGTCACCGAGCACCCAGGCGCGATCGTGATCCTGCAGGGCGCCCGACACGATCTCCGACGCCGACGCCGAACTGGCATTGACCAGCACGACCAGGGGATACTTTTGCGCCGCCTTTATCTCCTTGGCGCGATAGACCTGTTCGGCGTCGACGCGGCCGCGCTGCGAAACCACGGTCTGACCATTGCGCAGGAAGCGGCCCGCCAGGGCCACCGCCTCATTCACCAGGCCGCCCAGGTTGTCGCGCAAATCGAGGATGACTCCGGCCGCCTTGGATTCGTCCAGCTTGCTCAATTGCGTGTTGACGTCGCGTTCGATGTTGGAGGCTTCGAAGGTGCTGACCCCGAGATACAGGGTGCCGGGCTTCACCCAGAAAGCATCCACCACGCTGGTTTCGATCGAGCCGCGCGTCACGGTGGTGGTGTAGGGTTCGGTGGAACCTTGACGTTGGACGCTCACGCGCACCTGCGTGCCGGGCGTTCCGCGGAGCAGGTCGGCCACGGCGGCGGATTCCATTTGCAGAGTGTTCTTGCCGTCGACCGCCGCGATCACGTCGCCGCGACGCAGGTCGGCGTTCCAGGCCGGGGAATTGACAAACGGCTCCATCACCACGACATGGTTGCCGTTGGCGTCGAAGACAATCAGCATGCCGACGCCGGCGTAATGCGCTTGCTGCTTGCGCATCATATCCTTGTATTCCGCGGGGCCGACGAAGCTCGAATGCGGATCGAGCGCGTGCAGCATGCCGGGAATGACACCCTGATAGAACACACGCTCGGAAGGAACGGGATCGGCGGCATTCTGCTCCACCAGGGCGTAGGCGGCGGAGATGGCCTTGAGGCTGGGATCGAGGTCGTCGCCCGCGGGAGTGGCGGCGCGGGCCAGAATTCCCGGACCGTACAGGGGCGCGAGCAAAGCCGCGGTTCCAACGATCAGTGCGGCGAGTAATGGTTTTTGGATCTTCATAATGTTGCTGGCCGGCGAGGCGCGATTCCCTTCCTTGGTTTCATGATACCGCAGCGGGAAAAGGGGCTCAGGGGTGGGGAGCGGCGGAGGAGCATTTTCGGCAGGCGACGGCGTGGACAGTTTGTCCGTCCAAGCGGCATTCCGTCCTTGGCTTCCGGCCCGTTCGATTATCCTTACTATTATGAAAATCGGTTTCATCGGACTTGGCCGTATGGGTTCCGGCATGGCGCGCAACTTACTTCGCGCCGGCCATGAGGTGGTGGTTTTCAATCGCAGCCGGGATAAGGCGGAGGCCCTGGTTGCCGATGGCGCCCGAGTTGCCGATTCCCCGGCGGACGCCTGTCGCGGGTCGGACGCCGTTATGACCATGCTGGCCGACGACCACGCAGTGGAACAAATGGTCTTGGGCCCAAACGGCATGGCCTCGGCGCTCCCGGACGGCGCGATCCACATTTCGTGCAGCACCATCAGCATGGCACTGGCCCGGCGTCTCGCCGCCGAACACCGCCGGCGCGGCCAGAAGTATTTGAGCGTCCCCGTTTTCGGCCGTCCGGAAGCCGCCGAAAGCAAAAATCTCCTGGTGGTTGCCGCTGGCCCGCCGGAACTCGTGGAGCACTGCCGGCCGCTGTTCGACGCCATCGGCCGCCAGACCTTTGTGGTTGGCTCCGATCCTTGGCAGGCCAATGCCGCCAAACTGTGCGGCAACTTCATGATTGCCGCCATGATCGAGGCGTTCGGCGAGTCCTTCGCCACATTGCGCAAGGCGGGCGTCCCGCCCCGCGCTTTCCTGGAAGTCATGAGCGCGTTGTTTGGTTCGCCCGTGTATGCGAACTACGGACGTTTGATCGCCGACAAGAAATTCGAGCCGGCCGGATTCGCCCTGCGGCTGGGGCTCAAGGACGTCCGCCTGGTGCTCGACGCGGCCGAGGAACTGGCTGCCCCGATGCCACTCGCCAGCCTCATTCGCGATCATCTCCTCTCCGCCATGGCACACGGACAAGCCGATCTGGACTGGTCGAGCGTCACCCGGGTTGCCGCGCGCGATGCCGGCATCGAGTAGCCGCCTCCTACGCATCTCTGCTCGGTGACGACGAATCCAAAAGTGAGCCGCGCTAGCGGCGCTTCAGCAGTTCCGTCTCGGCGCCGATGAACCCCCAGGTGATCCACACGTGTCCTTTCAGGACGCGGCGAAAGTATTCGTCGGCTTTGGCGGGTTCGCCGTTGTAGAGGTGCCAGTTGCCGATGCCGTATGCCACCGTGTCGAACGGTAGTTCGAGTTCGGTGTCGGTGTTGCCGGCCGGCGGCTCGGGAGGGAGCGCTTCGGCTTCGCTCATCCGGCCCTGAAAGAAACGGACCAGGTTGAGATAGAACCTGGTGTGCGGCTCCGTATTGGTCATTTCCGGCGGGATGGCGTTGCATGCATCCGTGTCATATAGCCAACGGCCTATCGGCTACCGGACCACGATCGCTTCATCCCTTTCGGGATGCGCTGCGTCGCCGGTAAAATGCGTCATCGCGAGGCCCGACACATTCTCCGCCTCCAGCGCGTGCGTGAAATATTCGGGCTTGTTCTGGCCCCAGGCCAGTTGGCAGTTCTTGAGCGTCACGTTGTCGGCGTAGCGGATGCTGTAGCCCGGCGTGCGGTGCGGCTCCAGATCGGGCACGGCGGTGGTCGGGCGATTGTCGAAGATCGGGCCGGGGTAAGCCGTCCAGCGGTCGAGTGTTAAATCGACATTGTCGAGCGTCACATCCGCGATGCGGCTCTCCGCCGTTCCGTTGATGCGCGCGCTGTTTTCGGCGCGGCCCCTAATGTTGCGGATCCTCACGCCGGTAATTCGGCCGACCTTGGTCTCTTTGCTCCGCGGAATGGCCGTCAGGGAGATCGCCTCCCCGCGACCCCACCAGGGAGCCGCCTGGTATTGCGTCACGAACCGGATATCGCTGAACTGGATATCGCGCACGTTGCCTTCGTCGCGAAGCTGGATGGTGAGAGCGCGGCAACTGGAGCGGATCTCGCACCGCTCGAATCGGATGTTGGAGATATCCTGCACCGTCTCGGTGCCGATCTTGAGCCCCGAATCTTTGGTCGTCATCGCGCAATCGTGGACCCGCACGTTGGTGCACGCGCCGTAGTCCACCGGTTGCCGCGTCGACTTGACGACAATCGCGTCGTCGCCGCACACAATGTCGCAATTGCGGATTTCCACGTCGCGGCAATGGTCCGGATCGATGCCGTCGCAGTTCGGCACGTCCAGCAGGTTGCGGACCTTCACACGGTCTACCAGCACGCGCTCGCAGCCGATCATGTGCAGGCCCCAGAATGGCGCATCGCTGAAACTGAGATCGCGCACTTCCAGGTCTTTACAACCGGCCAATACGAAGATCTTCGGGCGGAACGGGCCGAACCGCCAGATCTCGCCTGCCTGGTTATAGCCCGTCATGAACTCCTTGGCCCGCCCGTTGATGTTGCCGGTCCCGGAGATCTTCAAGCCCGCGGCCTGGCGCGCCGTCAGAATGCCGTCGGCGTCGCCCGGATAGTCGGCGCGATTGGTGCTGGCCAGCAACTCGGCGTCGTCGGCCAGATGGAAATCGATCGCGCTCCTCAAGACCAGCGTGCTCACCAGGTACTTCTTGCCGCCCCGCAGCAGCACCTGGCCGCCTGAGGCCGCGGCGGCGTCGATGGCTTTTTGGATCGCCGCAGTGTCCAGTGTGACGCCATCGCCGGCGGCGCCGTAATCGCGGGCGTCAAACACGCGCTGTTGCGCTCTCAGCCGAAGGGCGGCGCCGAGCGCCGTCGCACCGGCAAGTTTCAGGGCTTGGCGTCGAGTGGTGGGTGGCGTGGTCATGGGCGTCGGTACCGGTAAAGATGCATGGCCGCGGTCCGGAACATTTTCCGATTCCATCCCCATATCATCACACTCGCTTCGATCCATCGCTACACTGTGGGATAGTTTCACATGGAAGGAGTGCTTATGAGCCGCCTGATTTCAATCATTCTTCTCGCCGTGGCTGGTTGTCCGAGCTTTGCCTTGGACCGCCCCGGCACCATTTTCAAGATCTTCCAGTTTCCGCCCAATATGATTCCCCGCATCGACGGCGATCCGGACGATTGGAAAATCGTTCCCGACGATTACTCGATCGGCATGGACCAGTTAGTCGACGACACGAACAAAGACCATAAGCCCGACCCCAAGGATCTCGACGTGCGCGTCAAGGTCGGTTGGGTGAAAGGCTTGAACCGCCTCTATTTCCTCTACGAGGCCTACGACAACTACTGGGATTTCGCTAAACCGGGCCTGCACAACGACACCTTCGAGCTGGTGGTCGATGGCGACCTCTCCGGCGGGCCGCTGATCGAGCGCTTCCAGCCCACCAAGGAGTTGAGCGAACGCGACGCGCACTTCTCCATGCACGGCGTTCAGGCTCAGAACTACCACATCATGACTCCGGCTGTCGGCAAGGATTGGGCCCTTGCCTGGGGCTGTAACGCCTACGTCAAGTCACTGCCCTATGCCAACGCCGCCTACTCTTACCACTTCAAGCCCGGCGAGGCCGGCAAGCTCGTGCTCGAGTTCTGGATCACTCCGTTCGACTACGCCGGATGCGAAGGACCCCAGCGCGCCGTTGAATCGGTGCTCACCGAGAACAAGTTGATCGGCATCTCGTGGGCCGTCCTGGATTACGACAACCCAGATAGCGAAGCCCACGCCTTCTGGAATCTCTCGCGCCAGCACACCATGTACGGCAAGGCCGACGAATTGGTCGGCTTCCGCCTGATGCCGCTCGAACCCCGCTTCGTCCACTTCGACGCCAACTGGTCCTTCCAGGTCATCGACATGAATCGCCGCTTGGTGGCATTCCGTGACGAATCCACCGGCAAAGCCACGTCCTGGAAATGGACTTTCGGTGACGGCTCCACTTCCACCGAACGCAATCCCATCCACCAGTACGCAGCCGGCGCGGACTACACCGTGGTCCTCGAAATTGAAGGCCCCGAGGGCAAATCCCGCCGCGAAAAGATCTGGGACGTAGCGCTGAGATAAGCGCTTACGCGTTACGCATGAAACAACATCCCGACGTTCGTGAGCTATCGCACCACTTCTCCCTCTATTGAAGACGAATTATTAAAATGAATAATTTACGGCCTGAAGACATCCCGCCTTGTGTTTTGTATCACAAAACTGGATCGCCATATCCGAAATCTCTTTGCCTTCGTTTGCTTAGCCTGTTAATCTCGCCTCAGTCACTACGAGGTCTACTCGTGATAGGGAGGTTGAATGCAACGTTCGCATTTCGGGCTCAGTCGGGCCCTGCTTGTGGTTGCCCTTCTGTCGGTTGTTTCCGCGATCGGCTTCGCGCAGGAATCGCGCGGTAGTATCACCGGCAAGGTGATTGACGCGCAGAACGCCGTAATTCCCAACGCCACGGTCGTGATTACCAACAACGCGACCAACATCGCAAGTCGCGTCACCACCAATCAGACCGGCTATTACGAAGTCGATTTCCTGACGCCCGGTACCTACACGGCTTCGGGAGAGATCGCCGGCTTCAAGAAGCTCGTGCGGTCTGGTATCACCTTGAATACCGGCGACCGCCTGGCCGTCGATTTGCAACTCCAGGTTGGAGAAACCACGACTTCAGTCGATGTCAGCGCCGATGCGCCGCAGCTCCAGACCACCAACGCCGTGGGCGGCCGCGTGCTGGATACGCGCGATATCGCCATGTTGCCCGTCACCACCATGAATCCCTGGGCGCTGCAGGGTATGTCGCCCGGTATGGTGTTCACCGGCGCCCCCGGCATCAGCCGTGTGATGGACCACGCCGGCACCGCCAGTTACGACACTGCGGGTCTGGCCACCGGCAGCAACGAGTTTCTGCTGGACGGCAACCCGGTCACAGGAACCAACGGCGGACGAGCCGGCTTCGTTCCTTCCGAGGAAGCCGTCGACGAAGTCCGCATTGAAACCAACGCCTTCGACGCCTCCATGGGTCACAGCGTGGGCGCCTACATCAGCGCCACCACCAAATCGGGCACCAACGCCATCCACGGTTCGGCCTTCGCCCAGTACATGTGGTATCGCATCAACTCGACCAATGAATTCACGCGCGCCGCCTACCTCAATTCCGTGGCCGCGGGCACCTGGCCTGCCGGACAGCACGAAAATCCCGGCGGCCGTTTCTTCCAGCCCGGCTTCAGCTTCGGTGGACCCGTTTACATCCCCAAGATCTTCAACGGCAAAAACAAGTTCTTCTTCTACTTCGAGTACGACCACATCACCAGCATCCAGCCCAGCCCCGTAAACGTCGATTATTGGGTGCCTACCGCCAACCAACGGCAGGGCAATTTCTCGGACCTGTCGGCCTATAACGCTACCGCGTACACCATTTACGACCCCCGTTCGGCCGTGACGTCCACCGCCGGCCACGTCTCCCGCACGCCGTTCCCGGGCAATACGATTCCGGCCTCGCTGTTCGCCAACACCCCATTTTATAAGTTCTTCCAGCAGCTCTATCCCTTGCCGAATATCACTCCCGCCACTCCCGACGGCTTCAATTACGTGGATTCGGCCCAGCCATATAACGATTACCTGCCGTCCCTGGTCAATCGCTATGACTGGAACATCAGCTCCTCGCAACGGCTCAGCGGAAAGTGGTATTACAACCATCGCTTCTCGGATAACTACGATTGGGCGCACAACACCCCGCTGAAGGGCTATGAGTCGAACGGCCTGTGGCGGCCCACTCGCGGCGGCAACCTTGACTACATGAGGGTCATCAACCCCAGCAACGTCCTGGACGTGGTCTTCAGCATCACCCAATACGCCGAAGGCGACAAGCAGCCCATTAAGAACGCTTACACCGCTTCGGATGCGGGGCTGCCCAGTTACATTGACCAACAGGCCAACGTGCTGGGCGCGGACGGCCTCCCGGGTTTCTTGATTGGAGGTTCCGGCAGTTCCAACATCACCCCCCAGCTTTACGCCAACATCGCTTCCACCAGCTATGAAGGGTACGCCGGCCCCGGAGTGAACCAGCGCGGGACCACCGCGCAGTTGGCCGCCAAGATGTCCACGGTTTGGCGCAAGCACACGCTGAAGTACGGGTGGGAAGAACGGCGCTACCATTACGCCACGTTCCTCTCCGGGTCGTGCACTACCGGTTGCTATAACTTCAACAACAACTTCTTCACCGCCAGCGATACCACCACAAGCGCCAGCCAACTCGGCTTGTCCTGGGCCTCGTTTATGACCGGCATGGCGACCGGGGCCTCGCTTGCTATCAACGACACCGGCTACTACAGCACCCCCTACCACGCCGGCTACATCCAAGACGATTTCCGCGTCAGCAACAAACTCCGTCTGGGCTTTGGAATTCGCTTCGAGTACGAAGAAGGCACCACCGAGCGCTTTAATCGGGGCTTGTCCGGCGATTACAACTTCGCTTACGCGCCTCCATATGCGCAAGCCGTGCAGTCGGCCTATACCACGGGCGGCAACGCGCTGCTGCCGTCCAGCATCCAGGTGGCGGGCGGGGTCACCTATCTCGGCCATCCCTATGGCAGCCTCACCAACGGCACCAAGCGCGTCCTGCCAAACTTCAGCGCCGTCTACGCATTTAACGAAAAGACCGTGCTGCGCTTCGGCACGGGCCTCTTTGCCGACACGTTTAATGCCCTGGGCGGCACCGGGAACCGCGAACTGCAGAACGGCTACAGCCAGAGCACTAGCACCACCATGACCACGGACAACGGTCTGACCTTCTGCTGCGGCATTGGCGCAGCCGCCAACATCAACAACTCCAACATCATGGCAAATCCCTTCCCGGTGCTGGCGAGCGGCCAGCGTTTCCTCCAGCCGGTGGGCGGCGCTTACGGCTCCGACATTCTCGACGGACAGGGCTTCACTTATTATCCGCGTAACTTCACCCCCACCTGGGATGAGCGCTGGAGGCTGGGCATCCAGCGGGAAATCTTCCCCAACCAGGTGCTCGACGTTTCCTACAACGGAAGTTACGCTTCATCCCCACAGACCAAGAACCTCAGCTATCTGCCGGCTCAGTACTGGAATTTCGGCGACCAGTTGAATAGCGCGGTGGACAACGCCATGAAAGCAACGGTTGCCAATCCGTTCCTATATACCAACTTCGCCAGCCTGGCAAACACCAACCTGCCTCTCTATAATTACCTCAGCTCGCTGAGCTTCTTCACGGGTAAGACCTTGCAGGTGCAGCAACTTCTGCGCGCCTACCCCAACGCCGGGTTTGGCCTCTCCGAGTACAACGGCTTCCGCAACAAAACGGTGTACAACGACGTCGAAATTCTCTATACGAAGCGCTTCTCGAAGGGAATCCAGTCGTCGGTGCAGTATACCCGCACATGGTCCCGGAACCAGTGGCAGGAGAACCAATTCGACCAGTCGCTGGAGTGGCAGCCCAATTCGAACTCCCGCCCCAACCGCTTCGTCTGGACCGCCGTTTGGGAGCTGCCCTTCGGTAAAGGACGCCAGTGGCTCCAAACCGGACCGATGCAGCACGTCGTGGGTGGATGGCAGTTGAGCTGGATCTACCAGTTCCAAACCGGCCCGCTGATCAGCTTCGGCAACGTCTATTACTACGGCAACCTGGACCAACTGGTTAGCGCTATGAATCACGACCAGATTCACAGCAAGTATATCCACTACTGGTACGATCCGGCGGCCGACTATAACAACCTCATCAACCCGAATGCTTCCGGCAGCGGCGCGATTCCGGCGGGCTTCGTCGGCTTTGAAGGCCGTACGGCATTCCAGCCGGGCACCTACCAGGCTCGCCTGATGCCCCAATACATCGACGGGCTCCGCGCCGACATGATCAACAACTGGGACATCAGGATCTTCCGCAGGTTCAACCTTTACGAGCGGTTGAACCTGAACTTCTCGACAGACCTGATGAATGCGTTGAATCGCGTGCAATACTCCGCACCGACCGTGACGCCGAGCTCTACCCTGTTTGGCCAGGTGACGGCCCAGGCCAACGGCCCGCGCCAGATTCAGTTCAACGTGCGCGTGGACTTCTGATCCCGGTTCAGAGACCCCAAATCCGGGGAGCCGCCTGCGCAGCGGCTCCCCTTTTTTTGCGCCGGCCAGGCGGCATCAGTCGAACAAATGCGGCACGAACTGGCTGATGTTGGTGGTGATCGGCGTGTCCGCTTCGCGAATTCCCATCCCGCCCGCGGCGTTTCCCTCTTCATGCCCGATGATCCAACTCCCGATCACCGGATACTTCCCGTCGAAGCTCTGGAGCGGTGCGCAATCCTGGTAGATGAAACCTTCCGCCCCATAGTCGCCAGGGGTCTCCACGTCCTTGCCCGGCTGGTGCAGCGTGATGTTGGCCCCTTCCCGTCCCAGCAGCGGTTTCTTCACCCACGACATCATCAGCCCCGGCCCCAGGAAGCTCGCTTCCAATAAATAAGGATGCCGCGGGTACAACTCCCACAGCACCGGCAGAATTCCCTTGTTCGACAGCAGCATTTTCCACGGCGGCTCGATCCACACCGTCCCGTCCTTGCCGATATGTTGCCCGAAGGCTTCGCGCACCATCCACTCCCACGGGTACAGCTTGAAGATCGCCCCCAAGGGCGCATCGTCCGGCCCCACAAACGCCTCGCCGTTCCATCCCACTTCATCGATCGGGAAAATCGACGTCTTCAACCCAGCCTGCTGCGCCGTGTCCTGGAGATACGTCACCGTCATTCCGTCTTCCCGATCGTCCATCGAGCAGAAGTCCACGCGGCTGCCCGGCAGATACGGCGTCAGCTCCTTCCATAGCGCGATCAGCCGCTCGTGCAGCGAATTGAACTGGTCCCGCTTCGGAAACAGCTCCTCCAGCCAATACCACTGCACCACCGCCGCTTCCAATAACGACGTCGGCGTGTCGGCGTTGTACTCCAGCAGCTTGGGCGGATGCACGCCGTCATACGCCAGATCGAATCGCCCATACAGCGCCGGCGGCTCCGCTTCCCATGAGCTTTCAATCAGCGGAATGGCATTCTCCGGAATCCCCATCCTGGCGTACAGCTTGTGATCGATGACGCGCTGCGCCGCCCGGAGCGTCATCTTTTCGAGTTCGTTGGTGGCGGCCTCCAGTACGTCCACTTCCTTGGCCGTGAACTCATAGAACGCCGATTCGTTCCAATAAGGCTGCTGGCCGCTGTGCCACGAGAGGCCGGCCTCTTCCACTTTCTTTTCCCAATTCGGCCGCGGTGTCGATACCACTCTCCGCATAATTACTCTCCCGCTCCCGCTCCAGCACCCGACGAATGGCCGGCGCCCGTTGTTCCGAATCCGCCGCGCTCCACACCCGAGTGGCTGTAGGATGTCGCCGGATCCGACCGCACGACTCCGCCGCTCCCCACGTATCCGCGGTAGGAATCGTAGTAGTAAGGATACGGGTAGTGATACACCATCGGAAACCACGAGCCGTTGTAATAGTAGCCGCCCTTCTGCACCGCCTGCTGGCAGGCCTGTTCGTTGAAGGTCGCCGCCTCGCATGGATCCGGGTGCCTTCTGCCGCAGGAAGCCAATCCCACCACAGCCACCACCGTCAAGGTCACCTTCGCGGACTTCTTCATAGCGTCAGCCTCACTTCGGAATGAACGTCGATGTTGCGCTGAACCGCTTGTAATTGCTATAAGCGATGGTCAGCCGTTCGCGCAGCGGCCCCGAGCGGAACTCCAGCGTGTCGTCGGCGTAGGTCACCGTCGCAAACCAGTGCTTGCCGTCCACCGGTTTCCGTACCGTCGTGAAATGCGGGAACAGGTTCTCCTGTTTCATCGACCGCATCTGGGGCACGGCCTGTCCCTGCAGCCGCACAATGTTGTAATCCTTCTTATCCACCCAGATAGTGCCGTCGAAGAACCGCTGGCCTTCCAGAATCTGGCGCGGCCGCACTTGGAGTACCCAGCAATCCTGCCCGTCCATCGGTTCGTCGCCGCGAAACTTCGTCTCGTAGTTCCACAACTCCGCATCGGTCAGCACCAGCGGTTGAATCTCGCGGATGTCGTGGAAATCTTCCTCCGTCAGCTTGAGCGATTTCAGCCCGTCCTTGGGCTTGCCCACCATCTGGTCGGTGCGCTCGTGCGTCGGCGAAAAAATCACGTCGCGCACTTCCTTGTATTCCCCGCGCACCGACCCATTGTCGTCCAGCTCTTGAATCGTCACCGTCTGCCGGTACGTGTATTCGTCGCGCTCCGCCTGTGTCTCGGTCTCGCGGTGCGCCACCAGTTTCGCCAGGTTGGCCGGCGGCTCGTCCGGTGTCTGGCCGGCCGTTCCAAGCCCGGCCGTTCCGAGCATGAATGCTAGAATGAGGCCGATGGCGAGATCGCTCGCGAGCTTCCGGGCGGCACTGCTGATCGGCTGGGGAGTGCTGGGCTTGACGGGTATCTGGTACGCTCGGGCCAAAGGCATTCCGGGCTGGACAGCCCTGCCGGTGATAGCCGCCTTCTGCATCGAATATCCATTTTATCTGGTTCCCGCTTTCCCCACGCTGCGCGAACGTTTCGCCGGAGCCCGCCTTATCCCCTTCGCGCTCCTAGCCGCCCTGCTCCCTTACTTCGCCTGTTGCTGCGGCGCCGTCCAGTTCGAATGGGGCAGCCTGATGCGCCTTTCCGCCCTGGCGCTCGCACTGAGCCTCTGGTACGTGGTGCTCCGCCCGTCCATGGTGTCCGATTTACTGTTTCTGGCGCTGGTGGCGGCGGTCCTTCTGCTCAAGTACTTCAACCCCATCTTTGTGCCGGCGGACCCGCACTTCAAGGATTTGAGGAATATCATCGTCATCCCGCATCTTGCTCTGATCTCCATTTCGGTGATGGTGTTGATGATCGAACGCCGCGTTCCCGATGCGGGGTACGGATTCGTGCCCAGCGCCAGGGAGTGGCGTATCGGCCTGCTGCATTTCCTCTACTTCATACCAGTCGGGCTTCCGCTGGCTCTTCTGCTCGGCGCCACGCATTTCGCCTCCCCCAAGCCGGTGCTACAGGTTGCCATGACCTTTGTGGGTACCTTGTGGGTGGTCGCGCTGTCCGAAGATTTCTTCCTCTTCGGCGTGCTGCAGAACTGGATTAGGGAATGGAGTTCGAGCGGGCAAGTGGCGATTCTGATGACCGCGGCCATATTCGGGCTTCTCCATCTGTGGTTCGGCGGCTCCCCCAACTTCCCCAATTGGAAGTGGGCCCTGGTAGCCGGCGTCCTGGGCTGGTTCTGCGGCCGCGCGCGCAACCAGGCCGGCAGCATCCGCGCCAGCATGGTGACGCACGCCCTCGTCGCAACCGCCTGGCGCGCCTTTTTCGCATAGGACCGGCCTTCTCATTCCATCTCTGATTGGAGTTCTGCCGGTGAGCAGCATAGCGCTACAATTCTCTTTCTATGGCAAAACTCGGTTTCCTCGGACTCGGTCTCATGGGTTACCCCATGGCCCGCAACCTCCTCCGCGCCGGTCACGAAGTGGCGCTCTGGTCCAACACTCTCGACAAGGCCCGCAAACTGGCCGCCGAAGAGAAGGGCCGCGCCTTCGATACACCTCGCCAGGTGGCTGAAAATGCCGACTTCATTTTCCTCTGCCTCGGCAATACCGACATGGCCCGCCAGGTCATCCTCGGCCAGGATGGCGTCATCGAGGGCGCCCGCCCCGGCACAGTCGTCGCTGACGCCAGCACCATCAGTCCCAGCGAAAGCCGCAAAATCGGTCAAGCCCTCGCAGCCAAAGGCGTTGATTTTCTCGACGCTCCTTGCACCGGCTCCACCCCCGGAGCTACCGGCGGCACTCTCACGTTCATGATCGGCGGCGACCAGGCCGTCTTCGAAAAGACCAGGCCGTTCCTCGAGCCCATGGGCAAACGCCTCTATTACTGCGGTGGCCCGGGAATGGGCCTGCAAGCCAAGCTCACTCAAAACCTCATTCTTTGCAACCTCTTGATGGCCTTCAACGAGGGTATGGTGCTCGCCACAAAGGGCGGCGTCGATCCCAATCTCATGCTTGAGATCCTCGATAATAGCGCCGCGCGGAGCGGCCTCATCTCTTATAAGGCCCCTTTTGTCCTCGCCCGCGACTTCACTCCGAACTTCTCCACCAAGTGGATGCATAAGGATATCGGGCTCATGCTTGAGTCTGGCCAAGAGCTGGGAGTACCCCTCCTGCTAACCTCGCTCACGCATCAGCTTTTCCAGACGGCTATCGCCGCCGGGCACGCAAATGACGATATGTGCTCCACTATCAATGTGTTAGAGGAATTTTCCGGTACTCAGGTAAAATCCCAAAAAAAATAATCCATTTTTTTGTTGCTTCCAAAACCAGAATCTACTATTATTGGAAGTAAGCCGGGGAGGCAACTCCCACCAAAGCGAGACTAACCTCTAAAAAAGACCCCTGAAGCAATCCTCCCCGGCACCCCTTCAAAGAGGATTAGAGGTCTCCAAACCAAGAGTTTTCTGAACGTCAATTTGTTCACGATGTGAACCTAAGTTTGGGGTCGGACTTTCGGGCTGCATGATATGATGGCAGATACGCTCGCCAATACGTGCGCCAGCAATGAAAACTCTCACCATTTTGGGCTCCACCGGGTCGATTGGTACCAATACCCTGGACGTCGTGCGGCGCAGCCGCCACCAATATCAGGTGTACGCCTTGGTGGCCGGCTATAACGTCGACACCCTGGCAGCCCAAATCGCGGAATTCCGTCCCCACGTCGCGGTTGTCGCAACTTTCGACGTTTTGGCCCGTCTATCAGACAGGTTGTTGGCTGAGGGTGTGCCGCGCGCCGCTTGGCCGGAGCTGGCTTTTGGGAATGCCGCCCGCGTCCAGGTGGCGACGGCCCCGGAAGTGGACACCGTCATCTCCGCCATTGTGGGGGTGGCCGGTTTGGAAGCCACTTATGAAGCGGTCCGGCGCGGCAAGAGGGTCGGGTTAGCCAACAAGGAAGTGCTGGTCTCGGGCGGCCAATTGGTGATGGATGCCGTTCGGGAATTCGGAGCGGAGTTGCTGCCCGTGGATAGCGAACATAACGGCGCCCATCAGTGCCTGCGGGCGGGCAACCGCGAGCAAGTCTCCCGCCTGATCCTCACCGCTTCCGGCGGCCCCTTCCGCAACACGCCCAAGGAAGCGCTGGCCTTTGTGACGCCCGAACAGGCCCTCAATCATCCAACCTGGCGGATGGGCAACCGCATCACCATCGATTGCGCCACTCTGATGAACAAAGGCTTCGAAGTCATCGAGGCCTGCTGGCTGTTCGATTTCCTGCCCTCCCAGGTGGATGTAGTGGTTCATCCCCAATCGACCGTCCACGCCATGATCGAATACAGCGATGGCAGCGTGCTTGCTCAAATTGCGGCGACGGATATGCGCATGCCCATCCAGTACGCCCTTACCTATCCCGACCGCTGCGAAGCCCCGGTCCCCAAAATCGATTGGACCCAGGCCCGTAAGTGGGAGTTCCTCCCGCCCGATTTCGAAAAGTTTCCCTTGCTCCAACTGGCCTACCGCTGCCAGCAGGCGGGCGGCTCCGCCACCTGCACATTGAACGCCGCCGACGAAATTGCCGTAGAAGCTTTTCTGGAGAGAAGAATCTCCTATCCGGCCATTCACGAAGTCGTGTCCGAAACGCTGTCCAAAATGCCGTCGCGCACCCCCTCAACCGTCGGCGAGATTCTAGAGATCGACCGCGAATCGCGGGCCCTGGCGCGGCAACTGGTAACTGCGCGCACCCCCGGCGCGGTCGCTGTGTGAGTTTATATGCACTTCATTGAGAACTTGTTGTGGCTGCTCGTCCTGATCGGCGTGATGATCAACATTCACGAGCTAGGGCACTTCCTGGCAGCGCGCTTTTTCGACGTCAGGGTGGAAGCCTTCAGCTTCGGCTTCGGCACGCGCCTGTTCGGCTTCCGCCGCGGCGAGACCGACTTCCGTTTCTCCGCCATCCCCTTCGGCGGCTACGTCAAGATGGCCGGCGAAACCGTGGCCGATCTCCGCTCCGCCGAAGCCACGACGGGCGGTCGCTCCGGCGACGACGGCACTGGCGACCCCCTGGACGATCCCCGCTCGTTCATCGCCAAGCCCCGGTGGCAGCGCCTTATCATCCTGTTCGCCGGTCCTTTCATGAACGTCGTGCTCGCCGTGGGCGTTCTCGCCGGCATGTACATGGTGAAGTACCAGCGCGAATCCGATGCCGACCTCCAGGCCAACATCGGCCATGTCGTCCCCGATTCCCCCGCCTACAAGGCTGGCATCCGCGATGGCGACCGCATCGTTAACCTCGACGGCAAGGAGAATCCCACCTGGGAAGATGTCGGCCTGAAAGAGGTCACCGGCGCATACCGCGTCATGAACCTCGCCATCCTCCGCAACGGCCAGCGCTTCAACACCACCGTCACCCCGGTCTTGAGCGAACGTCTGGGCGTCGGCTACGCCGGCTGGGATGAACGCGCCGTAATTCAGTTCCACCGCATCGAGCCCGGATACCCCGCCGAAAAAGCCGGCCTCAAGGAAGGCGATCTGCTGGTCGCCGTCAACGGCCAGCCCATTCACTCCGGCGTCAAGTTCCACGAGATCACCGAAAAATCCGGCGGCAATCCTATACAGATCGAATACCAGCGCAAGGGCGAAAACCACACCGTCAGCGTCCAGCCCATCTTCGCCAGGCTCGACGGCCAGCCGCGGTACATGATCGGCGTCGCTCCCGAACAGAAGGTCACCTACATCACCACGAAGCTCTCTTTGCCCGCCGCGCTCCGCGAGTCTTACAAACAGAACCTCGACGGCGCCCTCTTCATGGGCAAGGTCCTCGAAGGCATGCTGCAGCGCCGCATGTCCGCCAAAAACCTCACCGGCCCCATCGGCATGATCCAGCTCTCCGGCGACGCCGCCCGCGAAGGCCCGTCCGTTTTCCTCTCGCTGATGGCCATGGTCAGCCTCCAACTGGCCATCTTCAACCTGCTTCCCATCCCGGTTCTCGACGGCGGCAGCATCCTCATGCTCCTCATCGAAATGACCATGCGCCGCGACCTCAGCATCACCGTCAAGGAAACCGTGTTCAAGGTCGGATTCGTCTGCATCATGATGCTGGTGCTGTTCGTCATCTATAACGACATCTCGCGCTATTTGCCCGCCGGCTGATGGGCGCGCGAATCCTCCAAAGGAAAAGAATCATCTGCTAAGCTGATCCTCGAATGCCGTGTACCTGCGTCCGCCTGACTGATCTGCCGAACACTTCTGCCATCGCAGCGGACGTTTTTTACCACCCCGAACGCACGGCCGCGTTTTACCGGCATCCCCTCCGCGATCTCGATTCTTTCCGTGCCGCCGCCCGCGAAATCGACTTCCCGGCCGAACAACGCGCCGCCCTGGTGGCCGCGCTTGGCCCGCAAAATCCCGGCAGCCGGTCGCTCGAGCGCCTGGCCGAGCCCGACGCCGTGGCCGTCGTTACTGGCCAGCAGGTGGGCCTGTTTTCCGGTCCCGCCTACACCGCGTACAAGGCGCTGCACGCCGCGCGCCTCGCCCGGTGGCTCACGGAACAGGGCGTCCCGGCCGTCCCGGTTTTCTGGCTCGCCACCCAGGACCACGATTTCGCCGAAGTGAACCACGCCTGGGTCTTCGACAAGCACCACCGTCCCCATAAGCTCGAAATGCGCCGCTCCGCCGGCTCGCAACCGGTCGGTGAAATCGCTCTGGTTGCGCCCCCCATCGACGACCTGCGCGCCGCACTTGCCGGCCTGCCCTTCGCCGAGGAAGTGGCCTCGCTCGCCGCCGCGGCCTACCACCCCGGCAACAGCATGGGCCGCGCCTTCGGCGATCTGCTCCATCACCTGCTCGCCAAATTCGATATCCTCCAGGTGGACCCGCTCCTTCCCGCCTTTCGCCAACTGGCCGCCCCGGTCTTGCGCTCGGCCGCCGCAGCCGCACCGGAGCTGAGCGCCGCCATTCTCGCCCGCAACCGGGAATTGGCCGCCGCCGGATACCACGCGCAGGTCCACATGGAAGAACAGACGTCTCTGTTCTTCCTCCTCGAAAACGGCAGACGCCTGGCGCTGCGCCGCCACGGCTCCGAGTATTCGCTCAACGGCCGCCGCATCTCTTCCCAAGAGTTGCAGGACCGCGCCGAATCGCTCTCTCCCAACGCCCTGCTCCGCCCGGTAGTGCAGGATTCCATCCTGCCCTCGGCCGCTTCCATCGTCGGTCCCGCCGAAATGGCTTATCTCGCGCAGTCCGAAGTGATCTACCGCGCCATTCCCGGCCGCATGCCCGTGGCCGTGCCGCGCGCCGGTTTCACCATCCTCGACGCGCACAGCCAGAAGCTTCTCGGGCGCTACGGCCTCGCGCTCACCGATTTCTTTGAAGGCGAAGAGGCCATCCGCCAGCGCGTCGCCGCCCGCCTGGTTCCACCCGCGCTCGCGGGCTCACTGCGTGAGGCCGCCGACACGGTGGGCCGCGCCGTCGACCGCCTGCGCGGCGAGCTCGGCGCATTCGATCCCACGCTCGCCCAAGCCCTGGACCGCAGCGCGCGCAAGATCCGCTATCAAATCGGCAAAGTGGAGGGCAAGGCCGGCCGCGAATCCATGCGACGCGACGCCCGCGCCACCGAAGACGCCGCATCGCTCTCGGGCTTACTCTGGCCCGAGCGACACCTGCAGGAGCGCCTCTACTCGATCCTGCCCTTCCTGGCCCGCCACGGCCTGGGTCTGCTCGACCAGATGTACGACGCCATCCGGCTCGATTGCCCCGACCATCGTATGATGGTCGTCTAATGCCGTCCGGCGCCTTCACCAAAGAACATGCGCGCATGGAGGCGTGCCGCCAGCGGCGCGCGCACTGGAACCGCTGGGGTCCGTTCCTCAGCGAACGCGCCTGGGGCGCCGTCCGCGAAGACTACGGGCGCCAACCGCCAGACCGGCTGGACCGGCCTGGTAGCCAAGCTGCTCCAGCAAAGCGGCGAGTGAACGCGGGAGGACGCCGCAGGTCCTACATTTCTTCCCTTCCGGGTGTTTGTGATCGGAGAGCTTCCACCGGTTCAACGGACGTGCGTTGCCTGCTGCCGCCCCGCCCGTAATCGATCCACCATTTGCCGCAACTGGGGATCGGGCCTGATCCGCAGGGCCGCTTCATACTCGGCAATCGCATCCGGCAGCCGGCCGGGCGTCTGCGCCAACGTGTTTCCCAGATTGACGTGCGCTTCCGCGAAATCGGGCTCGCTCCGCAGGACCGCTTCATACTCGGCAATCGCCTCCGGCAGCCGGTCGGGCATGCGCGCCAGGGCGTTTGCCAGGTTGTAGTGAACTTCCGCGCGATCGGGTCGAATCCGCAGCGCCGCCTGGTATTCGGCGATCGCCTCCGGCAGCCGGCCGGGCATGCGCGCCAGGGCGTTTGCCAGGTTGTCGTGCGCTTCCGCGTAATCGGGTCGAATCCGCAGCGCCGCCTGGTATTCGGCAATCGCCTCCGGCAGCCGGCCGGGCATGCGCGCCAGGGTGTTTGCCAGGTTGTAGTGAACTGCCGGGAGATCGGGTCGAATCCGCAGCGCCGCCTGGTACTCCGCAATCGCCTCCGGCAGCCGGTCCGGCATGCGCGCCAGCACGCCTGCCAGGTTATTGTGCGCTTCCGCATGATCGGGTTGAATCCGCAGGGCTGCCTGGTACTCGGCAATCGCCTCCGGCAGCCGGTCCGGTATGCGCTCTAATTCCACGCCCAGGTTGTAATGTGGCCTGGCGCTTCCCGGGCAGACGTCCACGGCGCTGGTCCAGAGACTGCGGTTATCCTGCCAGTCGAAGTTGCGGGCGTAGGTGCGCGCGGTGAACGCCAGGCACACCAGTCCCAGCGCGGCCCAGGCAACGCGCGCGGCGCCTTGGGCAACCCCGGGCCGGTTCAGTAAGCGCCGCTGGCCAAGCGCGTGGATGGCCGCAACCACGCAACCGGCCAGGCCCACCGAAGGCAGATAGAGAAACCGCTCAGCCATGATGCTCCCGATGAGGACGATCAGGTTCGAAGTGGGCGATAGTGCGACGAAAAAGAAAACCAGGAAGAAGAGCAGCGGCTTCCCCGTGCGGCGCCAGCGGACGGCCAGCAGGACCGCAAGCAGCGCGGCGCCCAGGCAAACCGCTAGCGCGATGAGCGCCTTGGCGTCCTCCCAATTCGACGCCCGCCAGCCGAATAACCGTATCGCGTTGTAGGAATAATCCGCCGACAAGCGGGCCGGCCAGAGAAACAGCCCTAGGAACATGCCAATCACCTTGACGGCCGTGAGCCGCGCTGTCCAGAAACCGGCGCTCACCAGGGGATTCTCGGTAAACTCGATCAGCATGTGTATCCGCAAAGCGCCGCGCAAGCAGAAAAAGACGGCAAACGGCAGCGCCACGGCGGCATAGGCGGGCGCCCGCCGGCGCCACGTCGCGCGCCCGGACCACGTCAGGTCGTATAGCAGCATAATGCCCGGCAAGACAGCGGCGTTCTCCTTCGAAAAAAGCCCGGCCGCCTGGGCGGCGGCCAGACCCGCCAGCCACGCCACCCTGCGCCGCCCCGCGGCGGAGGCGCCTCTCACGTGGCACAACAAGCCCGCCAACACGCCGAAGGCTGCGAGCAGGTCGGCGCGCCCCACAATATTGGTAACGGATTCGGTGAGCAGCGGATGCAATCCCCAAATCGCGGCCAGCGCCCAAGCCGGCGCGGTTTCTCCAAAAATCAGTATGCCCAGCGCATACACCAGCGCAACATTAACTTCGTGCAGCACGAAATTAACCCCGTGATAGCCCGCCGGGCGCGGGCCATTGCCGAGAACTGCGTAATTCAGCATGTAGGAGAAAGTGGTGAACGGCCGATACAGTCCCGCGGTAACCGCGCGCGCGTTGTTGCCGTACCAATACCTTCCAGTCAGAATGGACTGGATGTTTTGCGGCGTGGCCTCCTGGATACGGAAATCTTCCCCAATCACCGAGGCATTGTCGAACACCAGGGCCGCCTGGAAGGAATTGGAATAGGCAACAAAGACCAGGCCCCAAATCGCCAGCAGCCGCCACCCGTGCCGCCGCCACATCCGGCCCGTTCCCCCGGCCACGAAGCATTGCGTGGCGGCCGGCCGTGACGCTTTGCCCGACCTCCGCCGCTTGTCGATCTTCCCCACTTAACGCGCCAGTATAGCTCCTATCGGAAGATGCGCCGAGCCGGCCGGCCGATAAGGGCGCGCGACTGTTGCGAGAGGCCGCTCGCTACGCTCGCGGCTCCGTGCTGCCTGATTCTCGTGGGAAATCGCAATGCCGTCCGCTTTTATGTCGTGCATCTGGCCGATGAGCCTCGTGTTCTGCATTAGGGAACACAAAGGCACACGAACTGAGGGGGCACCACACTCGCGAGGGTGATTTATGACCTATGAATTCAAGCTATTGCAGCCGTCCCCGCGGCCTTCCGCGTTTTGGATATCAAAACAGGACTCCTGACGCTGAATTCTTTTGCTCCGCGCCGGGCGAAGTGCTACGCTCCCAACGGTTCCATTCCAGACTTTGTCTGGCTCGCTTCAAGGAGGTTTCTAGTTATGTCGAATTGGTTACGTCGCCTAGTGTGGGTTTGGGCCTTAGCGGCTTGCCTGCCGCTTTTCGCCCAGGAATTTCGCGCCGGAATCGCCGGCATTGTCAAGGACTCTCAGGGCGCAGCTATGCCGGGAGTACCGATCGAGGCGCAGAATATTGCCACCAACGAGATCAACCGCACCACCACGAATGTGACCGGGTACTATGTGTTCCCGGTGCTGCCGATCGGAACCTATCGGGTGACGGCCGCGCCTCCGGGATTCAAGAAGGCCATCCGGGACAACCTGGAGCTGCGCGTGGGCGACCTGGTGCAGCAGGACTTCACGCTGGAAGTCGGGGCGATCACTGACCAGGTCACGGTTACGGCCGGAGTCGAGCTGCTGCAGACGGTGGCGTCCGACAAGGGCCAGGTGGTGGGCGTGGAGAACGTGCGCGACCTGCCCTCGGTGGGCCGCAATCCGTACCTGCTGGGCGTGGAGGCGACCGGCGTGCAGTTCGATATCGGCGGCAACGCGCTGAGCCGCTCGGTGCGTCCGTTCGACGCCGGCAACAACGTGGCGGAGAGCATGTCGATCAACGGCGGACAGTTGGGAAAGAGCGATCTGCTGCTGGACGGCATGACCGATACCGGGGTGGAAACCGGTTCCGTCGCGACCAACATGGCCTTTGTGCCGAATCAGGACGCGGTGTCGGAATTCCGCATCGAAAACAGCAACTACGACGCGCAGTACGGGCGCACCGCGGGCGGCACCATCACGGTGAGCACCAAGAACGGGACCAACCAGTATCATGGGGCGGCCTACTGGTACGTCAAGAACACCATCCTCACCGCCAACACTTTCGACCAGAACCGGGTTGGCAACGGGCGCGCCCCGTATCACCAGCAGGAGCCGGGGGTCGAGCTGGACGGGCCGGTGGTGATTCCGCATATTTACGACGGGCACAACAAGACCTTCTTCATGTATTCGTACGAGTTGTGGCGGGATGAAATTCCGTCGCCCGTCACCTCGAGCACGCCGCAGCCCCTGGCTCTGCAGGGGAACTTCACCACCACGCTGCAAAGCAACGGCAACCCGATCACCATCTACGACCCGACCACCGTGGCGCAGACGGGGACGAACACCTACACGCGGACGCCATTTCCCGGCGATATTATTCCGCCGACCCGCCTCAACCCGGTAGGCGTCAAGATTGCCAGCTACATTCCGGCGCCCAACCAGCCGAACCAGAACGTCTTTGCGAGCCAATCCAACAACCTGGTGATCGCGCCCAATGCGCGGACGGATGCCTACGACGCCCACGTGCTGCGGGTGGACCAGACGATCAACGACAAGGAGCGATTCTTTTCGCGGTTCGTGCGCGGCTTCCGCACCGAAGTGAACAACGATAACGGTTTTCAGCAGGTGGCTTCGCCGCAATACACCGACGGGCGCCTGAGCCAGGGCGGCAACTTCGACCTTACGTCCATCCTTTCGCCCTCGACGGTGCTGACGTCGCGTTTGGGGTACTTGCGGCACGACCTGTGGATCACGCTGTACGCCAGCGGTTTCGACCCGACCACGTTGGGTTTCCCTGCGTCGCTGCTGCAGACGCAGCCGCCGTACTTCCCCGCCATCTCCGACGGCTACACCAGCTTTGGAGCCGGGCGGAGCGCCGGGAACCAATTCACCGAGAGCGCCAGTTGGTCGTGGTCGGAGATCGTGAACAAGACCATCCGCCGGCACCAGATCAAGTTCGGCGGGGAATTTCGCGTGATGTTGGACAATATCGATTCACCCACCAGCACTTTTGGCAGCTACACCTTCAACGCCGGGTTCACGCAATTCAACGCATTGACCTCTTCGACGGGCACCGGCAACGGGATTGCGTCGCTGCTGCTGGGCCTGCCGGCGAGCGGCAGCGCGGCCATCAATGCGGCGCTGGCATATGGCTTTCACTATTACGGCACCTTCGTGCAGGACGACTGGCGGGTCACCAACAAGCTGACCCTCAGCCTGGGGCTGCGCTGGGACTATGAATCGCCGGTGACGGAGCGCAATAACCAGATTAACGCGGGCTTCAACCTCACCGCGAACAGCCCCTTGCAGGTGGCAGACCCTTATCAGCCGGGCGTTCCCCTGACAGGCGGGCTGCAGTTTGCCAGCCCCGGCAACAGGATGCCCTATGGTCGCGACTTGAACAACGTCCAGCCGCGCGCGGGCTTTGCGTGGCACCCGCGGAACAAGACCGTGATACGCGCGGGCTACGGGTTGAGCTACCTGGCCACCTTCACCCCGTCGGGCAACCAGGGATTCAGCATTTCGACTCCCGTCACGGTCAGCAACGACAGCATTAACCTCAACGGCACCACACTCTCCAATCCTTTTCCAACAGGCATTCTGACGCCCACCGGCAGCAAACTGGGGCTGTCGACGTTTCTGGGGCAATCGGTCTCGTTCGTAAACCCCAACCGGGTGATTCCCAGGGTGCACGAGTTCTCGATCGGCGTGCAGGAGGAGTTGCCTTTCCGCTCGGTGGTGGAAGTCTCCTACGTGGGCAGCCGCAGCCAGGAACTGGATGTCTCGAATAACATCAACGCCGTGACCATGGCGCAATTGCTGCAATACGGCGGCAGCACAAACTCGCCCAACTTGAGCAATAGCGTGACCAATCCGTTCGCCGGCCTGCTGCCCTCCACCAGCATTAACGGCGCCACCACAACACTGAACCAGTTGCTGCTGCCCCATCCGCAGTTCGGGTCGATCACCGAACAGAATATTCCCGTGGGGAAAAGCTGGTACAACTCGCTGCAGGCGCGCTTTGACAAGCGGGTGACGCACGGCTTGAACGTGATGGTCAGCTACACGTATGAAAGGTGGCTGAACGCGACTTCGTACCTGAACGCCCAGGACCTCATCACGCAGACGCCGGAACGCACTTTAAGCGCCACCGATGCGCCGCACCGCATCGTGGTGGACGGAAACTGGGCCATTCCGCTGTTCGCAAACATGCACGGGGTTGCGGGCGCACTTTTGAAGGGCTGGCAACTCAACGGCATCTTCGTGCGGGAGTCGGGCTTCCCCCTGGCCGCGCCCAGCGGTTTCTACTCGATGGGGATCAACCCCTCGTTGCCCGGCGCCAACGAGTCGAAGGCTTTCAACACGTGCACGTGGCTGACCAACGGCACCAACACGAACTGCACCTTCAACGGCCAGACGTTGCCGGTTGCCTTCGTCCAGCAGGCGCCGAACACACCCCGGACGCTGAGCGGCTATTTCCCGAGCCTCCGTCCACCCAAAGTGCCGAACGCCGACCTCTCCATGTTCAAGGCCTTCACGTTGCGCGAGCACATGCGGCTGCAGTTCCGCGCGGAAGCGTTCAACGCCACGAATTCGCCGCAATTCAACCCCCCGAACACGGGCCTGAGCGGGTCCACGGCAGGCCAGGTGACTCTGACCCAGGTCAACGACCCGCGGAACGTGCAGTTGTCGCTGCGGCTGCTGTTTTAACTGAAGAGGATTGCCGAAAACTCAAAGCTCTCCCGGTTCGCCGGGAGAGCTTTGACATACTGGCGCGCACTATATCGGGTGGAGTTTCTTCGGCGCGATCCGAGACCGGAATGGCACAATAGGGAACGCAATGCCCGCACCTCGAGACTTGACTCGCCGCAGATTCATCGCCGGATCGAGTGCGGCGGCCGCGATCGGCTTTCGCTTGCAGGCGCAGAGCACGTCTCAAGCAGCGGGGCGCGCGGCGGAATTCGTCGTCCCACCGCCCAAAGTAATCACGGGTGCGGCGCGCCCGCTACTGGCCGGCAATACGGCGCGGCCTCTCCGCTACCGACCGGTGGACGGCGATTTCGTCGTTCGCAATGGCCGAGAGTTTTTCAATCGCCCGCTCTATGGGCCCAATATCAACTTCCGCGTCGACGCCGGCGACCTTCCGGAGTTTTCGCTCTATCTTCCCGGGCATGGCGGCAACCTCAGGCTGGGGCTCTCCGCGGCCAGCGGCTCCAAATGGCTCGCGCAGGCTGCCGAGGTGATGGCGCGCTACCGGCCGGGACGCATGATCTACGAGGTTCGGGACCCGCTGCTGGCGCAGGGCTGGCTGCGGATCGAAGTGCTTACCGCAGGCCAAGGAGCGGGCCTGATGCTGCGGGCCGAGGCGCACGATGTCTCTCCGTCCACCGCGCTCACCTGGGCTTTCGGCGGAGTCAGCGGCCGCAAGGGCGCGCGCAATGGAGACATCGGCTGTGAGGTGGAGCCGGTCTCGCGCTTCTTCCAGGTGCGCCCGGAAGAATGTGCCGGAAACCGATACACGCTGGAGACGGCGCCTACGCCGTCGAGTCTCCTCGAAAGTCCCGCTGGCGATTTGCTGCTCACCTTTCCGGCCGGCTCGCACCTGGGCGTCGCCGATGCCGGCACATGGGACGCGCCGATTATTGCGACTGGGGAAGCCGCCACGGAGCCTGGCACGACGGGCGCCGCTCCACAGTTGCCGATCCTCACTGGCTGGGTTGCGCTGGGCAATGGCACGCCCAGGCACTTCTTAATCCGACGCCACTCCAATTCGGGTGAGCGTCCGGCTGACATTGATCGCGCAACGGCATTTGCCGCGCGCAGCAAACAGGTTTCCGAAATCGCCGCGACTCTGCAGATATCCACGCCCGACCCCTACATCAGCGCCAGCGCAGCGGCGATCGGCATCGCCGCCGATGGACTGTGGGACGCCGAACAGCAGTGTGTGATGCATGGCTGCGTCGCTTGGCGTGCGGCGCTGGCCGGATGGCGCGGCCCGTATGCTCTCGCGGCGCTGGGCAAGCATGACCGTATGCGGCAACATGTGCGCCACTGGGTCAAGCGCCAGAACACCTCGCCGGTGAGCGACTCGCAGTCCCCGGTTACGGGCCCTGCCGATGCCGCATCGCACCTGGCCCGCAAAGAGGGCCTGCTACACTCGAACGGCGACCTGTCAGGGAATCACTATGACATGAACATGGTGTTTTTCGATGTCTTTTTGCGCTACCTGCGGTGGACTGGAGACATCGAGCTCGCACGCGAGATCTGGCCGGCGTTCCGGCGCCACCTGGCTTGGGAGAAGCGCCTCTTCCGCAGGACCTATCGCGGTCCCGGAGGCAAAGAACTGCCGCTCTACGAGGCTTACGCGGTGATTTGGGCGAGCGACAATCTGCAATACAACGGCGGAGGCACAACCCACTCGTCCGCGTACAACCTCTTCGCCTTCCGCTCGGCAGCGGTGCTGGCGCGCCTGCTGGGCGAGGATCCGGAGCCCTACGAGAGCGAGGCCTCGCTGATTGCCGAAGGCCTCGAGCAGCACCTCTGGCTGCCCGCGCAGGGGGCCTATGCCGAATCGAAAGATTGGCTGGGCGCGCAGACGGTTTACACGAATCCCGCCGTTTGGACGGTCTACCACACCATTGACAGCGAGGTTCCCACGCCCCGCCAAGCCTGGCAGATGGTGGCCGAGCGGCTCTCCGTGCTGCGCCGGGTCCCGGTGCAGGGCCCGGGTGTCCCGGCCGGGGGGTGGTACATGCTTTCCTGTTCCGACTGGCTCCCCTACCTCTGGTCGCTCAACCTGCTGGCGCTGGCGGAGAACGTCCACACAGCGCTTGCGATGTGGCAGGCCGGAATGGCAGAGGAGGCCTATCAACTGCTGAAGGGCAATTTTCTCGACTCCCTGTTCATGGGGCTTGCGCCCGGCAACTTCCACATGACCTCCGAACTCGACGCTCACCGCCAGGAGGCCCAGCGAGATTTTGGCGACCCGATCGGCATCGCCGCGCGTGCTCTCACCGAAGGCCTCTTCGGGTTGCAACCGGATCTGCTTCGCGGGATGCTCACGATTCGTCCCGGATTCCCGCGGGAATGGAACCAGGCTTCGCTCCAACATGCGAACCTGGATTTCAACTGGCGCCGGGAAGGTTCGCTGGACACGTATGAGATCACCAGCCGGCTGCCCCAACCCGTTACATTGACGTTGATCCTGCGGGCTCGCGCCATCAGGATGCCGAAGGTCGGGAGCGGAGGCGCCGCGGTCTCATCGTCGTTTGACCCGGCCGCGGTGGGAGCACCGGCTCTGATCGTCAAGCTGCCGGCCGCGCCTTCGTGGAGGGTCAGCGTCGAGTGGAATGGCGATGCACCCACGGCGCTTCCGGCGCACCGCATCTACTCGGCCGGGCAAGCGCTCACGCTGCCGCCGGGTGTGTCGCCTGGCCAGATTGACGACCCGCAGCGCTGCCTGGCCGCCGGCCAGGTGGCGGCCCCTGGGTATCACACGGTTTTCGCCAACATGCATGAGGGTGACTGCCGGTGGTCTCTGCCGATCTCTTTCGACGTGAAAGCAGATGCGCGGTTGCCTGCGGCGGCGCCGGCAATCGGAACCCATCAGAGGTCCGAGCCGGTGGACCTCTCCGCGGTGTTGAAGCACCAGATCAACGACATCTTCACGCGCCCTTACCAGGAACCGCGCTCCCCCTTCTGCTCACTGGCGCTGCCGGAGCAGTTGATGGGAGGGTGGGCCAATCTGGATATGACCGCGAAGATCGACGACACGGGCCTGCGCAGCGCCGGAGGTATGCTGAAGACCCCCCTCGGCATCCCGTTCCTGACTCCCGCGGGCGCTGCGCCCAATTGCCTCTTCCTCTCGCAATGGCGGCAGGACCAGAGTGAGGCTGAGATCCCACTTGCCGGCCGGGCTGAAGGCGTCTATCTCTTGATGACCGGAGTCGCCTTTCCGCAGACCAGCCGGATGGAGCACGGGCGCATCACAGTTGCCTACCTGGATGGCGCCAGGGCGCAACTCTTGCTGAAAAGCCCCGAGACCTGGTGGCCGATCGAGCAGGACTATCTTCTGGACGATTACCTCTTTTTAGACGAAGCACCGCTCCCCCCGCGTGTCGATCTGCGCACCGGCGGAACGCGGCTTCTCGACCTGGCCAGCTTCAAGGGTAACGGCCGGGCGGTTCCCGGCGGCGCCGCCACGATTCTGTGTCTACCGCTCGATCCGCGGAAGAGCCTCGCCTCTTTGAAGGTTGAGGCCAGCCTTTACGGCATCGTCGTGGCGCTGCTCGCTGCCACGCTGGTGCGCGGGAGATCATGATGAAGACTGCTTTTCGGGCTGGAACGTAGCCTCGACGGCGAAGTACTCGCCGCCTGGATTTGGTAGTGCGCTGCTTAGCGCACTACCCTGGACTTGGCGCCCTAAGCAGGTCTGCCAAATGCGCTCAACAGGGCCGAAATGGCCTGCACAACACGGCCTTGATCGACCGATTCGGGCAGCGGAATCGAGAGAACCGGACGGTTCGTGCGTGGGTCGCGCGATACCAGGTTCGCTAGGCCTTGGCCAGCGGGCGCGCTTTGCGCTACCGCGGCCAGCGATTCGAGGAATCGCACGCCGGTTTCGATCAGCCCGGCCGCGGCATGCTCGAATCCGACCGGTTGAGGGGCTGCCGTTGCGCCCGTCTGCGGTGCCTCGGGAACTGGCTGCGGTGTCGCTGAGGGTACATGCGCAGGCGCCGATGGTATGGGAACAGCCTGGGATGGGGCCTGATCGACCAGAGGCTTTGGCCGCCCCGGCTGATCCGCGAAGATCTCTTTCACTGCTTGGAGGGCGCTCTTTCGTCCGAGCGCCGCGAAGCTCACCTCGTCGGTGGGTGAATCGAAGACCCCCGCGAAAAGGGATTTCTTCAGCTTCATTGTTTCCCACACGCGCTCTTCGATGCTGTCCTTGGTCAGCAGGTGCACCACGTGAACTGGATGGGCTTGGCCAAGGCGGTGGACTCGTCCAATCCGCTGCTCGAGGCGGGCCGGGTTCCATGGAGGTTCGAAATTGATGACCGCCGAGGCCGACTGGAGATTCAGACCAACGCCTCCCGCATCCGTCGAAAGGAACACCCGGCATTCCGCATCGCCCCGGAATTTCTCCATGAGCGCGCCGCGATTCCGCGAGGGCACGCCGCCATGCAAAGAGACGAATCCTATTCCCAGCTTTTCCAGTTCCTTGCCGGCCAGATGAGTCATCCGCTCATACTCGCTGAAGACCACTACCTTGCGGTTCTCTTCGATCGCCAACTCGCGGATGATCTCGCGAAATTCCTCCAGCTTCGGCGAATGATGCGTTTGCTTGTCAAACAGAAATGTGGAGTCGCAGAGCATCCGCATGTTCTGCAGGCAGCACATGATCCGCCGCAGGTCGATTTCCGAGAGCCAGCGCTGCCGTTCCCACTTGCGCATCAGAGCGGCCAGGATGTCGTTCTGTTCCCAGTATGGCTCCGCCTGCTGCGGGGTCAGAGAAACCTGGAGAATCTGGTCGGTGCGCTTCGGCAGATCCTTGAGGACCTCCTGCCGCGTGCGCCTCAGAAGAACCGGCGCCAGTTGATCGTGAATGCGGTCGAGGCCTCGGTAACCGATCAGGCGGCCGTTTTCGTCCTCCGTGCGGTGCTCGTGCAGGAAGCGGAACGCGGGACCGAGCCGGCGGCCGTCGATGAACTCCACCACCGAGAACAGCTCTTCTAGTTTGTTTTCAAGAGGGGTTCCGGTCAGCACGAATGCATAGCGGCTTTTCAGTTGCTTGACGGTGCGCGCCGTAGCGGTGGTCCAGTTTCGAATGCGCTGCGCTTCATCGAGGATGATGAGGTCGGGCGCCAGTTCGTGCATGTAGCGCGCATCTTTCAGGACTAGTTCGTAGCTGGAAAGGTTGAAAAACTTGGGCGAGGCGTACAGTTCCTGCCGCCGCGACAGCGACCCGTCGATTACCTGGGCCGATAGACCGGTGAACTTTTCAATTTCCGTTTTCCATTGGTACTTTACCGAGGCCGGGGCCACCACCAACACCCTTTGAATGCCCCGGCGGCGCCGGAGCAACTCGGCGGCCGCCAGGGCCTGCACCGTTTTGCCTAAACCCATGTCATCCGCCAGAACTACGCGGCCCCGGCAAGCCGCGAAAATGGCGCCCCGCTCCTGGTAGGGCAGCAGTTTGGTCTTCAGCACTCCATTCAGGGGATTTTGTCCATGGCGAACCTTCGCCAGAAAGTTGGCGTTCCAGATCGAGGCCCCCCGCGAGTTCATTCTCGCGGTCGAGGTATTCGAGTACGTCGCTGTAGATGACCGCTTCCAGGTCGGCCTTGCGGAAGGCCTCGATCACTTGATGAAAACTCCGGAAATGCTCTCGCCGCAGCAACCCAGCCGGATCGAAGTATTCCTTGGCCAGCTTCCGCAGCGCGGGCGATGGGGCAGCCGGCAAGCGCAACCGGACATCGATCACTTCGCCATACTGCAGAGAAATGGAGGCGCGCGAGCGCGCATACGCTTTGCGTTCGAGCGCGTGGCGTGCCGTCTCCGCAGGCGCAACAGAAGCGCCTCAACGTGCTTGCAGGTCCCCAGGGTGTTGACGGCGAAGTCCGGGCACGAGCAGTAGTTCTCGAACAACCCCGGCCCGCGCATGGCTACCCGGTAGGTCTTACCGCTCGCCGACCTCACGCGGTAGTCGCCGTAGGGCTCCCCGCTTGGCCGTTCCAGAAGCTTGGCGATGGCATCTCGCGCCCGTTCCCGCCGTTCGGCAATCTGTTGTTCGACTAACATGTGGTGGTCCTCCGCTTTTGGATAACGAGCCAGGATAGCAAGGTGCAAAGCGCGACTCGAGCTGTGGCTAAATGTGGGAGGCCCAAAGCCCATGGCGTGAGCCATGGGAAGAGGGCCGGATGAACCAGCCCCGGTACGGGGCGAAAGAGCCTTTCTGTTTGGCGCATTTTGTCGCGCACCCAGGAAGAAGCCGCCTTCACCGGCCGCCGCGCCGTCACGACAGCAGGCGGTGCTCCTTCAACTTCCGGTACAAATTGCGCTCGCTGATGCCCAGGATGCGGGCGGCGTTGCCCCGGTGGCCGTTGCTCGCCTGCAAGGCGCGGCGGATGTGAGCCAGTTCCAGTTCGTCGAGCGTGGGCAGAGCCGCGTCCTCCGAAATCGACGCACTGGCGGTCGCTGCCTGCAGGGCGCCGCGGACCGCCGCCGGCAGATGCTCGGGGAGAATCTCGGAGCCTTCGCACACCACCATGGCAGCTTCCACCGCGTGCTTCAGTTCCCGGACGTTCCCGGGCCAGGAGTGGCGGCGCAGAGTTTCCATGGCCTCCTTCCCGATGTTCTTGGAGGAAGCAAATCGCTCGTTGAGCACGCCCACGAAATGCCTCGCCAGCAGTTCGACATCGCCGCCACGGCCCCGCAGGGGCGGAATCTCCAGACTGATGGTGGTCATGCGATAGTAGAGATCCTCGCGGAACAGACCTTTCCGGACCATGGACCGCAGATCGCGGTTGGTAGCCGCCAGCACCCGCACATCCACGCGAATTTCACTGGTGCCGCCCACGTGGCGGAATACCGAAGTATCCAGGACCCGCAGCAGGTTGGTCTGGGTGGCCTGGCTGATCTCTCCGATCTCGTCGAGGAAGATGGTGCCGCCATGGGCCACCTCAAAGAGCCCGGGTTTCGCTCGATCGGCCCCCGTGAACGCCCCGCGCTCGTGGCCGAACAGCTCGCTCTGCAGCAGGTTTTCCTGCAATGCGGCGCAATCCACAATCACGAACGGCCGCGATTTGCGGCTGCTGCGCGCGTGAATCAGTTTGGCCAGCCGCTCCTTGCCGGAGCCGGTTTCGCCGCTGATGAACACCGTGGAATCGCTGGGGCCCACGCGTTCGATCAACTGGAGCAAACGCTGGAATTCCGGGCTTTCGCCGATGAACGACCCGGCCAGATCCGGCGGCATCAGACCGCGCTCCAGAAGGCTGGCGCGCTGGCGCAGGGAACGCCGCTCGAGCGCCCGCTGAATCCGAATCTGCAACTCCTCCAGCGGGCAGGGCTTGATCACGTAGTCGAAGGCGCCCACGCGGATGGATTCGATGGCCGTGTCGATGGAGCCGTGCCCCGTCAGCATGATCACTTCGATCGCGGCATTGCGCGCGCGAACGGCTTTCAGGGTTTCCAGACCGTCCATGCCGGGCAGGCGCAGGTCCAGGAGAACCACTTCCGGGTCGAACCGGTCAACCTTGGCAACCGCTTCTTCGCCCGAACCGGCGGTTTCCACCTGGTGCCCCAGACGGCGCAGTTCGCCGGCCACCACGTGACGAAACGCCGCGTCGTCGTCCACCACCAGAATGGAAGCCGTAGTCTTCACCGCGCGGCTTCCTGGACGCCCGCCGGGGCGAGCGCCGGCAGCACGATCTCGAACGTGGACCCCTGGCCCGGCACACTCTCCACCAGGATGTCGCCGCCCCACCGGCGGACGAAGTTCAGCGAGAGGAACAGGCCCAGTCCGGTGCCGTCGTGGCGTCCGCTGAAAAACGGCTCGAAGATCCGCTTGCGGTTTTCCGGCGCGATGCCGCAGCCGTTGTCGGCGACCCGAATGTGCACCGTTTCGCCCTCTGCTTTCGCCTCGGCTTGGAGCGTAACCCGTCCGCCCGGTTTCGAAGCCTGCACGGCGTTGAGCAGCAGATTGACCAGCGCGTGCTGCAGTTCGGCCTCATCGGCGCGAGCCCGCAGGTCTGTCGCAATGGGGCTCACCTCGATCTTTACGGAATGCGCGCGGGCGGTGGGTTCAATCAGGCGCGCCACCGCGTTCACCGCTGTCCCGAGGTCCACGACGTCGCCCTGGGTGCGCTGGCCGCGCGCCAGGCGGAGGAAGTGTTGCGTGATCCCGCGGCAGCGCAGGATCTGCTCGCGGGCGATGGAAGCGCTCTCGCGGATCTGCTCCCTGTCGCCTTCGCCGCCCGCTTCCCGCAGGATTCCTTCCACGCACATCAGCACCGTGCCCAACGGGGTATTGAGTTCGTGAGAAAAGCCCGATGCCAGTGTCCCCAGCGATGCCAGACGGTGCGATTCGGCCAGGTGCGCCTCGGCGGCGCGGCGCTCGGAGATGTCGCGCCACACTTCCACCACCTGCTGCAGATGGCCCGCCCCGTCCAGAATCGGCGACGCGTGAACCTCTTCCCAGATCGCCGCGCCGCCGGGCGCCCGGCGTTCGCAGATGCGCACCTGATGCGCGCCCGATCTCAGGCAGGCCAGCGTAGGGCAATCGACGATGGTGCACCCGCCCGGAGGCATGTCGCGGCACTGGCATCCCAGCACCTCCGCGCGAGAGTGTTCGGCGCGGCGCAAAAACGCATCGTTGGCGGCGATAATGTTGCGTTCCCCGTCCAACACCACGATGCCGTCGTCGATGCTGTTGATGACCGTCTCCAACCTCTCGCGCTGGCTGCGCACCTCGCCCACCAGGCCGGTGACGGAATCGGCCATGGTATTGAATTCTCGTGCCAGCCAGGAAAGCGTATCGGAACCTTCGGCGGGAACCCGCCGTTCCAGATCGCCCCCGGCGATCTGCCGCGCGGCGGTTTCAAACCGTTGCAGCCGGCGCAGCACCACCACCCGGATCACCAGACCGATGGCGCCCACCAGCAGCAGCGTGATGGCGGCAGTGCCGCCTACCAGCCACCGGAGGTCGCGCGCCATCTCTGCCCGAATTTGCTCCGTCTTGTAGTCCAAAATGAGGATGCCGTTGATCTTGTGACTGGGGTCGTGACATCCCCAACATTCCTGGCGATTGCGGATCGGCACCACGGTGCGCAGAACCGTGCCGCCTCGGGTCTCGATCACCTGGCTCGATCCGCGCTGTTCCGCCGGATAACGATGACAAGCCTGGCAGGTGGGAGAGTTGATTTGCAGTTCGGCATCCGGCTGCCCGGAACCAACCGGATAACGCTCCGTCCCGAAGCGGTCCAGCAGCACCAGGCGCTCGACGGGAGTCTGCTGGCGGAAACTCTGGATCATCTTGGCAACCAGCGTGCGGTCGTTTTCGATCATCTGGTGTTCGAGCGCGACGCGGATCAGATCGCCCTCGGCCAGCGCGGTCGAACGCGCCGTCTCGAGGAGCGAGTGCATGTGGTGCTGCGAATAAAGATATGCGCCGCCCGCACACGCCAGCACGACGGCGGCGGTGACTCCCACCGCCAGGCCGATCGGCATGCTGGCGAATGGCGGTCTGGGACTCTTGCGAACCAGGATGGTCGAATGATGTCACACTCCGGCATCCCCGTCAACGCGTCGTCGCAAAACGGAGACGCCGCAAAACGAGTCCACCGCAAAACGGGGACTGCTACCAATTCCTGCCTTTGGAATTGGATAGCTGTCCCCGCTTTGCCCCAAAAATGTAGAAACCCCCGCCGCCTGACGAATCGTCAGGCGCCCGCCTGACATTCTGGCAGGGCCAGCCACCCACGGCCGGACGGAGTTTCAGAGAATCAAGCATTTTGCTCTCTTTTCGACATGGCCATCCCCGTGCAAAGCACCACCACCGGATAGGAGGACCACCGATGGAAATGTTGTTGATGGGCGCGTGCTTGAGCATGTTCGGCCTGGCAGTCATGTGCCTGGCGTTTGGTGCGGCAACCAGAGACGAGAAGCCGGTAGAGCCGGCTGGGCTGGAAAAGCCCATGGAGGCGGCGAAAATGGCCGCACCCGAGCACTTCTTTGTGGACCCGCGGGTCATCCCGGTAGCGGCTCACGCCAGGGTTCCGATCGAGGCCCTGTTGTTGCAACTGGAGAACCACGTCCGTCTGGAGCAGGCGGCCGCGGAGTCCTACATGCGGGCGCCCAATGCCGCGCTGCTGCACAGCCGGACCATTTCCACGCTGGTGAATTGAGATGTCCGCCGCCATGGTACAGACCGACCTGTTGAATGGGCTGGCCGAGGAGGACGGAGACCGCGTGCTGGCGCTGGGCAGACGCATCCTCCTGGCGAGCGGAGCGGAACTCTTCCACCTCGGAGATCAAGCCGAGTGTATCTATGTGATCGCGCAGGGCCGCTTGCGGCTGACGCTTCCCATCGAGGTTCGCGGCCAGGACCAGAATGTGATGGTCGAGGAACGGGTCCCCGGCCAGACCGTAGGCTGGTCCGCCCTGATTCCGCCTTACCGGTTCACGCTGACGGCCACGGCGCCGCTCGAAACCGAAGTGATTGCGCTTCCCCGCGAGGCATTGCGCAAGCACTTCGCCGCGTACCCCGAAGCCGGGTACGCCGTTTCGTTGAACCTGGCCTCGGTAATCGGGGAGCGCCTGCAATTGTTCCAGGCGATGTGGGCACGCGAGGTCCAGCGCATGGTGGAGTTGCGCAGTGCGTAAGGCAACGCCCGCTGAGAAGCTGGGCAGACATCGGTTGGCGTGCGAAAGCGTCTGCCCCTTGCGTGCCCTTGTGCACCAAAGTGGGATAGACGCTCTCGTCTGTCAGCCCGCTTGCGGTTCCGATGCGGGCCACGACTTGTCGCACGGCCGTAAGGGAGTGGTTTCCCGCAAAAGGACGACATCACGCGGTCGAAGACCCAGGGGAGTTCCATGCGACTTTTTGCTATAGGGGTGCTGGCGGGTGGGGTCGTGCTGGCTGTCGGCGCGTCGTTGGCCGGGGACGGGGCGAAGCCTCCGTCCCCGCCCTCCGAAACCATCGCGAAAACCGCGCAGGAACGGCTGGACGTGCCTCCTCCTCCGTTCTCCGATGGCATCTTTCCTTGCTCCAACTGCCACGCGGGCATGCCGGTCGATCGCACCCGGCGCAATCTCGAAGCCATGCACACCGACATCGTGTTGAAGCACGATGAGACCCATCGCTGGTGTCTGGATTGCCACGACGCCAACAATCGCGACTTCCTCCATCTGGCCAGCGGTGAGCGCGTTCCCTTCGAGGAGTCTTACCGTGTCTGCGGCCAATGTCATGGGGAGAAGCTGCGCGACTGGCGCGCGGGCGTGCACGGACGCCGTACCGGAAACTGGAACGGAGCCAAGGGATACCTGTTGTGTGCCAATTGTCATAACCCGCACCAGCCACGATTCCATGCGCTGGCCCCCAAACCGGCGCCCCGGCCGCCCACTCGCACCATGAACTGACATGCTGTCCGTGCTCGTTTCCGACAATCCCGGTGGGTCCGATGTGGCGCAGCCTATTCAGGCTGCGGACCCGCTTTCCAGCGGGTCCAGCCGGCTGAAAGCCGTCTGTGGGCAGGATTGCCCGCCCCACAATGGTTGTCGGTTCGTACAGGAGACCGGACATTAGGAAGGCAGAACTCCCGATGGAAACCGACGGCAAACCTACCCATCCTTCGCGCCGGCTGTTCACCATCGCCGCGGCGTCCACCGCGGCGAGTTGGATCATGACGGCGTGCGGCCCCAAGCGCCTCTACGAGGCGCCCAAAGACCGGCTTCGCGCCGCCATCAAAGAGATGGAGAGCAAGTACAGCCATCAACGCGGCAAGAAAGTGACGGTCTCGGACGCTGGTCCCATTCCCGGCGTGGAGTTTGCGTATGCCCTGGATATCTCCCGCTGCATCGGCTGCCGGCGCTGCGTGTATGCCTGCGTCGCCGAAAACAATCAATCGCGCGATCCGCAGATCCAATGGATTCGTGTCATGTCGATGGAGAAAGACAAGGGCGTCGACTTCTCGCACGCCAACGCATACTACAACCCCGCCGAGGTTCCCCAAGAGGGACATTTCTACGTGCCCATCGGCTGCCAGCATTGCGAGAACCCGCCGTGCACCAAGGTATGCCCCACCGGCGCCACCTGGACCGAGCGCGACGGCATCGTGGTCATCGATTACGACTGGTGCATCGGCTGCCGTTACTGCATGGCGGCTTGCCCCTATGGGGCCCGCCATTTCAACTGGGAGGAGCCAACCATTCCCAACGAGGAATTCAATCCTAACACTCACTACCTGGGCAACCGGCCGCGCACCAAGGGCGTCGTCGAAAAGTGCACCTTCTGCATCCAGCGCTCCCGCGCCGGGCGCTATCCGGCGTGCGTCGAAGTTTGTCCGGTGGGAGCGCGAAAGTTCGGGAACCTCCTCGACAAAGACAGTGAGATCCGCTACATCATCGAGCACAAGCGTGTGCTCGTTCTGAAAGAGGAATTGAATACCGTACCGAGGTTCTTTTATTTCTATGCCACATGAGAGTCCAGTGAATAGCATCCGGCTCTTCGGCGGCTTCGCCCGCGGAAGCTTGCGGCTGATCCTGCGCGGAAACCGGGCATACGCGCTATGGCTGGCCTTTCTGGCTGCGCTGATCGTTTCGGGAATTCTGGCTTACGCCAACCAGGTGCGGACCGGCCTCGGATTGACCGCCATGCGCGACCAGGTGAGTTGGGGCTTCTATATCGGCAACTTCACCTTCCTGGTGGGCGTGGCGGCGGCGGCCGTCATCCTGGTCATCCCGGCATACATCTACCACTGGAAGCCCATCCGGGAAATCGTCATCTACGGCGAACTGCTGGCCATCAGTGCGATCATGATGTGCCTCATGTTCGTCATGGTGGATATCGGACGTCCCGACCGCTTCTGGCATCTGATTCCGCCCTTCGGCCACCTCAACTTCCCCAGCTCCATTCTGGCGTGGGACGTAGTGGTGCTCAACCTCTATTTCGTAGTGAACTTCGTGGTGGCCACCCACATTCTGTACCGGGCATTTCACGGCCGCCATTACATCAAGCGGCTGGTCGTGCCCATGGTCTTGCTGTCCATTCCCATGGCGGTGGGCATCCACACCGTGACGGCGTTTCTCTACAATGGACTGGCGGCCCGCCCCTACTGGAATTCTTCGATCCTGGCGCCGCAGTTTCTGGCATCGGCCTTCTGCTCCGGCCCGGCCATTCTGCTGGTGGTGATTCAGGTGCTGCGGCGGTTCACGCGGTTTGAGATTCAGGACCAGGCCATTTGGAAGATCGCCGAACTGATGGCCTACGCCATGTTCCTCAACCTCTTCTTGCACGGCGCCGAAGCCTTCAAGGAATTCTACTCGAACACCCAGCACGTGCTGTACACGCGTTACTGGTACTGGGGTTTGGGGTCGCACCATACGCTGGTCCCTTACGCCTGGACGGCGGTATTCTGCAACCTGCTGGCGTTCGGGCTGTTCATCGTCCCCAAGGCCCGCCGCAACTTTGTGACGTTGAATATCGGCTGCCTGGCCATCTACGCGGGAGTCTACATCGAAAAGGGCATGGGACTGATCATCCCGGGCCTGACGCCCGACGCCCTGGGGGAGATCTACGAATACTATCCCACGCTGACGGAGTTGCGCGTGGCCGCGGGAATTTTCGCCACGGGCTTCCTGATCTTCACCCTGATGCTCAAGGTAGCGGTGCCGATTTCGCTGGGTGAGTTCCGCGACAAGCAGGAAGCGCTGGAAGCAGCCGAATTGGTTGAAACCCGATAGCCCGGGAACGCGTATTTAGGAGTATAGTATCCTAAAGATGCGTTTCCAGTTCCAGCCCTGCCTGAGTCCGGACATCATTGCTCCGGCGCCATCGGATGCAGGCCGCCAACCGGATCAGGTGGAGCGTAGTATCCAGTTGTACGGCTGGGACTTGCGAAGCCGGACCTGGCACGGCCCGTGCGAATTGGATTTCGCCGGCGCCCGATCCCATCGCCTCACCGAAGCCCTTGCAAACGCCACCGGGCCGTCATGGTTCGGCCCGGTGGCCTGCTCTGTGCCCGGCGAACCTGCCTGCCGTTTCTTCGTGGTCATTCACGATCTTAAGGATTGCGTGGTGTCCACAATCTATTGCGAGGAGTCGAAAGCCGGTCCGGTGGAGATTGTGGCGGTGATCCCCGCGGAGCGGCGCTCCGAGCTTCGCCCGGAATTTGCCTTCGAGTTCCTGGCATTCGCCGGGTTCCTGGGCTCTCTGGGAGGCGGCGCCGAACTTGAGGTAAGCGAAGGGGTCGAAACCGCCCTCGAAGAGAGCTCCGTTTCCGATTCGCTGGTCTTCTCCATCTCGACCGGCCTCTGGTCGAGTGACCTCGATCATGTCCTGTCGCGCTGTGTCGAGCAGACCACCATCGCCGTGCTGCGCTGGTTGCGTAAACCGTAGCGCGGCGCGGCGTTCCATGCCGCGCGTCGTTTTGAGAGACGAATGAAGGCGTGACGCCAGCCATCACAAGGGATCCCGGAACGATGCATGGAGTCCTCGTGTTCCGGGGAACGCGCGTGCCGGTTCAGACGCTCTTCCGTCTTGCCGGTGGCGACGGGGTAGACGCAGGCGCAAGGCCGCCGGAAGAAAAAATGCAATTTGCCTGATCAAAAGATGGCGGCTTGGTGTATACTCAACACCACCCGGAAGTTCGAAATGGAAATTCCGGACAAGGGGAACTGTCTAGTCTCAGTGGTCTGAATCTTTGCCGATCAGACCCGTTAGTTGGTTGCTAAAACTTGGCGAAAGGGACACCATGCGAACACTGCTCAGGGCAGTCACACTCTCTTTGCTTCTTACCGCGGCCCTTCTGGCGCAAAACTCATCTCTCAACGGAACCGTCACCGATCCGTCTGGCAAGGTCATTCCCAATGCATCCATCGTGCTCACGAGCCAGGATAACGGCACGGAGCGCACCACTATGTCGGACTCTCGGGGGCACTATGAGTTCGACCAACTGGCGCCGGGCATGTACCGGATCGCGGCCAAAACGCCGGGCTTCATCGAAGTCGTGGTGACCAGTATTCAGTTGCTCGTGAACGAGCCGGCCACGGTGGCGGTGAAATTCGAAAAGATCGGCACCACCACCGAAACGATCTCCGTTCAGGCCAACGCTACCCAACTGAACACCGTGGACTCTTCCATGGGCAACGTGATTACCACCCAGGCGATTACGGAACTTCCCATGTATGCGCGCAACGTAGCGGGCCTGCTGGCCTTGCAGCCGGGAGTCACCAGCTTCGGTTCGTTCGGCTCGGGAAGCCTGGACGACCGCAGCGGCTCCGTCAACGGCGGCCGGAGCGACCAGTCCAATATTACGCTGGATGGCGCGGATGTGCTTTCGGAGACGAACCGCGCCGCCTTTAACAGCGTTCTGCGGGTGACGCCCGACTCGGTGGAGGAGTTCCGCGTGACCACCACCAATGGCGGCGCCGACACCGGCCGTGGCTCCGGCGCCGACATCGCGCTGGTTACCAAAACCGGGACCAACCAGTACCATGGCTCGCTGTACGAATACCGGCGCGGCACCGAAACCGCGGCCAACTCATTCTTCAACAACCGCATCGGCGTGGCCAGAGCCCCGCTGTTGATCAACATTTTCGGCGGATCCGTGGGAGGCCCCATCAAGAAAAACAAGCTGTTCCTTTTCATCAACTACGAGGGCCGGCGCGACGCCAGTTCCACCAGCGTGACGCGAACCGTTCCCATGGAAACCATGAAGCAGGGAATTGTGCAGTATCACAATACCGCCGGCCAATTGGTGCAGATCGGCCCCGCGCAGATTCTGGCCCTCGACCCGGGGGGAATCGGAATCGACCCGGCCGCGCTGGCCGTGATGAAACTCTATCCGGTGGGGAATAACAACGCCTCTGGCGATCAGGTGAATACTACCGGCTACACCTTCAACGCGCCCGTTCACAACGTTCAGAACACTTATATTGCGCGCCTGGATTATCACATCGACGATGCCGGCAAACACTCGCTGTTCTTCCGCGGCAACCTCCAGAACGACAGCCAAAACGGGACGCCCGAGTTCCCCGGAGAGGTGCCGAACTCGGTGACCCTGTCCAACAGCAAGGGCGATGCCATGGGCTACACGGTGGTGATGTCGCCCAGCATGGTCAACACTCTTCGCTACGGCGAGACGCGCGCCGGAAACCAGAACACGGGCGTCCTCACCAGTAGCTACACCCTTTTCCGCGGCCTGAGCGGCATCTATGGAACCAGTACCGGTCTCACGCAGATCGTCCCGGTGCATACCTTTTCCGACGATTTTTCCTGGAACAAGAGCGGCCACGACATCAAGGTGGGCGCCGTCGTCCGGCTGGTATCGGTCCAGTCCGCCTCGTATGCCAACTCCTACAACAACGCCCTCACCAACGCGTCCACGCTGAAGGGAAGCGGCAACGATCTGATATCCACGTCGCTGGGCCTTGCCAGCGGGGACAAGACCACTTATGAATACGCCATGGCCGCCTTGCTGGGCCTGGTCAGCCAGGCTACCGCCAACTACAACAACAATGTGGATGGAACTATCCTTCCCGTTGGCGCCCCTGTCACGCGCAACTTCGTAAATACCGAAGGGGAAATGTACGCCCAGGATAGCTGGAGAATCAAGAACAATCTTACGGTCACCTATGGGCTGCGGTATTCCCTGATGCCGCCGGTCCATGAGGCCAATGGCCAGCAGGTTTCGACCAACATCCCCATTGGCACCTGGTTCAACGAGCGCGGTGCGCTTGCCGGCCAGGGCCTTTCACAGACGGGCGCGGGGACCATCAGCTATGTGCCCGCGGAGGGCCCGGGCGGCAGGCCATTATACCCGTACCACAGGAACCCGGCTCCCCGCCTGTCGATTGCCTATTCGCCAAAGGCCGAGAGCGGGCTCTCCAGGTTCCTGTTTGGCGGACCCACCAAGACATCCATACGCGCCGGCGCCGGCATGTATTACGACGAGATCGGGCAGCCGCTGGCCGCTTCGTACAGCGCCGACGCGTTCGGCCTTTCGACTTCGCTCAGCAACCCGGCCAACGTGTTGACCTCCGCCCAGGTGCCGCGCTTCACGGGCTTCTATAGCATTCCCGCGGGCATTCTGCCGGTCGCGCCCTCCGCCACGTTCGGCCCCAACGGCAAGTCCTACCCCAATGCCTTCGCCATTACCAATTCCATCGACGACAACTTGAAAGCGCCCTATACCATGAACATGGATTTCAGCATCGGACGCCAGTTCGGGCATGGCTTGTTCATCCAGGCAGCCTATGTGGGCCGCTTGTCCCGGCACTCCCTGGTGCAGCGCGATCTGGCAATGCCCACGAACCTGTTAGACCCGAAATCCGGTCAAACCTACTTCCAGGCGATGTCGCAGTTGGCGACCTTACTGGACTTCAACAAGGTATCGATCGCTAACCTGCCTAAGATCCCGTTCTTCGAGAACATGTGGTCGACGGCCGCCGGCAATGGAAACACGGCCACCCAGGTCATCGCCAGGGACTATCTGGAGAATTCGAATCCGGGCGATTTCACCAACGTCCTGAACGACATGGACAATGGCCAGGTCTGTAGTCCCACCGGAACGCAGTTTCTGAGCAATGGCAACGTCAATTACGTAGGCTGCGGCGCTCTCGGCGCCTATTCCATCTGGAGCCCGCAGTACTCCGCGCTTTCCGCCTGGAGTTCCATCGGCAAGGGTAGTTACCACGCGTTGCAGTGGACCGTGCGCAAGCAATTCAGCGGCGGCCTTCTGTTCGACTTGAACTATACCTGGTCCAAGTCGGAAGATCTGGGTTCCACCGCCGAATCTTCCGGATCCTACGGCAACGATTTCATCATCAATTCCTGGAATCCCGGCCAGTTATGGGGCGTGTCGCGATACGACACCACGCATGCCGTGAATGCCTACATGGTGTACAATCTTCCCTTCGGCCGCGGCCGCAGTTTTGGCTCGAGCTGGAGCAAGCCTCTGGACGCCATCCTCGGCGGCTGGCAGATCAGCGGCACTTTTCGCATGACCTCCGGCCTCCCGTTTAGCGCGAGCGACGGATCCCGCTGGGCCACCAATTGGCAACTGAGCAGTTTCGCCACTCCGAGCGGAGTGCCCCTCCCGCCGATCACCAACAATCCCAATGGGGCCGCGGTTTCCGGAACCGGCGGGCCGAATCTCTGGGATAACCCGACAGCCGCCCTGGCTTCCTTCCAGGAGACGCTGGCCGGGCAGACCGGGAGCCGCGACGCGATGCGGGGGTCCGGTTTCTTCAACATCGACTCCGGCATGTTCAAGAACTTCGCCATGCCCTGGTCGGAGAAACAGAAGCTGCAGTTCCGCTGGGAGAGTTACAACGTTACCAACTCCGTGAGGTTCGATCCTCAAAGCGCCAACCTCAGTCTCACCTCCACCGCCAACTTCGGCAAGCTGACCGGTCAGCTCGGATCGCCGCGCGTGATGCAGTTCGCCCTTCGGTTCACGTTCTGATCGAAATGGGGCAGGCTGCGGCCTGCCCCATTTAACATCCCAGCTACCCGGCTGTTTCAGAAAGGCGGGACACGCCGCCGCCCCCGGTCAACACGGGCTAATACGCCATCACTTGCATGCCGGCGTCGACGAACAGGATGTTTCCCGTGACGCCGCGGCCCAGGTCGCTCGCCAGGAAGACGGCGGCGTCGGCTACCTCGGCCGGATCGGTGTTGCGGCGCAGCGGAGCGCGCTCCGGAACGGTGTCCAAAATGCTTGCGAAATCCTTGATTCCGCGCGCCGAGGTGGTCTTGACGGGGCCCGCGGATATGGCGTTCACGCGGATCTTCTGCGGGCCGAGATCGCTCGCCAGATAACGCATGGCGGCTTCCAGCGAAGCTTTGGCTACGCCCATCACGTTGTAATTCGGCATCACGCGCGTCGAACCCAGGTAGGTGAGCGTGCTGAGCGAGCCGCCGGCCGTCATCAACGGCGCGGTCGCGCGCGCTACGGCCACCAGCGAATAGGCGCTCACATCCTGCGCCAGTTGAAAGCCCCCGCGGCTGGTCTCGACGAAGGGGCGCATCAGGTCTTCGCGGTTGGCGAAAGCCAGGCTGTGCATGACGGCGTCGAGCGGCCGGTCGAGAGCGCGCAGCCGTTCCGTGAGCGCCACCAACTCTTCGTCCCTGGTGACGTCGCAGGGCAGAATCGCGGCCACGTTCAAACCTTTGGACAGATCTTCAATGGCCTCTTTCTGGTGCTCGCCGAGGTAGGTCAGCGCCAGGGTTGCGCCTTCGCGCGAAAATGCCTGGGCAATCGCATACGCCAGGCTCCACTTGTTCGCGATACCCAGGATCAGGGCGAATCTGCCCTCCAGCAAGTTAGGCATGAATATTCAACTCTACCGCAATCCGGGCGGGGTCCGATGGGGTTCTACAATAGGGCATTGTACACTGGCATTTGCCGGCGAAGGCGCCGGCGCGGCGCTCGCCATGGACCTCACCACCCCGCTCACCTTCGTCAAAGGAATCGGCCCGGCGCGCGCCGCCATGCTGCAGGCCAAAGGGCTGGTCACGGTGGAGGATTTGCTGGGGTACGTGCCGTTCCGCTACGAAGACCGCAGCAACATGAAGACCGTGGCGCAGTTGGCTCCGGGCGAGATGGCCACCGTCGTCGCGGAAGTGCGGGCGGTCAAGGTTTCCGGGTTCCGGCGCCGCAGCCTGGGACTCTTCGAAGCGCGCTTCAGCGATGCTTCGCGCTCGACCCTGGTGGGCAAGTGGTTTCACGGCGGCTACCTGGCCAATGTGTTTGCCGAAGGCATGCGGGTGGCGCTCTACGGCAAGGTGGAATTCGACAGCTATGCCGGCGAACTCACCATGCTGCACCCGGAGTTCGAGATCCTGTCGGGCGAGGATGACGCGGAGTCCTCGCTGCACGTCGGCCGCGTGGTGCCGATTTACGAAGCCGTCGCCAAGCTGACCACGCGCGTGCTGCGGACATTCACCCACCGCGTGCTGGCGGAATTGACGCCGGAGGAAGACTGCCTGCCGGAGCACATCCGCCGGCAACTCAGGCTGCCGGACCGATGGACGGCCATCCGCGACACGCACTTCCCGCCTGCGGAATCCGATCTGCGCCTGCTCAACGCCTTCCGTTCTCCGGCGCAATTCCGGCTGATCTTCGAAGAGTTCTTCTGGCTGGAATGCGGCGTGGCCCTCAAGCGCGGCAAGGCGCGCACGCTGCCCGGAATCGCGTTTGAGCTGAACGACCGCGTGCGCGAAAAAGTGAAGGCCATGCTGCCGTTCAAGCCGACCGGCGCGCAGAAGCGCGTGCTCGGGGAAATCGCCGGCGACATGAAGGAAGCCCGGCCCATGAACCGCTTGTTGCAGGGCGACGTGGGCTGCGGCAAGACCATCGTGGCGGCCGAGGCGGCGGTGATCGCCATTGAAAACGGCTACCAGGTGGCGGTCCTGGCGCCGACCGAGATTCTGGCCACCCAGCATGGGTTGTATTTCAAGCAAATCCTGTCGAAGCTGGGATACGTGACGGTGCTGCTGACCGGATCGTTCAGCAGCCGCGAGAAAACGCAGCTCAAGAAGCTGGTGGTGGATGGCCTTGCGCACGTGGTCGTCGGCACGCACGCGCTGCTCGAGAAGGACGTGGAGTTCCAGCGGCTGGGCCTGGCGATCATCGACGAGCAGCATCGCTTCGGCGTGCTGCAGCGGCTGGGGCTGGTGCGGAAAGGCCTGCATCCGGACGTGCTGGTGATGACTGCGACGCCGATTCCGCGCACCCTGGCGATGACGCTCTACGGCGACCTGGACGTATCGGTGATCGACGAGCTGCCGCCGGGTCGCAAGCCGATTCTGACCAGGCACTACACCGCCGATGGCGTCGAGCGGGCCTACAGCTTCTTGAAGAGCCAGATTGACGAAGGGCGGCAGGCCTACGTAGTGTACCCGGTCATCGAGGAATCCGAGACGCAGGCCATGAAGGCCGCGGAGAAAATGTACCGGCATCTTTCGCGCGAGGTCTTTCCGGCGCTCGCGGTGGGGCTGATGCACGGGCGGCTGGGCGCGGACGAAAAAGAAGCCGTCATGCAGCGCTTCAAGGAAGGTCGCGTCCAGATCCTGGTTTCCACCACCGTGATCGAGGTTGGGGTGGACGTGCCCAACGCCACCGTGATGGTAGTGGAACAGGCCGAGCGGTTCGGGCTGGCGCAACTGCATCAACTGCGCGGGCGGGTGGGCCGCGGCGCGGCGCAGAGCTATTGCATCCTGGTGACGGAAAAGATGAACGATGCGGCGCGGGAGCGCATCCGGACGCTGGTGGACTCGACCGACGGCTTCTATATTTCGGAAATGGACTTGAAGCTGCGCGGGCCCGGCGAATTCTTCGGGACGAAACAGGCCGGGCTGCCCTCGCTGCGCGTGGCTAACATTTTGCGCGACGCCGAGATTCTGGAAGTCGCGCGGCGGGAGGCCTTGGATTTCATTGCGCGGCCGCCCTCCCAGGAGGCCCTGCGGCGCGCCGTGGCCTACATTCGCGGCCACTGGCAGCGGCGCTATGGATTGGTGACGGTCTGATGCGGGTGATTGCCGGCGAGTTCCGTTCGCGCAGGTTGAAGAGCATCCCGGGAGATGCCACGCGGCCCACGCCCGGCCGGCTGCGCGAAACCCTGTTCGACATTCTGGCGCCGCACATTGAGGGCGCAACGTTTCTGGATGGCTACGCGGGCACCGGCGCGGTGGGCATCGAAGCCCTCAGCCGCGGCGCCGCGCATGCCTTCTTCCTGGAGAAAAGCCGGGCCGCGCTGGAGATCATTCGCGAGAACCTGGCCTCGCTCCGGGTGGAGCGGCGGGCAACCGTGGTTCCGGGGCCGGTGCTGCTGACTCTGGCGCGGCATCCCGCGGAAATCGTATTTCTGGATCCGCCTTATAAAGTCGAGCGGGAATACCTGGCCGTGCTGGACTTGCTGGCGCAGGCTCCGCCCCGGCTCACCGTGGTGCAGCATTCCGTGCGGCTGGCGTTGCCGGAGGAGCAAGGGCCGCTCGGTCGCACGCGGATGGTGAGGCAAGGGGACAATGCGCTGAGTTTTTACGCGGGATAGGCGTCTGGGCATGCTAAAGCAATGCTTTAGCCTGCCCTCTATCTTCCCCAGCCGGCGCTTGCTGCGTCCCCTTGCGCGGCGCGCTAAGATAGATCCGGATTGCTTATGCCGAGTCGCGTTCTGTGGCTGGGTTTGGCCGCGGTCTTCGCGGCGACTGCGCAAAAGTACGACGGCCCCCGTCCACCCAAACCCGACGTCCCGTATCTGAAGCACGCCGCTAACCTGATTCCTACCGAGGCCGTGATGGCCAAGGAAGAAAAGAAGAAGGACGACACCACCTATGTGATCGACGGGGCCAGCTCCACCGCCAAAACGCCGCTGGCGTCGCCGATTTTCCTGATGCAGGCCGGCAAGATCGCGCCCGACAAGCTGGCGCTCTACAAGCTCGAAATCAGGGACGGGCGCCGCGAGATCTTTTTCCCCGCCAGAAAGCCTCCGCAGGCCATCCGGATCGTGGTCACGAAGCTGAGCTCCGACGGCCTCTGGAAGATCGAGGTGGATGAGAGCCTGGAACCAGGGGAGTATTCTCTCAGCCCGGAAGGTTCCGCCCAAGTCTTCTGCTTCCAGGTATTTTAGCCGCCGCGGCTCCTCGCCGCGACCGTCAGGGAGCGGAGTTTCCGCCGCAGGGCGCCCTCTGCAGCCGCTAATTGCCATGTGGTATCCTGAATAACGTACCAAAACGAGAATAAGAGAAGACAAGGAGCATTACCCCTAGAATGGCACTGGCTGTTGAAGCAAAGCGGCAGATTCTATCCACGAATCAGCGCCACAAGACCGACACCGGGTCGCCAGAAGTACAGATTGCCCTGTTGAGCCAGCGCATCTCGCTGCTGACAGAGCACTTCAAGACGCACAAGAGCGACCATGGTTCCCGCAAGGGATTGTTGACCCTGGTGGCCAAGCGTCGCCGGCTTCTGACCTACCTGCGCGATACGGATACCGAGCGCTACAAGTCAATTCTGCTACGGCTGGGCATCCGCCGCTAGTCCATTCGTCGGAAGCTGTGCGTTTCCGATTGCATACCACCCGGGTCCGAACCGGGCCGAGGCGTTGTTGCCCGGTCGCGGCGGCGGACTATTCACCCTGTCAACTCCAAAGCTCATCGGTCGAATGACGACGATTCGTTTTCGACCAGAAGGATTTAAGGAAATATGCATCACAAAGTTGAAGTAGATCTGGGAGGCCGGATCATAACCCTGGAAACGGGGAAGATGGCCAAACAGGCGAACGGCGCTGTTGTCGTTCGATCGGGGGATTCAGTCGTACTGGTCTCCGCATGTATGTCGGATCAGCCCAAACCTAACGCGAATTTTTTCCCGCTGACGGTGGACTATCGCGAATACACTTACTCCGCCGGGAAAATCCCGGGCGGCTTTATCAAACGTGAGGGGCGACCCTCGGAAAAAGAAACTCTCACCAGCCGGCTGATCGATCGCCCGGTGCGGCCGCTCTTCCCGGAAGGCTTCTCGCACGAGACGCAGATCATCGCCATGGTCATTTCGGCGGACCCGGAGCAGGATCCCAATTCGCTGGCGATCTGCGGCGCGGGCGCCGCGCTGGCCATCTCCGATCTGCCGTTCCCCTACGTGTTGAGCGGCGTGCGCGTCGGACTGAAAGACGGCCAGTACATCGCCAACCCGACCTATACCGAAGGCCGCGAATCCAAGCTGAACATCGTGGTGGCCGGCACCGAAGAAGGCATCGTGATGGTGGAGGCCGGCGCGCAGCAGGTTTCCGAGGCGGAAGTGCTCGGCGCGATCGAATTCGGCCATGAGTGCTGCAAGAAGCTTGCCGCGGGCATTCGCCAACTGGTGAAACTGGCCGGCAAACCCAAGTTCGAGTATGCTGCGCCGGCGCTCGACCAGGCGCTGTACGACCAGATTGCGGCGGACGTCCGCACGGATCTGATCGACGCGCTGAATACCGAGAAGCACGAAAAACTGGAAAGCCACGTGTTGGTCTCGGCTTTGAAAAAGAAGGTCACGGAAGCGCAGCCGGAAGACAAGCGGCCGGAGGCCGGCAAGTGCTTCGAGGCGTTGCTCGAGCGCATTTTCCGCGATGACATGCTGAAGAACCACCGGCGTCCGGACGGCCGCGCATTCGACCAGGTTCGGCCCATCACCATCGAGACCGGGATTCTGCCGCGCACGCACGGTTCGGCGTTGTTCACGCGCGGTGAAACGCAGGCGCTGGTCACGGTGACCCTGGGCACCAAGGACGACGAACAGCGCATTGAGCTGCTGGAGCCGGGCGAAGTCACCAAGCGCTTCATGCTCCACTACAATTTCCCGCCGTTCAGCGTGGGCGAAGTGGGCTTCATGCGGGGTCCCGGCCGGCGCGAAATCGGCCACGGCGCCCTGGCGGAGCGCTCGCTCGCTGCACTAATTCCCGGGGAAGACAAATTCCCCTACACCATGCGAGTGGTCAGCGACATCCTGGAATCCAACGGTTCCAGCTCGCAGGCCACCACCTGCGGCGCATCGCTGGCGCTGATGGATGCCGGCGTGCCGATGCCCGAGCACGTGGGCGGAATCGCCATGGGTCTGGTTCTGGAAGGCAAGCATTACGCCATCCTCACCGATATCGCGGGCGCCGAAGATCACTACGGCGACATGGATTTCAAGGTGGCCGGCACGCGCGCGGGCATCACCGGACTGCAGATGGATATCAAAGTCCCGCATGTGACCGTCTCGATTATGAAAGAGGCGCTGGAGCAGGCGCGGCGCGGCCGTTTGTACATCCTCGACAAAATGTATGAGGCCCAGCCGAAAGCCAACGCCAACATTTCGCAGTACGCGCCGCGCATCTACACGCTGCACATTCCGACCGATAAGATCCGCGACGTGATTGGACCTGGCGGCAAGGTGATCCGCGGCATCATCGAGCAGACTGGTGTGAAGATCGACGTGGAAGACGACGGCACGGTTCACGTCGCATCCGCCGACGAAGCATCGGCCAACAAGGCGATCCAGATTATTTCCGACCTGACCGCCTCCGCCGAGGTGGGCAAGACCTACCTGGGCAAGGTGGTCCGGCTGGTGGATTTCGGCGCTTTCGTCGAGATTTTCCCGGGCACCGACGGCCTGCTGCACATCAGTGAGATCGCCGAAAACCGCATCCGCGAAGTGCGCGATGAACTCAAGGAGGGCGACCAGATCCTGGTAAAGGTGCTGGCGCTCGAAGGCAACAAAATCAAGCTCAGCCGCAGAGCGGTGCTCAAGGAGCAACGCGAGAAGCTGGCGAAGGGCAAGCCCCAGGAGTAAATCCGCCGCAAAACGGGGACTGCTATCCAATTCCCGCCTTTGGAATTGGTAGCTCCCCGCTTTGCCCCGGTGTACTCCTTCGAGCCTCGTGTTATAGTCTTCGAAATTGAAAGTATTGATACGCAACCAGACACGCGGCACCGTCTTGGGTGAAGCCGTGGAACTCGCCGACACCAGCGCCAAGCGGCGAACCGGCCTGCTCAAGCATGAACGGCTGGAACCGGGACAAGGGTTATGGATCGTGCCATGTGAATCGGTCCACACCTTCTTTATGAAGTTTCCGATCGACCTGGTGTACATGGACAAGCGGCACAAGGTGCGAAAAGTGAGACACTCGGTTGCGCCGTGGCGGATGTCGGCATGCCTGTTGGCGCATTCGGTGATTGAGCTGCCGGCGGGCACGGCCGAACAGTCGGGAACCCAGGCGGGGGATGAGCTGGCAGTTGAGCAAAGGGAATAAAAGGGGCGGCGCTGCCGGTGGGGAATTCGCGGGCGATTGCGCCTGTTCGTGCTGGGGAACACACTCCGCTCAACCATTCTTCGCTCCATGCCTCCATTGGGCCATCGGCGTTCCGCGCCGCCGTCGCGTCAGGAATAGTATGAGCGACAGTAATTTGGCCCCTGTGCCTTCTTCCCCGCTGGGTTCCCTCCGTCATACTTACGAAGATCTCGCAGCGGCACGCGAGATCCAAAGCCGTCTTCTGGTGTGCCGGCTGCCGCACCTCGAAGGGCTCGACTATTTTGGCGATTGCCGGCCAGCCGGCGAGATTGGCGGAGACTTTTTCGACTTCCTCCCCTTGCCCGCGGGCGGGCTGGCCGTTACCGTGGGCGACGTTTCCGGGCACGGCATTGGCTCGGCCATCCTGATGTCGGGATTGCAGGCCTTCCTGCGCGGCCTTACGGCCCGTGGGTGCGGAGAAATCGCTGGTGTGGTGGAAGAGCTGAACCGCGCGGTTCACCAGACCTCGCCCGACAATTTTTATGCCACGTTATTCTACGCACACTTCGACCCCCTGCGCCGCCAGTTGCACTACGTCAGCGCGGGGCATGAACCGGCCCTGCTGCTGCGCAAGCGCACCGGTTGCATCCACCGGCTGGAATCGACCGGCACTGTGCTGGGACTCACGGATCGCTCGCGCTTCGGCCGGCGCACCATGTCGATTGAAGCCGGCGACGTGCTGGTGGCGTACAC
>Ga0187874_10000115_pt1 | contig 103669 bp, 80 predicted proteins | sample June2016WEW_16_1_3_FD_132993 | JGI IMG/M metagenome (GOLD analysis project Ga0187874, IMG submission 132993) | Peatland microbial communities from SPRUCE experiment site at the Marcell Experimental Forest, Minnesota, USA - June2016WEW_16_150 | ecosystem: Environmental > Terrestrial > Soil >... | reverse complement strand
GGCCGGCCAACAACTCCTACTACTTCGTCGGCCTCGGGACCGCGACGAACACCGTCACGTACATCAACGCCGCCGGCAGCTCGGCCACGGTGACCGTCACCGGTGCCGCGACCGGCCAGGTCTGGGTCGACGCCGGCAACCCACCGGCCACAACCACGACGGCAGGCAGCTGGCAGAACTACGACACCTACGTCGTCAGCGGTGGCGGCAACGTCTGCTCGCTGGCCTAGCCCGGCAACGCTCTTGATCCATTCCCAGATCGAGAACAGAAGGGGTCCGGCGCACAGCCGGGCCCCTTCCGGTCTTCCCCATCCGACATCGACACGGCGGCCCTAGGAACATGGTGAACGTCGACACTTCTGCGATTGACGCCTGGCTCGAGCTGCTCTGGGACCACAAGGGCTCGGACCTGTTGCTCTCGGCTGGCTCGCCCCCGCGGGTCCGTCTAGACGGGGCGCTCGTCCCGATCCAGGGGGCCTCGGAGCTGACTCCCGACGAGGTCAGCCGCGTGATCCGCTCCGTGCTCCTCCCGGTCCAACTTGAGTCCTTCACCAAGAACAGGGATTACGACTTCGCCTTCTCCTGGCAGGGTCGGGCCCGGATGCGCGGCAACGCCTTTAACCAGCGCGGAAGCCCCGCGCTGGCGCTGCGAATGATTCCGATGAGGATCCCCAGCTTCGAGGAACTCCAGCTTCCGACCGTGATGACCTACCTGGCCAATCTTCCGCGGGGATTCGTCCTCGTTACGGGACCGACCGGGTCCGGCAAGTCGACGACCCTCGCCTCGATCATCGACTACATCAACGAGAACAGGGCCGTCCACATCCTCACGATCGAGGACCCGATCGAGTACCTCCACCACCACAAGCGAGCCGTCGTCAATCAACGCGAGGTGGGAGTCGACAGCCCGTCGTTCGAACGCGCGCTGCGCGCCTCGTTGCGCGAGGACCCCGACGTCATGCTGATCGGTGAGATGCGCGACCTCGAGTCGATCCAGATCGCCCTCACGATGGCGGAGACCGGCCACCTCGTGTTCGGGACCCTGCACACCTACGACGCGCCGCAGGCGATCGACCGCATCATTGACGTCTTCCCCGCCGACAAGAAGGACCTCATCCGCATCCAGCTGGCGGGATCCCTCGGCGCCGTCGTCGCCCAACGCCTCGTCAACCGAACCGGCGGGGGCCGGGTCGGCGCCTTCGAGGTGCTCCTCGCCAACAACGCCTGCCGGGCGTTGATCCGCGAGGGCAAGACCTACCAGCTGCGCAACGTGATCGCCACGAACCAGCGGGAGGGCATGCGGACACTCGAGATGAGTCTCATCGAGCTGATCAACGCCGGCACCATCACCTACGACGCAGCACTCGAGGTCTCGATGTACCCGAAGGACCTCGCGCGGGCCGTGGCGTAGGCCACGACCCCGGGCAGAACTCCGCGTGTGGCAGAGGGCCACGCGGCCGGCGCCTGTCGACGCCGCCCGGTCATGAGACGACCCCGACGGCCGCCAATCTCATCGCGACCGAGGACTCGAATGGTGAGCTGACGATCCTCGTCCCGGCTCCCGTGTTCTTCTACGATTCGGAGGTGCCCTCGCCCAACGCCTGGGGCCAGCAACCAGCCCCGATCAGGCGTGGATCATCGCTCGGCACACCTCCTGGTGAGAATCCGTCGCCCGTCCTGGTCGGGGCCCGTTCTCTTCGCCCGCGAGGAGGCGACCTTCGGCGGGTCGCGTCCATAGCGGGGAAGAAGTGGCTGCGACCGAAGTCGACCGCGACTTGAGGATTCGTCCGCACCCCGGCGAATCCCGGCGAATACACACCCTTGGGCGACGCGTGATGGGCGCACCGGGCGGGGCTCGGCCGGAGGCGGCGACCCCTTCCGGTGCGGGGCACTTCGGGGTCCGTCCCGGCGTGCTCAACGCGGGGATCGGCACCGTCGTGGTGCTCGTCTACGCCCTGCCACTCCTCAGCGCGCCCCGGAACTTCTGGCGCGCCTACGACACATATTTGTACCTGGGCTCGGTGCGCGCCTCGGAGATCGCGCACGGCCTTAACGCTTCACTGTTCATCAGCTCCCCATACCTCGGCGTCTTCAACCCCTACTACGCGTTCTACGGTGGGCCGCTCTTCACCATCCTCGGCTTCCTCACCGACGTGCTCGGGCACCACGTCGTGCTGGCGTTCGTCGCATTGACGATCGCCGGCGTCGTCTCCTCCTACGGGGGCACATACTGGGTCGGCAGGCAGTGCGGCCTGCGGAGCACGCTCGCCCACATCCCGGCCGTCGCCGTGCTGTCGAGCGCCTACTGGATCACCGTCCTCTACGCGCGCACCGACTGGCCGGAGTTCATGGCCGTCGCCGCGATCCCGACGCTCATCGCCTCGACGACGGAGCTCGTCCGGGCGAGGAACTGGCGCTTCTGGCCCGCGGTGGCGCTGGTCGCCTCGGCCGTCGTCTTCACGGGTAGCCACACGATCTCACTGCTCTGGGGGACGATCGTCCTCGTCGCCGCGTCCGCCGTGCTCTCCGTCGTCTGGCCCCGGTTCCGCGCCGCGCCGCGCCAGCTGGCCAAGGTCGCGGGCCTCGGGCTCGCCGCCGTCGCGATCAACGGCTGGGCGCTCATCCCCGACGCCGTCTACGGCACCTTGACGCACCTCGGCGCCCGCCCGATCGCTCGCAGCGGGATGGCCCTGTTCTTCGACACGCCACGGGTCCTGTTCGACGGCATCCGGACCGTGCCAACCCAGTCGACCACGTTTGAGCTCTGCGTCCAACTGCCCATGTGGTTCCTCGCCTGGGCGGTCGTCGTGGGGCTGGTCATCGCCCTCAAGTCCCGCTTCACCGACCTGCGCCGGCCGCTCCTCGCGCTGGAGGTCGTGTTCTGCGGCATCGTCGCCCTCATCATCTCGGGTGCGCCGGTGACCGATCTTCCCAAGCCTTTCCTCGACATCCAGTTCCCCTACCGTCTCGACACCTACGCCGTGCTCGCCGTCGCCGGAATCGTGATCGTCGCGCTGCTCGCCTTCCAACGGATGCTGCAATCCCGCGGCCCCGGAAGAGCGGTGGCAGGAGCCGCGCTGTTCGTGCTGACCGCCGTGAGCGCCCTTCTCGCCGCGAACCAGCTCGGCGTCACCCGTGACCACGTCATCGCCTCGTTCACCGGCAACAGCGGGTTCAGCCCGCGTGAGGCGCTGGCTGGCTGGACCGCCAACGACGACTACGCCGACGCGACGTCGCCGGTCGTCAATGTGCCCCCCTCCCGCCGGAAACTCGTCCTTTCCCCCCGTGCCGTCAACGAAGCCGGCAACCGGCTCGACGAGATCGTCGCCGCCCCTCCCGGAACGCGCCCGTTCGCCACGAACATCGCCGCCGGCCCGGGCCTCGTGTCGATCTCTGGCGGCGTCGTCCGGGTCGGCAGGACCCGGACCGGATTCGCCGTCGTACGACGCGTCCATGCCGGCTCCCGCCCCGTGCGGATCGTCGTCCAGACGGCGGGCACGACGGCGGTGCAGGCGGGTGTCGCCCTCAGCCTCGCCGGACTCGGTGCCTCCGGGCTCGCGCTCGTCGCCGTCGGCGCGGCGCAGCTCCGCCGGCGTCCCCGCCGACCGGGCCGAAGGGACGGGGAGCTCGGCGGCACCGACCGCCCAGACCGCGACGAGGAGCCGCCCGCCACCACTGGGGCGGTGTCGCAGGAGCCCGAGGATCCTTGACGGGCCCCCTAGCGGTCGGCCCTCGGCGCGCCCGCCGTCGCAGCGTGCACACGGCGGCAGCGACGCTCACCTACGTCGCGCTCGCGATCGCGGCCTTCCTTCCCGTCGGGCCCTTCGACGACGGCCGCATGGTCTCGCGGCTCCCGAGCGACACATTGGCCGTCGGATGGTTCCTCGCCTGGCCGGCCTACGCGCTGGCACACACCCACAACGTGCTCTTCACGAGCTGGCTCGACTTCCCGACGGGCGTCAATCTGCCCGTGAACCAGTCGATGCCGCTGCTCGGCGTGGTCATGGCCCCGGTGACGCTGCTGTTCGGGCCGTTCGCCACGATCAACCTCACGCTGCGGCTCGGCTTCGTCGTGTCGGCGCTGGCGATGTACTACGTCCTGCGCCGGTTCTGCGTCCGGGACCTTGCGGCGTTCCTCGGCGGCCTCCTCTACGGGTTCTCCCCCTTCGTCGTCGCCCACAGCGCGGTCAACCAGGACTTCACGTGGGTGCCACTCCCTCCGCTCATCCTCCTCGCCGTCTACGCGCTGGCACACGACGAACGCCGGGGGGTCCTCGCGCCCGGTCTCCTGCTCGGGACCGCCGTCGCGGCCCAGCTCTACCTCAACCCCGAGGTGGCGGTGGACACCCTTGTCGTCGCCGGGTGCACCCTCGCCGTCTGCGGGACTGCGACCTTGCGGCGGATCGGGAGGGCAAGGGTCGTCCGGTTCTGCCAGGGCTGTGGCATCGCCGCGGGCAGTGCCGGCGTGCTCGCGGCACCCTTCCTCTGGTACTACCTTGCCGGGCCGCAGCACCTCAGCGGGTCGGTCGTGTCCCCGGCCGTCCTCGCTGTGTTCCACACCGACCTCGCGGGGCTCGTGACGCCGGGCCGGAACCAGCTGCTCGGCCCGACGGGCCTGAACGCGACGGGCAACGAGTTCATGGCCGGGATGACGAACGAGATCGGCACGTACCTCGGGGTCCCCCTCCTCGTCGGTATCGTCTGGTTCGTCGCGAGTCACTGGCGGGACCGCGTCGTGTCGGCGGGCGCGGTGACGTTCCTCGTCGCGCTCGTGCTCTCGCTCGGCCCCCGGCTCAGCTTCGACAACCACCTGCTGCCGATACCGCTCCCGGACCGGGTCATCGACCTGCTGCCGCTTCTCGACCGGCTGGAGACCGTCCGCTACTTCCTTCTCGTCGATCTGGCAGCGGCGGTGATCCTCGCGGTGGGTGTCGACCACGTGCTGAGCGTTTGGCACCCCCGCGCCCTTCTCACCCGCCACATGCGCCTCGACCATGCCCGCCTCGTCGCTGGCGTCCTCCTCGCCGCCGTGCTGCTGTTCCCGCTCATCCCCCGCTGGCCGTACCCGTCGGAGCGTCTCGGCGTCCCCGGCTACTTCACGGGCTCCTCGGTCGACCGGATCCCGACCGGAGCGGCCGTCCTCACCTACCCGTACGCCGACCCGTCGAACGTCACCGCCGAGATCTGGCAGCTCGCCGCGGGGTTCCGTTTCCGCCTCGTCGGCGGCTACGCCTACGTCGCCAACAACGGCGGGCAGCCCTTCGGCAACCCGCCGATCCGCCCAGGGACGATCGTCACGCTGCTGCGGGCCGCCTTCGTGACCTACCTCGTGCGACCACGCGCCGACGCGGCAACCTACCGGGGGATCCGGGCGGGGCTGCGCCACGCTGGCGTCGAGGACTTCATCATGGCGATGCGAGGCGCCGACCCCGGGCTCGTGCGGGCCGAGATGACCGCCGCCCTCGGCAGCCGCCCAGTCGCGACCGGCGGCGTCCTCGTCTGGTACGACGTGCCTCGGGACCTCGCCATCGTCCGCGCGGCACGGGACTGACCGCCCCAGCCGGAGCCGGGAACCGGTCAACGGGATCCGCGCTCAACCGACGTGGAAGGGACGCAGGATCGGCGAGCCGGCGAAAACGGCGATCATCGTGCCGAGGGCAAGGAAGGGACCGAAGGGCACCCGCGAGGTCAGGCTGGCCCGATTCGCCGCGATCAGCCCGATCCCGACGGCCGCACCGATGAAACTGGCGAGGAAGAAGGCAAAGAACACGTAGCCGACGCCGAGCCAGCCCAGCGACAACCCGAGCAGGAAGGCGAGCCGGACGTCGCCGAAGCCGAGCCACCGCGGGTTCATGGCGTTGATCGCGAAGAACAGGCCGAACCAGACCGCCCCACTGCAGGCAGCGACGAGGAGCCGATGCCAGTCCCCGATCTCGCCTGAGGCGAGCACGAGGAGGGCACCGACGGCGACCGTGACGAGGTAGACGATCGCCTTTGGCAGCTTGCGCTGCTCGAGGTCGATCACCGCCAGCACGGTCAGGCCCGCCGCCAGCACCACGTACGCCGGCAGGGGCCAGGTGGAACCGAAGCGGGCCGCCGTCCCGGCGAACAGGCCCGCCGTCGCCAGCTCGACGAGCGGGTACTGCACCGAGATCGGCGCCCGGCAAGTCCTGCAGCGCCCCCGGAGCACCGCATAGGACAGGACGGGGATGTTGTCGAGCGCGCGCAGCGTCGTGCCGCAACCCGGACAGCGCGAGCGCGGCGCCACGATCGACTCGCCGCGGGGCACCCGGTAGATCACGACGTTGAGGAACGATCCGAAGACCAGTCCGAACAGACCGAGGCCGACTACGAGCGCGGCGAGCACGTTCCCCTACACCCAGAAATCCCGGCGAATCGTCGCCGCGCCGACGAGGTGACCGCGCCGGGCCAGCAGCGGCCGGTCGAATCGTGCGCGCATGTTCCGTCGAGGTTAGGCGCCCCGGTGACCCGAAACCGTGATCGAACGTCCCCGCCTTCACCGCGGATGGTGTGATGTCAGCCGGTCAGCCCTATATTCCCGGTCATGCACGGTTGGAACACCGATGTCGAACGTCTCGCCGACGATGTGCTCGCCTACACCAAGGCCCGCCTGCAACTCGACCCGCTGCCCCTCGACAACACCCGTTCCCTCGCCGAGCTGCAACGCGAGGCAGGCGAGACGATCACCGCCGAGGGCCTCGGTGGAACCGAGGCCCTACGGATCTTCACCGAGGTGCTCGCGCCGGCCTGCATCACCGCCAGCCACCCGCGCTTCCTCGCCTTCATCCCGTGCGCCCCCACCGAGGCATCGATGCTGTTCGACCTCGTCGTCGGCGCCTCGTCGATGAGCGGGAGCAACTGGCTCGAAGCTGCCGGCGCCGTCTACGCCGAGAACCAGGCGCTGCGGTGGATCGCCGACCTCGCCGGGTTCCCGCCGGGCGCCGGGGGGACCTTCGTGCAGGGCGGGACGAACGCCAATCTCTCGGCGCTCGTCACGGCCCGCCACACCGTGCGGGAACGGTCCGGCGGCCGGTCCCGGGAGTCGCGTCGTTGGGCGATCGCTTTGAGCCCCGACGCCCACTCGTCGCTCCAGGAAGCGGCGGAGGTGATGGATGTCGACCTTGTGACCGTCGAGGTCGACCACGAACAGCGCCTGCACGGAGACGCGCTCGCCCGCGCCCTCGACTCCGTCGAGTCCCGGGGGGAACAGCGTGTCTTCGCCGTCGTCGCGTCGGCCGGGACGACGAACCTCGGCGTCATCGACGACCTCCGCTCGGTCGGCGCCGTCGCCGCCGAACGGGAGATCTGGTTCCACGTCGACGGCGCCTACGGCGCGGCCGCCCTCGCCGCGCCGAGCGCCAGGCATCTGTTCGTCGGCATCGAGCTCGCCGACTCGTTCATCGTCGACCCGCACAAGTGGCTCTTCGCGCCGTTCGACTGCGCCTCCCTCATCTACCGCCGACCCGAGCTCGCCCGCGCGACTCACAGCCAGCACGCGAGCTACCTCGAGCCGCTCGAACAAGACGGGGCGTGGAACCCGTCGGACTACGCGATCCACCTCACGAGACGCGCCCGAGGCCTCCCGTTCTGGTTCTCGCTCGCGACGTACGGGACCGACGCTTACTCGCAGGCGATCGAGCGCACGCTCGAGGTGGCGCGCTACACGGCGAAAGCCGTCCGAAACCGCGACTACCTGGGGCTCGTGCGCGAGCCAGATCTCACCGTGGTGTGCTTCACCCGGACCGGTTGGTCGCGCCAGCACTACGACCGATGGTCGCAGGACCTGCGCGACGACGGTGTCGCCTTCGTGACGCCGACGACGGATCGCGGCAAGGTCATGGCGCGTGTAGCGATCGTCAATCCCGTCACGAGCGAGTCCGACATCGACACCGTGCTCGACTCGATGGCCTGAGCGACGGCTTCGACGGGGATGCCCCCGGTCTGGGCTCGCGACCGCTGGCACCCCGACGGGAAGATGCGCGACCTTCGTTTGGCGACCGCCTCGGCCGCGCCCGCCTTCGACTTCCTCCCGTGCCATCGTGCGCGGCGCCCACGGTCGTCGTCGAGCTCTTCGCCGGAACGGCGGCGCGCCGCGGGGCCGAGCCGACGCGGATCTGAGTTCCCCGCCCCTCCGGTCAGCCCTCCGGAACCCGGCCCCGGCGGGCGCGGACCTCGGGGAGTGTGGCGATACGGCGCGCCAGGTTCACGGCGTGGTCCCCCAGCCGCTCGTAGAAACGGGCGATGAGGGTCACCTCGGTCGTCACCGGGTTCGACATGTCCGAAGTGCCGATCTCGCGGGTCAGCCGCTCGTGGAGGATGTCGAGCTCGATGTCGGCCTCCTCGAGCGCCGTGACCCGCGCCGAGCGGTCGGCGTAGGAGTCGGCCGCGGCGCTCCACATCTCCAAGGCGATCTCGCTCATCCGCTGGACGAGGCCCCGGCTCACCGGTGTCATCTCCGCCCCGACGCTGCGGACCGCCCGCTGGGCGATGTGCTCCGCCAGGTCGGCGCTTCGCTCGAGCTCCGGCACGATGAGCAGGACGCTGAGGAAGTGGCGGAGCTCGTCGGCCGAGATCGAACCCGCCTCGATCTCCTGCCAGATGATGGTGTCGACCTCGCTCGTCAGGTCGTCGATCACCCGGTCGGCGTCGACGATCGCCCGACCGACTTCCGGTTCGAGGTCGAGCAACGACTCCGTCGCCCCGGCAAGCGCCTCCCGGACGAGCGCGAAGAGCTGGGCGACGCGCTGGTCGACGAGCGAGGGGAGCGGGGTGTTGTCGGTCATCGGTGCCGTCACCCTACCTATCGCAGACGCAGAATTCGCGAATCGTTCGCTTGTTGTTCACCTGGATGTCACCTTCCCGTCAGACTCCGGCGACATTGTTGACATCCGATGCCGACCGGGCCGGTGTTCCTCATCCGATGATCGACCCGGATCTGGTCGAACAGCCCGCCGGTCCCGCCGGCGTCAGCGACCTCCTCAACGAGGCGCCGCGGAGCAGGTTCCACCACCGGGCCGTCGTGATCAGCGGCGCCGGCTTCTTCACCGATGCCTACGACCTGTTCGTCATCAGCACCGTCGCCGCGCTCGTCACGAAGCAGTGGAGCCTCTCGACGACCCAGACGAGCTGGGTGACGGGTTCGGCGATCCTCGCCGCCTTCTTCGGGGCGCTCGTATTCGGCCGCCTGGCCGATGTGCTGGGACGCAAGCGCGTGTACGTGGTCGTTGCCTTGATCATGATCGCCGGCGCACTCGCCAGCGCCGCGGCGACGAGCTTCGTCTCGCTCGTCGTCGCCCGATTCGTGCTCGGCCTGGGTATCGGCGGCGACTACCCCGTTTCGGCCGTGCTGATGAGCGAGTACTCGAACCGGGCGGACCGCGGCAGGTTCGTCGGCCTCGTCTTCTCGATGCAGGCGCTCGGGCTCATCGTCGGTCCTCTCATCGCCCTGGTGCTCCTCGCCTCGGGTGTGAACCACGACCTCACCTGGCGGTTGCTACTCGCCCTCGGCGCCGTCCCGGCCGGGGCGGTCATCTACCTGCGCTCGAAGATGCCCGAATCTCCCCGGTTCCGCGCCCGCGTGCGCGGCGAGGCAGCCGAAGCCGCCGCCGACGCCGCCGCCTTCACCGCGTGCGACGTCCCTATCCCGGCGGCGGCTCTCGAGAGCACCCGGAAAATGTCGCTCCGCCAGTTCCTCGGTCAGCGCCGAATGCTCACGTTGCTGGTCGGGACGGCGGGAACCTGGTTCCTCTTCGACTACGCCTACTACGGCAACACGCTGTCGCTGCCGGTGATCCTGAAAGACGTGAGCCCCGTGGCTTCCCTCGTCACGAAACTCGTCTGGACGCTCGGCATCTTCGTCGTGTTCGCGCTGCCCGGCTACCTCCTCGCCGTCGCCCGGATGGACCGGATCGGCCACCGACGACTCCAGCACATCGGCTTCGCCGTGATCGCGGTCGCCTTCCTCGTCCTCGGTGCCGTGCCCGTCCTCACGACCGCCGTCGCGCCATTCCTCGTCGTTTTCGGCCTCAGCTACTTCTTCATCGAGTTCGGCCCGAACACAACGACCTTCGTGCTCCCCGCGGAGGTGTTCCCCGTCTCGATGCGGACGACCGGGCACGGCGTCGCCGCCGGGATCGGCAAGCTCGGCGCCTTCGCCGGGGTCTTCCTCGTGCCACAGCTCGAACTGCACATCGGTCTGAGAGGCATGCTCATCGTGGCGGGTTGCGCCGCGGCCGCGGGGTTCGCCCTCACCTCGGTGCTGCCCGAACCGGCCCGCCGCACGCTCGAGTCCGTCTCGGGAGAGGACGAAGCAGACGGCGCCAAGGTGGCAACCCCCGACTGGCCGGAGGAGCCGTTCTTGCCCAGGGCGGTGCCCGGCGAGCTCGTGACCGAGAACTGACCGCACGCCGCGGCTGGCCCATCGCGTCGCGGACGGCGGGGAACCGCCTGCAGCTTCTCCCCTTCGCGAGGTCCTGAACCGGTAGCGTGACCCTGGCGAACCTCTCCACCGGTCGGTGTCGCCCGTGCAGCTGGTGGGCAGTCCACCTAAGGCGTGTGCCGGGTACTCGCGGTCGCGGTCCGACCGCGGACCGGAACGATCGGAACGGATGGGTCTTGACCGTTCGAGTCGTCACCGACAGTTCGGCCGACCTCCCACCCGCCGTCCCCCTGAACAGTCGATCGAGATCGTGCCCTTGAAAGTGCGCTTCGGCAACGACGTCGCCCCGGTGGGCCATCGCGCCGAGTGCGCCCGGATGGCGTCGACGAATCGCTCTGGTGGGGACGGAGGGAATCGAACCCTCACTTTGAACGTTTTAAGCGCTCTGCCTCTGCCGGTTGGGCTACGTCCCCGCCTGCTCCTTTTCCTCCGGCCCGACGAGCGCCACGTCAAGGCGGCGGGCGCCCTCGATCGGTCCGCCGACGCCGTAGCGGCCGAGCCGCCGCTCCCAGAACCGGCGCTCGGGCTCGTAAGGCACCTCGACAAGCTTCGTCTCTGCGCCGAACCGCATCGTCGCGCGCCGCGCCGATTCGTAGCGTGGCCAGCGCCCAGCGAGCTCGTTCGACGGGTCGCCCGAGCGGGCGAAGGCGACCCAGGAGGCCTGCATCTCGTCGGAGAGCCGGAAGGCGTCCGCCCCGGTGCCGGAGAAGAGCCCGACGATCTGCTCGTGCACCGTGCCGAAGACGAACGGGAGCTCGAGGCCGTGGCAAGCGCCGAGACCTCCCCCGGCGAAGGGCGACGACCAGTCGAACAGGTAGGCGTAGGTCGTCGGTGTGCGACTGCGGTGGGCGTCGGCGAGGCGGAGCTGGGGGACGCGGAAGATCCAGTCGGTCAGGATGGCGTCGAGCAGCGCCCGGGAGTTCACCGGCTCACCTCGGTCGGCCCGCGCTTTCCGGTACGCCGCGATCGCGTCGCGGCCGAGTGACCGGTCCTCGACCCCGGCACCCCGCAGGTAACGGCCGACGAGCACCTCGAGCTCGTCCTCGGGAGGTTCCCCCCCGGCGAGGATGGCGTACGAGAAGAGCTTGAACTCGTCGCGATTCGACCCGATGAGCAGGTCGACACCCGTCGACCCGCCGGCGACGATGGCGTCCTCGGGCGGGGCGACGAGCAAGCCCCCGTCGACCACCGGCTGGAAGGGGAGCCCGAAGCCGGCGTCGACCTCGGCGGCGACCTCGATTTGCGCGGCGAGCAACTCGGCGGCTGGGACGCTCTCGAGCACCTCACGGCTCGGCGTGCCCAATCCGAGGACGTCGGCGAGGCGTTCCGCCACCCGCGCTGCTGGCGCCGGCTCGATCGCCAGGGCGGCACCGCTCTCGACGATCGCGCGACGGAACAGTCCCCGCGCAGCTGGCACCGAGAGGAGGTCGCAGATCGACATCGCCCCCGCCGACTCGCCGAACACGGTGACGTTCGACGGGTCGCCGCCGAAGGCTTCGGCGTTGTCGCGCATCCAGCGCAGCGCGGCGAGCTGGTCGAGGAGCCCCCAGTTGCCGAAGCCGCCGCTCTCCTCGTCGGCGAGGGCCGGGTGGGCGAGGAAGCCGAGGACGCCCAGACGGTAGTTGAAGGTGATGACGACGACCCCCCGGGAGGCCAGCCTGTCTGCCCGGTACATGACGCCCGACCCCTTGCCGGTGAGGAAGGCCCCGCCGTGAACGAAGACCATCACGGGCAATGGCCCTGGCGTCCCCGCCGGGGTCCAGACGTTGCATACGAGACAGTCCTCGTCCTGCTCGAGGGGATCGCCGGGGAAGTAGCTGCCGACACCGGAGGGCGGCTGCGGCGCGGCGGGGCCGAACGCCGAGCCGTCCCGCTCGCCCGCCCACGTCGGCGCCGGCTGCGGGGGCCGGAAGCGCAGGGGACCGACCGGCGGCGCGGCGTACGGGATTCCCCGGAACGACCACACGCCGTCGGTTGCGACCCCGCGCACGACCCCGGCACGGGTGGTGACGACCCCCTCGGACAACTCGACCCTTCCCGGCGGGAGCGGACGTCCTCGCTGGGCGCGACGCTACCGGACCCGCCGGGCCCCCTCACCTGGCACTTCGCCGCGCCCCCTTGACTCTTGCTCCCATTGTGGCCAAAGTTAATGAGTGTTATCGGTGAGGTTGAGGGGGGTGATCGCGCCCTTCCTCGGCGCGGCCGTCCTCGCGGGAATCTGGAGCTCCCCGGTGGCGGCGGCGCCTGGCGCCCCCGGGGGGCCGACCAACGCCCAGATCCAGGCAGCCCAGGCCAAGGCGAATGAGCTCTCCCGGCTGATCGCGGCCGACAACGAGCAGGAACAGATCGCCGGCGAGCGCTTCGACCAGGCGAACTTCCTTGCCGGACAGGCGCAGCGGCGGCTCGTCACCCTACGCCGCAGGATCCGCCAAGAGGATGCCGCCATCGCGGCCGGCACGCGCCGGGTCCAGCGGACCGCGGTCGAGGTCTACGTCGACGGCAACGGCACCTCGGCGCAGTACGCCAGCCTGCTCACCTCGTCGCTCACCGACGCCGAGTCGCTCACCACGTACGCCGGGGTCGCGACGTCCTCGCTCCACCGGGCCGTCGTCCGCCTCGTCGCCGACAAGACGCGGCTCCTCGCCAGTGAGTCGTCCGTCCGGATCCAGATCGCTGACGCCCGCGCCGCCGCCGCCAGCTCGTCGGCGGCCCGCGCCCAGGCGGCGGCCGCCCAGAAGTCGACGGCGGCGGCACTCGGGCAGGTCAGGGGTCAGCTGGCCTCGCTGATCGAGCAGCGGGCCCTGGCGATCGCGGCGGCGAGGGCTGCCGCGGCGCGCGCGGCCAGATCGGCCGCCGCCCGCAACGCCGACGCCGCCAGCGCCGCGGCCTACAGCAGGCTTGCCAGCCAACTCGGCGGGAACAATCCGGGCGCAGCCGAATCGGCCGAGGTCCAGGCGGCGCTCGCCAGCGAGGTCGGCCATCCGCCGCTCGTTCCGGCGGGGTCCTCGGGGGCGGGCGACATCGCCGTCAGGACGGCGGAGAGCTACCTCGGCGTCCCCTACGTCTGGGGCGGCGCAGGACCGGACGGCTTCGACTGCTCCGGGCTCACGATGGTGGCGTGGGCGGCGGCGGGCGTCAGCCTGACCCACAGCGCCTGGTACCAGTACCGGGAGACGACGCACGTGGACCTCTCGGACATCGAACCAGGCGACCTGCTCTTCTACTCGTTCCCCGACGACGGACCCGACCCGATCACCCACGTCGCGATGTACATCGGTTCCGGCCCGTACGGCACCGAGACGATCATCCAGGCGCCCGAGACCGGCGAGACCGTCTCGTACTCGCCGATGTACTACATCGGCTTCGTCGCCGCCGGCCGGCCCTAAGCGCGGTCGCTCAGGCGCCGGTCGGATCGATCCAGCTGGCGCGGTACGCGGCTCGCCGCTCGGCCCAGTCCTCGGCTGTGATGGCGTAGCGGACGTGGTCCTCCCATACGCCGTCGATCTCGAGGTAGCCCCGGGCGATCCCCTCCTCGATGAGCTGGAGCTTCTCGACGACGCGCCGGCTCGGCCGGTTGCGCGGAATGATCGCCACCTGGACACGATGGAGGTCGAGGGAGTCGAAGGCGAAGCCGAACACGACGACGCACGACTCCGGGACGTAGCCTCGACCGGCGTGTGCTTCATCGATCCAGTAGCCGAGATAGCCGCTCTGGGCGGCACCGCGCTGGACCGAAGACAGGTTGATCTCGCCGACGAAGGTCCGGCCAAGAAAGATCCCGAAGCTGTAGGCGGTGCCGAGCTGACGGTCGCGCTCGCGCATCGAGCAGCGGGCGGCGAACGAGGATCGGTCCTCGGCGGGGTAGGGGGCGCCCGCCCGGCGGGGCTCCCAGTGGATGAGCCATTCCCGGGCTCGGGTCCGCACCTCGAGCCATTCGCGGTAGTCGCCGACCCGCAGCGGGCGAAGCGTCACTCGCCTGCCGGTCAGCTCTCCGCCTCGGTCGCGCCCGTTCATGCCGACCACCGCACGGGGCGGCGGGGTGCCGGCGGTCGGATTCCGACGGCCTCCTGGACGGAGTTGCCCACGGACCCATGGTGCCAGATCCCCCACCGACCCTCACCACCTACACTCACCCGAGATCGGGTTGTCGCGATTGTCGGGACGGACCCGGCCAGGGGCCGATGACGGGTCAACACGGATTCCGGGACAGCGAGGGTGAGCTCGCCCGCCTCGTCGCGGCGCTCGAGTGGGCGGCGGGCCAGCTTGACACCGTCGCCGACGTCGACCCGGCCCGGATGGCGGACCACGGGCCCGAACGCCTCGGCAACGACCCGGCGGCAACAGCGAGCTCGACCCGGCCCGGTGCCGTCTACCCCCTCGACGCGGGCGAGGACCGACGTGCCTACCACCGCTGGCTCGCCCAGCACGGCGAGCCGTCCGGGGTCGGGTCGCCGAGGGGCGAATCCCGCCGCACGCCGGCGACGCGGCGTCCGCGCTGGGACAAGCCCACCTTCACCATCGTCGTGGCCGTCGGCGACGCCCCGGCCGAGCTCGTGGCGCGCTGCGTCGGCTCGGTCCTCGCCCAGTCCTTCGCCACCTGGGAGCTCGTCGTCCTGAACGGGTCCTCCGTCGACACGGCGGACAACCTCGCCGCGCTGGAGAGCGCCGACCGGCGCGTCCACGTCGAGCACGTCGGAACGACGAAGGAAGCGGTCAACGCGGCGTTCGCCGCGGCCCGCGGCGAGTTCGTGGCCTTGGTCGGCGCCCGCGACGAGCTCGCGCCCGACGCACTCTCGGACGTTGCCGGGGCGATCGCCGGATCGGAGGGAGCCGACGTCGTCTACACCGACGAGGACCGGATCGATCCGGCCGGCGAGCGCTTCGCACCAGACCTCAAGCCCGACTGGTCGCCGGATCTCTTCCTCGGCTGCGACTACGTCGGCCGCCTCGCGGCGGTGCGGCGCACCCTCGTCGTCGAACTCGGCGGCCTGCGGGCGGAGTTCGGCGACGCTGCCGAGTACGACCTCGTGCTGCGGGCGACCGAGCGGGCGCGGGCGGTCGTACACGTCCCGGGCATCGCCTACCACCGGCGGCAGGCGGCGGGGCGGCGGCCGATGGTGGCGGCCCCCAATGGCGAGTCGACGCGGCGCGTGATCGCCGACGCCCTCGTGCGCCGGGGCGAGCAGGGCGAGATCGAGCGCTCCCTCGGCGCAGGGCGCTTCAACGTCCGGCGCAGCTTCACGGGCCGGCCGCTCGTCAGCGTCATCATCCCCTTCCGCGACGAACCGGCGCTCCTGGCGAAGTGCGTGACCTCGATCCGCGTCGCGCCCGGCTACGACCGCCTCGAGCTCGTCCTCGTCGACAACGAGAGCGAGCTGCCTGAGACCAAGGCGCTCGTCGAGCGGCTCGTGGCGGAGCCCGGGGTGCGGCTCGTCGACGCACCGGGCCCGTTCAACTGGTCGGCCATCAACAACTCCGCCGTCCGCCAATGCGCGGGCGAACTCCTCCTGTTCATGAACAACGACATCGAGGCAGTGAAACCGAACTGGCTCGAGCCCCTCGTTGGACACGCCCTGCGGCCGACCGTCGGCGCCGTCGGGGCGCGCCTCATGTACCCCGACGGAACGCTCCAGCACGGGGGCGTCGTCGTCGGACTCGGCGGGCTGGCGGCTCACGTGATGAGGGGCCTGCCGGGCGACCGCCCCGGCTACGGGGCAATGGCGACCCAGACCCGCGACTGCTCGGCGGTCACCGGCGCGTGCATGATGGCGAGCCGTAAGGTGTTCGACGCCGTCGGCGGGTTCGACGAAAGGCTGTCCGTGAGCTTCAACGATGTCGACTTCTGCCTGAAGCTGCGGGAGGCCGGCTACCTCGTCGTCTACGCCCCGCTCACCGAGCTCGTGCACCACGAGTCACGCTCGCGGGGTCACACGGAGGACTCGGCGGCACACGACTGGATCCTCGCCCGCTGGGGCCCGGCGCTAGCGGCGGGCGACCCGTACCACAACCCGCTCCTCAGCAAGTGGCGAGAATGGTGCCCGATCTCGACGGTACAGGAGGACGAGAGATGGACGGACTTTCTCAGGACGATGCTGTCGACGCCGCAACCATCGTCGAGCAGCTGAGGTCGCTCGTCGCCGAGGGCCGCCGCGAGTACCCGCGTACCTGGATGCCGCGGGCGAGCTACGAGGACCTCGTCGTCGACGACGGGCGTGAGCCGATCCACCTCCACGAGAGCCTCCACTATCTCCACCGCCACTGGAACATGGCGGACTCGAGATCGTGCAAGGGTATCGGCTGGGGACCGAAGGCGATCGTGCAACGGCTGCTCAGCCGGATCGTCAACGGCGCGATGAGCCACTACTACGCCGAGGAACAGGCGTTCCGATCGCATCTCGCCCGATCGATCGATGCCATCGCCTACCGCGTCGACAACCTCAGCTACTCTGACCAGCGCGCACTGCTCAGCGCCGTCCGGGAAGACCTCATCGACCTCGCCCGCCACGTCGAACACCGGCTCGACGCCCGCGAAGCCGGCCGCTGAATCGTCGTGACCGTCCCCCTGGCCCCGCCGGCGCGAGCCTCCCGTCTCGTCGTCGCGATCGTGACGCGCCACTGGGGCCAGGCCTCCAGCGAGGCGGCCGCGGCGACGCGTCTCATCGCCGGGGCGCTCGCCCGCCATGCCGACGTCGCCGTCGTCCAGCTCTGCGATGCCCCCGGCGCGACCCACCCGGACAGCATCTTCGAGGTCCACCCCGTTGTCGTCCACGGGGCGAACCCGCGCCGCAGCGCCCTGCTGCGCGCGGCGCTCAACGGACGCGCCAGTGCCAACGGACCACCCCCAGCCGCGGCTGAGCTCCTCCGCCGCTACGGGGGGGAGGCGCCGGAGGTCCCGGCTGCCCTCAAGGAGATCTCCCCCGACGCCGTCGTCCTCGCCGGGGTCGACCAACCCTGGGACGTCTCGTCACTCGGGGAGCCCGGGCACGGGGACCGTCCCCGGGTGCTCGTGATCCCCTTCCTCGACGCCGGGCGACCTTCCCCGGGGGAGGTGGCGCGGCTCGTCGAGCACGCCGACCGCGTCGGCACGGTCCACCCGGGCGAACGGGCCATGCTCGAGTCCGTCGCGCCGGACCGCGCCCCCGACATCGTGCCCATCGACCTCGCCATCGGAGTCAACCGCCATGCCACCGCCGACCCGCTCGTCGGCGTCGCCGCCTTCGGCGAGTACGTCCTCCTCATCCGGCGCTTCCCTGCCGGGGGGCCACGCCTCGCCCGCTCGGTGAACGCCGAGATGCTCCCGTCGATCCTCGACGGCCTCTCGGTCGCCGAGGTCGACGGCGAGACGTGGCGGATCTGCGACGACCACAACTCGGCGGCGTTGCCCGTCAACCCGAGCGGGGTGAACTTCGCCCGGCTCGTCGCCCGCGCCCGGGCGACGATCGACGTCCGACCGCCCGGTCCGATCGGAACGATCGCCATCGAGTCGATGCTGCTCGGTGTCCCGGCCGTCGTGCCCGACGGCTCGGCCGCCCAGGCCCACGTCGCCGCCGCCAACGGCGGCCTGTGGTACCGGAACATCGGCGAGCTGTTCGACGCCGTGCGCGTCCTCGTGCGCACGCCCATCGGCGCGATCCTCGCCGGGCAGGGACGCACCTGGGCGCAGGCGCGGCACGGCGACATCGACGACTTCGTCGCCCGTATGGCCGCCCTCGTGCTTGGCACCGACACGGCCCCGGACCCGGCTGACACCCCCGGCTAGCCCCGGCCCGGTCAGACCCCGCGCAGCTCGGCGGCGATCCCGTCGAGGATGTCCCGCTCCGAATGGACGAGGCTGTCGTGGCCGAGGAGGGCCATCACCTCGGCCAGGACAACGAGGCCGCCGACGATCACGTCCGCCCTCCCCGGCTCGATGGCGGCGCGGGTCCGCCTCTTGGCCGCCGTCTCCGCCGCCAGGCGGCCGAGCCACTCCTCGACGGCGCCCCGTGAGATCTCGACGAGGTGGACCCGCTCCGAGTCGTAGTGGTCGAGGCCGATCTCGAGGGCGACGAGCGTCGAGATCGTGCCGGCGACCCCGACCATCCGGCGCGGCACGCCGAGGGCGGGGAGGCGGGTGAGCGCTTCCTCGACGACACCGCCGACGAACGCGCGGGCGGCCGCCAGCTCGGCGCCGCCGGGCGGGTCGCTGGCGAGGAATCGCTCGGTCACCCGCACGCAGCCGATGTCGAGCGAGGTGATCGCCGCCGGCGCCGCGTCAACCCCCGCCGACCCGGCGACGAGCTCGGTCGACCCGCCGCCGAGATCGACGACGAGGAACGGGCCGTCGGCGGCGGCGAGCTCGGCCGTCGCCCCCTTGTAGGAAAGACGGCCCTCCGCCTCTCCGGCGATGAGCTCGGGCCGCACCCCGAGGACTGCCGACGCGGCGTCGAAGAAGACCGCCGAGTTGCCGGCGTCGCGCGCCGCCGAGGTGGCGGTCGCCCGGACGCGTACGACACCGTGGGCGTCGATCAGTTGCCGGTACTCGCCTAACGCGGCGATCGTGCGGCCAATGCCCGCCTCGCCCAGCTCGCCCGTGCGGTCAACTCCCTCGCCGAGGCGCGTGACGATCATCCGCCGCTCGAGCGGGGCGCCGTCGGCGGCCACGACGAGCAGTCGGGTCGAGTTCGTCCCGCAGTCGATCGCCGCCACCGGGCCCGCGAGGCGCGGGGCGAGCTCGTCCGCGACCCAGCGGCCGACGGGGTCGCCACCGCCCGCCAGGTACCAGGCGAGATGGGCGTGGAGGCACTTCACCCCAGTCCGGGTGCCGCCCACGCCGCCGGCCGGGCGCGGTCCGGGATGGCCGGCGGGGATCAGCGCGTCACGCGCCGACCAGTAGCGGGTGTGCGCCGCGGCGAGCTCCGCTTGGTCGACGGCCGCCTCCGCCCGCCGGACGCCGCCGGCGGCCTCGAGCCGACCGACAAGCTCCCGCTCGTTCCGGCCGACAAGCCAGAAGGTCGTCGGCATCGGCGTACCGTCGTCGAGGAAGGGTGCGTTGGCGATCACGACCGGGCCGCCGGCGGCGTCCCGCACGACGACCCGGAAGCCACCGGCCGGCGGGCGACCGAGCAGCTCCGTCACGGCGGCGAGGTCGGCGGCCGACGGCTCCCCCGTCGCCCCGGCGCCTCCCGGCGCACCGGCGGCCGCTTCGGCGGCATTGGGGCCGTCGAGCGGACAGTCGGTGACACGGGAGCGATGGGTCGCGATCATCTGGTCGACCCGGCCGCCGAGCGGCAGCAGGGGCCACACCGCCGCCGACAGGCGGACGAGCCCCGCCGGCTTGCCGCCGATGGTGCCGACGACGATCTCACCCTCTCCGGTGGCCACCCGGCGCCAGCTCGCCCGCTCCAAGCCGGCACCGCCCGCGACCAGCGCGTCGCCGAGCGCGACCACGAGCGCTTCGGCGCTCGAACGCTGCGCGTAGTCGACCGCCGCGCGCAGGGCCGCCGCCTCGCTCGGCTCGCCGGCGCGGTCGACGATCACCGTGGCGTCGGCCGGAAGATGACGGAGCGGGACCGAGGGGCCGACGACCACGACGACCTCGTCGGGATCGGCGCCGGCGGCGGCGCGGGCGGCTTCGGCGAGCCGGGAGGGGCCCGCGCTCTTCGGCCGGTCGACGGCGACGACGACAGCGATCGTGCTCATCGCCGCAGCTTAGAAGCGCCCCGAGGTGCGCCCCGTGCACCGGGGGGCCGACGAGAGGCGTTCCCTCGGCCCGACCGGCGGTCCTTGGCTAACGTCGGGGCGTGTTCCGCGACGCCGCAGGTGTCGTCCGCCCCCGCCAAGGGCGCGGTCGGAGCCGGGCGGCCCGGGCCCACACGACGTGGTCGGCGGCCGGCGTGCTCGCCGGGATCGTCGCCTGCCTCATCGTCGCCAACGTCGCGCCGGCGGCGGCCGGGACCTCCTCGACCGGGGGCCTCGAGGCGCAGGCGAGCGCGATCGCGGCCACGCTCGCCCGGGACAACAACCAGCTCAACTCGCTCGGCGAGCAGTACCTGACGGCCAGGGCCGACTTCACGCGGGCAAGCGCCGCGGCCATGATCACCTCGGGGGTCGTCGCGCGGGTCGAGCGGCGCATCGACCGCGACCGCTCCGCGGTGACCTCGGCGGCGATCGGGGCCTACGTCAGCGCCGGGAGCACGACGGACCTCGGGAGTCTCCTCACCGACAAGCCGGACGAGGCGGCGGTTGAGCAAACCTACCTCCGCCTCGCCGAGGGCAGGCTCGACTCGGTGATCACCAGCTACGAGGACGCGGAGGCGCACCTACAGACGTCGCTCGCAGTCGAGACGCACGACGCCGCCGTCGCCAAGGCGGCGCTCGCCCGTACGGTCGCGGCACGCGGCCAGGTCGTCGGCACCTTGCGACGCGAACAGCAGCTCTACGACTCGGTGCAGGGCCGGCTCGCCCAGCTCGTCGCCGCCCAGCTCGCCGCCCGGGCGAGAGCCCAGGCCGCCGCAGCGACGGGCGGGAACCAGACGGGCCCGCCCTCGCTCACGGGGACGAGAGGGCTCGGGACGTCGCCGATCCCGCCCGGGTCGCTCAGCCAGGACTTCGCCGATCTGCGCCGGTGCGAGTCCGGGGGGGATTACCAGAGGAACTCGGGGAACGGCTACTACGGCGCCTACCAGTTCGCCCTCCAGACCTGGCTGGGGCTCGGCGAGACCGGCCTGCCGAGCGACGCGCCCCCCGCGGTGCAGGACGCCGCCGCCTACCTCCTCTACAAGCGCGACGGCTGGCATCCCTGGCCGGCCTGCTCGGCCGTGCTCGGCCTGTAGGGCGACGCCCCGTCGCGGCGGTCCGTCGGCCCACACCCGCGATCCGACTGCAGCGCGCGGGCGCGCCCGGGCCGCTCACCCCGGCCGGTCAGCCCGAGCCGCTCAGAGGGCCCAGCGCCAGAACTCGAGCTCGTCGAGCGTCCGGCTCCACAGGCCCGCCTGACGCGACCGGTTGTCGGCCGCCACGGGGGGGTCGAGCGCCGAGACGCTTGTCGGCACGACGTCACCGGGGGGGATCTGCGCCGCGCCGAGGCTTCCCGCACCGACGGCGTGGTCGCCCTTGCCCGGCAGGATCACGTAGGACCGCTGGCCCGGCCGGACGAGCCCGTACTCCTCGCGGGCGATCGCCTCGATCGTCGAGTCCTGCTTCATGCTCGCGATCCGGGCGCGCACCTCGGTGTTGTGCGCCTCGACCGCCGAAAGCTGGCGGCCGACGGCGGCGAGGGCGTCACGCTGGCGGACAATCGTCGCCCCGGGGAAACCCGTCGCGACAACGGCGACGGCGACGAGGACCGCACCCGCGACGACGAGGCGGGCGCGTCGCAGCGACCTCACGGCCGGCCGCCGCGCCAGGGCCGCGCGAAGGCACCGGCGCCTGGCCACTCGGCGGCCTCGCCGAGCTCGCCCTCGATGCGCAGCAGCTGGTTGTACTTGGCGACCCGGTCGGATCTCGCCGGGGCGCCGGCCTTGATCTGGCCGCAGTTCGTCGCCACGGCGAGGTCGGCGATCGTCGTGTCCTCCGTCTCCCCGGAGCGGTGGGAGACGACGCAGCGGTAGCCGGCGTCACGGGCAAGCCGCATGGTCGCCAGCGTCTCGGTGAGCGTGCCGATCTGGTTGACCTTGATGAGCACGGCGTTGGCGACGTGGCTGGCGATGCCGCGTTCGACCCGCTCGACGTTGGTCACGAACAGGTCATCGCCGACGAGCTGAACGGTCCGCCCGACGGCCTCGGTGAGGGCGGCCCAGCCCTCCCAGTCCTCCTCCGCCATCCCGTCCTCAAGCGAGACCACCGGATAGCGCCCGCAGATCTCGGCCCAGTAGGCGGCGAACTCGGCCGGGGCGAGCGTCCGCCCCTCGCCGGCGAGCACGTAGGAGCCGTCCGAGTAGAGCTCGGACGTGGCGGGGTCGAGCGCGACGGCGATCTCGTCTCCCGGGACGCGACCCGCCTTTTCGATCGCCGCGGTCAGCATCGCCAGCGCCTCCTCGTTCGATCCCAGGTTCGGCGCGAAGCCCCCCTCGTCGCCCACACCGCCGCCGAGCCCAGCGTCGTGCAGGAGGGTCTTGAGGGCGTGGTAGGTCTCGACGCCCCAGCGCAGGCCCTCGGAGTAGGAGGCGGCGCCGTGCGGCACGATCATGAACTCCTGGAAGTCGACGTTGTTGTCGGCGTGCACGCCGCCGTTCAGCACGTTCATCATCGGCACCGGGAGCACGTGGGCGTCGACCCCGCCGAGATAGCGGTAGAGCGGCAGGTCGAGCTCGTCGGCCGAGGCCCGGGCCACGGCGAGCGAAACGCCGAGAACGGCGTTGGCGCCGAGACGCGACTTCGTCGGCGTCCCGTCGAGATCGACGAGGGCGAGGTCGATCGTCCGCTGGTCGAACGAGTCGAACCCCTCGAGCGCCTCGGCGATCTCCCCCGCGACGGCACCGACGGCCACGAGCACGCCCTTGCCGCCGAAACGGGGGCCCCCGTCGCGCAGCTCGGTTGCCTCGAACTCGCCGGTCGACGCGCCCGACGGGACGATCGCCCGCCCCTCCGCCCCGCTGTCGAGAAGACACGTCACCTCGACGGTCGGGTTCCCCCGGGAGTCGAGCACCTCTATCGCGTCGAGCTCGGCGATCGCGCCCACAGACCTGTTTCTCCTGATCCGACTGGTAGCCAAGTGACAGATGTGCTCAAAGGCTACCAAAGTGGAGACCGGCCCGACAGGTGGGCGACTCAGGCGGGAGCGGCCGCCTCCCAGTAGGCCCGGCGCGCCGCCTCGTCGGTCGCCGCGAGCGTGGTGCCGTCGGCCACAGCGAGCCGCTCGGCGTCCACGCAGCGCGCCCGGAAGCGCGCCGCCGCCCGCCGCAGCGCCCCCTCGGGATCGATCCCCCGGTCCGCCGCCTGGCGGGTGAGCGCCAGCAGCAGCTCGGCGAGTGCCTCGGTGTCGGGCCCGCCGAGGTCGTCGCCCACCCCCGTCGCCGCCGCGGGGGCCCCGCCGGTCACCCCCCAGCCAAGCCCGACCCCGGCCGCCTTGCGCTCGAGCTTGGCGACGAGGGCGAGGGAGGGCAGCCCCGCCGGAATCCCGTCCATCACGCTCTCCCTGCCCTTCTCCTGTCGCTTCAGCTCCTCCCACTGGGTGAGGACGGCGTCGACCGAGTTCACCCCTTCCACGCCCCCGAAGACGTGCGGGTGCCGGTGGACGAGCTTGTCGTGCGCGGTCCGGGCCACGTCGCTCAGGCTGAACAGGCCCTCGCGGCACGCGATCTCCGAGTGGAACAGCACCTGGCAGAGCACGTCGCCGAGCTCCTCCTCGAGATGCGCCGAGGCGGCGATGTCCGGCGGCTCGCCCAGCTCCTCGATCGCCTCGATCGCCTCGTAGCACTCCTCGACAAGGTGGTGGGCGAGCGACCGGTGGGTCTGGGCGGCGTCCCAGGGACACTCGTCGCGCAGACGCGTAATGACTGCTTCGAGCCGGGCGAGCTCGAACCCGACGGGTTCTGTGACCTCGGGCAGGTAGAGACAGGTGAGGTGGTCGGGCACGACGCGGTCGATCGCCGAGAAGGCGATCTCCTCGACGTGCTCGTCGGCACAGCCGAGCCGCTGGAGCACGACGGCGGTCGCCGGCGGAGACGCCACCGCCAGCTTGATCGCCGCGAGGATCGGGGGCGACCAGACGTGGGCGACGAGCAGGGGCCCGGTGTCACGGGCGGCGTCGACGGCGAAGCGCTCGCCGTCGACGAGCCGGACCCGCGACTCGACCGGATCGATGCCGAGTCGCCGCCAGGCCAGGTCGCAGAACGACATCCCGTCCACCACGTCGACCGTCACGCGTTCGTCGGCGACGAGCGCCCGCACCGTCGCCTCGAGCACGTATGGCGAGCCCGGCACCGCGTAGCCGACACGGCCTCCGGCCGTCGCCGCCGCGACCACCTCTTCGACGATGCCGGCGTAGGCCTCGGCGAAGGTGGCGGCTCGCTCGTAGTGGTGGTCGAGGGCGATCGCACCGTCGGCGACGAGCGGTCCGGCCGCCGGGTGCCGGGCGGTCCGCACGTAGAGGATCGGGAGAGCGGCGATGGCCGCGGAAGCCTGCGCCGTGAGGAACTCGGGGCCCGCCGGTCCGAGGCCGACGACGGTGACCGCCGGCCGCGGTCGGCCGACCCCGTCCGGTCCCGCCGCCCCGCCCACCTAGCCTCCGAGCGAGCCGCCGGCGCCGACCGCCGAGGGGTTCGGCACGAGTCGGAGCGGCGGGCCCGCGGGTGGGCGCACCTGCCACGTGCCGTCGACCTTCGCCCAGGTCCCGTAAGCGGGATCGACCGAGACCCGCGCGGCGCTGACGACCGCGCCGAGCTGCCGGTTGGCGGCGGTCATGCCGGCGTCGATCACCGCGAGCGCCGCCTCAGCCGCGGGTGCGGCCGGGCGGCGGGTCACCTTCAGCAGCAGCCAGTACTTCCCGAAAACGATCGGGGCCGAGAGCTTGCCCACGGGGAGGCGCGCGACGGTCGTATTGAGCGGGTGCGCCAGGCTCGCGGGCAGGACGCAGCCCAGGTAACCCCCCTTCGCGGCCGAGGCGGCGTTCAGCGAGTTGTCCCGGGCGACCTTGGCGAAGCTGACGCCTCCCTCGAGGGCGATTGCCAGCTGCGACGCCTTGGCCTCGGAGGCGACCTCGATGACCCAGGTGCAGTCGAGCGTCGTGGAGGCCCGGTGGTGCCGCTCGTAGCGCGCGATCCCCGCGTTGGAGAGCGAGACGCCGGTGTCATGGGCGGCGAGCACGTCCACGTCGGTCTGCAACCTGACGAGGTCGGCGAGATACGGCCCCGCGAGGTCGGCGAGGATCGTGGCGCCGGTGAGACGGCACGATGACCCCGACGGCGGCGTGTAAGCCTGCCCGAGCTGTTGCATCACAACCTTCCCAACGACCGATCCCGAGGCGAGCGAGCGCCGGTCGACCGCGGCCTGGATGGCATCGGCCTCGATGAGGAACGAGAGGGAGCTGGCCGCGAACGCCGCGCTGTAGGTGTGCGAGCCAGCGCCGAAGACGGCGGAAGCGCTCCCGGACTCCGCCTCGATCAGGCACCGGTAACCCGGGTCGGCCGCCACCGAGTCGAGCGCGGCGTCGAGCGTCGACTGCGCGACGTCCACCCCGTTCACGCGGGCCGCGTAAGGCGTGAACTGCGCGTCACAGGCGCCGAGTGCCGAGGCCGCGCCGACGGCGAGACAAAGGAGAACACAGATCCTGCGCACGCTTCGCCGATGGTACGGGCCGCTCGGGTGCCAAGCCAACCGATTCACGCCCGCCCCGGCTCGTCTGCCCCCGCCGGGACGAGAGCGGCGAGCAGCGCCGCGAGGTCGGCGGCGAGTCCCGGCCCGGCGGCGAGCGGCACGACGAGCTGCGGGGGGTCCTCTTTCAGGATCGCCCGCGGCGCCAGCCTTCTGAGCCGGACCCGCGCCGAGGCCGGCAGGCGGATCGGCGCGAGGCGGGCGACCGCCTCCCCGGGCCGCCCCGGTCCGACCGAGCCGGGCCGCACCGGGACGACGGTCAACTCGGTCACGCCGGCATGGATGCACTCGGCGCGCAGGCGGGCGACCTCGAGGAGCGCCGCCGCCGGCGGTGGCAGCGGACCATAGCGGTCGAGCCACTCGGCTCCGATGTCGTCGACCTCGGCCAGGTCCCGCACGGCGGCGAGCCGGCGGTAGGCCTCGAGGCGGAGGTCCTCCCGGCCGACGTAGTCAGCCGGCAGGTTGGCCTGCAGCGGCACGTCGAGCCGGACCTCGGTGGGCTCGCGGATCTCCTCACCCTTCAGCTCGGCAACGGCCTCGGCGACCATGCGGACGTAGAGGTCGTAGCCGACGGCGGCGATGTGTCCGGACTGGTCGGTGCCGAGCAGGCTGCCGGCGCCGCGGATCTCGAGGTCGCGCATCGCGATCTTGAACCCCGAGCCGAGCTCGGTGTGCTCGCCGATCGTGCGCAGCCGTTCGTACGCCTGCTCGGCAAGGACACGGTCCCGGGGGTGGAACAGGTAGGCGTAGGCCCGCGACGACGAGCGGCCCACCCGCCCGCGCAGCTGGTGGAGCTGACCGAGGCCCAACAGGTCGGCTCGGTCGACAACGAGGGTGTTCACCGCGGGCATGTCGATCCCGGACTCGATGATCGTCGTGCAGACAAGGACGTCGTAGCGGCCCTCGGCGAAGTCAACGACGGTCCGCTCGAGGCTGCCTTCGTCCATCTGTCCGTGGGCGATGGCGACACGCGCCTCGGGCGCGAGGGCGGCGACGCGGGCCGCCACGGCCTCGATCCCTTGCACGCGGTTGTGGACGAAGAAGACCTGTCCCTCGCGCAGGAGCTCCCGGCGGATCGCCTCGGCCACGGCGCGGTCGTCCTCCTCGCCGACGTAGGTGAGGATCGGCTGGCGTTCGGCCGGGGGCGTGTCGATGACCGAGAGGTCCCGGATCCCCGTGAGCCCCATCTCGAGGGTGCGCGGGATCGGGTTCGCCGTCAGCGTCAGCACGTCGACCCCGATCGCCAGCTTCTTGATCGCCTCTTTCTGGTTAACCCCGAAGCGCTGCTCCTCGTCGACGACGAGCAGGCCCAGCCGGTGGAACCGCACGTCGTCGGCGAGCAGCCGGTGCGTGCCGACCACCACGTCGACCGACCCGTCAGAGATCCCGCGGACGACCGCCGCCGCCTCGGCCGCCGTGAGGAAGCGCGAGAGCATCTCGACCCGCACCGGATAGGGAGCGAAACGGTCGGCGAACGTCTGATGGTGCTGCCGGGCGAGGATCGTGGTCGGCACGAGCACGGCGACCTGCATCCCGTCCTGCACCGCCTTGAAGGCGGCGCGCACGGCGACCTCGGTCTTGCCGAACCCGACGTCGCCGCAGACGAGGCGGTCCATGGGAACTGGGAGCTCCATGTCCGCCTTCACCTCTGCCGCGGCGCGCAGCTGGTCGGCGGTCTCGGGATAGGGGAAGGACTGCTCGAGCTCGGCCTGCCAGGGGGAGTCGGGGGCGAAGGCATGGCCGGGCGAGGCGAGGCGACGCCGGTACAGGACGACGAGCTCCTGGGCGATGGCGCGCACTGCCTGGCGGACGCGGGCGCGGCTCCGCTGCCAGTCGTTGCCGTTCAGCCGGCTGAGCGAGGGGTGCTCTCCCCCCGTGTACGGCGTGAGGGCGTCGATCTGGTCCGAGGGCACGTAGAGGCGGTCCCCGCCCCGGTACTCGAGGAGGAGGTAGTCGCGCTCGGTGCCGGCGATGCCGCGGCGCACCATGCCGCCGTAGCGGGCGACGCCGTGGACGCGGTGGACGACGTAGCTTCCGACGGCGAGGTCGTCGAAGAATCCCTCGACCGGGCGGGCCCGCGCCCGGGGCACCCGGTGCGGGCGGTGCCGGCCGGTGAGGTCGCTCTCGGCGAGCACGGCGACATGGGCGGTTTCGAGCACGAAACCCCGGTCGACCGACGCCACAACGGCATGGACCCCTGGATGGTGCAGCGCGCGGGTGAGCGCCTCGGCGTCGACCGGCGTCGCGAAAAGCCGGTCGACGGTGACGCCAGCCTCGTCGAGGACCTCGGCGATCCTGGCCGCGCTCCCGGCGCCCTCGGCGGCGACGACGACGACGCCTGCCCGCCCGAGCTCGCCGACGCGGCGAGCGAGCGGTGCCACGTCGCCGAGCGCTTGGGGCCAGCCCCCGACCCGGATCGTCTCAGTATCCGGTCCCTCGGCGGTCGCGAGCAGCGAGGTGACCCGGGCCGGCGTCGCGGCGAGCAGCCGGTCGAAACCGGCGTGCAGCGCCGGGAAGGCTGGCTGAGCCTCGCCGGCCGGCGAGCCGGCGCCACGCCAGGTCTCGGCGAGCGAGGTTGCCAGTGCCGACTCCTCGTCGAGGATCTCGACAGCGCGGTCGCGCATCCGCCGCGGCTCGATCAGCACGATCCGGTCGGCCGGCTCGAGAAGGTCGGTCATGAGGCGCTCCTCGGCGTCGAGCCACGGAAGGAAGGACTCGAGGCCGTCGAAGACCTCCCCCTCGGCGATCCGTGCGAACTGCTCCCGGGCGAACGGGGCGGTCGTAGCGAGGCTGGCGGCGACGGCCCGACGTGCCTCGGAGACACGGAGCTCCCGGCAGCCGAACACCTCGACCTCGTCGAGGTCGGCCACGCTGCGCTGGTCGACGACGTCAAAGACGGTGAGCCGCTCGACGACATCCCCGAGGCAGTCGACGCGCACGCCGTTGTCGGCTGTCGAGGGGAACAGGTCGACGATGCCGCCGCGCACCGCCACCTCGCCGCGGTGCTCTACCTGGTACTCCCGGCGGTAGCCGGCGGCGACGAGATCGGCAACGAGCCGCACGGGATCGACCTCGCCTCCCCTGCGGATCACGACCGGCGCCGCCTCAGAGGCGGTCGCCGCAAGCCGCTGAAGGAGCGCCCGGACGGCAGCGACGACGACGAGCGTTGCCTGCGCCCCCCCGGCGTCCCCCGAGCCGTGCGCCTGGTCGAGCCGCCAGATCGTCCGCAGGCGGCTCCCCATCGTCTCTGAGGCCGGCGAGATCCGCTCGAACGGAAGCGTCTCCCAGGCGGGCAGCACGGCGACTCGGTCCGCCGCGTAGAAGACGGCGAGGTCGTGGGCGATACGCTCGGCCTCGACGCCGGTCGGGGTCGCAACGAGCATCACGGGCGCCGATCCGAGCGACGCCAAGCCGGCGAGCACGAAGGCGCGGGCCGGGTCGGCCACCGCGACCGCCGAGTCCCCCACGGAGAGCAGTTCGGCCAGCGCCGGCTCGGCGCGCAGCGCGCCAACGAGCGGCCAGAGCGGTCCGGTCATCCCCCGGCGTTGACGGAGCCCATCGCGGCCTCCAGTCCCGAGTCGAAGAGGATCTCCACGGCGTCGGCGGCGCGCTCGACCGCGACGGAGAGGAGCTCCGACTCGGCGGCCGAGGGCCGGTGCAGGACGTAGTCCGCTCCGGGCATGCGCCCGGGGGGCTTGCCGATGCCGATCCGGACGCGGATGAACTCGAGCGTGCCGAGGTACTGCTCGGCCGACTTCAGGCCGTTGTGCCCCGCCGTGCCCCCGCCACGCTTCACCCGGACGACGCCGACCGGGAGGTCGAGCTCGTCGTGCACGACGACGAGCGACGCCGGGTCGGCAACCGAAAACCGGCGGGTGAGCCCCGCCAGCGCGACGCCGGAGTCATTCATGTAGGTGACCGGGATCGCCAGGGCGAGACGGCGGCTGCCGACGACGACCTCACATGCCCGGGCTGAGGTCCCGCGCTCGGCGCGCAGGACGACGCCGTGGCGCTGCGCGATCAGCGCCACGGCGTCGGCACCGACGTTGTGGCGGGAGTGCGCGTACTCGATTCCGGGGTTGCCCAGTCCGACCGCGAGGACGTCGGCGGGCGCACCGGTCCTCGCGCGCCCGGCGCGCCGGCCGAGGAGCGCCGTCGTCAGCTCCCGGCGGCTTCGTCAGTCGGGGTCTCCTCCGCCGCTTCGGTCGGGACGGCGCCCTCCTCCTCGGCGGGCGCCTCGACGACCTCGACGCGGGCGGCATGCCCGACGACGACCGGGGACTCCGGATCGGCGTCGAGCGTCACACCCGGGGGGACGGCGACCGAGGCGAGGCGGATCGCGTCGCCGATCTCGAGATCGCTGATGTCAACCTCGAACACGCGCGGGATGTCGGCGGGCTTGGCGTGCACTCCGACGCTCAGCAGCAGTTGCTCGACGGTACCGCCGGCGCGGCTCACGGCGAGCGCCTCGCCGACGAGGGTCACCGGGACCTCGGCGGCGACGATCTCGTCGCGGCGCACGACGATGAAGTCGACGTGGGCGACCGTCTGGCGCACCGGGTGGCGCTGGAGCTCGCGGGCCAGCGCGAGGTGGTGCGACTTGCCAATCGTGAGGTCGATGAGCGCGTTGGCCCCCGCCTCCGTCGACAGCGCGCCCCGGAGGGCCCGCTCGTCGACACTCACCGGAATCGGCTTGACCCCGTGGCCGTAGACGACGCCGGGCACCCGGCCGCCCAGCCGGAGACGACGGGCCGCGGGTGAACCCTTGTCACCGCGGGGTTCTGCGGCGAGAGATATCTCATCCATCTTGACGCGCTCCTCGGGGCTCCAGCCGGTCGATCACGGCCGCGTCTGCACCAGGCCACCAGGGGTGGGCCGCGACACGGCACGTTCCGGCGGCGAGTCTAGGCGCCCGTCGCACGGGCCGGAACTGGCCCGGGTGCGGGCGGGCCGGGACGAGCGATTCCCGGGAGCCGTCGCGACCCGAACCGGTGCCGCCCCGACCATTCAGGACAGGTTGGTCCCCCCGAAGATGCCAGAGACGGAGGTGTCCTCGAACACCGCGTCTATCGCGGCGGCGATCACCGGCGCGACGGAGAGCACCTGGATCTTGTCGATCAAGCGCTCCTTCGGCAGGGGCAGGGTGTTCGTCACGATGACCCGGCTGATCGTGTCGCCCCGCAACCGCTCGAGGGCCGGATCGGAGAGCACGGCGTGCGTCGCCATCGCCCAGACGTCGGTCGCGCCCGCGTTCCTCAGGCGCTCGGCGGCACCCAGGATCGTCCCGCCCGTGTCGATCAGGTCGTCGATGATCACGCAAAGCCGACCCTTCACGACACCGATCACCTCCCGGGCCTCGACGCTGTTCGCCTTGCTTGGCAGGTGCCGCTTGTGGACGAAGGCGAGGTCGGCGCCGAGTTGCTGGCTGAACCGCTCGGCGACCTTCACCCGTCCGGCGTCCGGCGACACGACCACCAGCTTCTGCGGATCCTGCTCGGCGAGGTAGTCGCAGAGGACCGGCAGCGCCGTGAGGTGGTCGACGGGGAAGTTGAAGAAGCCCTGGATCTGTCCGGAGTGCAGGTCGACGCTGACGACACGGTCCGCCCCTGCGGCGGTCAGGAGGTCGGCGATGAGCTTGGCCGTGATCGGCTCACGTCCGGTCGACTTGCGGTCCTGCCGGGAGTACCCGTAGTAGGGACAGACCGCCGTAATCCGGTGCGCCGACGCCCGCTTGGCGGCGTCGATCATGATCAGCTGCTCCATGATCGAGTCGTTCACCGGGTGGGCGTGCGTCTGGATGATGAACACGTCCGAGCCGCGGATCGAGGCGTCGTAGCGGCAGTGGATCTGCCCGTCGGCGAAGTCGAGGAGGTTCGCCTCACCGAGCGCGACGCCGAGGTTGTCGGCTATCTCCTGGGCGAGCTCCGGGTGCGATCTCCCGCTGAACAACTCGAGGCGCCGACGCGGCACGAGCTCCATCCTTTTCCCCTCTCCCATCGGAAGTTACCGGCCCTCGTCGCCGAACTCGATCGTCACGAACGGCCCGGTCGTCGACCGGGGCTCGACACGGCTCCCCTCGCCGAGGAAGGCGAAGGGCCCGACCACTGCCCCCTCGCCGATCGTCGCCTTGCGGGCGACCGTCTGGGCGACCCTCGCCCCGGCGCCCACCGCACAGTCGACGAGGTGGCAGTCCGGTCCGAGGACGGCACCCCGGCCGACCGAGGTCGTGCCCTCGAGGATCACGCCCGGTCGCAGCGTGACCTCCTCGGCGAGCATGACTCCCGAGTCAAGGTAGGTCCGGCCCGGATCGGTCATCGTGACGCCCCGTCGCATCCACCGTTCGTTCAGGCGCCCGCGCAGAACCGCCTCCGCCGCGGCGAGCTGGACCCGGTCGTTCACCCCCGCGGCTTCGGCGGGATCGGGCACGACGAACGTCGCGACCCCGTATCCGGCGCTGTCGAGCACGGCGATCGTGTCGGTGAGGTAGTACTCGCCCTGCGCGTTGGCGGGCGACAGGCGGCGCAGCGTCGGTGCGAGCACCCCATGGCGGAAGCAGTAGATCGACGTCGCGACCTCGTCGATCCCGAGCTCGTCCTCGCTCGCGTCGGCATCCTCGACCAGGCAGGCGACGTTGCCGTCGCTCGCACGGACGACGCGCCCGTACCCGGTGGGATCGGTGACCCGGGCCGTGAGCAGGGTCGCCGCGGCGCCGCTCTCCCGGTGGGCTCGCACGAGCGCGGCGAGCGTCGCCGGGCGCAGGAGCGGCGTGTCGCCCGGCAGGATCACGAGGTCGCCGTCGGCGAGGTCGACGCCCGCCTCGAATCCGGTGAGCGCCACAGCGGCGGCGTCACCCGTCCCGAGCGGCTGGGCCTGCTCGACGAACTCGGTCCTCAGTCCCCGGGGCGCCTCGGCCTGCACCGCCTTCACCACGTCGGCGGAGTGGAATCCGACGACGACGACGACCCGGTCGATCGGCAGCTCGGCCAGAGCGTCGAGCACGTGGAGGACCATCGGCCGCCCGCACAGGGGATGGAGCGGCTTCGGCGTCGCCGAGTGCATCCGCGTCCCCTCACCGGCGGCGAGGACGATCGCGGAGAGCGGGCGGGGGGCCACGGGCCCATTCTCGCCGAAGGGCCGGCGTCGTGCTGCGCTACAACTGGCGGCGTGGTTTTGACGTTCCGTCCGTCCGGATCCGACTCGCGCCGCGACGTCGCCGGCTCACCGGCGACCCGCCAGGCCGGGAAGGTACCGCCCGCCGCTCGCCGCATCTCGTGCCCGATCTCGCTTCACGCCCAGGAAGGTGGTCCCTGTTGAGCAACACCGACTTGTCCGGGATCGTGCCGTTCGTCGAACGACACTGGGAGGCCGACGCGCTCAGCGCCCTGTCCGAGTACGTCGCCATCCCCTGCCTCTCGCCCGAATTCGACCGGGACTGGGCGGTCGGCGGGCGGATCGACGAGGCGGCCGAGCTCCTGCGCGCCTGGGCGACCAGGCGCGCGCTCGCCGACTGCACGGCCGAGGTCGTGCGGCTCCCGGGTCGCACGCCGTGCGTCCTTGCCGACGTCGGGGCGACGACCGGCGAGCGCACCGCCACGACCCTCGTCTACGGCCACCTCGACAAGCAGCCTCCGCTCGGCGCGTGGCGGGACGGCCTCGACCCGTTCAGGGCCTGCCGGGTCGGCGACCTCCTCTACGGGCGGGGGGCCGCCGATGACGGCTACGCCGTGTTCGCCGCCCTCGGCGCCGTGGAGGCCCTTGAAGCGGTGGGTGCGCCGCACGGGCGCGTCCTCGTGCTCATCGAGGCGAGCGAGGAGAGCGGCAGCCCCGACCTCGAGGCGCACCTCGACGCCCTCGCCGGGCGCATCGGCCAGCTCGGCCTGGTCCTCAGCCTCGACTCGGGCTGCGCGAGCTATGACCGGCTCTGGCTCACCACCTCGCTGCGCGGCTCGATCAACGCGATCCTTCGGGTCGACGTGATGACCAAGGGCGTCCACAGCGGGATGTCCGGCGGCGTCGTCCCCTCGTCGTTCCGCATCGTGCGGGAGCTCCTCGAGCGCGTCGAGGAGGCGGCGACCGGCAAGGTGCTCGTGGCCGGCTGCGACGTCGGGGTCCCGCCCAGCCGGCAGCGCGAGATCGAGCAGGTCGCCGCCGAGTTCGGGGACGACGCCGTGGGGTGCTTCCCCGTCCTTCCCGGCGTCGAGCTCGAGGGCACCGGCGCGGCGTCCCGCCTCGCCCGCCTGTCGTGGCGCGCCGCGCTCGAGGTCACCGGGGCGGCGGGCCTCCCCCCCGTCGGAGCCGCCGGCAACGTGCTCCGCCCGTCGACGACGCTCAAGCTCTCCCTGCGGACCCCACCTGCCGCCGACGCCCTCGAGGTGGCCGAGGCGCTGCGGGGGGTGCTGATGAGCGATCCCCCGTCGGGTGCCGCCGTCTCGGTCCGGATCGAGCAGGCTGCGTCGGGCTGGGTCGCGTCCGACCTCCCCGCCTGGCTCGAAACGGCGGTCGACGACGCCTCATTCGCCTGCTTCGGCAATCCGCCGCGCTCGTTCGGCATGGGCGGATCGATCCCCTCCGTGACTTCGCTCGCCCGCAGCTATCCGGCGGCCCAGCTCATCACGACCGGGTTGCTCGGACCCGGGTCGAACGCGCACGTCCCGGACGAGTGCCTCCACGTCCCGACGGCCAAGGCGGTGACGTCGTGCGCGGCCCACCTCATCGCCGCGCTCGCCGCGGCGGGGGAGCTCCCCGCCGGGGGTGCGCAATCAGCGGAGCGCTGAGCGTCCGCCGCCACTACGGCCGGCTCGGGCCCTCCCCCGCGCCGACCCGCTCGACGGCGGTGGCGATCTCGGCGAGGTCGTCGTTGCCGAGGGTGAGACCCGCCGCGGCGATCCACCCGTCGACCTGCGACGGTTCGCGTGCCCCGACGATCGCGCCGGAGACCCCCGGGGTGGCGAGGGTCCAGGCGATGGCGACCGTCCCAACGGAGGTGCCGTAGCGCGCCGCGATCGGCCGCAACGCCTCGGCGAGGGCGAGGTTCCTCTCCAGCACTTCCCCCGAGAACTCCGGGCTCCTGCGACGCCAGTCGTCGGCGGCAAGCGTCGCGACGCGCGCCGCGCTGAACGTGCCGGACAGGAGCCCCGACTGCATCGGGCTGTAGACCACGACCCCGGTCCCGTGCGCGGCGCACCAGGGGATGACGTCGGCACCGGCACGCCTCTTGATCAGCGAGTACGGCGGCTGGACCGAGTCGACGTGCCCCAGCGCCTCGGCCGATTCGAGCAGCGCGACTCCGTGGTTCGACAGCCCCGCCGCGGCGATGACGCCCTCGTCGCGCAACTCGAGGAACACCTCCCAGTACGCCTCGAGGGGCGTCCCGTCCTCGGCCGGCCAGTGCATCTGGAAGAGGTCGATCCGATCGACCCGTAGCCGGCGCAGGCTCGCTTCGACCTCGCGGCGCACGCTCGCCGGGTCACCGACACGGCGGGGCGGAGCCATCGGGTCGCGGGGATCCAAGATCGTGCCGCACTTGGTGAAGACCAACGGCCGGTCGGCGGGCGCGAAGCCCTCGAGCGCGGCGGCGACGACCTCCTCGCTGTGGCCGAGGCCGTACGCCGCGGCGGTGTCGATCCAGTTGACGCCGAGCTCGACGGAGTGGCGGATCGCGGCGATCGACGCCGCGTCGTCCTGCGGACCCCAGCCGAAGCTCCACCCGCCGCCACCGGCGGCCCAGGCACCGAACCCGACCCGGGTGATCTCCATGCCCGTCTCGCCGAGCGCCCGCGTCTCAAGCACCGTCATGGCGTCTCCTTTCCCTCGAGACCCGGGACGCTACGACGCCGACCGTATCCTGTCAGCCGGACCGGTTCGGCCCGGCGCGTCTCACGGTCATCCGCAGGAGCACCCGGCGGTCCTTCTCCATCGTCGCCCGGTACTCGTCCCAGTCGGGATGCTCGCCCGACATCCGCCGGTAGTAGTCGACGAGTCCCACCATCGCCGCCGGGAGGGACACGACCTCGATATCCCCCTCGACCTGGACCCACTCGCCGAAGAACCGCTCCGTGAAGACACAGAGCGACCCATACGGCGTCCTTCTCACGTTGATCGTCTTCATCGCCGTCTCACGCGAGCTAACGACGACGTGCCCTCCGGCGTCGACGCCGGCGGCGACCGGGGAGAGCTGGACCTTCCCGTCGGACCGGGTCGTGGCGAGCACGGCACGGTGGTTCTCGGCGACGAACTGCAATGCCTGGTCGATGTCCACGCCGCGAGCCTAACGAGCGGCGGTCCCGGTTCGGATCGGCCGGGCGAACGAGTGCGACCCGGGCTCCGCTTCGGCGCGGCCCGCGTCCCCGGCCGTGCCGGCTAGTGCACGACCTGGCGCTCCGGGGCGATCTTGAGGATCACCCGCTCGCTCTCGATCCTGTTGGCGTAGGGCTTCCCCGTGTACTTCTCGGCGAGCCGGTCGATGTGCGCCCGGGCCTCTGGCCCCCGCACACACTCGACGACCCGGCCCCGCACTTCCGCGTAGTGGTACGGGTTCGAGGCGTCCATCACCGTCACGGTCGCGACCGGGTTCAACTCCACGTTCCTGAACTTCGTGCGGTGCACCTCGGTGTTGACGAGCAGATGGTCGTCATCGGCATCGACCCACATGACATGGGTCATCGGCCGACCACTTGGCAGCATCGTCGTGAACGCGGCGAAGTTCTTCCCCTTGGCAAGTGCCTTCGCAGTGGCATCGAGCATCTCTGCCTCCTCGCGGTCCGCCGTTCCGGGGATCGCACCGCCGGATGCACAACCGTCTTCCGACATCCATGTTGGACGAGCGACCGGCGGCCGTCCAGGGGCGCCGCCCGCGACGACCGGAATTCGACCCGCGCTCGCTCCGCCGGGGCCATCCAGCCGTCGCGGTCCATCCCGTAGGATTGGTCGTGGCCCTGGGGGCGAAGCCCCCCGGGCGTGGCATGAACCGGGTCATGACGCCCGCCGCCAGGGCCGGCCGAGGTCACCCAGACGCCGTGAACGGTGTTCGTATGAAGGTGCAATTCCTGACGATTGTGGACCTGCCGACCGTCGGGCTCGTCCGTGTCCACGCACCGGAGGAATGAGGTGCGGCAGCTCGGGACGATCCGGTGGACATGGCAGGCACGCGCCCTGCTGCTCAGCGCGATATGGGGCACGAGCTTCTTCTTCATCAAGGTCGGCGTCCGATCGTTCGACCCGTTCGAGGTCTCCAGCATCCGGGTCGCCGTCGGCGCGGCGACCCTCGGTGCCGTTCTCCTCGCCAGGCACCAGCCATTCCCGCGCGGAGTTCGCCTCTGGGGGCACCTTGCGGTCGCGGGTCTGCTGCTGAACGCCGTCCCGTACACCCTCCTCGCCTGGGGTGAGCAGCGGATCCCCTCGCTGTCGGCGGGAATCATCAACGCGACGACGCCGCTCTTCGTCGTACCCGTGGCCTTCCTGCTCGTCCCTTCCGAGCGCCTGACGCCGTCGAAGGTGTCCGGGCTCGTCATCGGCTTCCTCGGGGTCGCCGTCGTGTTCGGCGCCTGGAACGGCCTTTCAGGGGGCCATCTCTCGGGGGACCTCGCTTGCCTCGGCGCCTCCGTCTGCTACGGGCTCGGCATCCCCTACGCGCGCCGGTTCGTTACGAAGTCCTCCGCCTCGCCGACCGGACTCGCCGCCGGTCAGCTCATCGCGGCGACCGCCGAACTGGTCCTCGTCTCCCCGCTGCTCGCGAGAATGCCGGCGCACGTCGGCGCGGCGAGTCTCCTCAGCGTTCTAGCGCTGGGCGCATTCGGGACCGGCATCGCCTACATCCTCAACTACTCGATCATCCGCGAGGCGGGTGCGACGAACTCGTCTCTCGTCACGTACGTCATCCCGATCTTCTCGACGGTTCTCGGGATCACCGTCCTCGGCGAGGCGATCGTCTGGAACGAACCGGTCGGCGCGGTCGTCGTGCTCGTCGGCGTGGCGATCTCCCAGGGTCTGATCGTCCGCAGGCGAGGGACACGCCTCACGCAGGCGCGCCCGGTCGCGGCGGCGTCGGGAGACCCGCCACGGGTGCCGCACGGCGTAGCCCTGCCCCTCGCCGTGGTAACGACCGCCGAGCTGACCGCGATCGACGACGGCGAACCCGCCGACTGACGACGAACCCGCCGGAACGCTCGCCCGGCACGAACCGGTTCGCCGTTCGCCTCCCCGTTCAACCTCCACTCGTGCGCGTCAGTGCCCGCGAAGGAAACCGAAGCGGCGCCTACAGTACCTTGGCGAGAAATGAACGCGTCCGCTCGTTCTTCGGGCTGGCGAGCATCTCCCGCGGCTGACCCGTCTCGACGACAACGCCTTCGTCCATGAAGACGAGGGCGTCGGCGACCTCGCGGGCGAAGCCAACCTCGTGGGTCACGACGATCATCGTCATCCCCTCTTCGGCGAGCGTACGCATTGCGTCGAGCACCTCACCGACGAGCTCGGGGTCGAGGGCCGAGGTCGGCTCGTCGAAGAGCATGAGCTTCGGCTCCATCGCGAGCGCCCTCGCGATGGCGATCCGTTGCTGCTGGCCGCCCGAGAGCTGGCTCGGGTAGCTCGCCACCTTGTCGGCGAGCCCGACCCGGTCGAGGAGCTTTCGCGCCCGCTCCTCGGCGACTGACCTCGCCTCGCGCTTGACGCAGATCGGGCCGAGGGCGACGTTCTCGATCGCGGTCATGTGCGGGAACAGATTGAACCGCTGGAAGACCATGCCGATCTGGGCCCGCTTGGCGCAGATCTCCTTGTCCCGCAGCTCGTAGAGTCGGCCACCGTGCTGCCGGTAGCCGACGAGGTCGCCATCGACCGACAACCGGCCGGAGGTGACCTTCTCGAGGTGGTTGATACACCGGAGCAGGGTGCTCTTGCCCGAACCCGACGGTCCGATGAGGCAGGTCACCTGCCCCTTCGCGACCTCGAGGTCGATCCCGCGCAGCGCCTCGAAACGACCATACGACTTGCGTACGCCCTCCGCCTGCACGGCGAGTTTACCGGACCACATCGCTACTGCCCCGGTCCCGGACGGCCGAGCGAATCGATCTGCAGGATTGTGTTCTCCTGGCTCAGGGTGAACACGGCGACGCGTCGGCGCAGCCGCTGGTAAGGCGTGGGCGGCAGTTCGCGCAACGCACCCTTCGCGAAATGACGTTCCACGTAGTACTGGCCGATCGAGAGGATCGTGGTCACGATCAGGTACCAGATGCACGCGACCATGAGCATCGGCACGATCTCGTATGTCCGTGAGTAGATGAGCTCCACCGAGAACAGCAGCTCGGCAACGCTGATGACGCTCACGAGCGAGGACGTCTTCAGCATCGAGATCGTCTCGTTCCCCGCCGGCGGGATGATCACCCGCATCGCCTGGGGGAGCACAATGCGTCGCAGCGTCTGCCCGCGCGTCATCCCGAGGGCGTGGGCGGCCTCGGTCTGGCCCTCGTCGACCGACAGGATCCCCGCCCGGACGATCTCGGACATGTAGGCGCCCTCGTTGAGACCGAGGGCGATCACGCCGGCAACGAAAGGCGTCACCACAGCGTTCGCACTGAAGTGGAAAAACGCAGGGCCGAAAGGGATGCCGAGAGTCAGCTGCGGATACAGGTACGCAATGAAATTCCAGAAGACAACCTGGACGAGAACGGGAGTGCCACGGAAGAACCAGATGTACAGCCAGCTCGCGCCGGAAACGAGCGGATTCGTCGACAGACGCATGACGGCGAACACGATCCCGAGGAAGATGCCGATCACCATCGCCAGCACGGTCAGCTCGATCGTGATCTCGAGTCCGAGAAGAACCGGCTTCGCGGCGAAGTACTGGCCGATGACGTTCCACTGATAGCGCGGCGTGTGCTGCCCGTAGCGATCGGTCCACGAGTACGCGAGCGTGTGAACGAGCATCGCCGCGAGAAGGACAACAACCGCCCCGGCGACCCAACGCCCCGGATGACGGACGGGCACCGCAGTGACTACGCCTCCGGGCGGGCGCGCCTCGGGCGCGCCCGCCGGGTTTGGCGACGTCACGACGTGCGCCTTTCTGCGGCTACGTCGGATCAGCCGGAACGCACGACGACCGTTTAGCTGGTCGCGCCGTTGAGGACGGGCTTGGTGATCGCGCCCGACTCGAGGCCCCACTTGTCGAGGATCTTCGTGTAGATCCCGTCGGCCATGAGCACCTTGACCGCCCCGAGCACCGGTTTCGCCATGCCGTTCTTCGGCACCGCGATCCCGTAGGGCGCCGTCTCGAACGCCGGGCCGTCGAGCTTGAACTGGCCCTTGGACTGGGCGACGATGTACGCGGCCACCTGCGAGTCCGCAAAGCCGATCTGCTGAGTGCCCGAGGAGACGGCGAGGTTGGCCTCGCTCTGGGTCTGGTAGGTACCGATACTGACGCTGCACTTCTTCGCCTGGGACTGGGCGTCGGTCGCCTCGGTCGTACCGAGCTCGACTGACACCGAGTGCCCACAGAGTGTCTTCAGGCCGTTCAGCTTGAGCTTGCTGTTGGCCGGGACGTAGAACGCCTCACCGGCGCTGAAGTAGTCGACGAAGTTAACGACCTTCTCGCGGGCCTTCGTGTCGGTGAACGACGACATGCCAAGGTCGTATTTGCCGGCGCCCATGCCGACGAGGATTGTCGCGAATGTCACGTTCTGGAGCGTGATCTTCAATCCGAGCACCTGACCGATGGCGTATGCGAGATCGGCGTCCATGCCGACGATCTTGCCGTTGGCCGCCACGAACTCGTCGGGCGCGTAGGTCGCATCCATCGCGACGACGACGGAGGACTTGTCCCTCACCGATTTGGGAACCTCGGCGGCAAGCGTCTTGGATTTCGGAGCCGTCGGGATCTTCGACCCCCCGCCGCTCGCCGCAGCTGTGTTCGCTATTGCAAGAAGAGAAACTGCAGATAGGAGCGTCGCGCCGAGCGTGAGCACACGACGAGTAGGAAGGAGCCGCACAGTTCACCTCCATGGGGTTGAAACCGAACATTCATACCATGGCAATGTTCAGAACCCCAACGCAAAAGGGGTCCGGGCCGCGACCCGTCACACTCCCCTTGCGGTCCACCACAGCAGGGTTCCACGAGTTGATCCGGGCGCGCCTGTGGGGTCGTCGGGACGGGCCGGACTCGATGGCAAGGACCGCGACCGGGCACCCGGACACAAACCGTTGGGCCGCAGACGCGCCATCGCCACCCACGGGAACGCGGGTGGCGATGACAAGGGCGGCATCCGGAGAAGCGGACGCCCAATCTCGCCTCTCCTGGAACGTCATGCGACCGACCGGAGGCGCACGAGGCGCCAACGGCACCCTATGAGGACTTCGAGCCCTGGAGCTTCTTGACGAACGGCATCACGAACGGGGCGACCGCGACGATCGCGGCGATGAGGCCGATGAAAGCCCCGAATCGCCATCCCACGCCGCCCGGCTTGTCAAGAAATCCAATCAGCACGAGGAGGAAGTTGATCGCCGTCGCGACGTACAGGAGCGTCTCGTGCTTGACCGGCAGCTTGACCGGCATCTCGTCGAAGAGTGCGCGGACCACAAGGTAGGCGAGGATCGCCAAGCAAAGAATCAGGACGATGTAGAGGTATCCGTGGCCCGACAATGCGTTCCAGGTGTATCCGAAGCCCAAGTAGGTCCAGCCAAACCACGACAGGAACAGTGAGATGAACAGCACCAGGGTCGCGACCCCGACGATGCGGTCGTTCTTGCTCCATCGAGCGATATCGAAACTCGTTTCGGCCATAAGGCCCCCCTTGTCGGTCAGGCGATTGGTCCCGGCGCACTCATTGCACAGGGAATGCTCGAACGGTACACGCTACAGAATCTGAGAGCCGCGATGCGCGGATCTTCACGTCCCCCCGGAGCTGTCTTCCCGTCGACGCCGTTCGACGATCGCCCATCGCCCATCGCCCATCGCCCCCGGGATGGCATGCGCGACCCGGCTGTCCGGCGCGAAGCGGCCGCGTCTTTCCTGGTGGGGGCAGATCCACAGGATGCCCCCTTGCGCTCCCCAATCGAACAGGTGTTCGATAGTGTGCTGCACGAGCGAAAGGAGCCGGTGATGGGCGTGATGCGAATCTTGGACAGCAGCGGTGACACCGAGGTCCTCTGGGACGTGAGCGACGACGAGGCGCTCGCCAAGGCGGCAAGCCTCTTCGGGGAGCTCGCCTCCGAGGGCAAGCTCGCCTTCGAACGGAACGAGCCACAGACCACGGCCTCGCGGGTCCGCGAGTTCAATCCGCAGGCGGACGAGATCATCTGGGTGCGTCCCATCCAGGGCGGTTGATTTGCCGTCGCTGCAACCCGTAGAGGAACTGCCCGGGCGGGGTCTCCTCGTCGAGGTCGTCGGTGGCGGCCACGACGGGGAGCTCCTCGTCCTCGTCTCCGAGCGCAGGGGGTCGGGGTGTCGCCGGGCCGCCGACCTCTTCGGCCCTTGCGAGATCAGCGACGAGGTTCGGGTGACGCTGGCGCTCGTCGAACGAGAACGCCGAGGACCGTCACGCGACACCGCCAGCGGTGTCGCACGGGGCCGGACGCGTCCGCGCGACAGCCCGGCGCGGGCCCGCACGTCGACGAGCCGGATCGCGGCACGCTGGCTGCTCGAGTCCCTCCTCGATGAGAACCAGCTCATCTCGTGGCGCGACCACGGCCGTTTCAAGGTGCCCGTCTCCGACGGGATGGTCGAACTCGGCAATCTCTACAACCTGCGCTATCACCGGAACGACGGCCGCGAATTCTCTCTCTGCGTCGTTCCCTGTGCGTATCAGTCGCTTCCGCTCGAAGACATCTGGACCAATCTCCTGCTCGTACTGCGCAGCGACCCTGACAGGTTCTTCCGCGTCGCCAACTACCGCGAGTTCGGCTCGGGCGCGGGGCTGGTCCTGGGACCCGTGCCGAGACTCTGACGCGACGGACCTGGCGCCGGACCATCCCGGCGAGGCCGTGCCGACACCGCGCCGGGTCGCCGACGGTCCACCATGACAAGATCCGACGCGGTCAGCGTCCCCGCGCGCGGTCGAGCCGGCGGCGATCCCGCTTCGTCGGACGTCCGCTCGCGGGATCCCGAACGAAGCCAGCCGATTCAGCGCCGCCCGGGGGCTCCGCCGGCGTGTGATCGATGAAGCAGGCGGCGGCGATCGGCGCCCCGAGCCGCTTGTCGATCACCTCGACGACCTCGAGAATTCGCTCGCGTCCACTGGCCCGCGCCGTGACACGGTCGCCCGTTCTCACGCTGGTGGCCGGCTTCGCGCGGGCGCCGTTGACCCGCACGTGCCCGCTGCGGCAAGCCTCGGTCGACTCGGTGCGGGACTTGTAGATCCGCACTGCCCAGAGCCAGCGGTCGACCCTCGTCGACTCCATGGCCGCATCGTTGCACGGCGCGGGGACGCGACGGACGCCACCGCCGATCGGCCCACGCAGGAGCGGTTCGGGCATCGCGATCGGGCGCGCACGGCGAGTCCGGGACCCGCCCGGGGAGACCACTGGCGGGCGCGCTGACGGCCCGGCCGTTTCAAGATGATCCAGGAACGGGCGAGGGTAAGAATCGCACCGATCCAGTGCGACATCGTCTGGGAGGACGCCCCAGCCAACCATGAACGTTTCGGCGACCGCATCACCGCGGCGACCGACGCCGGGGCCCGGCTCGTGCTGCTGCCCGAGATGTTCGCGACGGGCTTCTCGATGGCGACGGAACGCGTCGCCGAAGCCGAGGACGGCACGACCACAACGTTCCTCTGCCGGCAGGCGACGTCTCACGGAATCTGGGCGGGCGGGTCGTTCGCGTGCGGGTCCGTGGGGTGCCCCGCGCCCGTGAACCGCTTCCTCGTCGCCGCGCCCGATGGATCGACCGCCGCCTACGACAAGGTGCACCCGTCCTCTCCCGGTGGCGAGGCGGACCGCTACGTCGCCGGCGATCGGCCCGTGACGTTCCAGGTCGATGACCTTCGGGTGACCCCGTTCGTCTGCGACGACCTCCGGACCGGCGACTGGTTCTGCCCGCCGCGCTCCAGACCGACTGCTACGTCGTCGTCGCCAACTGGCCGGCGCCTCTTCAGAAATGGCGAAGGGCGCCCTTCAGGATGACCTGCTGCGCCACGGGCCATCGAGGATGAGGCCTATGCCCTCGGCGTGAACCGCGTGGGGGACAAAGGCGATCGGGCATACTTCGGGCAGTGCATCGCATTCGAACCGTTCGGGGCCTCGTCGCCGAGGCCGGCTCCGGTGAGGAGACGCTCCTCGTCGATGTCGACCCCGGTAACGTCGCCGAAACCCGGTCGAGATTACCTTTCCTCTCAGACAGGTAGGTACCCATGTCGACCAGCGGGAGATTCAACATCCGTTACGGTGCGTTCAGACTCCTCCTGTCGGTGATGGGTCTCGGCCCGCGGTTCTCCGGAGTCGAAGTCGCAGGCGAGCGCCTGGTGGTGAGGATGGGTTGGGGGTTCTCCGCCGACCTCCCCCGCTCAACAATCCACTCGGCCGAGCAGACCCGCGGGCTGGTCGGCGGGATCGGCGTGCACGGTTGGCGCGGCCGCTGGCTCGTCAACGGCGCCGCCTCCGGGTTGGTGACGATCGGGTTCGACCCCGCCCAGCGGGCGCGTGTCGTGGGATTCCCGGTGAAGCTGTCCGCCCTCTGCCTGAGCCTCGAGGAACCCGAACGGTTCGTGATCACGATCGCGCCGGTCACCTGACCGGTCGGGCCGGAACGCTGTCGGCGGGCGCCGTCGGGCGGCGACGACGCCATCGCAGTCGGATCCTCAGCTCGCGTCGGGCGAGAGGACCCGACGGAGCGCAACGGCGGTCGCCTTGCCTCGACTGCCCGGCGTGTCGCCGGACAGAATCTGCCATGGCCTGGCACCTCACCGACTCGATCGAGGCCTACGCCGAGCGCGTCTGGGACCTGCTCGCTCTCCAGGCCGATCTCAACACGATCGCGCTGACCCAGATCGCCGGCGCCCGCTCGCCGGCGTCCTGGTCCGGCGATGAACCCACGTTCGCCTGGTGGAGCCACGCCGGCCGGACCTCTGGGGCCGTGTCGCTGACGCCTCCTTTCGAGCTGCTCTTGAGCGTCGTGCCGGACGGGACGCTGGAAGATCTCGTCGCGGCCCTGCGACGACACGTCGGGTCGGTTCCCGGCGTCAATGCCTCGCCGGACGCGGCGACCCGCTTCGCCGAGCTGTGGACCGCCGGCACCTCCCTTTCGACGGTGGAGACGCGACGACTTCGCCTCTACGGCACGGCGCAACCCGTGGATCGGGAACCGGCCCCCGCAGGCCGCGCCCGGCTCGCCCGCGCCGACGAGGTCGACCTCATCGTGGACTGGCACGGGGCGTTCGGTCAGGAGGTCGGCGACCGGCCAGTCGAAGTGCTCGCTGCCGTGCAGGAGCGCGTCGCCGCCGGCCTCGCCTGGGTCTGGGAGGACGAGTCCGGCACGCCCACGTCGTTCGCGACGCGGCACCAGCCCGCGGCGGGGGTCTCCCGGGTCGGGCCGGTCTACACGCCTCCCCCTTTCCGCCGGCGAGGCTTCGGCGCGGCTGTCACCGCGGCATGCACCCGGCACGCGCTTGACACCGACTCGACCACCGCGGTCCTCTTCGCCGACCTCGCCAACCCGACATCGAACGCCATCTACCAGGCGATCGGTTACCGGATGCTCGAGGACCGGGTCGTGCTGGATTTCGTCGGCTGAGCCCCCCGCTCGCCCCGCATTCGGAGGAGCGCTCGCCAAGTCCAGGGAAGGCACGGGTGGAACTAGAGTTTCTCGCGTCGCGCAAGGGCGGCGGGTGTGCCGGGAAGCCTGGTCGGCGAGGAAAGGACCGTGCCAGTGACCGTCACCGGTCGTCGGGTGTGCCTCTGTCATTCCGTACGGCACACGACGCTTTGGGTGTCTTCGCCCCGGGTCCGATGACCGCGTCTGAGCCGGCGAACTCCCCACCCGTCGAGGTGCGTGGGCGGAACGGACGGGCGCGGCTGCCGAGCTGGCGGTGGGAGGCGCTCCGCACCACCTTCTGGCTCGTGCCGACGCTGCTCGTCATCGTTGCCGGCCTCGTCTTCCTCCTCACTTTCGAGATCGACTGGGCCGTCTACCACAAGCACCTTTCGCTGCCCTTCTGGATCGCCTCAGGCAGCGCCGCAGCAGGCCGTGAGGTGCTCATCGGGATCGCCGCCGCCATCATCACCGTCGTCGGCGTCGTGTTCTCGGTCACGATCGTGGCGCTGACCCTCGCCTCCCAGCAGTTCGGACCGCGCATGATGCGGAACTTCGTCCGCGACGTCGGCAACCAGTTCACGCTCGGGGTCTTCGTCGCCACGTTCGTCTACTCGATCATGACCCTCGGCGTGATCTCGGCCGACTCCCATGGGACCTTCGTACCGCACCTCTCGATCACCGTCTCGGAGGCGCTCGTGCTCGTCGACCTGGCGGTGCTGATCTACTTCATCCACCACATCTCAAAGTCGATCCAGCTGCCCGAGGTCATCGCCAGCATCGGACGCGACCTCGCTCGGGCGATCGACGCCGAATTCCCCGAGGTCGCTCCCGACGGGCTCCCTTTCCCGGACCCGAGCGGGAGGACCCACGGCGAGCTCCTGGACCTCCTCGACCACCGCGGCGCCCCTGTCGCCTCGAGCGTGAGCGGCTACTTGCAGTTCGTCGGCTACCGGCAGCTCGTTGACATCGCGACCCGGACCGACTCGGCCATCCGCCTTGTCCACAGCCCTGGGCACTTCCTCGTGGCCGGTCGGCCCCTGGCGATGGTCTGGCCGCCAGAGGCCGCCGATAGGGTCGCGATCGCGCTGGCCAAGGCGCACGTGACCGGGCCGCATCGCACGCTGATGCAGGACCCGGTCTTCGCAATCGACCAACTCGTCGAGATCGCGATCCGCGCCCTCTCGGCGGCCGTCAACGACACCTTCACCGCCATCACCTGCATCGACTGGCTCTCGGCGGGTCTGTCCCGTGTCTCCGGACGGATCCTCGCCGAGGGCGTCTACCGGGATCGTGAGGGGCGCATCCGGCTCATCGAGACGGACCCCTCCTACGCCCGCATGGTCAACGGCGCCTTCGACAAGATCCGCCAGGCGGCACACGGCATGCCGGCGTTGATCCTCCGCATGCTCGACGCCCTCGCCGCGATCGGCGACCTGACCACGACGCCCGAGCAGCGCCTGGTGCTCCTGCGCCAGGGCGAGGCGATCCTGCGCGACGCCGAAGCGTCCGTGTCGGAACCGAACGACCTCGCCGACATCCGGGCCCACCACCAGCGCCTGCTGCGGAAGTCGGCCGAGCGGGAGGCGGCGACGCAGCGGGCGGCCGGGCGGGAGCTCGCACCCTGATCCACGCGGGCGCCCCGCCCGTGTGAGAGGCAGATCGGACGACGGCGGGGAACGGATCGAGGCGACTCGCGGTTCTTTTTAGCTTCGGGCGCGCGGTACCGGTAACTTTCATCGTTAATGTCAGCTCATCGCTGGCTCCGGGGGGAGGGACGATGACGCTCGATCTGGCGCGCTGGCAATTTGCTGTCGTCACGATCTTCCACTTCTTCTTCGTGCCGCTGACGATCGGCCTCAGTTTCTTAGTGGCCATCATGCAGACGCTCGCCTACCGGCAGAAGGACCCCGGATGGGACAGACTGAGCCGTTTCTTCGGCCGGCTGTTCCTCATCAACCTGGCGGTCGGCGTGGTCACGGGCATCGTCCTCGAGTTCCAGTTCGGCCTGAACTGGTCCTCGTACTCGGTCTTCGTCGGCAACATCTTCGGGGCCCCGCTCGCCATCGAGGGCCTGCTGGCGTTCTTCCTCGAGTCGACCTTCGTGGGCCTGTGGATCTTCGGGCGGGGACGCCTCTCGGCCCGCCTGCACCTCGCCACGATCTGGCTGGTCGCCGTCGGCACGGTGCTCTCGGTGCTGTTCATCCTCGCCGCCAACGCCTGGATGCAGCACCCGGTCGGCTACAAGGTCGTCCACGGTCAGGCGGTGCTCACGAACTTCTGGCTGATCCTCGGCAACTCCACCCTGTGGGCCCAGTTCGCCCACACCGTGCTCGCCGCCTTCGCCACGGCGGGGGCCCTCACGCTCGCCATCAGCGTCTGGCGGGCGCACCGCGACCGGGACGATCCTGCCAGTCGCCGCGCCTTCCAGAGCTGCGCCCACCTCGCCACGGGTTTCCTGCTGACCACAGCGGTGCTCACCGCCGTCGCGGGCGACTCGCTCGGCCGGGTGATGGACACCCAAGAGCCGATGAAGATGGCGGCGGCAGAGGCCCTCTACCACACGACGAACGGCGCGCCCTTCTCGCTGCTCACGATCACCGACCTGTCGGACCAGCCGGTCATGCAGATCCGAGTGCCGCACGTGCTCTCGCTGATCGAGGACCTGAGCTGGAACGGACAGGTGCCGGGGATCGACAACATCCAGGCGGCGGACGTGGCGAAGTACGGGCCCGGCAGCTACGTGCCCATGATCTGGCTCACCTACTGGTCCTTCCGGGCGATGGTCGGCGCCGGGACCCTCATGATCCTGCTCGGCGCCTGGGGGATGTACCTCGCCTGGCGCAAGAAGCTCGCTGAGGACCTCTGGTTCCGGCGCGCCGCCCTCGTGGGGATCGCCCTGCCGTTCCTCGCCAACACGGCCGGCTGGATCATGACCGAGGCGGGCCGCCAGCCCTGGATCGTCTACGGCGTGATGCTGACCGCCAAGGGCGTCTCCGGCGTCACCGTCGCCGACGTGGCGGCCACGCTCGCCGCCTTCGTCCTCATCTACTCCGTCCTCGCCGTCATCGAGGTAGCCCTGATGACGCGCTCGGCGCGCCGACCGCTCGAGGAGCCCGACCTGGGCGCCACGAAGTCGCTCGAGCCGAGCCTCGTCTACTGAGAGGTCAAGATGGCGCCCTTCTCCGATCTCAACACGACGTGGTTCGCCCTCATCGGGCTGCTGTGGACCGGCTACTTCTTCCTCGAGGGGTTCGACTTCGGCGTGGCGGTCGTCACCCCCTTCGTCATCAAGGACGAGACCGACCGCCGGCTCTGCCTCAACGCCGTCGGCCCGACGTGGGACGGCAACGAGGTCTGGCTCCTCGTCGCCGGCGGGGCGATGTTCGCGGCGTTCCCGCTGTGGTACGCGCGCCTGTTCAGCGGCTTCTACCTCGCGCTGTTCCTCGTCCTGGTGGCACTCATCTTCCGGGGGGTCTCCTTCGAGTTCCGGGGGCATGACGACCGGCCGAGTTGGCGGCGGGTCTGGGACGCCGCCAACTTCCTGGGCAGCCTCGTCCCGGCGATCGTCTGGGGCGTCGCCTTCACCGACCTCGTCCACGGCGTGCCGCTCTCGCCCGGCGGCCACTACTACGGCGGGCTCCCCGGGCTGCTCCACCCGATCGCCATCGTCGGCGGACTCGCCAGCCTCGCCGTCTTCGTCTTCCACGGCTCACTCTTCCTCGCGCTGAAGACGAGCGGTGACGTCGCCCGGCGCGCCCGGCGCGCCGCCGGCTACGCCGGCGTCGCCGCCGTCGCCCTGCTCGGGGGCGTCGTCGCCTGGGTGGCGGAAGCCGGCCGACCGGCAGTGGCCGGTTCGCTCTCAGGGGTGGTGCCGCTCGTCCTCGCCGTCGCCGCCGTCGCCGCCGTCGCCGTCGCGACGGTGCTCGCCGTCGCCCATCGCGACGGGTGGGCCTTCGCCGCCACCGGTCTGGCGATCATCGCGGCGATGGGGGCCGTGTTCAGCCGGATGTTCCCGCTCGTCCTGCCGGCGAGCAACCGGGCGGCCAACGCCATCACCATCGCGGCCAGCGCCTCGCAGCACAACACGCTGATGGTGATGACCATCGCCGCGGCCTGCTTCACGCCGTTCGTGCTCGCCTACCAGGCCTGGACGTACTGGGTCTTCCGCCAGCGTCTCGTCCGCCCGGTCGCCTCTCCCAGCACCGCCGCCGCGCACTAGTCGTGCCCGGCCGCTTCGGCGCACGCCGGGGGGCCGGGCCGTTCCGCTCTGCAGCGAACTGCCGGCTCATCGCCGAGCTGCCCGTCGTCCGGCGCACCGTCGCCGCCTCGGTCGCCGTCGGGCTCGTCTCGACGGCCACCGTCGTCGTCCAGGCGATCGCTCTCGCCCGGCTCCTCGCCGGCGCGATGCCCGGGGCCCGCCCGGGCGACCGCCTCGCCGCCTTCGTCTGGCTGGGCGCCGCCGCCGCCGTCCGCGGCCTCGCCGCCCTCGCGGGCGAGACGCTCGCCCACCTCGGCGCGACGAGGACCAAGGCGGACCTGCGGGCGCGGCTCGTGACGGCCGCGTTGCGGCGTGCCCCCTCAGATCCGGGCGGGGGACCCGGCGAGCTCGCGACCGTGGCCGGGCGCGGGCTCGACGCGCTCGACGTCTACGTCGGGCGGTGCCTTCCCGATCTCGTCCTCGCCGTCGTGGCGCCGATCGCCCTGGCGATCTCCATCGGCGTGCTCGACTGGATCTCGGGCATCATCGTCGTCACCGCGATCGTCCTGTTCCCGGTGTTCGGCGCGCTCGTCGGCCGGGCGAGCCTCACCCTGGCGGGGAACCGCTGGCGGCAGGTCGAGGGTCTCGGACGCCAGATCACGGACGTCTTCGAGGGCCTGGCCGTCCTGCGGGCCTTCGACCGCGCTGCCGAGCAGCGTCGCCGCATCGAGCGCGCCGGCGCCGCCCTGCGGGAGGCCAGCCTGTCGACGCTACGCACCGCCTTCCTCTCTGCGCTCGTGCTCGACACGTTGGCCTCGGTCTCGGTCGCCCTCCTGGCGGTCCCATTGGGGCTGCGACTCCTCAACGGGACGGTCGGCCTCTCAGCGGCGCTGGCCGTGCTGATCGTGGCGCCGGAGGTCTTCCTGCCGATGCGACGGGCGAGCGCCGAGTTCCACGAGAGCACCGAGGGGCTCGCCGCGCTCGCCCGGGCCGTGGCGCTGATCGGACCGGCGCGGCCCCCGACTCGCACCGTGGCGCGGCCCCCGGTCGGGCTGCCCGTCCCCGACCCGGCGGAGGTCCCGGTGGCCCTGCGCGCCGTGCGTTTCGAGGTCCCCGGCCGCGACGAGCCGATCCTCGACGACGCCGACCTGACGATCGCGCCGGGAGAGACCGTCGTCGTCATGGGCCCGAACGGGACGGGAAAGTCGACCGCGGCGGCGCTGCTCCTCGGCTTCGCCTCGCCCGGCCGCGGTGCGGTCACGGTCGGGGAGGCCGACCTCGCCGACCTCGACCCCCGTTCGTGGCGGCGGCGCCTCACCTATCTTCCCGAGCACCCGGCGCTGCTCGGCCGCACCCTCGCCGAGAACCTGCGCCTCGCCGCCCCCGCCGCGAGCGACGAGGAGCTCGCCGCCGCCCTCGCCGCCGCGGGCGCGCCGGACCTCGCCCGCGACCTTCCGGACGGGCTCGCCACCCGGCTCGGCGACGGCGGCCGGCCCGTGTCGTCGGGGGAGCTGCAGCGCATCGCCCTCGCCCGCACGCTGCTCCACCCGGGCTCGCTCTACGTCCTCGACGAGCCGACGGTGCACCTCGACGCGGCCGCGGAGGCGGCGGTCGTGACCACGCTGCGCCGCGTGCTCGCCGGGCGCAGCGCTTTCATCGTCACGCACCGGCCCGCCGTGGCGGACCTCGCCGACCGGGTCGTGACGTTGCAAGGGGGCCGGTTCGTCCCGGCCGGACACCCGCCGCCGACCCGGCGCGGGACAGGCACCCCGCGGCCGGCGGCGGCCGGGGCGGCGAGGTCGGGGACGCCATGACGACGGGAACGAGCGCCGGCCCGACGGGGCCGCGCCCCGCGGGCACGGGGGCGGGCCCGGCCGGGCAGCTGGGCCTCGCTCCACGCCGCCTCACCCGGGCGGTCGTGTCCGGCACGGCCAGTTCCGCCTGCGGCATCGGCCTCCTGGCGACCTCGGGATGGCTCATCACGCGGGCCGCCGGGCGGCCCCCCGTGTTCGTCCTCAGCGTCGCGATCGGGCTCGTTCAGGCGTTCGCCCTGGGGCGGGGCCTCGCCCGCTACTTCGAACGGCTCGGGGTCCACGACGTCTCCCTCGACGTCCTCGGCCGACTCCGGCTCCGCCTCTACGACACGCTCGAGCCGCTCGTCCCCGGGGGGCTCGGGGGGAGCGGCTCCGGCGCCGTGCTGAGCGGCTTCGTTTCCGACGCCGAGATCATGGCGACGGCCCACGCCAGGCGGGTCACCGCCGCGATCGACATCACGGCGAGCGTCGTCCTCGGGACCACCGTCGCGGCCGTCGTCGACCCGGGCGTCGGGGGGGCGCTCTGCGCCGGGGCGGTCACCATGGTCGTCGTCGCCTTCGCCCTCGCCCGGCCCGGCCGGGCCGGGGCCGCGCGCGAGGCGGCGGCCCGCACCGAGCTCGCCGATTCGGTCATCGACACGATGCGCGCCGCCCGCGAGCTCGTCGCCTTCGGCCGCGAAGACCTCGTCGCCGTCCGCCTCGAGGAGATCCGGCGGCGCTCGAACGCCGGAGCGGCCCGCCGCGCGGTGACCACGGGGATCGGCCGCGCCGGCGCGACGGTCACCGCCGCGGCCGGACTCGTCGCCGTCGTCGCCACCGGCATCGCCGTCCACGACGCCGGCCACCTCTCGGGGGTCATGCTCGCCGTCGAGGCCTTCGTCGCGCTCGCCGTCTACGACCAGTGCGCCGGCCTCCCCCCCGTACTCGCCGATGCGGGCGCCGCGGCGGCCGCCGCCCGCCGGCTCGGGTCGCTCGCCGCCCTCGAAGCCCCGGCTGCCGAGCCCGGCGCCGACGCCGGCCCGCCCGCCGGTGCCGTCGAGGTCGCCTTCGAGAACGTCGGGGTGACCCATGGGGCGACCGTCGCCCTCGAGGCCCTCTCGCTGCGGCTGCCGCCCGGACGGCGGCTCGCCCTCGTCGGGCGGAGCGGATCCGGAAAGACGAGCGCCCTCTACGCCCTGATGCACTTCGTCCGTTGCACGACAGGGCGGGCCTCGATCGGCGGGGTCGACGTGGCGACGATGACGCGGGCGGGCATCGCCCGTCACGTCGGCTGGATGGCCGACGTGACGCACGTGTTCGCGACAAGCCTCGGTGACAACCTGCGCGTCGCCGACCCCACGGCCGACAACGCGGCCTGTGCCGCGGCCCTGGCGCGTGCCGGGTTGGCGGACTGGCTCACCTCGCTGCCGGAGGGCCTCGCGACCGCGCTCGGCGCGGGGGGGAGGCCGATGAGCGCCGGGGAGCGCCAGCGGCTCGGCCTGGCCCGCGCCCTCCTCGCCGGGGGCGAGGTGCTCGCCCTCGACGAGCCGACGGCGCACATCGACCCGGCGTCGTCCGCCCATGTCCTCGACGAGCTCGTCCGGGCCACCGGGTCGAAGACGGTGCTCGTCATCAGCCACGAACCCGACCTCGACGACCTCGTCGACGAGGTCGTCACCCTCGACGGCGGGCGGGTCGTGGGCCACGAGGCGACCGGGCGCGCGACCGGCGGCCCACCTGGCGGGGCCGGGGTGGCACCGGATCGCTGACCCCCGGCCGTCTGCCGACGGCCCGCCCGGAGGGGCCGGGGCCGGCGCCTCCACTCGGCGGCGGCGAGTCAGCGAACCGTCAGGCCTCCGGCACCGTCGGGCTTGCCGCCGCCGTCCCGCCTCCGGCCGTCTGCGGCCTCGCCGGGATCTCGTAGACGCGGCTCACCGCGGCCAGGGTGAGCGAAGCGATGCCGAGCGCGAGCACGAACTCGGGGATGGACGTGCCAAGTCTCACACCGAGGACCGTGTACGGCGGGCTGCCGAGCACGACCCCGCTCGCCACCGCCTGGCCGAGCGAGGCGAGGGCGGCCAGCCCCAGGCCGGCCGCGACGAACGGGAACTGGGGCGTTTTCACAACCGAGTTGGCGCGCGCCACAACGACGACGGCGAGGAGGAGGACGAACCCCGCGAACCCGAAGACGGCCTGCGTCACGCCCATGGCGGCGTCGCCGACGTCGAGGGGCGGCAGGCCCTGGCCAACGGCGATGAGCGCCAGGGCGCCGGCGGCACCGAGCCACATCGCGGCGAAACGCTCCTGCGCCGGATCGTCGTGCTCGACGAGGGAGCGCCGGACCGCCTTGACGGCGCAGAAGAGGAACCACCCGCCGATCCCGACGGCGGCGAGCACCTCCGCCGTCGTCTGCGAACCGTTCGAGTTCACGGCGCCGTCGAAGGCCCCGGCGGCGATCACGATCGTGGCGACGCTCATCGCCCCCGTTTCTCCGGCCGCCGCCCAGCGGCGACCCATGCTCAGCGTCCACGTCATGGCGACCAGGGCGACAACGCCGACCGTCCACCCGGCGAAGTACATCCACGACGCCGCCGTGTTGAGGTTGTCGGCGGTCGTCATGTTGGACGAGATCAGCGTGAACGCCAACCCCTCGAGCGCGAGCCCCGCCGTCACGAGCGCGGCGGCGAGCCACACGATCAGCATCGCCACTCTGGACTTCGTCAGTTCGATCATGCGTCCTCGCTTCGCTGGACGGTCGAGCACCCTCAGCCTGGCGTACCGGGACGTGTCGCCCGGCGCGCCGAGTCTGCCAAAGATGCGGCGGATTGGGACGACCAGAGCGCAGGCACCTCGGTGGGACGGGCTTTGCGGTCCGATCGCACCGGCGGTAGAACGTTGGCCTGGCCGGTCGGATTCTGGCCTGGTGACCGCCCCGCCGAAGGAGTCCCACCGGATGCACCATCGGATCGTCATCGTCGGGGGCGGTACCGCCGGGATCACCATCGCGGCGCGGCTGCGCCGGGCCGGTGAGCGGGACGTCGCCCTCGTCGAACCGGCCTCCTCCCACTACTACCAACCGCTGTGGACCCTCGTCGGCGCCGGCATCGTCGCCGTCGGCAAGAGCCGGCGCAGCGAGGCCTCGGTCGTGCCGCGAGGCGTGCGCTGGGTGGCCGAGGCGGTCGCCGGCTTCGACCCCGACCGCCGCGAGGTGACGACGGAGGACGGAACCCGCCTCTCCTACGACGTCCTGGTCTGCTGCCCCGGGCTCGAGCTCGCCTGGGACCTCGTGCCCGGGCTCGCCGAGGCGATGGCGACGCCGTACGCCTCGTCGAACTACACCTTCGGGCTCGCCCCCAAGACCGCCCGGCTGACCGAGGGTTTCGCCGGCGGCACGGCTCTCTTTTCGATGCCGGGCACGCCCATCAAGTGCAAGGGGGCGCCGCAGAAGGCCGCCTACCTCGCCTGCGATGCCTGGCGCCGCCGGGGGATGCTCGACCGCTGCGACGTCACCTTCGCCACGGGGGCCGATTCCCTGTTCTCGGTGCCGGAGTACGCCGCCGTCCTCGAGGGGGTCGCCGCCCGCTACGGGATCCGCACCCGGTTCTCGACCGAGCTCGTCGAGGTCGACCCCGGGGCGCGACTCGCCACCCTCGAGCGGCGCGGCCCGGAGGGCGGGAGCCGGGAAACGGTCACCTACGATCTGCTGCACGCCGCGCCACCCCAGCGCGCCCCGGCGTTCGTGCGCGCCAGCCCGCTCGCCGGTCCCGGCCCCCTCGGCTGGGTGCCGGTCGACCGCCACAGCCTGCGTCACACCGTCTACCCGGAAGTCTTCTCCCTCGGCGACGTGTGCGACGCGCCGACCTCGAAGACCGGGGCGGCGGCCCGGGCCCAGGCGGCGGTCGTCGCCGAGGGCGTGGTCGCCACGCTCGAGGGACGCGAGCCCCCGGCGCGCTACGAGGGCTACACCGCCTGCCCGATCGTGACGGCGCGCCACAGGATGCTGCTCGCCGAGTGCGACTACGACCACAAGGCCCACCCGACGATCCCCTTCATCGACACCCGGCGCGAGCGCTACGACATGTGGCTGCTCAAGCGCTACGGATTGCCGGCCCTGTACTGGCACGTCGTCGTGCGCGGTCGCGGCTGATCCCGGGCCCGCCGGACCCAGGTCTCTTCGGCACGCAGTCTCCGCCGGCTGGCTGCGCGCCCGGTGCACGACACGAACGGGCGGTCGCGACCTCGACGTGAATCCCGCCGAGGACCTACTCGCCCAGACCCGCGCGGCGCGTTGGACACCCGAGTGGCGCCACCGCGATCGAGAACATGCCCGTTTCGCGAGGAAGAACGTCCAACTGAAGTCCCGCCCGACCAAGGTCCCCTGCGCGGCCCCGCGAAGGTCGACGCCTGGGCGCAGTCCCGGGTCGAGGCGATGAACCTCGACCCGATCGGCCGGATCCCCGGGCTGATCGGGCGGGCACAACCCGCGCTTTCGCGCTCAGCCGTCCAACGACCACGCGCGGGCTCTTACCGACCAGCCAACTAGGGCCGGTGCTCCCGGTCCCCGCCCCAGGCCCCCATCGAAAGCAGGCGGTCGCGGAAACCCGTCTCGTCCATGATCGTGCGCATCTCGGCCGCGGCCTTCTCCGAGGGGAACATCGAGCCGAGGCCGAGCTCGGCGCGCAGGTCGTCGCGCCGCTCGATGAAGCGCCGCCACTTCGGCCCGAGCGCCTCCACCCTGTCGGCGAAGAAGACCTGCGGGGTGCCGCCGATCCCCTTGTCGTAGAACTGCTCGGCCCAGGCGGCGAACATCTTCACGTGCTTGATCCCGTAACCCTGCTCGACCTGGAGCCCGCGGATGATCTGGTTGATGACCGCGACGGAGTTCCCCCGCGGGCACCGGCTCTGGCAGGTGTAGCAGTAGAAGCAGAGCCAGACGGTGTCGTCGGTGAGCAGCGTCGGGTCGCCGTCGAGGGCCCGGCGCACGATCTCGCGGGGCGAGTAGTCGCCGAAGCGCGCCGCCGGGCAGCCCGAGGTGCAGATCCCGCACTGCATGCAGGAGAGGAACCCCTCGACGTGGCCGTGCATGCGCGGGTCGTTGGCGATCCGCTCGGTGAGCTCGAGATGCGCCGCCGCGGGCTCGTGGAAGTTCGACTCGGCGATGACCGAGTAGGGATTCGTGTGCGTCGCAGCGACCTGCGCCGACTTCCCGGAATCAGGCATCGGTCCCTCCCTGTCCATTCGATCGCGGGGCGGCCCGGAAGAACTCGGGCCAGAAGTAGGCCTCCACGCGGGGGTGCCGGCGCCTGGCGGCACCACGCACGTTGTCCCGGCACAGCAGGCACGGCGTGACGATCGGGGCCCCCTCGGCCGCGGCGAACTCGAGGAGCCGCAGCACCTCCTCGCTCGGGCCCCGGTAGACACCGCCGAGCGCGCCGCAGCAGCCGGCGTGCAACGACCGGTACGTCGTCACGCACTCGGCGCCGGCGAGCTCGGCAGCCTCGGCGAGGAGCGCCAGCGCCCCGTCCCGGTCGGCGAGGCAGCCGATGTAGGGCACGAAGCGCGCGGCGCGCCCGGTGAGCCTGCGCCCGTCACGGCGGGCCTCCCCGACGAGGACCTCCCACAGCGGCTTGGTCGAGATCCCGGCGTCGGCGAGCGAACGGTCGCAGGCCGGGCAGGCGGTCACGACCGACCCGGCGGCGGCGAGGCACGCCGGGGGGGCGGCGCCCGCCGGGTGGCCGCAACACCCCGCCCCGGCCGGTTCGCCCAGCTCGACCCCGAGCTCGGCTGCCAGCGACAACGTGCCCCGGTGGAGCGCCGGGTCCTGTTCGAGCGAGCAGCCGGCGTAAAAGAGCGCCGCCTCGCCTCGTGGCGGGGCCGGCCGGGGCGACCGCTGGAGGCGGCGGGCGACGCGGCGCGTCCCCTGGGAGGCCGCCTCGACCAGGTCGCCGGGGACGAAGCCCCGGACCGCCATCGCCACGCCGAAGGCGACGGCGTCGACTGTCGACTTCTTCGCCAGCCGGCGAGCGGCGATTCCCGCCGCGCCGCGCTCGGGGCAGCGGGGCCCGCCGAAGGCCTGCTGGAGCGAGCGCACCTCGGCCATCACGGCGGCGACGTCGACCTCCATCGGGCAGGCCGTCGTGCAACTGCCGCACCCGCTGCACCGCCAGACGTCCTCGGACTCGAGCAGCCCTCCGACATCCCCCGCCAGGAGCTGCCGGACCACGCGGCGCGGCCCCTCGGCCATGTCGAGCCCCTGAGGACAGGCGCCCCGGCACTGGCCGCACTGGATGCACGGCCGGCAGCGCTCCGCGACGGCCGCCACGGCGACGCGGGCCTCCTCGGTGGCGACGGCCGTCACGACGACCCCCCTCCGGTCCCCGGCGCCACGAGCCGGGTCCCCGTCTCCCCGTCGTCGGCGAGCTTCTCGGCGTGCGCGCAGAAGGTGCGCAGCCGGCGCCCGACGGTGTGTCGCTCGGCGGCGCACAGGTGCCACTGCTCGATCGGCACCGGGTTGCCCGCCTCGGCCAGGAGCTCGCGGGCCACGGCGACCTGTTCGGCGGCGCTGCCATCGCCGCTGCGGTAGTGGCAGCGTCCCTCGGCGCAACCGGCGAGAAAGACCCCCGCCGCACCGAGCCGCACCGCCTCGATGAGGTGCAGGGCGCTCACCCGGCCGAGGCAGGGCAGCTCCACGAGGCGGACGTTCTCCGGGTAGCGGTCGCGGCGGAGACCGGCGAGCGAGAAGGCGGCGCCGGCGCACTCGGCACAGACGAAGCCGACGACGGGATGGTCCGCCCCCTCGACGAGCGTGCGCACCTGGCCGAGCAGCGTCGCGTCATCGAGGCGGTGGGCAATCGCCAGCTCCGGGCAGTGCGCCGCGCAGATCCCGCAGGAGCGGCAGAGGCGCGAGTCGATCACCGCCAACAAGGCGTCGGGGCGCAGGCCGTCGGGGCGCGGGCCGTCGGGGCGCGGGATGAGGCTCGTCGCGCCGAACGGGCAGGCCCCCGTGCAGACGTCGCAGCCGACGCAGCGCGATTCGTCGATGCGTGGGGCGGCACCGCCGCGCCGGCCGGCGGATGTCAGGTAGCTGTGGACCTGGCCGGCGGTCGCCGAGGCCCCGGTCGAGCACTCGACAAGCGACTTCGGCCCGGAGGCGGAGCCGGCGACGAAGACCCCCTCGGCCGAGGTCTCGCTCGCCCGGTTCTTGGCGTCGAGGACGGCGACGAAGCCCGCCTCGTCAAGGCGCGCCCCCAACACACCGGCGATCCGCCCGGTGTCGCCGGCGGGCACGAATCCTGTCGAGAGCACGACGAGGTCCGGTCGCAGAAGCCGCTTCACCCCGGCGCCCGCGTCCTCGACCTCCACGACGGGCCGGTGGTCCGCGTCGAACTCGACCCGGGGTGGTGAACCGCGCAGGAACTCGACGCCGGCGAGGCGCGCCCTCGTGTACCAGCTCTCACCCTCAGCGCCGAGCGTGCGCAGTTCCAGGTAGCAGACCGTCACACGGGTCTGCGGGAAGAGCGTGCGCAGCCGGATGGCGTGCTTCAGGGCGATCGTGCAGCACAGCCTCGAGCAGTACGGCAGCCGTCGCAGGTCGCGCGACCCGGCGCACTGGATCATGACGACGTCCCCGACCGGCGGCTGGTCCAACCACAGCCGCTCCTCCCAGTCGTCGAGCAACGGGGCGAACTCGGTCTGGGTGAGGACCGTCTCGGCGGGGTAGCCGAGGTGGGCGACGAGCTCGCCCGGAGCCGGGTCGCACCCGGTGGCGGCGACGATCGCGCCCGCCCGCAGGCGGGCGAGCTTCGGCGACTGGGTGAAGTCGATGGCCTCGACGGGGCAGGCCTCGGCGCAGGCACCGCAGAACGTGCAGTTCTCCAGGTCGACTGCCCAGCGGACACGGCCGTCGAACACCTCGCTGTAGATCGCCCGGCGCTCGCCGTCCGGGCCCGTCACCGGGCACGCCTTCTCGCACAACCCGCAGTCGACGCAGTCGGACGTCACCATGTTCGGCAGCTGCCGGAGCGTCACTTCGAACTCCCCCGGTTCCCCGGACACCGACTCGACCTCGGTGCGACGCCAGATCACCAGGTTCGGGTGGTCGACCGCGGCGTTGCGGTAGAGGCACTTGCGGACTCCGGACTGCTCCTCGACCGTCGGCAGGCACGCCCCGCAGTCGTTCGTCGGATAGGCGGTCCCGATCCGCGTCGCCCAGCCGCCGAGGAACGGCTGGCGCTCGACGAGGTCGACGTGATGGCCCATCCGCGCGAGTTCGGTCGCCGTCGCGATGCCGGCGACGCCACCGCCGACCACGACGACCGAGTCGACCCGGTCCCGTCCCCCGGCCACCTCGGCCCGCGCGACCGGGAACCGCACGGCGGCGCGGGCGATACGCAGGGCCTTGTCGGTGACCTTCGCCCGGTCGTCACCATGGACCCAGGAGCAGCCCTCGCGGACGTCGGCCACGGCGAGCTCGAGTCCCCGCGAGACGAGCCGGCCGAAGCGCTGTGCCACGGAGTCGGCAGAGCAGCCGACGAAGACCAGGCGCTCGCCCGAGTCGTCCTCGGCCAACTCCGCGAGGCGCGCCTGGCCTTCGGCGCCGCACCACACCCGGTGGCGCTCGACGGCGCCCTCGGCGGCGAGTTCCCGCTCGATCACGCCGAAGTCGACATTCGACGCCATCGTCCCGGCGCACTCGCAGACGAGCAGGCGCGCCGGCGCGACCGGGGCGGTGTCGGCCGGGGTCACGCCGGCACCGCCGACAGGGACTCGGCGACCACGTGGCGGGCACCGATCTCGTCCCCACCGACGGGCCGCGCCGCCACCGCGCCGGTCGGGCAGGCGCGCGTGCAGGCCCCGCAACCGAGGCATCTCCCACGATCGAACTCGATCGTGCGGAAGGTGCGGACCCGTTCGGGGACCTCGAACGGACCGTCCGGCTCGTGGCGGGCGATCCTCCGCAGCGCCGCGCCAAGGGCGCCCCTGGTCGTCCCGGGGGGAGCGTCGAAGAGCTGGGCGGGATCGAAGAGCGAGCTCTCGGCGATGGCACCGCTCGGGCAGGCCTTGACGCAGCGGCCGCAACCGATGCAGAGCTCATCGAGACGGACGATCTCGCAGCCGATCCCGTCGGTCGTGGTGACGGGCGCGACCCCCGGCAACGATCCCAGGATCTCCCGGCCGCGCGCGGTGAGGGGCATCGCCTAGCGCCTCCCCAGCCGGGGCAGGCCCGAGATCGTGGCGTGCATCTGGCGCGTCGCGGCGACGAAGCGGGGTGAATCCGCCGCGCTCATGGTGAACATCTGGACGCGCTCGGGTTCCACCCCCACGGAGGCGAGCAGCCGTTGCACAAAGGCGACGCGGTCGATCGCCGAGAGGTTCCCCTCCCGGTGGTGGCACTGGCCCTCGAGGCAACCGGCCAGGAAGACGCCGTCGGCACCCTCGGCGAGCGCGCTCAGCACGTGCAGGGGACCGACCCGGCCCGTGCACGGCACGAGCACGCTGCGTACCGTCGCGGGGAGGGGGATGCGGGCGTTCCCGGTCGCGTCGGCGGCGGCGTAGGCGCACTCCCGGCAGAAAAAGCCGATGATCGTCCGCTCGTCGTCGCCGTCCGCCTCGGCGTCGTCGGTCACCCGCGCGGCTCTGGCCGTCGCCGCGCTAGGCACCGGCCGTCACCTCGGCGAGGATCTCGGCGTCGGAGAAGCCCCCGAGCGTCATCGCCCCCGACGGGCATTCGGCGACGCAGATGCCACACCCCCGGCAGCTCTCCAGCTCGACCACGGCGTGGGTGGCCCCGTCCTCGACGAGGTGCACGGCGGACTGGGGGCAGACGTTCTCACACACGCCACAGCCGATGCAGACCGCGGGATCGGACCAGGCGACCTCGGCGGGGGTCATCAGGAACCCGCTCGACAGCATCGACATCACCCGGGCGGCGGCGGCCTTGGCCTGGGCGATCGTGTCCGGGATGTTCTTCGGACCCTGGGCCGTCCCGGCGAGGAAGACGCCGGCCCGCTGGGAGTCCACCGGGCGGAGCTTGGGGTGGTGCTCCTTCAGGAAGCCCGCCGCGTCCTGCTGGAGGCCCACCACCCGGGCGATCTGCGCCGTCCCCTCCGAGCCCTCGAGCCCGGCAGACAACACGACGAGGTCGAACAGCTCCTCGGACTTGCTCCCGGTCACGGTGTCCTCGAAGCGGACGCGGAGCCGCTTGTCCCGCTCCTCGATGAGCTCGCCGACGCGAGTACGCACGTAGCGCACGCCGCGGGTCGAGACCAGCCGGAAGTACTCCTCGTGCGCCTTGCCGGGGGCGCGCAGGTCGGTGTAGCCGATGGTGACCTCGCACTCCGGGTGGTCCTGCTTGATGAGTGAGGCGTGGACCGTGGCGAACAGGCAGCAGATCGCGGAGCAGTGCGTGTTGCCCCGCGAGGTCTGGTCGCGTGAGCCGACGCACTGCAGCATGAGGATCCGCTTCGGCACGGTTCCGTCCGAGGGCCGCCGCAGCTCGCCGCCGGTCGGACCCGAGGCGGAGACGAGCCGCGCCAGCTGGCTCTGGGTGATGACGTTGGCGTAGCGGCCGTAGCCGAGCGGCGGCTTGCGCCGGGCGTCGAATTCGCGGTGCCCCGTCGCGAGCACCATCGCCCCGACCGTCAGCTCCTCCTCCCACGGCTCCTGGTCGAAATCGATGGCGTGGGCGGGGCAGACCGTCTCGCAGGAACGGCACTCCGAGCAGCCGCCGCAAGCGAGGCAGCGCCTGGCCTCGGCGACGGCGTCAGCATCGTCGTAGCCGTCGTGCACCTCGGCCCAGGAACTGCGTCGCCTTCCGCCGTCGGTGACTCGCATCGGCCGGCGCCATTCGGGCCTGCCGGTGGGGAGGGTGGTGTCCTTCACGACGGCCACCGGTCGGACCGGCTCCCAGACCTCGGCCCAGTCCTCCCCGCGTAGGTAGTTGTGGATCGCTCTCGCGGCGCGTCTGCCGGCCGCGATCGCCTCGATCGAGGTGGCGGAGGCGGCGGCGTCCCCCGCCGCGAAGACGCCTGGGCGGTCGGTCATCAGCGTCGCCCGGTCGGTCGCGATCTGGCCGTCCGCGACCCGGACACCGGAGGCGCCCGACAGGAACTCTTCGTCGATCTCCCGCTCGGCGGCGAGCACGACGTGGTCCGCTGTCAGCTCGACAATCTCGGCGTCTGGACCCCGCCGGAACCGGACGGCGTTCACGGCGTCGGCCCCCACGAGCTCGACGGGCGCGATGCCACCGACGACCTCGACCCCCTCGTCCACGGCCTCGGCGACGAGGCCGGGCCGGGCCGGCAGCTTCGCCGCGTCCTCGGCGGCGGCGACGGTCACCGACTCCGCCCCGAGCCGAAGGCAGGTGCGGGCGGCGTCGAAGGCGATGCCACCACCGCCCAGGACGACGACGTGCCGACCGACCTCGACCGGTTGGCCGAGCGCCCGGCTCCGCAACAGGTCGAGCGCCGAGACGACGCCGCGCCGGTCACTCGTGCCGAGCGGCGTCGAACCGGGACGCTGCAGCCCGACGGCGAGCAGCACCGCCTGGAAGCCGGAGGCGAGAAGCGAATCCACCGTGAAGTCGGCTCCGCATCGCTGGCCGACCTGAAGCTCGACACCGTGGGCGAGCACGCGGGCGACCTCGGCCGCGATGAGCTCCCGGGGCAGGCGGAACTCCGGGATGGCGAGGCGAAGCATCCCGCCCGCTTCCGGCTGGGCCTCGAAGACGGTGACCTGGTAGCCGAACCGGGCGAGCTCGCGCGCCGCTGTGAGTCCTGCCGGTCCTGCGCCGACGACGGCCGCCTTCTCGGCGTACACAGCCGGCGGCACCACGACGGGCGGCGCCGCCGCCACTTGGTCGGCGAGGAAGCGCCCGATGCCGGCGATGGCGACCGGCTCGTCGACCCGCCCGCGGGTGCACGCGGTCTCGCAGTCGTGGACGCAGATCCGGCCGCAGACGCTCGGGAACGGGTTCTCCCTGCTCGCCAGCTCGTACGCCTCGCCGGTCCGCCCCTGCGAGACGAGGGCGACGCACCCCTGGGCCGCCGTGTGCACGGTACAGGCCGCCGTGCACGGCGCCTGACCGCGGTAGTCGATGGCGAAACCGGCGGGGACCGCGTTGGCGAACGGTCGGCCGATCGCCTTGCGCTTCGCCATCCCGAAATCGAAGGCACTCTCGAGCTCGACCGGGCAGGCCGCCGTGCACCGGCCACAGGCGACGCAACGCTCGGAGACGAAGCTTGGCCGGTGGAGCACGCGCACTCGCAGCTCGCCGGGTGGCCCACTCACGGCGGTCACCTCCGACAGCGTGTGGATGTGGATGCGCGAGTCGGTGGCGGCGTTGGCGAGCCGAGGCGCCAGCGAGCACATCGCACAGTCCTCGGTCGGGAAGGTCTTGGAAAGGCGGGCCATGTAGCCGCCGAGCGACTGCTCGCGCTCCACGAGGTGCACTTCGATCCCGGCGTCGGCGAGTTCCTCCGCGGCGGACATCCCCCCGATCCCGCCACCCACGACGACCGCCGAACGGTGCAGGAACGTCCGGGACCGCTTCAGGTCCGACTGCTGGGCCGCCCGCGCGATCGCCGCGGCGAGGATCGTCTCGGCCTTCCGCTGGGCCTTGGCGGGCTCGTCGCGGTGGACGAACGAGCAGCCCTCACGCAGGTTGGCGAAGGCGACCGCGTTCTCACCCAGCCGAAGCTCGCGGGCGATGCGCTCGAACGTCGGGCCCTGGACGCGGCGCGAGCAGGCGCCGATCACGACGTGGTCGAGCCCGCGCGACTGCACGGCCCGCTCGATGCGCCGCCGACCCTCGGTGCCGCACATGAACTGGCTCACCGAAACGTTGACGACGCCGGGTAGGGCGCGCCCGCCGGCGGCGAGCGACCTGAGGTCCAGGACGTCGGAGATGTTTCCCCCGCACTCGCAAAGGAACACGCCGCAGCGCGTCGGTCACTCCTTCCCTAGGGGGCTGTTACGTTCGCACGCGGGCGGGCGCCAACCCGCTCGAGGATCGGCTCGAGGTTCTGGGAGTGCGACTCGACCCCGCAGACCGTGTCAGGGTCCGCCCCCAGGGCGAGCGCCACGAGCTGCTGCACGTGGAGGTGAACGAAGGGGTACTCCTCCCCGGTCGCGCTGGAGATGGCGTCGTGGTAGCGGTCGAACTGGACCGAGCAGTTGGGGCACATGTGCACGAGGACGTCGATCCCCTCTTCGGCCAGGCGCTTCAGCTTCTCCCGGGTGACGGCGAGCGAGCGGGAGGGGTTGACGAAGATCTGGCGGAATCCGGCGCCGCAATGGGTCGTCTTCTCGGCGTAGTTGCCGGTCTTGATGACGCCGGTCGGCTCGAGCAGATCCTCGGGCAGCATGAAGTTCTCGCTGTCGCCGAGGACCTCGTCGGGGAAGACCTTGCAGTAGTGGCAGGCCGGGTGGGTGGCGACCTTGATGCCCGAGAGCCGGCGGCGGATGAGGTCGGGGATCTGCTTGTGCCGGCTCCAGAGGACCTCGAGGCTGTGCCGGTGCTGGATCGTGCCGGCGATGGCGTCGTCGTAACGGCGGCCGATCTTCACGAGCGTCTCGTTGGCCTGTTTGCGGTATTCGGGGACGTTGAGCACGTCGCGGGACTTCTTGTTGATGGCGTAGCAGGTCGAGCACATGTACGCCTGGACTGGGTGGTCTGCCTCGACTGCCACGCAGGCGTTGCGGGCCGCGACGGCGAGCGTGGTCTGGAACGGCATGAGGTCGGAGTAGTAGCCGAGACCGGTGCAGCAGGTCTGGTCGGTGTTGACCGTGTACTCCACGTCGAGCCGCTCAAAGAGCCACTTCGTGGAGGCCTCGACGCCCGGGTACTCCGTCGAGACGAGACAACTCCGGAAGAGCTGGACCCCACCCGTGATGGGCGCGATGTCAGGCGTGGTCTGGGGAATGCCCCTTACTAAACCAAATCAATGGAGCTTGTCAAGTTAATCACGGTGACAGCAGCCGGAGGTCCAATCCACAGGGCTCTGCCAGGACTTTTACATCCGTCACGTCGTGGGCGGGACGGCGCGCTACCGCCGGTCGGGCCTTTGCGTGCACCCCGTCACAACGGGCGGAACCGGCGCGGTTCGCCCGGGGCGACCAACGGACAATCCCTGCGGGCCCCCGGGCCGTATCCCCTGCGACGGATCGGAACCGACCCGGCAAACGAGGAGACCCGATGACAGGTTCCACGACAAGCATGCTGCGGGCCGAGAGGCCCTCGACCGCGGACCGCCGGCGACGCAACCTCGCCGGCTCGGCCGTGGTGGTCGCCGCGATGGTCCTCACCGTTCTCGTGACCAACGCGGGCGCCGCGCCACGGCAGTCGCCGCCCCCGCGTCCCGCGACGCGGCAGGCGCACCCGGTGATCATCGACTCGGCCAAGCACGGCTCGCTCGGCGTGATCCTTGTCACCAGTGGCCATTACACGCTCTACTACGACAAGGCCGACACGCCGAGCAAGATCGCCTGCACCGGAGGATGCACCCAGATCTGGCCGCCGATCCTGCTGCCCAAGGGCGTCAGCTCCGCCACGGCGGGACCGGGCGTGGCCCAGAAATCCCTCGGCGTCGTGCACCGGGGACCGGGCAAACTCCAGGTCACCTACGCGGGGCACCCGCTCTACCGCTTCGTGCAGGACGCCGCCCCGGGGCAGGTGAAAGGTGAGGGCGTCGGGGGCTTTTACGTCGTCAAGGCGGACTTGAAGAAGGCTTCGTCGTCGGGCGGCGGCGGCTCGACCACGACGACGCCTTACGGCCGTGGGTACTGAGCGAACCGCCTGACGAGTCGGACGCCGCCGTAGCCTCGAGTGCCGATGCGGCTGCACAGCACAGACCCGGATGAGTTGTCCGACGAGGCACTGCTCGCCGGCATGGCGCACGGCGACGAGCGGGCGACCGTCGCCTTCGTCCGCCGCTACCAGCGCCGCGTCTTCGGCCTGGCGAACTCCATGCTCGGCGACAGGGGCGCCGCCGAGGACGTCGCCCAGGAGGCCCTCACCCGGGCGTGGCGGCACGCGCAGGTCTTCGACGCCCGGCGCGGCTCGGTCGCGACGTGGGTGCTCACGATCACCCGCAACCTCGCGATCGACTCGCTCCGGGTGCGGCGATCCTTCCCGATGGAAGCCGAGGAACTGATGAACCTGCGGGAATACGACCTCGGCACGGACCCCTTCGACGCGGCGGACACGACCACCGAAGTCCGCCGCGCCCTCGCGGCCCTCTCCGCCGAGCAGCGACGCGCGGTCGTGCTCGCCCGTTTCTATGGCTTCACCGCGGCCGAAGTCGCCGACGCCGAACAGATTCCGCTCGGAACGGCAAAGACCCGCATCCGGAGCGCGCTCTTGACGCTGCACGCCTCGCTCGCCGCCTCAGGTGAACTGCCGTGACCGAACCCCGCCCCGACTGCGACCGTTTCGCCGACGACCTCGTCGCCCTCGCCCTCGGGACGGTCAATGGTCGGTCCCGGGCGGCCGTGATCGCCCACGTCGGAACCTGCCCGCGCTGCTCGGCCGAACTCGATTCCCTCTCCGGGGCCACGGACCGGCTGCTGGAGCTCGTCCCCGATGAGGAGCCTCCCCTCGGTTTCGAGGTCCGGGTTCTCAACCGGATCCACGCGGCGCGACATGCCCGGTTGGCGGCCTGGCGGCGCCGCACGGCGGTCCTCGTCGCCGCCGCCGCTCTCGTGGCCGGCGTCGCCGGCTACCTCGCCGGACACGGGCTCGGATCCTCACCCCCGGGCGGACCGGCGACCGCGATCACCGCGGTCCTGCGCACGGCCACGCACGCCGTCGGCGAAATACGCGTGCCGTCGGGTGGGACCCCGCGGCTCGTCGTGAGCATCGCCGGCCTCGGCACGAGCGGCCCGGTGACCTGCCGCATCACCGACACCACCGGCCGGACCCGGACGATCGGCGTCTTCTGGCTCGTCGACGGCTCGGGGTCGTGGACAGCTCGGCTCCCCTTCCCGACGGCGCACCTGCGCGGCGCCACGATCAGCGCGCCGAACGGCGAGGTGCTCGCGCGGGCCTCGATCAGCTAGCTCCGGACGCCGGAGGCGGACCTGAGCTTGTAATCGAACGGAGTCGCTGCGGAGGGGTCGCCCTCGCTTTCGACTCCCTTCCCCCACTCCCGAACCGTCGTTCGGGGTGTCGGCGGGCGCGTGGGTCACGGTGTTCGGTGTGCCAGATCTCGGCCACTCCTGACCGGCATATCGCATCGCCAGCAAACCGAGAGCAACGACGCATCTTGGGACGGAGCCGACCGTCGGCAGGCGTTAGCAACGATCAGTTCCAGTTCCAGCTGGAACTGGCCGGCTTCCGTACGGGGTACGGGGCACCCCTGCCCCAGACGTCCTCTCTGGGCCGCCCGAATTCCCCTCGACCGCGGGACGAACTACCGACAGGCGCAGGCTGCTTCGGTCAGTTGTCTATGACACGCCGGAGACACGGTCGCTGGTGAACTGAGCCGGCCCGGATCCGGCGGAGACGAGCTCCACGTAGAAGGTGGTCGCGCCCGGCACGCGCGGCACGGTCGCGGACGCGTGGCCACGACCGGTCGAGCCGGTGGTGAAGGTGCCGCCGTTGGGTCCACTTTGCGGGCACGATCCGGGTACCTGCTGCATGAGCACCGAGTACTTCGTGTTCGGGGCCCCTGCCTGCAGGTGGATCTCGGCCTGGAACGAACTGGTCGTGAGCTTCAGCACCACGAACCCGACCGGGGTAGCCGCCTCGCTGGTGTTGGTGGTGCAGTCCCCTGCGGCTGGACTGTTCGTCCCGAGCGCCTCCTTGTAACCGCCGCCCGGAACGGTGACCGTCGTCATGGGAGAGGAGGTGGACGTGGGCGCGACCGGTCTGGGCGCGGACGTGGACGGTTCCGTCTCGGGGCCGCTCGAACAGGCCGCCACGAAGACCAAGCTGGCCACCAGCACGACGGAGGCCGTGGCCACGGAACGACGCGCCGACTTGACTCCCATTTGGGTCATCCTCTGCGGCAGGGACGTCGCTGACGAGGGTCTATGGTCACATTCTGGCCACAGGGAACGGACAAGAAGGTTTCGCGCGCTTCGACGCGGCCGGGGCCAGCTCGCAGCGCTCCTGCGGTCGACCGGCGACCTGAGGGGCCGGTACCGCCATCGTCGGTCGAACGCCAAGCGGGCGGCCCACTCACCGGGGTTGACTGGCTCGCCGCGACGGCGATTGTCATCGCGCACTGAACACCGTCCCGAAGCGGTCGCGGCACACGCGTAATCGGCGATCTGGACGACCGGTCGCCGGACCCTCTAAGGCGCGGAGACGCGGCCGCGGGGTAAGGAGCGACCGGGCCGCTGGCCCGGGTGCCGCACGTAGCGCGACGCCCGCCGGCGCATGGCGCGCTCCAGCCGCTCGGCGTGGGTCGGGGCCGGCCGTGGAACCGGGGGTTGCCGCGGGTGGTAGAAGGGCACCTTCGCCAGCTCGACCATCACCAGGTAGACGACGACCATGGCGAACAGCCAGAGGAAGAAGGTCGCCGGCAGCGGCTTGAAGCCGAGCAGGTGGGCGAGCCCCGTGAACGGCAGGACGGCGCCGATGAGCGCCGCTCCGGTCGGCACCGTGAGCATGGCGATGCTGGGCCGGCTCCGCACAAACGGGATCCTGCGGGTCCGGATCACGTAGATGACGAGCGTCTGGGTGAGGATCGACTCGACGAACCACCCGGACCGGAACTCCACGTGGCCAGCGTGCAGGATCCAGAGCATCACCCCGAAGGTGCCGTAGTCGAAGATCGAGCTGACGGGACCGAACACCGACATGAAACGCCGGATGAACTTCATGTCCCACGCCGCCGGGCGGGTGAGCACCTCCGGATCGACCCGGTCGGTGGGGATCACGAGCTGCCCGGCGTTGTAGAGGAGGTTGTTGAGCAGGATCTGCGACGGCAGCATCGGCAGGAACGTGAGGAAGATCGAGGCGCCGGCGGCGCTGAACATGTTGCCGAAGTTCGAGGACGTGGCCATGAGGACGTACTTCATGGTGTTGGCGAAGATGCGGCGGCCCTCCATGACGCCGTCGGCGAGCACGCCGAGGTCCTTGTCGAGCAGCACGACGTCGGCAGCGTCCTTGGCGACGTCGGTTCCCGAGTCGACCGAGATACCCACGTCGGCGTGGTGCAGCGCGACGGCGTCATTCACCCCGTCGCCCAGGAAGGCCACGTCCTTGCCGGTCCGGCGCGCCGCCGTAATGATGCGCGACTTCTGGTCCGGCCCGATCCGGGCGAAAATCGTCGTTGTCGCGATCGCCGCCTCGAGCTGGCCGTCGTCCAACGCGGCTACGTCGGTGCCGCTCAGCACCCCGGTACAGACGAGGCCGATGTCCGTACACACCTTGGCAGCGACGAGGCCATTGTCGCCGGTGATGACCTTGACCTCGATGCCGAGCCCTTCGAGCAGGGCGATCGAGCTGCCGGCGTCGGCCTTCGGCCGGTCGGCGAAGGTCAGGAACCCCTCGAACACCAGCCCCTGCTCGTCGGCGGCGGCGGGCGCCTGGGCGGCCGTTGCCGGTCGCGAGGCTACAGCGACCACCCGGGCTCCCTCGTTGAAGAGCGCCTCGAGGGTCCCCTTGGCGGCCTCGGGGACGTGCACGCACCGGTCGAGCACCACCTCGGGGGCGCCCTTGGTGACGAGCAAGGCCGTGCCGGCAGGATCCTCGGCGACGACCGAGGCGAGCTGCCGCTCATGGTCGAAGGGCAGCATGCCAACTCTCCTGTAGGTGGCCGCCTCGACGGCGACCGGTCCGTTCGCCGCCGCGCCCGGGGCCGACCAGAGGGCCTGGTCCAGCGCGTTCCCCCCGACCGGCCCATCGGCGGTGACGGAAGCTTCGTTGCACACGAGACCGAGCAGCAGCGCCCGTCCGCTCTCCGTCCCGTCGGCGGCGAGCGCCCGCTCGAAGGTGATCCTCCCTTCGGTGAGCGTGCCGGTCTTGTCGGTGAAAAGGATCTCGATGTTGCCGAGGTCCTCGATGGCGACAAGGCGCTTCACCAGCACCTTCTTCGCCGTCAGCGCCTTGGAGCCGGTCGAGAGGCTCACCGTGACGATGGCCGGCATCATCTCGGGCGCGATGCCGACGGCGATGGCGAGCGAGAAGAGCAGGGCGTCGATGAGCGGGCGGGCGAGGGCGACGTTGATGATGAAGATGCAGCTCGTCAGCACGGCGGCCACGATGAACAAGAAGCGCGAGAAGTGCGCCAGGCCCACCTCGAACGCCGTCTGATTGTGTCGCTCGGAGAGTCCCGCGGCGATCTGGCCGAAGGCGGTGCGGTTGCCGGTCCGCACGACGACCCCGAGACCCGACCCCTGGTGGACGATCGTCCCCATGAAGGCGCACCCGGGTTGGTCCTGCGGCTCGCGCCCCACGGCCGGCGCCACGGACTTGGCGACCGGCAGCGACTCGCCGGTCAGCACGCCCTCGTCGCACTCGAGCTCGTCGACCTCAATCAGCCGGAGATCGGCCGGCACGAGCCCGCCGAGGCGGAGCGTGACGACGTCACCGGGCACGAGGTCGGTCACGGGAACCCGGCTGGTCCTGCCGTCCCGGTGGACCTCGGCCTCCTGGCGGATCTTGGCGCGCAGCGACGCCATCGCCATCTCCGCCCGGTACTCGTTGAAGAAACCCAGGCCGACGCTGAGCGCCACGATCACGGTGATGATCACCGCGTTCGTGCCACCGCCGGTCAGCCCCGAGACCAGCGCCGCGCCCAGCAGCAGGAGGAGGATCGGATTGCGAACCTGGCGGATAAGAACGGCGGTGGGCCGCACCTTGTGCGTGCCGAACGAGTTGTCCCCGTAGCGCGCCAGGCGCTCGGCGACCTCGCCCGCGGTTAGGCCGTCGGGGCGGCTTCCGAGGCTCGCCAGCACCTCGTCGGGGCTGAGCGCGGCGGCGTCGGCGAGTTCCAGGTCCGCGGCGGGGTCGGGCGCGACCACGGTCATGGCGGCAGTCTTACCGATCGGCCCGGATGTCCGGTGGTTACGGGCGAAGCAGGCGGGTTACCACGGGTTCCTCGACGAAGCCACACGCGGCATCGGGTCGCACGCGCACGGCCCGGGCACCCTCGGATTCGCTGAGCACCTCGACGAGCTCGCTGCCGACAAAGTGAGCGGTGACGCCGTTGTCGCAGGCGATCCCCGCCGGGAGGACACCGCTCGCGATCACCTCGCAGAACCGGCTGCGGCGCGGCTCCTCGTCGTAGTGGGGGCAGTAGCTGCCGGAGAGGACACCGAGCCCGTCGGGGAGCGCGGTGAGGGCGGGACCGAACGAGTCCGTCAGGCCGCCCTCGAACCAGCAGATCGCCCCGGCGCTCGAGCCACCGACAATCACTCCTCGCTCCCACGCACGGCGCAGGACGTCGTCGATGCCGTGCACCCGCCAGACGGCCAGCATGTTCGCCGTGCTGCCGCCGCCGACGAAGATCGCATCGGAGTCGAACAGCAACGTGGCAGGATCGTCGACGTTCGGCATCGGAAACAAACGCAGGTGGGATACCGAGACCGGTGATCCCGCGGCGGCGCGCTCCGCCGCTCCCACGAAGCTCAGATCCGTCTCGTCCGCGGTGGGCACAAGGCACAACCTCGGGCGCTGCACACCGGTCAGCTCCAGCATCCTCGCCACCACCGGCGGGATGCCGTCCCGGGACTTCAGCCCGCCGCAAGCGAGGATGTGCCGCTTCCCGTCGAATGACATCGGCACGAAAGCTACCCGCCGCGCTCGCCGGTCGGATCACCAAAGGGACCGCATCGCGCTGACGACTCGATCCGACACCTCGATCGGCTGAAACGCGAAACCGGACAACTTGTCCGCAGTCCACGGCCGCGAAGCCACGATCCACTCGATACGGTTGCGCTGGCGGGTCGACCGCTCGAGGGAGGGGTCATGATCGTCTTCGGGTTCCGCCGGCGCAGCAAGCGGCTGGGGGTCATCGCCGCCCCGTGCGGGAACTGCGCCTCGGGACAGCTCGTTCTGCAAAAGGTCACGCGGTGGTTCACGCTCTTTTTCATCCCCGTGGTCCCGGTGCACTTCCGCCACGTCACGGTCTGCCCGAACTGCAAAGCCCTGCGGGACGTACCGCGGGGCCAGCTGGAGCACATGAAGAGCCTCCTGCCGGTCATCAACTGAGCGGGCCCGGGAGGTTCTCGCCGGGCGGGACGCGACGTGTCAGTTCAGGGCTCTACACGCCGCGACCTACCGGTCGCGGCGGAGCCACGGCGGTAGGGACTCTCGAACCTCCGCCACACAGCACGCGACGGTCGGGTCGCGTACGGGGTCGACAAGCCGGGATTTCCCCGGGCCCCGACCCATCCGCTGGCGCCGGCGTGCGGACCGGCGGTGGCCAGCGGGACGCCACAGCCCCCGCCACGACCGTCGGGGCAGTCCTCGGTTAGCCCGCTCCCCGCCCTGCACATCCCGGTAAGCCGGTCCCGGGGCATCCCGGTGGTGGACACGGGCGGCTGAAAGCGCTGGCGACCTCGTCGCCGAGGAGGTGCGTCGTGATCCGGGGGAAGCCTTCGGACGGGCTCCGCACCATGACCGCCCTCGTCCTGCGTCGCGGACTGCTCCCTGTCGCGGAACCACTCCCGGCGTGTCTCAGCCCGCTGCGGCGGCCTCCAGCGCGGCAATGTCGATCTTCACCATCTGGAGCATCGCCTGGGTGACCCGTTTGGCTCGTTCGGGGTCAGGACCGCCCATCAGCTCGGCGAGCCGGTCCGGCACGACCTGCCAGGTCACCCCGAAGCGGTCGGTGAGCCACCCGCACTGCATCGGCTCTCCCCCTTCGAGCAGCCGATCCCAATAGTGGTCGATCTCCTCCTGGGTCCCGCAGCGGATGACGAAGGAGATGGCGGGGGTCAACTGGAAGTTCGGCCCGCCGTTGAGCGCCAGGAATTGCGTCCCGTCGAGCTCGAAGTACACGGCCATCGTCGTGCCCTCTTCGCCCGGCATGTCGGGACCGAAGTCGCCCGCCCCGAGACGTCGCGAATTCGGGAAGATCCCAAGGTAGTGGTCGACGGCAGCGTCAGCGTTGCCGTCGAACCAAAGACACGGCATGAGTGGATTCATCCTGCGAGACTACGGAAGCTGCAGTGGGACCATGACGCCCCGATGTGGGCCAAGGAAACGGACCCGGCCCACACGGCTCCTACGGGGGCGCGGCGACGGCACCCTGGTGGTCCCGTGGAGCGGTGCGGACCCAGTGATCGTGCTCTCCATGACGACCTGACAACAGGGCTCCGCAGTGCCGAGTGTGAGGAAAAGGCCGACTTCGCGGCCCCGGCCGTCGTCACCAGTGTGCCCGCGGGCCCATCGGGGGCCGAATCTCGGCGGGTGGCCGCACGGCCCGGCGCGGCGCCCACCGGGGATCGTCTCCACCCTGGACGCCTCCCCTGACCCTTCACGGACGCCGGCCGGACGCGGCGAATCTCACCGTCGGCCGCTCGCTACAAACGGCCGAGGTGGGCACGCACGCCGGGACGTCACCCCGACGATCTGCGAGCATGTGTGATGCAATCGGCCGCGGACGGGAGGAATATGGGCACTTTCCAGCAACCAGATCGGCACCGGCGGCGGGTGCAACCGAGACGGATGGCTCGGCCCATCTCGACGGCCCTTCTCGCCGTGGGAGTGCCGCTCGCCTTGCTCGCCCCGTCCAGCCACGCCGCGTCGCTGGCGGGCTCGGTCACGACGACGACCTCGCCCTCCCACCACGTGCCCCCGGGCAAGCCCTCGGACCTCAGGCAACTGAAACTCGTCGACACCATCGGCGGGGATATCTCACCGAAGTCGGTGGACGCTTCGGACACCGGCCTCGTTTTCGCCCAAAACATGATGTATCGGCACACGGTCACCGTGTACTCGAGCTGGGGGCGCCTCCTGCGCACGATCCCCGACACCGTCGACATGGCGCAGTTCGGCTATCCGGGACACCCCGGCGTGACCCACGGGGCCCCGGTCGAGGCCGCGTTCTCGCCGGACGCGCGCTACGTCTACGTCTCCAACTACTCCATGTACGGCGCCGGCTTCGGGCCGGAGGGCAGCGACACGTGCACGCCGGTATCGGCCGCGGCCGCCGGTGACACGAACAGCTACGCCTACCGGATCGACACCCGCACCCTCAGAATCGACCAGGTGATCGAGGTCGGCCTCGTGCCGAAGTTCCTCGCGGTGACGCCCGACGACCGCTACCTGCTCGTCTCCAACTGGTGCTCGTTCAACCTCAGCATCGTGGACATCGCGACCCACCGGCAGGTCCGCCTGCTCCCGATGGGCGCCTACCCGAGGGGCATCGCGATCTCGCCCGACTCCTCGACGGCGTACGTCGCGATCATGGGGAGCGACGACGTCGTCAAGGTGAACCTGAGGACTCTCTCGGTCGAGGGCTCGTTCTACGTCGGGGAGACCCCGCGGAGCGCGGTGATGAGCCCCGCCGGGCGTTACCTCTTCGTATCGTTGAACCTGCCGGGCGACGTCGTGAAGGTCGACCTCCGCACGGACCGCGTCGTCGCCGAGGTGCACACGGGGGCGGACTGCCGGTCCCTAGCCATCGCGACCGACGGGCTGACGCTCTACGTCGTGAACTACCTCTCCGACACGATGACGATGCTGCGCGCGTCCGATCTCGCCGTCCTCGAGACGGCGCCGACCGGCGTGAACCCGGTCGGCATCACCTATGACGCCATGACCGGCGACGTCTGGGTCGCCGTCTACACGGGTGAGATCCTCGTCTACGCCACCCGCTGAGGGCGCGGGCTCTGGGGCGCCGCTCGCGCTGATGCCGGGCTCCCCGAGGGGCGCGTCCGCGGAACCCGGGATCGTCCGCCGGACACCCGGCAGGCACCCGGATAGGGTCAGGGCGGTGAACGCCGCCCTGGTCCCGACGGATCGACCGACAAGAGTCGGGATCGTGGGCCTCGGTCGCATCTACGACCTCAACATCACCGCCTACCGCGGCTTCCCCGAGGTGGAGGTGGTCGCCCTGTGCGACCGGGACGAAGCGAAGGTCGCCGCCCGCGGGGCCGAGTTCCCGGAGGCGGGCCGCTATACGGATCTCGCGGAGTTCCTCGCCCACGACATGGACGTCGTGGAGCTGCTGGTCCCCTCGCCCCTCCATCGCGAGATCACCTGCGCCGCCCTCGGGGCCGGCTTCCATGTGAACCTGCAAAAGCCCATGGCCGCGAATCTCGCCGAGGCCGACGAGATGATCCGGGCCGCGGCGGACGCCGGTCGCGTGCTGCGGGTGATGGAGAACTACATCTTCTACGAGCCGCTGCGCGTGCTGCGCCGCATCGTGGAGTCCGGCGAGATCGGGGAACCGACGGGGTTCCACATGAAGATGGTCGCCACCGGCAAGGGCGGCTGGGACGTGCCGTTCGAGACGTGGCTGTGGCAGTTCGAGCAGGCTAAGGACGTCGGCGGGATCCTCGTCTACGACGACGGCTGGCACAAGTTCTCTGTCGCCCTCTGGCTCTTCGGCCCCGTGCGCGACGTCATGGCCTGGATCGGCGAGACCGAGATCGGCCCGGGATTCGTGATCGACGCGCCGACGACGGTGATGTGGAACCACGAGAGCGGCCTGCGGGGCGTCTGGGACGTCACCTACGGGGTCGACATGCTCACCCCCTCGAAGTACTACACGAGCGACGAGCGCTTCGAGGTCCAGGGGATCAAGGGCTTCGCCCGCGTCAACCACTGCACGGCCCGGGTCCGCCAGGAGCCCTCGGTCGAGGTCTACGCCGACGGCGAGTGCCGCTCCTACCACGCCCTCGACGACGACTGGGGGTCATCGTTCCGCGACTCCAGCCGTCAGTACATCCGCTGGTTGCGCGGTGATCCCCAGGGCGAGCTCCTCTGGTCGGCCGACGGGGCCCGTGCGGTCATGCAGTTCCTGGCCGCCGCCCGCGAGTCCTCACGCCTCAACAGGCCGGTTCTCGTCAAGGACGTGCAGTCCTGACGCCGGACGGCGCCGGGAAGGGGCAACCGGCGGCCCCGCAGTAGGACGCTTCGTTCCGAGGCTGTCCGACGACGTGGTCGTCGTCCTCGACGAGCACAACTGCCACCGGACGAGGGCCATCGGGCTGAAAAAGGCAACCCGGGGCGAAGTGCACCCCGGGCCCGCGTCGCCGCTGCTCCACGGCCGGGAGATGTGCCGACCGGCGGGTCGGGCTGGACCCGCGACCTCTCGCCCCGGCGACCGCGGCGGCGACAGGATCTCACCTCCGGAGGGGATTCCGCCCGCCTCTCCGGGGCCTCCTCCGAAGAGAACCGGCGCAGGTTCGTCCGGTGCCTCCGGTCGGCCGCCGGAAGGCACGGCACCCGTCGACGAGCGCCTCAGCGCGTCGGCGGACGGACGGCCACGCGGGCGGCCGTGTCGAACCAGCAGTAGACACCGCCTTCGACCTTCGGCGGGCCGAGGGCCCGTTCGAAGAGCGCGCGCACGACGGAGGACCTGCCCCCGATCGGGTCGAGCACGACTGTGTCGATGCCGTAACGGCGGATGTACAGGCGCAGCTCGGCGACGAGGCGCCTGTCGAGCCGCGGAGGTCTCCGCGCCCGCAGGCCCCTCCCGTCGACGGCCTCCCATTCGAGGAACGTCTGCACCGCCGCCGGCGCGAGCACCGGCGGCTTGGGGGTGACCAGCCCGTGACGGTTCGGGATGAGCGCGTAGCCCCCGATCAGTCTCCAGCGGAAGTGGTCGGTCTCCTGCCAGAGCATGGCCTGATCCTCGGGCGTCACCGCGAGCGGATACGCCAGCACGACGCTCCCCTCGGGGATCTTGTCGGCCGCGGCGGAGGTGAAGAACGCCGGCAGGGAGGCGCTCACCGGCTTCGTCGGCGTCGGCCAGTCCGGCACGAGGGAGACGAGCGCGGCGACCGCCAGCACGACGACGAGCAGCTGGCCGGCAGTCCGTCTCCCGGTGGCGGGCTTCCGGTGCGCCGGGGACATCGGCTGGGCGTCGGCCGCCACGGCGAAGGCGGCCCCCTCGCGGGAGGCGCAGGCCACGCCGAGTGCGACCACCACGGCGACGAAGAACTGTTCGTAGAGCGAGAACCGCGACGGCAAGACGTCCTCGAACACGGGCAGGCGCCCCAGGGCGGCGAACGGGAGCGGCAGCGCCGTCAGGTGGTGGGCGACCATGAGCGCGGGGCCGAGCGAGAGCACGAAGGCGACTGCGGCAAGGCCCCCGGCGAGAAGGATCCGGCGGTCCCGCCGGTAGTGGACGACGAGCCAGCAGGCGAGGATCACCAGGGCGGCACCCAGGTAGCTGCCATTCTCGACGAAGCTGTGGGTGAACTTGTCACCGAGCGCGACGAGCGAGCCGGGAGCGAAGCGCTGCACCTTCGTCGGGACGAGCGGGCCGAGCAGGTCGATCCGGTACGGGTTGTCGATCCCCTGCACCGGGCCGATGAAGCGGAGTGGACCGGCGAGGAAGAGGTAGACGGGGTAGGCGAGCACGACAGCGGGGATCGCCACTCCGGCTGCGAGCGCCCGCCACGCGTGGCCCAATCGGCGGCGATCGATCGCGCCGCGTCGGGCCACGGCCAGGATCAGGACCGCGCAGAAGGCGACGATCAGCGTCGTCACGAGGACCTCGGGCGAGATGAGGTACTGGGCGGCGACGAGGCCCCCGAGGGCGGCTCCCCACCGCCACGGGTTGCCGCGCTGGTGGACCAGGACCTCACCCAAGGCGTAGAAGATCAGGGGCGGCAGCGGCACGAAGACCAGGTTCAGGTGGGCGAACCCCTCCGCGACCATGTACGCGGAGAAGCCGTAGAGCAATCCGGCACACGCCGCGCCGAGGTTCGAACCGGTCCACCGCCGGGTGACGAAGAAGGCCGCCGCAGCCGAGAGCGGGAAGGCGAGCCAGATGAGGAATTCGAAGCTCGCGACCGAGCCCACCGTGAGGCTGAGCGGCGCGGCGAGCAGCCCGAGCAGGGGCATCTCGGTGTTGATGCCGAGGTTCGCGCCCCGCGGGTAGTCGATCCAGCTCGTGAGCAGCGGGTTGTGACCGTGCAGGATCGCCCACGGGACCCAGCCGAGGAACCACGACTGCTGGACCGGGTCGCCGCACGCGCAGTGGGCGCCGACCAGGCGGGCCGGATCTCCGGGCCACGCCGGGAAGTAGGCGATGAGGCCGAGCACGGCGTAGCCGAGGACGGCGGCGAGCGCGAACCGGCGCCACGGGACGCGATCGATCCGGGCGAGCACGCGCCGGAGGTCGACCGGCGGTGTGGCACGCCCCGCCGAACTCACGATGGCAGCTGCACCCTGGCGGCAGAAAGGAACTGCCGCTCGTACGCCTCTTCGGGGTACGCACTCGTGGCGGAGGTGCCTCTCACCCTGGTGATGGCGCCTGTCGCGTCGCGTTCGAAGACGAAACGCTCACCCTCGCTCTCGTAGCCGTCGCGGGCACGGACCAGATTCGCCGTCGCGCCGTCCTCGATCGTGAGCTCGCCGGACACCTCCGCGGGGTCGTTGGACGTCAGCGGCACGTAGAGCAGCCGGTCGCCGAAGACCGCCAGGTCGTACATCCCCCAGAGGTTGGCGAACCGGCCCGAGAACTCGCTCGGATCGAAGCCCGGCGCGTGGGCGGGAACTGCCTCGTCGCGGCGGGCCACGAGGTCGATGAGCCGGAAGATCCCGGTACACAGTTCGGCCGCTGGCGTGTCGATGGCGTTGCCCAGCACGGAGACGACCACGGCGTCCTTGGGATCGCACAGGGTCTTCGTGGAGTGCCCCGGGTAGCCACCGGAGTGACCGATGAGGCGTCGCCCGCCGATGTCGAGGATCTGCAAGCCCAGGCCGTAGTGCTCGTTCTCGCGCTGAGTCCACCAGGGGTGCTGCATGCGCCGCTTGGCCGCGTCGCCGAGCAACCGCTCGTCGCCGAAACAGAGGGCGCCGAAGAAGCTGACAAGGTCGTCCGCCGTGCTCGTGAACCCCGTGGCGGGCGCCAGCGCGTTGGTCGGGACGGGGTCGATCGGAATGCGGGACCGGCCGTTGCCGCTGTGGGTATGGCCGGCCGCGTAGCGCGCCGCTTGGTCGGCGACGAAGTCGGGGAAGGTGTTGGCGAGGCCGAGCGGCGTGATAATCGCCTCGCGCAGGTGCCGGGCATAGTCGTGACCTGTGACCGCCTCGATGACGAGGCCGAGGAGCCCGTAGCCGATGTTCGAGTAGTGGAAGCGTTCGTTGGCGCCAAAGGGCGACGGACTGCGGGAGAGCAGTGCCCTCAGCTCCGACGCGTCCGGGAACCGGCGCCGGAGCTGCCAGTAGTCACCGTCGCTGCCGTCGCGGATGACGCCGCCCCCGTGGCAGAGCAACTCCCCGACCGTCCGTCCCGCCAGGCCCGCCACCGCCGGATCGTCGGCGAGCCACCCGAGGTGGCGCGAAAGGCAGTCGTCGAGGTGCACCGCCGGTTCGCGCTGCCCGGCGAGTTGCACGATCGCCGTCGCGGTAAAGGTCTTCGAATGCGAGGCGATGCAAAAGAGGTGCTCCCTCGTCAGCGGTTCCCCCGAGGCGAGATCCGCCTGGCCGTGGGCACCGCTCGCGATGATCGAGCCTTCATGGGCGATCGCAAACTGGACGCCGGGGATCCCGAGCATCCGTTGGCGCTGCGCGAGCCAACCATCCGCCCACGCCGCGACATCCTCGAGGAGTCCCCGGGTCACCGCCACGGCACCTGATCGTACGGCCCCGCCCGTAGGGAAACCGGCGGTCGACGCGCGTCGCGTCGGGCCGATACCGCGCGAGCGGCGCGATCAGGTGACCCGGCAGCAGCCCGGGCCTCTGACCACGCTGTACAGCCGTCTCCCTGAGTGGGCTACGTTGGCGACATGGACTCCTTTACGCGACGACGCGTGTCGCGCCTCTTTCCCGTTCTCGTCTTCGGCGCTGGCGCCCTCGTCAGCTGGACCGCGCTCCCCATTCCGGCTTCGGCGGCGACCACCTCACCAACCTCGCTTCTCGCCGCCAGCGAAGCGGCGATCGCCAAGCAGTCAGCCGTCCACGTGGCGGTCATGATCAAGTCCAGCCCCACCGCGGCCGTCGAGAACGTGACCGGTGACTGGGGGAAGACGGGTGGCACCGAGACCGTCTCGCTTGGCAAGGCGTTGCTGGTCGTCAAGGCGATTGGCGGTTTCGCCTACCTGAGCGGGAACTCCTCAGGACTGACCAAGATCTTCGGCTTCACCGCCGCGCTCGCCAAGAAGATCGGCAAGCACTGGGTGTCCTACAGCTCCAAAACGAGCCAGTACGGCGATCTCGCCCCCGGCCTCAAGATCTCCTCGGCGAAGGGCGTGCTTCCCAAGGCCAAGGGCACGAAGTTGTCAACCGAGGTCGTAAAGAACACCAAGATGTTCGTCCTCAAGTGGACGGTCGCGGAGTCGGCGTCCGCTCCAGAACTGAAATTCTCGTTGCTCATCCCGGCCGTGGGCATCGCGCTGCCCCTCGAGGAGACCGTGTCGACCACGACCGGCGGCAAGGAGACGATCACGTTCTCGAAATGGGGTGAGCACGTCGTCGTCTCGGCTCCGCCGGCGGACATGACCGTCGCCTCCACCAAGATCACTGGCTGAGCGTCTCCCGTTCCCGGCGACGCACGGCGGGACCACAACCGCGGGCCGGTGACCGCGCTTGCCGGGTGCAACGACCGCAGAAGCCGTTCGCCGTGTCCCCGTCGGCTGCCTCCCGCGGTCACGCGGGTTCACCCGGCGGGCTCGACGCATTCGGGCGACACCTCGGGGCCTGCACAACAATCGACCCGGGCGACGCCTGCGACATCGTCGGATCTTGGACACGAGAGATCTCCGCTGGACCGTCACATCCCCCGGCGGGAAGGTCCCGGTTCGCGTGTCCGCGCGGCCGCTCGAGGAACCCTTCGAGCGTGGACCGGTGCCAGCCTGACGAGACGGGCGGACGGCACGTGGGGGAGCGTCAGGACGAGCTCGGCGCGAGATGCACTCCAGTCGAGCTCGCCGGCGGCGCTCGGCGGGAACAGCACCTCGCCGAGAAGCTCCACGCCACGCAGGTGATCGATCGCGAGCACGACCTTGTCGTCGCCGCCCCCTGCACCGAGATCCGACCCGCCGTCGATCGCCTCGCGGTGCCACACCACGACGTAAGCGGCCGACTCGGATCGCATCCCGAGAGCGATCCAGGGATCGGACCACCCGGGCAGGCCGAGCGGCCAGAACGGGGTCGCCGTAGCCAGATCCTGCCTGATCCGCTTGTAGACGGTGATCGCCTCCGCCACGAGCTGCAGTTGGCTCTCGCTCATCCCGTCGATGAACCCCGAGAGGTGAATCCGGCCCAGGAGGGCGTTGCACAGCGTGAAAGCGATCTCCTCGTCGCTCCACCCCGGTTGCGGGTATGCCCAGCTGGCGGCCTGTTCCGGCGCGATCGCAACCGGAGCGGCTGCTGCGATGGGCGGGTAGCGCAGGAAGTTCTGCTGGTCGCTCGTGGATTGGAGCTGGAAGCGTGACAGCATCGCGTAGTCGCTCCGCATCCCCCCCGAGGCGCAGCTCTCCAGGACGAGGTCCGGGTAGCGGTCGAGGAGCCGGTCCGCCCACGCGAGCAACGCCCGGTTATGCGCCAGCATCCCGACGCCGGTGCTCACGTGTCCCCGGTCGGTCCCCGGCCCGACGTTGAAGTTGTAATCCATCTTGAGATACCCGACTCCGAGATCCCCGACGAGGAAATCGACCACCTCGTCGAGGTAGCTCGTCGCGGCCGGATGGGAGAAGTCGAGGTGGTACCTGCCCTGTTCGACTACGCGTTCTCCGTCGCGGGTGAAGAAGGCCTCGGCAGGAAGCTCGTCTGCGACGGGATTACCCACTCCGACGACCTCCGGTTCGAGCCAGAGCCCGGGGACCATGCCCTCCGACCTGATGAGGTCGAGCACCGCTTTCAGGCCGTCGGAGAACCTCGACTTGGACGGCTTCCATTCGCCTAGCGCGGCCTCCCAGCCTTCGTCGATCTCGCTGTACCAGCCGGAATCGATGCAGAAATACTCCACGCCGACCTTGGCCGCGGCACCGATCAATGGCGTCAGCCGCTCCGTGGTCGGCGCGCCCATGAGGGTGTTCATGAAGTCGTTGAAGATGACCGGGAGGCGCCGATGGTCATCATGGGGCCGCCGCACCGCCCGGCGGTAGTTCGTGAGACGGGCCACAGCCCCGGCAATGCCCTCGCCGCTCAGCGCGACGGCCGCCGGGACGGTCTCGAAGGCCTCTCCCGGCTGGAGGACGAGACGCCAATGATGCTCGGCGTCGGTCGGCCCGAGCAGCGCGAGATAGGCCTGCGTTGCTCCTGCCGAGGAGCCGTCCGTCTCATCGGCGTCAGACGCGCGCTCGCCCACTTGCCAGTGCCAGCCACCGTTGTGCTCGATCTGCCACACCCATGCATTACCCGATCGTCGATTGATCGCCGCGCCCATCGGAAGGTACGTCCCCGAGGACCAGCCCCCGAAACTCGTCACTCCGAACCGGCCCCGGGAATCGTGCAGATGGAAGCCGCGGTCCAGATCCGGCAAGGCGTCTCGCAGCGCTCGGCTCTGCCAGCGGTACTCGGCGAGCCAGTCGTTCTCCGCCCAGAGGACGTCGACATCACCCAACCGGTCGGCCGAACCGGTCAGCCCTGAGAAGAGGAACGAGGTCACGGAATCGAGGGTCACGGGAGCATCGCCTCCGTTGACCACGTGGACCCGGGAGCGCAGTACTCCGCCGTTCTCGAGAACGGCGTAGACCACCTCGGCCCGCAGTCCGGTGACCGGGTCCTCTAGTTCGACGCGCAGATCGCGCCAGGGGGCCCGAAGGCCCTGCGTGTGCCTGACGTAGCGCAGCCGACCCCCGACGACCGACTCGGCATACCGCCTCCCCGACCAAGCCCGGCCACTGCCGGAGACGATGATGTCGACCAGCGGCAGGCCGGCGGGTCTCGTCCCGTCTCCTGGCGGCTCCCCCCGGTGTCCTTCGGCCCCCGACTCGCCACCGGTCGGACGCGGCACCAGACGGGCAAGTCGCGCCGTGCCCTCCCCGTCCACCTCGATCAACAACTCGAGCGCGTCGTCCACCCATCCAAACTCCGCCCGAGACGAACTGCGGGCACCCAAGTTGATCCTCCTCACGCGAAGCAACGAATCTGCCACGGCATTCCCGAGGGGCCCGGCAGAGCCCCTGTTGACAGTCTCCGTGGCCAGGGGAGACCGTACATGTTCCGATTTCGCTGGGAAAAGCCTACTCGGCGCAATACCGCTGAAGGACCGGCTTCCCGCTACCGCCGGATCCAAGCGCGACGCCGCAACCCGGATCGACCTGTGCGGACTCCTCCGGAGGAACCTCGCCGACGCGGCCGACCGGACGACAAGGCTCGCTCGGACGGGCGGAATCCCCGATCGCCCGTTCGCCCTGTCTTCGTCCGTCGTAGCCTCGTGGACGTGCGCAACGTCACGGGCCAACTCGGCCGAGTCGGAGCGGCGATCACCGTCGGCCTCGCCCTTGCCGCCATGGTCTTCGCCGCGTCCACCGCCACAACCGCCGGCGCCACGGCGGGGCCGGATCACCCGGTCTTCCTCTGGCTCCAGGTGAGCAGAAGATCGGTGCCCTACACAGGAGGGTCGGTTTGGTTCATCTTCCGGGTACGGCACTCCAACGAATGCCGCCTTGTCGCCGCGGGCGCCGGGGCCGGCAGCGTGACGGTTCCCGTGACTTGGCGGCGGTGCTCGAACGGCATCTACCGCGCGCAGGTGGCGTTCGGAGCGAATTCTGCACCTGCGGCACGGTTGATCGCCTTCCGCGCCTACCTCCGACGGGGGACCGCCATCTACTGGGAGCCCCTCGGCAGCATCCGGGTCGACGGGGCGCCCCGGCCCGCGAACCCGTCAACGCCCCTCAGCACGAATGTCGCGATGAGCCTCACCTCATCCGCGGCCGGCAACCGCACGACGTCTGAGCTGGTCGAGTACTCCGCATCGCTCTCGGCCACATGCCAGGACTCCGACGGGGATACCCTCCCGTGCCCGGTCCCGACCGGGACGGTGTCCTGGATGTCCGACGGCGCGGATCTCAGGGGGAACCTCACCAGCCAGAGCAGCCCGATCCCGACCTGCGGCGGTGCCGTGGGGAGTGCCAACACAGAGGGCACGTGCGACGTCACCTTCGGCGCCTACGGCGACGAATGGGTCTCGGCCGTCTACACCAGCGCGTCGGCGTCGTCGGTGACGCGGACCCTGGAGGTCCAGCTCGAGGCGCCCGTCGACCTCGGAGCCGGCCTCGCCTACTCGGGATACGGCAACGTCGGGCCCGACGCGACCGACGACTGCACGATGGCTTCGGTCGCCGACTGGATCGAGACGTCTCTCGGGACGGTCCCCGACTACCAGGAGACGGTCGACGCCTACTGGCAAGCGGAGAAGCGATTCAACGGCGGGGAGGACGTGGGCCTCAACGTGCGGGACCTCCTGACCTTCTGGCAGGACACGGGGATCGACGGGACGTACCTGACGGACGCGACCCCGCTCTCTTCCGACGCGGAGATCGAGACCTACCTCTCGGGGGGCCGCGCGCTGATCGCCGATGCGACCCTGCCGAAGGGCTTCCCGCCGGGGCAACCGGGCGGTGGTCACCAGTGGCTCATCGTCGGCTACTCCAGCTTCGGGCCGATGATCGTGACCTGGGGGCAGGAGGTCCAGCTCAGCTGGGCGCGCTTCGACCGTCTGACTTGGTCCGAAGGTGGCGATGCGCTCGCGGTCGCCGTGCGCTCCTAACCGGGGCGACCCTGACCGCCGGGTAGGCCACCCGTATCCTCATACCGGGCTGCCGTGAAGGCGATCACCGTCGGGACGTCGATCGCGAAGACGACGAGCGACAAGATGAGCACGACCAACGTGCTCCCGCCCGTGTGGTCGTAGAGAAAAACGAACACCCCCACCCCGGTGATGACCGCATAGGCGAGCAGGCTCCACCTGGCCACCAGGAAGAACGTTCGCCACGCAAAGGGGCTGATCCGGCTGAGCAGCGTCAACGCCACCGCGGTGAGTACCGCTCCGCCGACCAGCAGCCCGACGACCGGCCCCAGGGGGGGATGCCGCGGCAGGTGCGCCGCCAGGTCGACGCCTCCCGCCAGCATGAGCGCAAGCGACGCCACCGTAAGTTCCGCGACCGGCGGCAGGCGGCGCGCGGGCACGGGCGGCAGTTCGGGTTCGGTGGCGGTCATGACGTGGCGACCCTGGTCATGATGAGCAGCGTGGCCACTTGCAGGGCTCCGGTCACGCCCGCCGTCAGGATGAAGCGGCGCATCAGCCGGGCGATGACCGCCCCGTTGGGTCGCGGCCTTTTCAGCTCGAAGAGCACGGCGATGTTGGCGGGCTCGAGCAGGCCGAGGGCGATGACCGCCATGACTGCCACGACGATGAAGGCGGCCACCAGCCAAGCGTGCTCCGGGTAGGTGCTCGCCAGGTCGCCGAGGTGACGGGCGAGCTGCCACCCCGCACCCAGCGTGCAGACGACCAGGGTCGGCATGATCAGGATCATCTTGGGCATGAGGCGGGTGGTGAACTCGATCCGCGCCGGAATCGACAGCCGGCCCATGATCGGGCCGATCACGAAGCCGAGGAATAGGTCGAGCGCGGTCCACATCCCGCCCCCGACGACGTGGAAGAAGTCGATGCCCCACAACGTGTTCGTCGCGATCACGGTGACGAGCCCGGCGAGGACGACCGCCACGATGGGAAGTCCCCTGAGCGGAACGATCCGGAATCCCGGAACCGGCGGGGCGGTGGCGCGGCCCGACTCCGAGTCGCCGGACCCCGCAGCCGTCGGTGAGTCGTGCAACGCGTCTACCGCCATACGTCCCCCCCCCGATACGGTGCCCGCCGTGAACGCTCTCGGCCGCGTCCCGCGGACCCCGCCCATCTCTACGAGCTGGTGAGCCTCCGGCTTCCACCATAACGATGGCACCCTCTGCGGTGTCCCGCCGGGCTCTGTGGGCGTGCGCCGTACCGTGAAACTTGGACCGGCCGCCGACCGCTTGGTTCCGCCCGTGCCAGGCAAGAACGCGAAGCCGCGAACGCCACCCTCAACCCGTGACCGCAGGGACGGACGTCGCGCGACGTGCCTTCGGCCCCCCGCGACGACGGCTCCCGGACCGGCCCTGGCCCGGGGTTCTCGAGGCCCGTCACGAGATGGCAACTGGCCGAGGGACGCCACGCGGTTGACGGGCACGATGGTCTCCGACACGAGAAGCGCGCCCGGCGCGGCACGCGGACGAGCGCCGGCATCAGCTGGGCGTCCGCGGCGCACAACCGCGAGGTCGAGCTCGAACCGCGCCAGATGGCGACCGGCGGCGTGCTGCCGAGGCCCCGCTGGGTGCTGAAGGGGCGGGGGGCGGCCCTGCCGGCGGGGGCGATCGGCGCGGCGGTTTTCCGACCCCACAACCCGAGGGCATCCGTCGAATCGGGGTTGACGCCGATAGTAAGCTCACGACAGTCCGTGTTGTCCGTGTCGCACGATGTACGCGGGCGATTTTCGAGGAGGAGAAACAATGGCGCGGATCACCCTTGACAAGGTGACCAAGGTCTACTCGAACGGGTTCGAGGCGGTTCACGAGCTCGACCTGGACGTCGCTGAGGGCGAGTTCATGGTCCTCGTCGGGCCCTCGGGCTGCGGCAAGACCACGGCACTCAGGATGGTCGCGGGGCTGGAAGCCATCACCGAAGGTGAGGTCCGTATCGGCGACGAGGTCGTCAATGACATGTCGCCGAAAGACCGCGACGTCGCGATGGTCTTCCAGAACTACGCGCTCTACCCGCACATGACCGTGGCGCAGAACATCGGCTTCGCCTTGAAACTGCGCAAGGTGAAGAAAGCCGAGATCAAGAAGAAGGTGAACGAGACGGCCGAACTCCTTGGCCTCACCGAGTGGATCGACCGCAAGCCGGGTCAGCTCTCGGGCGGCCAGCGCCAGCGGGTCGCCATGGGCCGGGCCATCGTGCGCGAGCCGAAGGTTTTCTTGATGGACGAGCCCTTGTCGAACCTCGACGCCAAGCTGCGCGTCCAGATGCGCTCCGAGGTCCTGCGCATTCAGCGCCGGGTCGGCGTGGCGACGCTCTACGTCACCCACGACCAGGTGGAGGCGATGACGATGGGTGACCGGGTGGCGGTGCTGAGCGGAGGAGTACTCCAGCAATGCGACAGCCCCCAGGCGCTCTATGACAACCCGACGAACCTCTTCGTGGCCGGCTTCATGGGCTCTCCGGCTATGAACCTGTATGAGGCTGCGATCGGCGAAGGAGCGAGTACCGTGCTCATCGGTAGCCAGAAGCTGCCCATCTCGGAAGCCGCGCTCTCGGCACGGCCACGCCTGCGCTCCTACGCCAACAAGTCCGTCGTGGTCGGGATCCGCCCCGAGGACCTGCCCGTCCTCGCCACCGACAACTCTGCGAGTGCGCCGGTGGCGACCTTCGTCGGCGACGTCGAGTGGGTCGAGGCCCTCGGCTCCGAGCAGCTCGTCCATTTCACCTGCGACGCCCATCAGATCGTGGTCAGCACCGCCAAGGACCACGAGGAGGAGGCGCTTGCCGAAGGCTCCTTCGCCAAGGCGGGCGAAGGGATCGCTCGCGTGGACGCCCGGGCCGAGCTCACGGTGGGCGGCCAGGTGCACTTCAACCTGGACGCGAGTCGAATCCACTTCTTCGACGCCACCACGAGTGAGGCCATCGCCCGCTGACGGGGTCATTGCGGCGTTCTTCCCACCACGGGGCGGGCAGGCGCCCGAAACGCTCGAGGTCGGCCCGCCGACGGGCTTCGGTGGCGGCCACCTTGACCTCCAACAGATGGCATGTGGCGGGGACCCCCTCCGCTCGGGTACACGATGCGTGTACTTGTAGTCAGGAGCCACAGGAGGTCCCCATGGGGATCGTATGTGGGCTGGACATCCACCGCGCCCAGATCACGTTCGACTACATCGATCTGCGCACTGGCGAGGAGGGACGGGACGTGATCCGTCCCGCCACCCGTGCGGAGTTCCGATCCTTCCTCGAACGATTCAGGAAGAGACACGCCGCGTTCGCGCTCGAGGGCACGACCGGATGGCGTGTCGTCATCGAGGAGCTGTGCCGGGCCGGGATGGATCCCCACCACGCGGAGCCCGCGGAGACCTCGTCCCAGCGGGGACCGAAACGCCGCGCCAAGACCGATCGGGCCGACGCCCGGCTGCTCCGCGACCTGCTGTTGATCGATCGTCTCCCCGAGTGCTGGATCCCATCTGATCACGTCGCGGACCTGCGAACCACGGCGCGGCTCCGCAAGGCCCTCGTCGGCGAGCGCTCCAGCTGGCTTGCCCGCAGCTGTCCGTGTCCCCAGCCTGCGAACGTGTTCTCGTTTGACGAGGTAGCGGTGGAATCAGACGACGAGACGGACGACGAGTCATGACCATGCAGCGTGGTACCTATGGGGAACCGTTTCTCGGCGCACACTTCGCGATTCCTTTGTTGCACCTCGGAGCATCCCGATCACCAGAACTCGCTGGGCGAACAAGAACGCGATGAGAGGGGGGATCGCGGCCAGAGTTGCCACCGTCAACTCCGGGTGGAGCATCTAGCTCTGACTCGTCACCACCTCCCGGTTGAACGAGAGGATGGCGGTCTCTCTGCCTTGAGAAGAGGCCACGTCGCGTCTCTGACGGACACCGTCGCCACAACGGTCAGCTCCAATACGGTCCGCAACCCCGGGAGCCAGTAACTGGTCGTACCGGCTTGCAGGCGCCGCACGGCCAACTATCGCCTACGCCGTCCCTATTCCTTTGTCGACCCAGCGAGCATGCCGCTCACAAGGGTCCGCTGCGCGAACAGGAACACGAGCAACACCGGTGCGATTGCGATGAGCGTCGCCATCGCCAGCTCGGGCCGATAGATGAGGGCTTGTCCGCCAGTCGCCGCGACCGGGTTGATCGACGGCGAGCTTCCCAGCAGGATCGGTAGGCCCACCTGCAGTGGGTACTGCGAGTTGTCATAGGTCATCACAAACGGAAGGTAGTAGTTGTTCCAGTTCGCGACGAACGAGAAGAATCCGACGAGCCCCACGACCGGCACCGCGAGCGGCAATGCAATACGCCAGAACACGCCCCATTCGCCAGCGCCGTCAATCCGCGCCGCCCCGAGCAGATCCTTCGGAATAGTCGTTGAGAAGTAGATATAAGCGAGATAGACACCGAACGGGAAGAACCCGAACGGCAAGATGATCGACCAGACCGTGCCGACCAGGTGCACGGTATTGGCCTCGAGAAACAGCGGCAGGACGAGCGCGGTCCCCGGCACGATCATCACGACGAGCGTGATCGCGAGCAGAGCGCGTCGCCCGGCGAAGCGCGTCAGCGCCAGGCCGTATCCGGACGGAATCGCGGCCAGTACTGCGAGCGCGGTACCGCCAAACGCGTAGATCGCGGAGTTCTTGAGCCAGGTCAAGACGAGGTTGCCCTCGTAGGAAGTGACATCGCGGAACGTGCGGCCAAATGTTGTGAAGCTGCCGAACGCGAGCGGTGCCTTATTGATGATCTGGCTATCCGTCTTGGTGGGCGCGATGAGCAGCCAGACAACGGGCCCGAAGAAAAATACAGTGAACAGGAGTAAGACCAGAATTGCGATGATGCGGAAGGCGTAGCGTCGCGCGAGCATCACTGGACCTCAAACAGCCTGCCGCGCCAGACGATAATCACTGCGACGATCACGCCCAACACGAGAAGGTCGACCGAGATCGCCGCGGCTTCGTTGAAGCGGTCAAGCTGGAATGCGAGGTAGTACGCCAGCTGATTCGGCGACCACTGTGGGGGGACTTCGCCCCCGGTCGCGATGCCAAGAATCTGCGGCTCCACGAACAGCTGCATGCCGGCCGCGAACGAGAGCACGAGCATGTACACGACCCACTTCCGGATGAGCGGGAGCTTGATTCGCAGCGCGGTCTGAAGCACGTTCGAACCATCTATCTCGGCGGCCTCGATCAGCTCAGTGGGAACGTTATTCAGCGCGCCGTGCATCACGACGATCCAGCCCCCAGCGCCTGTCCAGAACGCCATGATCGCGAAGAGCACGGGGAGATTGTTTGGTGTGACCGTGTTTGCCAGAAGTGTGTAGTGAAGTGCGTGCAGGAGGAAAGAAAAAGGACTTGTGGTTGGGGTGAACATGAACAGCCAGATGACCACGCTTGCCGCTCCCGCCATAGCTCCCGGGAGATAGAAGATGAAACGAAAGGCCGAGCTGACTCGCCGCGCCAGGTTGTGGACCATGAGCGCCAACAGCACGACAAGCACCGATTGACTGACCAACCAGATGGCTTCAAACATCAGCACGTGTTTGAAAGCGGGTATGAACTGAGGCAGGTCATAGCTGTTGACGAAGTTCGCAAAACCAAGGCCATTTGGGGTCTGGAGCGCGAGTGAAATCGCATAGATCGTGGGCGCGATGCCGAGGCACGCGAGCAGCACTACGTAGATGGCGACGAAGAAGTAGCCCGCTGAACGCGAGGTGCCAGCCGGTGGGCGCTCTCGGAGCCCCCGGGTCCGGCGCCCCCGCCGAGCACTTGCGTGCTCGGCGGGGGTAACCGTAGCCAAATGGTCAGTCATACTGCGCTTTGCAAACCCTCATTAGCAGCCGGAGCTGCCATTGGAGTTGATGCACCTGCTTGAGCTCTTCACCGTCCAGCCGGCCAGCCTGGCGTCATTCGCCAGAGCCAAGGCGAACGAGTTGATCGACTTGCCGAGTGTGCTCGGCGGGGTGGCGGTCACGGCCGGCACCACTGTCGATGCCCAGGCTGCGTCGGTGCTCCACGGAGTCGGGCCCCAACCGTTCCAGACCTCGGCTGCTGCCGTCTCCCATGCTTTCCCAGTTCCCGTCGGGTCGGCGAAGACGCTGCCAAACTTGCTGACATAGCCGGCCTGGTCCGCCACGTAGTCGGGCAGGCCCGCGTCGACGCCAACTTTTTGGATCTTCGGGCTTGTCGACATGAACTCAGCGAACGCGGCCGCAGCAGCCGGCTGGGTGCTGTGGCTCGACACGAGCCACAAACCGCCGCCGAGGGCGCCGGTGATGTGGGCGTTGCGGACTGACACCGGCGGCGCATAGGCCGCCATCGTGCCGTTCGGCACGCCGTCCGGCGCCGCCTTGCCGTTCTCGAACACGGCGGTCCCATACCACAGCGGCCCGACCATCATGACGACCTTGGCAGCGGGGAAGCCCCCGGCTGCAAAGACGTAGGTGTCGGTGATGGCGTTGCCCTCGAGCCCTGAATTGTCAAGCAGGCTGTCGATCCCCTTGCAGCCGGGCTGCGTCGGGTCGATCTCGACCGTGTTCGGGCCGACGACGTCATCGAGCGGACACCCGTTGCCCCAGTAGAGGAAGTCGTCATCGAACTCGTCGCCGATGTCCCCGACGATGTAGCCGGCGCCGGGGTGGTTCTTCTGGAGCGCTTGTCCGTCTGCGACGATCCCTCCCCAGGTCGTCGGAACTGGCGCGGTGCCAAACAGGCTCGTGTACAAACCCTGGTTGACCCAGAGCACGTCCGCGGCGGTGTCATTGCGCAGGCAGACGACCTCGCCCGAGGGTGTGGTGCAGGCGCTCATGCTCTTGCCCGCATAGCCCTTGAGAACGCTCTTCGGGAGGTAGTTCTTCAGGTTGAGCAGGTCATTGTACGGCGCCGTTCCGAGCTGGACCGCGTCGTAGTTCTGCGAGTCGAACATCACATCCGGCGCGTTCGAAGGCCAGCCGATGCGGTTCCACAGCGCGAACTTCGACTGCAGTACGCCAGTGCCATTCTCGTTGCCGTTGTAAATAACCCACTTGATGTTGGCCTTGGGATTGGCCTTCATGTACGCGTTCTCGTACGGAATGCGCGAGGTGTCGATCCAGACGACTAGCGGCTTCGACGACTTCGCTGCTGTTGCTACCGAAGCCGCCGGTGCCGCGAGTGCAACGCCAGCGACCACAACCGCCGTGAGCGCGACTCGGGTCCGTAATGAGCGACCTCGCCAGGATCTAACGTTGAAAAATGAGTTCATGATCGTGGACTCAACTCCTTCCGTCTTGTGATGCTTGCTTTCGATTCAGACTGCAACTGCTCCCTTCGTCTCGGCTCCACCACGTAATTGGCGAGCTCGGGCGGCTGATCGAGACCTGGATCCAATCCGATGCCCGGTTCTCTTGGCGCGCCAACGACAGCCCCTGTTGTAGACCCCGGGGTTCTCGAAGGATGGGATTAGAGGTCACGAGAGACTCTCGCGGTAGGTGCAGCTCGGGATTGCCGTGCAGCGGTGCCGAGAGAGAAGGGGGCCGTGCAGGTCACGTGGCTCGAAGTGGGCGTCATTCGAGGCAGCCCAAACGTACCGGGTCGTGGTGTCCTCTTTCGAGAGCGGCAGCGCCGAATCGGAAATCGTTTGCGAGACTAACTTGAGCCGCGAGTGTCATGCAAGTGTAAAGATCGTCCGGAAGTGCACGCCCCCTTGACCTGGGGAACGTCGGTCGAAACGGCGGCGACCGACCATCCGCGAATCTTCCAACCCCGGCCCGGAGGCTTCTCCAGGGAAGCCGAAGGCCAGCCGGCAGATCGGGGAAAAAGGGTGCGCACCGACACGGAGCGGTGGGCCGAGATCCGGCGCAAGGTCTTGGTCGGGAGCACTCGAGGCGTTCGATCGTCCGGGACTGCCGCATGGGCGGGAGGACCCCCGGCAAGATCCTCGCCCTCCCCGAGCCCCGTCTGCCGGGCCACCTCCCGGCGGCGGAAGCCCAAGCTCGAGGATTTCCTGGCCGTCATCGACGAGATCCTGGAGGCCGACGAGGCGTCTCCGGGGGCCGCGCCAGACCGCTCGGTGGATCTTCGAGCGACTGCGCGACGAGTACGGCTGCGCCGGCGGCATCACCCAGGACCAGGAGGCGGTGAAGGTTGCCAAGGTCCACGCCGGGAAGGTCTTCGTCCCGCTCAGCGACCCACCCGGGCGGGCCCAGTTCGGCTCCGGCGAGGCGGTCGTGCGCATCGCCCGGGTCGAGTGCAAGGCGGCGCTGGCGGTGATCATGCTGCCGTGCTCCGGCGTCTGCTTCCTCTCCACCTACCCGGTCGAGTCCACCGGGATCTTCCACTCCGGCCACGTGGCGGGCTTCGCGTTCTTCGGGGCAGTGCCGGCGAAGACCGACGACGACAACACGTCGGTCGCGGTGCCGAGGATCGTCGGCGACGAGCGCGTCCTCACCAGGGAGTTCCTCGCTTGCCGAGCCATTTCCTCTTCGAAGAGCACTTCTGCCACGTGGGCCAGGACAACGAAGAGGGCCACCTCGAGACCCGCGTCGGCTAGTCACGCCGAAACCTCCTGGCCCCGGTGCCGTCGTTGATGTCCTGGGCGGCGTACAACGATTACCGGCGGCCTGCTGCTTCGCCGACCTGTTCCGCCACGTGCGGGGCAAGCCCGGCACCGAGACGGAACGGCCGCTCGGCGACCTCGCCGCAATGCTGCCGCTGCCGACCGAGGCCTTCGAGGTCCGGCGGGGCGAGCACACCACGGCGACGTGGCTCTCGCTCGTGCGTTTCGACTGCGATGACTACTCGGTGCCGACGGCCTTCGCGCTCCACGAGGTGACCGCCACTGGCGCAATCGAGGAGGTTCGCATCCTCTGCGGCGACGAGGTGGTGGCCGTTCACCCCCGTCACTTGGACAAGGTCGTGTTGGCCCGGGCCAGGACCTCCTCGGCGCGTCGAGACGCTGCGCCGAGGATAAAGCCGGTGAGCGCTGCTCGGGGAGACTGGCACCTTCCTCGAGTGGGGCCCCACGCGCTGCATCGGTGTGAATCCCGATCCTTGCGCCCTTCGCCATGGCATCTGCTTCTCGGGGTCTGTTCGGAATGTGAACGGACAATGCGGACGGAAAGGGTCTAGCCGGCTCGGATAAAGGAACCACCGCCGTGAGGCCTAGTGAAGCATGCCCTGGAACTGACCAGACCTGATCCACCGTTGCGCGAGGACCAAGACGACGACAACGGGGGCGATCGTCGCTAACAGCAAGAACGCGATCGCGCTCGGTGGCGAGCTCGTGTGCAGCTGGATCACACCGAGGTATTCCCCGGACGTCTCGCCATTGAACAGCTGAAGGGCGATGCCAAGCGGCAAGGGGTAGTGGCTAGTTGAGTCGGTCGACCAGTACATGACCCACGGAAGGAAGAAGTTCGTCCAGCTCGCCACGATGTTGAGAAACACGATCAGCGCCGCGACTGGCTTCGAAAGCGGAACGGCGATGCGTCGGAACACCTTCCATTCGTTGCAACCGTCTGTGCGCGCCGTCTGAAACAGGATATTGAAGCGCTCGGTCTGGAAGTACAAGTAGGACAGGTAGACGCCGAACGGGAACAGGCTGTAAGGCAAGATGACCGCGAATGGGCTCGTCAGAAGATGCACCTCGTTTGCCTCGAGGAAGAGCGGCAACACGAGCGCGCTGGTCGGGATCAGCATTATGAGCATCGTGAGGATCAGAAGCACACGTCGACCAGGAAACTCGTGCGTCGCAATGGCGTAGCCAGCGGGAACGCAAGTTGCGATGGCGATCGCAGCCCCCGCCGCTGAGTAGATCGTCGAGTTGATCAGCCACACTCCCCACACTCCGAGAGTGCCGCTGATCAGTCCGAGGTTGCCGCCGAACGCCTCGACGACGAGCCAGATGATGGGCACGATGAAAAACGCCGCAACGAGCGCGAGTAGGACGTACGTAACAACCTGGCCCGTCGAAGTCCGTCGCGCGGCCGAATTCGCGTGAGAGAGCATCAGTGGCCGACGTCGAACAAGCCGGTGCGGAAGAGAATGACGGCCGCGCAGATCACGGCGGCCACGAGCAAGTCGACGGCGATCGCAGCCGCATAGTTGAAGTAGTCGTAGTGGAACGCAAGGAAGATAGCGAGCTGATTGGGCGACCAGGCCTGGTTCGCGAGCCCGCCCGTCGCCTCACTGATTAGCTGCGGTTCGGCGAACAGCTGCGACCCGGCAGCGAACGCGCCGATCACCATATAGGCGATCCATTTCTTTATTAAAGGCAGCTTGATGTAGACGGCAGTACGCCATGCTCCCGCGCCGTCGAGCTTCGCGCTCTCGAGTGCCGCTCGGGGGATTGTCGCGAGTGCGCCGTGCATGACGACGATCCAGCTCCCGGCACCGCTCCAGAACGCGATCAGTGCGAAGACCACCGGGAGGTGGGCTGGCGCGAGCGAGTCGCCGAGCGTGTGATAGCCGAGCCAGTTCAACACGAAGCCCCACGGACTCTTGCCCGGTTGCAGCATGAACAGCCAAAGCATCACGCTTGCCGCGCCCGCGAGTGCTGCCGGAAGATACAACAGGAAGCGGAAAGCGGCGCTAACGCGCTCGTTCAATGAGTGCAGCAGCAGCGACAGGCCGACGACGAAAATGACGAGCGCTGTGAGCCAGATCCCCAAGAACTTGATGATGTTCTCGAACGCCGGCACGAAGTAGGAGTTGTGGGTGGCGTCTATGAAGTTGTCGAGCCCAGTGAAGTGGGCAGACAGCGACGTCAGCGCCAGATAGACCACGTAGCCCGCCGGATAGATCCCGATGGCCACGAGCAGCACGACATACGGCGCGACGAACAGGTAGCCCGACTTGCGCGGTCGCATAGGCGACTTACGTTTCATCCCAGAGCCTGCTGGGCGACGTAGGCCGGTGCCACATTTGTTCATCAGGCGTCCTATCAATACTCTTGCGGCCGGTCCTAGGCGGCACTACGTGGGGACCCGCCCGGTCGGACCCGTCAGGCGGGCACTATGGGGCGTTCCTTCACAGTGTTAGCGTTCCCCGGGCATCACGACAGGAAGTTGGACCCCGTCCCTGAGGAAGATGGGGATCCGATCTAATGGCGCCGTGGCGACCACCACCTCCCCGCTTGGCATGGGTGCACCTGTCCACGCATCTGCCCACTCGGCACCCGACGGAAGGTAGACCCGGCGCTCCCTGGCACCTTGCTCCAACATGGGCGCCACGAGCAGGTCTCGACCGAACATGAACTCGTCCTCGACGCCCCAGGAGCTTTGGTCATCGGGGAAGTCGAGGAGAAGCGGGCGCATGATCGGCACGCCCGTCCTGCTCGTCTCGCTGGCTTGTTCGTGCAGGTAAGGACGCAACCGCTCCCGCAGCAGGACGAAGTCCCGGGTGATGTGGTAGGCCTCGTCCCCGTAGGACCAGATCTCGTTCGGGCCACCGGACATGTCCGCACCCATCGTCACCTGGGGAATGCGGTCCCCGTGCACGCGGAACAACGGGCAAAACGCCCCGAACTGGAACCAGCGCACGAAGAGTTCCTGATAGCTCGGGTCCTTCGGGTCACCTCCGAAGAAACCACCTATGTCGGTCGTCCACCACGGGATGCCGCTCATCGCCATGTTGAGCCCGGCACGCACCTGATTGCGGAGCGACTCGAAGGTGGTCGGGATGTCCCCCGACCAGACCGCCGCGCCGTAGCGCTGGCTCCCCGCCCAGGCGGAACGGCATAGCAGGAGGATCTCCTGCTCTCCGCGTCCAGACATGCCTTCGTAGAAGGCGCGCGCGTGCTCGCGCGGGTAGAGGTTCGCAACCTCGATACCGGGCCCTGCTGAGAACTTCAGACCCCCGGGACAGCCCGGCTTCATCTCCGGCTCGCAGGCGTCCAGCCAGAAGACCCGGACACCCGCCTCGTAGTAGCTCTTCTCGACTTGCTCCCAGATGTACTTGCGAGCGTCAGGGTTGGTGGAGTCGTAGAAGGCGACTCCGATCCAGGAGTCGATTCCCCGCTCGGGCCAGGTGGAGTGGATCGTCGGACCCTGTTCGCTCGAAATCAGCAAACCCCGCTCCAGCATGGGTCCGAAGTTGGTCGAAAGCGGGCTGAGGGACGGCCAGACCGAGACCATGAGTTTGGTCCCCATGGACTCAAGTTCGCTCACCATCGCGGCAGGGTCGGGCCACTCGTCGGCGTCGAAGCTCCAGTTCCCGAGGTACTCCCAGTTGAAGAAGTCGCTCACGATCACTGCCAGCGGGATTCCTCTGCGGTGGTACTCCCGCGCCACGTCGAGCAGCTCCTCCTGCGTGCGGTAACGGAGCTTGCTCTGCCAGAAGCCGCTTGCCCAACCAGGCAGTTCTGGGGCGTGCCCGGTGACATCCGCATAGCGAGCGAGGATGTCGGCCGGGTTGTCCCCTGCGGTGACCCAGTAGTCGAGCTGGCGCGCGCTGTCTGCCACCCAGCGGGTGCCGTTGGCAGCAAGCTCGACGCGGCCGACAGCTGGCGAATTCCACAGGAACCCATAGCCCCGGCTCGACACCATGAACGGGATCGAGACCTCCGAGTTCCGCTGAACCAGGTCCATTACCAGGCCCTTCTGATCCAAGCGCCCGTGACGGTGTTGGCCGAGCCCGTAGAGCTTCTCCCCGTCGTACGCCTTGAAGCGTTGTTCTATGCGGTAGTACCCGTTGCCATTGGCCTGGAAGAACCTCGCCCCGGGCCACCAGAAGTGGGCCTTCTCCTCGATGAGCAGCTCCCGGCCGTCAGCGACGCGCCAGAAGCTGAGCATTCCGTCCGCGGAGACCTGCGCCTTGAGCTTCCCGTTGACGAGAGTCTCCCCGTCACGTCTCGCTCCGGTCGAAGCCGGCGGGCGGGGCCTGGTGAGTGCGTCCGGCACGTCTTCGACGATCTTCCCCTGGCCGCAACGGACCCTGATCGAATCCTCCCCCCAAGCCTCCAAGCGCAATCGCTCAATCCCCAAGGAGAGTTCGAGCACGTCGTCACCGTCGTCAAGCATCTGGGCACCTTTCAGATTGTCGCGATCTACCCTCACCACTTGGCGCACCGCCTCGCGATCCGCCAGATTCCCATCGCCCGGGGCGACGGACTCGGTCCGCCGGTTTGACGGCAAACACGGCGGGCACACCCGCCGGGCACCGTCCAACGGAGTCCCGAGTGGATGCCTCGAACTCCCCGCCGGTAAGCGACGTGGCAGCGCCACCTCCGTCCCCTGTTCCTTGTTGCTCGTCGCTCGATTCCATCGGGTCGGTCACCTCTCCTGCTCTGCGCCTACTCGAGCGATGGGCGATCGATGTCGACCGCGCCCCAGCGTGTGGCTTGTAGTTGAGCTCCTCGATCGACCTGCGGACCCGGGCCCCGGTCGCCTCGGAGCTGCTCCCCCTGCCGCTCAGGACGTAGGAGACGGTGCTCGGGGATACACCGGCGTGGGTTGCGACCTCAGCGATGGTCGGGCTCCGCAATCCTTCCCCTTGCCCTTGTCTGGCACGTCGAATGCGATAGATAGTCCCTTTCTTCCACGCATCGGACCGTCGAGTCAAGCCCTCCGGCCGTGGACGTCATCGTGGGCGGCCGTGGGGGACGCCAACGCAACCTTCCTGTCTTCACGGTCTCAGGAGTGCTGAGTCGACCACTTCACTTCCTGGCCTCCCTGTGTGACACGGCAGACGGTTTGATGGGAGACCCCGGCCACCCTGGCCACGTCGTATATGGGTCACAAAGGGACTGCAAGCTGGACCCTCAAGCGTTCTTGTGCTTCCTCTCGCACTGATCGGAGACAGGGGTTATGCGTAGGCGGGTCCCAAGTCATCGGTGGACAAGCGCATGTCGAGGTGGTCAAAGGTCTTCTAAGGGCACACCAAGTAATCAGAGGCATCATTCAAATGGACGGACTCACCAACGGTAAAGGTGCAACCGTTTCCGGGACCTGGGGTGGGCTGCGGTGCCATCCAGCTGACCGGCGTTGTCCAAGCGAGAATCAGCGACCGTGCGGGTCCGCCACGACGAGGATCTTCACCTCGCCCCCCGCCGCGATGGCGGCGAAGGCTTCGGGTGCGCGCGGCAGCGGGAAGGTGGCGGTGATGAAACGATCCGCATCGAAGCTGTCACTGGCGATGATCCCGATGGCCGTTTCGAAGTCCTGCCAACAGTACGTGGCCGCCCCCTGGATACGGATCTGATACTCCTGGATCACCGGCAGGTCGACGCTCGCGTACTTGCGAGGACCTCCGAGAACTACGACGGTGCCTCCCTTGATGGCCATCTTGATTGCCTGCCCGAGGGTGGCTTCGTTGGCAACACAGTCGATGACGAAGTCAGCGCTCTCGCCGAGCTCGCCCCGGACGGCGGCAGCGAGGTCCCCGGTCGCAGCGTCGACCACGGCGTCGGCTCCAAGGTCCAGGGCCAACTGGCGCTTGGACTCCAGCAGGTCGGTACTCACGATCTTGCCGGCTCCGGCCCGGCGGGCTGCAGTGAGAGCCAGCAGCCCGATCGTGCCTGCGCCGAGGATGGCGATGGCCTTGCCTTCGAGGTCGCCGGCCAGCCGCACGGCGTGCACAGGAGTAGCGAGAGGCTCGACGAGCGCCGCCTGGTGGTCGCTGAAGTCTTTGGGGATCTTGTGCAGCCGTGCCGCCGGTGCGGAAAAGACGTCGGCCATCCCGCCCTCCCGGAACCCGCAGCCGAAGAACTGGAGGTTCTCGCAGAGGTTCTCGGCATTGGTCCTGCAGGGTTTGCAATGACCACAGGGAAGCGTCGGCTCGACGGTGACGCGGTCACCGATCTCGACGTTGCCGACGTCGTCGGCGACGCCGACGACGACGCCAACCACCTCGTGACCGGGGTAGAAGGGCGGCTTGAGGAAGGCGTGCTCGCCATGGGCGCCTGCCTTGTCTGAACCGCACACGCCACAGACCAACATCTCGAGCAGGGCCTCACCTGCCTCGAGCACAGGAACTGGCTCGGTGGTCAACTCGACCACATCGGGGGAACTGACGACGACGCGTCGCCGCATTGAAGTTGTGGTCATGGCATCTCCTCGTATTTGTCTGTGAAGTCCGCGTGTTCACGGGCCGGAACCGGACCGGGTCCTGAAGCGTTCATCCTCCGCCCTTCCGCAAGGGAGCCGAGGCTCCGCGCACCTCCGTCGCGCCGACGGCCATCGAGTAGTCGTCGAGGACGTCGCCCACCGCTTCGAGCAAGAGCGCCCTCGGAGCCGGTTCGACGGTTCCGTCCCCAACCCGCTTGTCCAGCCTGGGAAGGAACTGGCTGATCAACGGCTCTGGAATTGGCACTTCGCTCAGCGCTTGCAAGAGGCGCTGCACGGCCTCTTGCGCGGTCGGAGACGACCAGTAGTAGCGGATACGGTCGCTGTAGCTGAAGTGGCGAAGCAGGCGCTGATGTTCCGGGGTCCCGCCGTAGTACGACCGCCAGTAGCCGGGGTTCGCCAGCATCTCGTCTTCCATCACCGCCATTAGCGAGTGCGCGGACCAGGTGGGGTCTAGGGCAGACGCGATCCCGTCGAGCCCGTACAGAGCTTCACGCAGGGCGAAGGTCAAGGCCGGGCCGACTTTCAAGATCGCGAAGCCGTCACGCACCAACTTGGCGAGGCTGTCAACCGGTTGGTAGTCGGTGGAGTGCGCCTCGAACACGAGCTCAGGCATCCCGCCCAGCGCCGCGCTCAGGCCGACCGCGAGCTCCGGCCGATAGACCACGGCCTTGCTGTCGTCGAACTCGACCCCGGGCTGCACCACGAGCGCGAGCACCGCCTCGAACGCCCCCTCTGCTCCCGCTGCGGCGAAGGCGAGCCGGTGCGCCTCCAGTGTGGCAGCGACGGCTTCGGGTCGTGTCACCTCAAGTTGTTCGATCTCCTCCGCTGCCCCTCCGGGAACCGGCACCTCGGTGCCAATGACGTATCCGGGGGTCGTGCCCGCCTTCCTCGCCGCAGTCTCGGCCACGACCGCGAGTCGAGCGGCGCGCCCCGCCGTGACCGCATCAGGAAGGTGGTCTGGCTCTCCCTGACATCCCATAGACGTGTCGAGATGGATCTTCTCGTACCCCGCGGCGACGTAGGCGCCGACCATCTCCTCGGCTTCTGCAAGCGCGGCCTCCGCGGGCAGGTGCCGCCACGGGTTCGGACCGAGGTGGTCACCGCCGAGGATGATCTGTTGGCGCGCGAAGCCAACCCCGTCAGCGATGCGGTACACGAGGTCACGGAACCCTGCCGGGTCCATGCCCGTATAGCCCCCTCGGTGATTCACCTGGTTGCAGGTCGCCTCGATGAGCACCGGAGCCCCCGGGGCGGCATGACGAAAAGCCGCCTCGAGCACCATCGGATGTGCGGAGCAGACCGAGGCGATCCCAGCTGGCTCCGCGCCGTGACCTCCGTCGTGCCTCGACGCGAACGTGACCAGGCGCTTGCCCCGACCACGCGTGGCTCCAGCGCGCAGGGCATCGAGCTGGGCGAAGGTCGAGGTACCTTCCATTGGTCCCTTGATCCCCACCACGCGTGCACCTGTGGCGTTCGCGTAATCGAGGCTCTCCTCAACGCTCCTACCCTGCAGACGACAGGTGATGAAGGTGGCATCGAAGCAGTCCCCCGCCCCGGTCGGATCAACCTCTGCCACGGAGTACCCGGGCGCATCCCGACTGCCGTCGGCGTCGTGGTAACTCGCACCTCGGGCCCCGTTCTTCACGACCACTTCCTTGACACCCAGGCCGAGAATCTCGGCGATGGCCTCCTGTGGCGTGTCAGCCTCCGTGAGAAGCGTCAGCTCGTCGCCGCTAGGCAGGAAGATCTCACATGATGCCAAGAAACCCTTGAGGGCAGCGCGCACCCACGGCTCCCCGATCACCTCTTTGCGGATGTTCGGGTCGAACGAGACGGAACCGCCGTTGCCTTTCACAAGCTCGATCGCTCTCGTCATCATCTCCACGACCTGGGGAGACGAGGCCGATGCGCCCGAGACGTGAAAATGTCCGCACTCCGCTAGCAACTCAGAGGCAGCATCAGTCCAGCGCAGCTGCCCGCAGGCGCTGTGCTTGATGTTGAACACGAAGTCGCGATCTCCGCTGTCCCGATACCGGACAAAGGCACTGCCTGTCACGTACTCAGACTGAATCTCGATGGCGCTCACGTCGACGCCGTCGTGGGCAAGGCGATCGAGGTTCACCCTGCCGAAGTCGTCGTCACCGACGCAGCTGATGATGCCGCAGGGTTGGCCGAGCTTGGCAACCTGGTCGATGAATATTGCTGGGGCTCCGCTCGGGAATGGTCCGAGAAGGTGCACTGGCGCTCGGAATCCCTGCCCGCGCTCTTCGGCCATGATCTCGACCAGGATCTCTCCGATGGTCACGACTCGGCGCACGTGTCAACTCCTTTCGCAGGAGCAAGTGGGGCGGACCCCGGGGATGGAATACGTACTTTCAGTCGAGCGTCCCGAGTGTCCGATGGTCATGTTGGTACTGCCCGCTTCACGCCCGAGCCCAAACCACAGTGACCCTCCCAGCCAGTCAGGGGCCTTCACAGGACTTCGAGACCTGTGAGACGGCCGGACGAGACACTTGCGCCTCAGGTCTTCCGGCCATCAGGCGCCGGGGCCCATGTCTGCGCGGCAAGCCAGAGCGTGGGCAATTGTGTGCATTGCCCCACGCGAGTGTCAAGCGGACTCATCTGGCTCGAGCAACCCGCAACGAAGCGACTCACAACGGGCGAGGAAGCTGTTCTCGACCTGGGCCCTGCGCGGAGGAGCACTGGCACCAGTTCCAGCGGCCCCGTCGGCAGATGGGCCTGGCAGCGATTAAGAGCATGGCGACATGAACCGCACTTATCCGCGTGGAGACTCTTGCCTATGAACCTAAGCCAAGGGCGACGGCAACCGTAGAAGTCCCATCGAGCACCTCCGCTGAGCGTCAGACCGCGGCTCCCGCCAAGCCGATCACTGGGCCATTCTTCGCGTCACTCGCGACGGCCACCACTCTGTATGCGGAGGACTCTTGCGTCCATGTCGCCCCGGTCATGCTGCCTTCCTTGGCGTAGTCGTTGTCACCGGCCACCACAGCGATGAGGGGACCATTCGTGGGGTCACTCGCGACGGACACCTCAGTGGCGGTGTTGTATTCGTCGAGCCACGTCGCGCCGGTCATGCTGCCTTCCTTGGCGTACAGGCTTCCACCGGCCACCACGGCAATGAGGGGACCGTTCGTGGGGTCACTCGCGACGGCGACTTGGCTAGCGGTGTTGTACTCGTCAAGCCACGCCGCCGTCAGGCTGCCTTCCTTGGCGTACACGGTGCCGTCATTGAGCACGGCGATGAGGGGACCGTTCGTGGCGTCGCTCGCCACGGACACCGCCGGAGAACTGGCCCCGGTGTAT
>Ga0187874_10000114_pt1 | contig 103980 bp, 78 predicted proteins | sample June2016WEW_16_1_3_FD_132993 | JGI IMG/M metagenome (GOLD analysis project Ga0187874, IMG submission 132993) | Peatland microbial communities from SPRUCE experiment site at the Marcell Experimental Forest, Minnesota, USA - June2016WEW_16_150 | ecosystem: Environmental > Terrestrial > Soil >... | reverse complement strand
TAGCCCGGCCATCCCAGCAGCTTTGTCAGTTCGTTGTCCCGCAAACCGCGAGTGTACCGAAATTAGCCAACTCATGAAAGCCATCCCTGCTTGAGGTCCATCGAATTCCTGCGCAGAGCCATCCATACTATCCTTGAAGTATTCGGCTTTGGTTGGCGCCATGAAGGGATTCGGCTGTCTCACTCCCGCTGTTCTTGCGTTTCTTGTGTGTCACGGCCCGGGCTTCGCTCAAGTCACTGCCGCGATTTCCGGACAGGTAGTGGATGCATCGGGAGCCGCCGTCCATGGCGCTTCCATCACCGTGAAGAGCCTGGAGACCGCGGCCGCCCGCTCCGCCACCACCGATGAGGCCGGCCGCTTTACCTTGCTTTCTCTTCCCCTGGGACCCCAGGAGGTCAAAGCCGAAAAGGCCGGTTTCAAAACCGCCATCCGCACCGGCATCAATCTGCAGCTTGGCCAGAATGCGGTAGTGAACCTGCGGCTGGAAGTGGGCGAGCTTTATCAGCCGGTGACGGTTTCCGGAGACGCTCCGCTGGTCAATACCACCACGGCATCGGTCTCCGGGTTGGTGGGCGAGCGTCAGTTGAAAGACCTGCCCCTCAATGGCCGCAGCTTTGACAACCTGATCGCCCTCAACCCCGCGGCCATCAACTATAGCGCCATGAAAAGCGCCAACACCAGCACCAGCGACGGCAACACGTTCTCCGTGGCCGGACGGCGCACCGGAGACAACCTGTTCCTGCTGAATGGCATCGAATACACCGGCGCGAGCCAGCTTGCCGTTACGCCCGGCGGCGCGAGCGGTGAGCTGCTGGGGATCGACGCCGTCCGCGAGTTCAACGTCCTCACCGATACCTACCCCGCCCAATATGGAAAGCGCCCCGGAGCGCAGGTCGGCATCGTCACGCGCTCCGGAACCAACGCGCTCCACGGCACGGTTTTCGAATTCCTGCGCAACAGCGCGCTCGACGCCCGCAATTTCTTCGACCAGGCTTCCGTCCCGCCGTTCCGCCGCAATCAGTTCGGAGGCGCCCTCGGCGGCGCGCCACGCCAGGATCGCTTCTTCCTGTTCGGGAACTACGAAGGCTTCCGTCAGTCGCTCGCGCTGAGCAGCGTCAGCGTGGTGCCCGATGCCCAGGCGCGCCAGGGCCTGCTGCCGAATGCCGTCACGGGCGTTTACGCGCCGGTCGAGAATCTGAAAAGCTCCATCCTGCCGTACATGGCATTCTGGCCCCAGCCCAACGGCCCCGAGCTGCTTTCGAACGGCATCGTGAGCGGCGCGGCGCTCTCCTACAACAATCCCAAGGAATCCCTCCGCGAAGACTTTGCCACGGCGCGCGCGGACTACCTGATCCGCGCCAGCGATACTCTTTCGGCGGCCTACACGCTGGATGGCGGGCACAGCCTGATCCCCCTCGCCGACCCGCTCTTCGCCTCTTACACCACCCTTGGCATGCAGGTCGCCAGCCTGGAGGAGACTCATATCTTTTCACCGCGGGCGCTCAACACGCTGCGCCTGGGCTACTCGCGCGCGGCGTTCAATCTGCAATCCTCGCCACTGGCCTCCTTCCCGTCCGCCTTGTCATTCGTGGACGGAGCCGGACCGGGAGGCATCGTCATCAACGGCGGTGTCACCACCACCGGCAGCAACGGCGCCATCACTTCCGCCGGCCCCAACAACGCCGCCGGAGTCTGGAATCGCCGCAACCTCTTCACCTGGTCCGACAGCGTGCAGATTGCCCGGGGCATGCATCAGATCGGCGCCGGGGTCTGGCTGCAGAGGCTGCGCGACAATGAAGACACCGCGTCGCGCCAGCTCGGGGTGGCCAGCTTTTCCAATCTGACCACTTTCCTGCAAGGCGCCGTCACGACCTTTCAAGTGGTGCCCGACCCCAACGAGCTCGGATGGCGCAGTCTCTACGGAGCCTGGTATTTCGAAGACGCCATCAGGCTGCGGCCCAATCTCAGCGTGCAGGCCGGCATCCGGCACGAATTCACTACCGGCTGGAATGAAGTCTCCGGAAGGGCCGCCAATTATGTCACGGATTCCTCGGGCGTGCTGGTCGCCACTCCCCGCATCGGCGGCTCGGCCTTCACCAGGAACAACGCGAAGCTGCTGTTCAGCCCCAGAATCAGTTTGGCCTGGGACCCGTTTGGGAACGGCAAGACCGCGGTCCGCGCGGGATTCGGCACGTACTACTCTTTGATCGATGCGCTGAGCTTTCTGCTGAATTCGCTTCCTCCGGCCAACGGATCGGTGTCGTACGCCGCGGCGCCCTTGTCTTCGCTTCTGCCCGTGGTGCCCGGTGTCCAGCCGGCGCCGTCCTGCGGACCGGCGGTTTCCGCGCCCTGCACGGTCTACGCGCCGCAGGGCATCCAACCCGACGCCAGGACTCCCACGGTGGAAGAGTGGAATGTCACCATCGAGCGCCAGCTCGCCGCCGGCACGCTGGTTCGCGTGGCCTACCTCGGGTCGCACGCGGTTCATGGCCTGCTCAGCGTCGACCCCAATACCATTCCGGCCGGGATCTGTGCCAACGCGAGCGGTTGCCAATCGGGCGGCGTGGCCGCGTCCTTGCGCGGCCTGGTGCCGCAAGGCGCGCAGTACATCCCGGCCGGCGCGCGGCCGAATCCCTACTTGTCCGCCGGCTTCTTCTGGTATACCGAAGGCAACAGCAGTTACAACGCACTCGAAACCGAGATCTCCCGGCGCTTGAGTCGGGACCTGGAATTCCGCGCCAACTACACATGGTCGAAAAACCTGGACATGAATTCGGGGCTCACCGGCGCGCAGTCGCAGAATCAGGCGCAAATGATTCTGGACGCCCGCGATCTGCCGCGCGATTGGGGATTGTCCGCCCTCAACGTCGCCAGCCAAGCCGGCATCTCCGCTCACTACGAATTGCCGTTCGGCCACCGCAAGCCGACGGGCGGCTGGCAGTTCAATGGAATCGCCACGCTGCTGTCGGGCTTTCCCTTCACGCCGCAGGTCGGCGCCAACCGCTCCGAAGATGGAGACACGCGCAACCCCGATCGGCCGTCCATCAATCCCGCCTTTACCGGACCCGTTGTCTTGGGCAGTCCCAACCAGTGGTTCAATCCAAACGCCTTCACCCTGCCGGCCTTCGGCACTTATGGAAACCTGGGTAGAGCTACACTGACCGGGCCTGGCCTCGCCACCCTGGATCTCTCGCTCATCAAGACCACGGCGATCTCCGAAAAGGCCAGCCTGCAGTTTCGCGCGGAACTCTTCAACCTCCTGAACCACGCCAATTTTGGCCCGCCCAACGCCATCGTATTCACCAACGGCACAACCACCGCATCCACCACCCCCGCCATCAGCCCCACCGCCGGACTGATCACGGCAACCGCCACCACTTCGCGGCAGATTCAACTCGGACTCAAGTTGATTTTCTGAGGAGGCGCCCACGGTAGGCGACGTCGCGCATCGCGGCCTTGACACCACCGCCGCAATGTACATATAGTTCGAGTGTTAAACAAACTCTGGCCGGGCGCACCCGCCCGGTTAGCCGCGCCCTGCCGGGGAGTGAGGAGAAACTTGTGTTCAAACCACGATCGATTCGATGGCCGCTAGGCCTGGTCTTATTAGGGTCCGCAATCGTCCCGCTGGCGAGCTTGGCTTTTCAGGACGCTCAGCCCGCCGCTCCGGAGTTCAAGCCCACCGGGAGCCATCCACCCATCCCCGTGAGACTCAGCCCCCAGGACGATCACCAGCGGCTGATGGACGTTCTGCACATTACGGAAGTCCGCCGGGGAAGAGACGGGAATAATAAGGACTCGCCGTATTATGCGAACTACGATGAGTCCAAGGCCAATCCCTACCCGGACCTGCCTGACCCGTTGAAGTTGAAGAACGGCAAGAAGGTCACCAAGGCCGCGGACTGGTGGAGCAAGCGCCGCCCCGAGATCGTGGAAGATTTCGATCGCGAAGTGTATGGCCGCGTTCCCAGGAACACACCCAGGGTGACATGGGAAGTCACGAACACCACCAACGGCATGAACGGCGAAATCCCCATCATCACGAAGCAGCTTGTGGGCACGGTTGACAATTCCATCGACCCCGACATTGAAGTGAAGATCCAGTTGAGCGTGACCACCCCGGCGGATGCCAAGGGTCCCGTGCCGGTGATCATGGTATTCGGCGGCGGCTTCGGCTTTGGGCCTCCGGGAGCGGGACGCGGCGCGCCCGGCGCCGCCGCGACACCGCCACCACCTCCTACACCGCCCTACGGGCCAAATGCTTTTGCGCCCCCGCCGGCCGCCATGCGTGGCGGACCCCCGGGTGCCGTGCCTGCAGCGGCTGCTAACGGTCGCGGAGCAGTCCCAGGCGCACCAGGCGCCGCGGCGCCACTTGCCGGCCGCGGAGCACCAGGGGCGGGCGGCCCGGGCCGTGGTCCGGCTGGCCCCACCTGGCAACAGCAGGTTCTCGCCAAGGGCTGGGGATACGCCTCCTTGAATCCCGGCAGCATCCAGGCCGACAACGGCTGGGGTTTGACGCTCGGCATCATCGGTCTGATGAACCATGGCCAGCCGCGCAAACCCGACGACTGGGGCTCCCTGCGCGCCTGGGCCTGGGGCGCCAGCCGCGCCATTGACTACTTTGAGACCGACAAGGCCGTCGATGCCAAACGCATCGCCATCGAAGGCCACTCCCGCTACGGCAAGGCCGCCCTCGTCGCCATGGCTTATGAGCCGCGCATGTGGACGGCCTACGTCAGTTCCTCCGGTGAGGGCGGCGCCAAGCTCCACCGCCGGGATTGGGGCGAAATCGTGGAGAACGTCGCCGGTTCCGGCGAATATCACTGGATGGCCGGCAACTTCATCAAGTACTCCGGTCCGCTGCACTGGAACGATCTGCCCGTGGATTCTCACGAGCTGATCGCCATGTGCGCGCCGCGCCCCGTCTTCATCAGCGGCGGCGCCACCAACGGCGATGGCTGGGTCGACGCCAAGGGTATGTTCATGGCGGCGGCCGGCGCCGGGCCGGTATACAAACTGCTCGGCAAGAAGGATCTGGGCGCCACCGAGTTTCCGCCGATTGAGACGCCCCTGACGGATGGCGACATCGCCTTCCGCCAGCATAGCTCCGGACACACCGACGGACCCAACTGGCCCGTGTTTATACAATTCGCCAGCCGCTACACGCAGAGTGGGCCGTCGCGGTAATCAAGACTCGAGAACGTCTTCGCAGCGTTCGAAGGAATTGAGCAGGTGTAGTACTCCGCAGGCGCCTGCTTTTTCAACCGTGTCAAGCAGCCCCGTGTTGGATGGGATCCTTCAGGAACGCGTCAGTTCGAGCCGCAATCGCGTCAACTTCCAACGGCGGCCTCTCGGGCCTACCGCATCTGCCCGGCTTCGGTCTTCATGATTTGCGCGTTTTTCCACGCCTGCTCGGTGTATGGTCCCGTGATCTTCGCGCAATCCTCGCTGAACTTGGCGCCTTCCAGCACTTTGGCTTTGCTGTTGGTCATCTTGCCCAGTTGGTAATTGGCTACGCCCAGATGGAACAATGCCGGCCCCATCATGGCATCGTTGCCTTTGATCAGCGGCAGAGCGGCCCGCAGATCCTTGTCGGCCGCCATGTACTGTTGCTTTTCGCCGTGGATCACGCCCGCGATCCAGTGGCCATACTCAAGAGATATATTGCGTCTCCGCTCCCAGTCGGAGGCCGCGATGTAGTCCGGCTTGGTGTGCTTGCTGGCCGCCGCCACCAGGCGGTTGGCGTAACCCAGCGCCTTGTCGGGCTGCTTCGCCTGCGCGTTCCGCGCCGCCACCATCAACAGGTCTTCGTTCTCCGGCAAATTCTGCAGCCCCTTCTCGACTACTGCCGGAATCTTCGCGGAAGCGCCGGTCTGCTCCAAGGCCCCCAGGTAAGCGCCATACCCCTGGTCCAGATACTTGCTCTTGGGATTCTGCTCTTCCAGCGTCGACATCAGATCCACCGTCGTGGCCGCCGGCCCTTTTGCGGCCACTACGTACAGCGCGTACTCGGTATAAGATTCGACGTCCTGCGCGTACTTCACCCGGTCGGTCCAGGCTGGCTTCTCGTCGGCGCTGGCCGGAGCCGCCTCGGCCGCAGCCTCCTTCGCCAAGGCGCCGGTTTCCACCGCCAGCTTTTTTACCAGCGCGGCATCACCTTTGGCTTCGGCATCCTTCAAGGCTTGGAAAGTGCTTTCCAGGTCGGCGGCGGCCACCGGCACGGGTGCGCCCACCAGAACAACCGCTAAAGTCAGAATCGAGAGGTTCATACCTGATTCTCCTGCCTATTTAAGGTATTAGGACTTGTGAATCGTACATCTCAATTCTGCGCGTTCTTCGCTCACAATGCAAGCCTCCGTAAACGCAAAACGGGCCCGGAAGCATTGACGCCGCCGGGCCCGCCTGAGATTACAGGGTCCGTTAGAAGTTCACGCGCACAATGAACTCGAGGATCCGGCCGCCCGGATCGTTCGTGTTCGAGATGTCGGTGTAGGCGCTGGTGGTCAGGCCGAAACTACTGCTCGACGGGTTGACGTTAGCGAGATAGAAGTCGGTCAGGTTGAGGCAATTCAAGCAGTTGGCCTGAATCAACAAGTTGGCCTTTTCGTGGGCGAAAGTCGTCCGCTTACTCAGGCTGGCGTCGAAGTGGTTCTGCATCGGGCCATAGATGAACACCCGGTAGCCGAACTTGCCGGGCGCCAACTGCGGAGCCACGTAGGGCGCCGACGAGTTGATGTTGGTCCAGGTATAGCCGCTGGCTTCAAAGGCCGCCTGGGAGTTGTTGATGAAGGTACTGCCCGCGGCCGTGCCTGTCGGCGACTTCGGCAGCCACCAGACTTGACCAATACCGTTCGAGCCGGTGCCCTTGGTAATGGCCATCATGCTTTGGAGTTGCGCCGTGGTCATGTTCTCCAGCACGACGCCGGTGTCGCTGCCGTTCATGCCGGTGCGGCTGGCGGTAAGCTGGGTGGGCGTTCCGGTCTGGTTGCGGTCGATGCCGGTGACCTGCCAGCCGCCAAAAACCTTATTCATGAGGCTATTGCCGGAAAGGAACGGCTTGCCGGCGCCAAAGGGCAGCTCATAAATGAAGTTGAGCTTGAAGGCCTGGCGAATGTCGTAGCCCGGAGGCAGCTTGTCCAGCGCCAGGTTGCGGAAGGTGGTCGGTTCGGAGTAGACACTGCTGTTGCCTGTGGAGCCATTTGCGAGGGACTTCGACCACACATAATTGGCCTGGAGTTGCAGCCCGGAGGCCAGACGGCGCCGGTACTCGAACACGCCGGCATCCCAGAAGGAGCTGGTCCCATTGTTGACCAGCCAAGCTCCGCTGTTGCCCACCGACGGGTTGACGACGAACAGGTTGGCCGGATAGCCCGCCGAAATCAGGTGTCCCATGTAGGTGGCATTGTACCAAATGACGTTAGCCAGCGAACCCGCCCGATTCTGGCGGACATAGGTGGCATACGAAGAGTTGTTGGTCAGCGAGCCGAGGGCGGTTTGCAGGATCGGGATGTTGACCTGTCCGGGCAAGCCCTGGTTGCCGAAGTTGTTGCTGTTGGTGTTGAGGATGTTGCCGCCGCGCGCAATCAGCAGGTTGTTATACGCGTTGTAGAAGTCGGTCAGGAACCCGCTCTCGAACAGGTTGACTTCATTGACTTGCACCTGCCGCCAGCCATGCACTTCGTGGTTGCCCTGGTAGCGGATTTCGATGACGTTGTTGTGCGCGAACTCCCGTTGGAAGCCCACGTTCCAGCTCTCCACGTATCCCAGCTTCAAATTGGGATCGAACGCGTTGATGGAGGTCGAGACACTCGTATTCAAGGGGTAGGTCGGCGCCGTAGGAGTCGGCATAACGGGGAACGTAGGTTGCGAGAAAAGCACGCTTCCTGGGGGGCCGAAGACCGACGGGTAGTTGACGGGGTCGACGCTGGCCGGGTACGTCAAGCCGGGGTTGCTGCCGTACATGGAGGACAACTGGGCAATGTTCTCCCGAATGGTGGACATGGAGAAGCCCGCGCGCAACACGGAGCTCCCCTGGTGATCGCCGAGAAGGGCGCGGAGCAAGCCCTTCGTGGTGGGAATCTGCCAGGCGAGGCCCACGTTCGGGTCCAAACTGTTGGGGGGATTGTATGCGGTGCCGGACCCAAGCTGCGTGAACGCCGGAATGGACGGCGCATAGGTGCCGGCGCCCGCTACCGGCGTCATTCCGCCCGTGGTAACGCCGGGCTTGAACATGTTGCCGATGCCGGAGATGCCGTAGACGGCCTGGATGCTAGACGCGGTATAAGTGCCGCTGAGGTTTATGGGGGACCCCTGCGCCTCGAAGCGCAGCCCGAGGTTAAACGTCAGGTTCGGGGCGATGCGCCACTGGTCTTGCGCGAAGAAACCGAACTGGCGCTGCTGGTCGCGGTTAATCAACGGCTGGTTGCCGTATTGATGCGTGGTTTCGCTCTCGACCACTTGCCGCGTGATAGAGGACACGCGGCCGGTGAGGGTGGCGTAAAGTGTTGCCGCGTTGTCCAAATAGGTCTGCGTGGCGCCGGGCATGGAGGCCGTTGTGAACACGTCGGTCGAGCCACTGTGCACCGGGTCGCCGTTGGTGCTGGGGTTTCCGAAGGTGATGCCGGGGAAAGTCTCGCTGCCGAAGTACTGGCCCCAATAGTTGATCTGCGCGAAATCGCCGCCGACGGTGATCATATGCGCGCCCTTCAACCACGACAAAGTGTCGCTGAACTGCTTCACCGGGTCGTTGCGCCTCTGCGGGGCGGTCTCGCTGCTGATCCCCGAATTCAGGCCGATTCCGAAAGTGGGAATATAGCCCCTCCATTCCGCATAATTGGCCGGGGACGAAGCGCCTGCGCCGAACACCACGGTGCCGCCATTGAGCCCGCCCTGGAAGGCGTTGGTCAGGTGCGACGTGATGGTGGATCGCAGCGCGATGGTGCCCATGAAACGATTGCTGGTTTGGCCCGTGGCGACGGTAGAGCCGAGGATGTCGCCGGTGCCCGGGTAGATCGGCACTACGCTGTTCAGCACGTCCGGAACGGCGTTGTACATGTTATAGCTGTACGTCAGCGAAAACTGGTTCTTGCTGTTCAGGTTGTAATCCATGCGGGTCATGGAGAAGTGGCGCCGGTCAGTGCCGGCCGTGGTATAGGCACAGGTGTTGGTGTCGTAATCGCTGCTGGGAATGTTGTTCACGAGACTGCCGCAGTTGCCGGTCAGCGCCAGGACCTGGCTGAACGTCTGAGCGACGATCGGATCGGGCGTGGCGTTGAAACCGGCCGCCTTGGCGAGGCTGAGCACATTGACCGTGTGCTGTACGCCCGCCGAATCCGGGTACGTGTAGGCGCCGGCGGCCGCGGCCGGTGTGATGATGGTGCGGCTGAACGGCGCCGACTGCGGCAGTTTGCGGAATTCCACGTTGGTGAAGAAGAATAGCTTGTTCTTCAGGTTCAGGACTTTCGGAATATAGACCGGGCCTCCCACGTGGAACCCGAACTGGTTGAGTTTCACAATGCTGCGAGGCAGACGGTTGATCGTATTGAAGTAGGAATTGGCGGTGAGGGCCGTGTTGCGGTTCTGCCAGAAAGCGCCGCCGTGAAACTCGTTCGTTCCACTGCGCGTCACAAACTTGACCTGGGCCGCGCCTTCCCCGGTGGAATCTGCGTTGGCGGCCGCCCCGCTCAACACCACTTCCTCGACGGAGTCCTGTAGAATCGGGATGTACGTGAAGTAGCTGCTGCCGCTGCTGCTCTTGAGAGTGTTGTCTTGGGTGTTCAGACCATCGACCGTAATGCTGATCGCTCCGCTGGGAAGACCGTTGATGGTGGAATTGCGGTTGGCGCTGCCTGATTGGATCCCAGGCAGGGACATCAGCATATCCAGACCGTTGCGCGAAAGCATCGGCAGTTCCGTCATCTGCCGTTTTTCCAGGCTGTTGGCGACGTTGGCGGAAGAGGTCTGCACCAGTTCCTGGGTACCGGATACCTCCACGGTCTCGGTCATCTGACCGATTTCCAGCCTGGCGTTGACCGTCACCGGAATGCCGGCGTCCATCACCACGCGATCGATCACCGTGGTGCGGAAGCCCTTCATGGTCACACTGACGCGGTACGGCGCTTCCGGCATGCTCGGCAGCGCCCACTGCCCATGCTCGTCGGTGGTGGCCTTGAAGCTGGCCCCCGTATTGCTATTGGTAACTGTTACCTCAGCGCCGATGACTACGGCGCCCTGCGGATCAGTGACTGTTCCGTCCATTCGCGCAGTGGTGATAGCTGTCTGTGCAAAAGCAATGCACGCGGACAGGGCCAACAATGCGAGTACTTTTCTCATTCGTTACAACCCCCTAATTCTTAAATAGACCCGGAATCTTTTACCCGCTCCCCTTACACACAACTCGCCGGAGCGGCACCAAAACTAGACCGGTGATGCCTAGAAGTATCCCACAAGTCCAAATGCGTTACAAGATAAAACGATGAAATTATCTGATTAAACCAATCTATGGGTGCTGAAAAATCAAACACTGCCCACTCAACACCCCGCTCACTTGCAAGAACTGGGGAAATTTGCAACACTATATCCGCGACTGCTGCCGCAGTGCGATCCTATCAGCATGCCCGAACTGCCCGACGTCGCCCTCTACGTCGAAGCCCTCGCGGCCCGCACCATAGGACACCGTCTCAACCGCGTCACCATCTTTAGCCCGTTCCTTCTGCGCTCCACCGCCCCGCCTGTCGAAGCCACCCACGGCAAGAATGTTCGCCAGGTCCTCCGCGTCGGCAAACGCATCGCCATCGGCCTCGAAGACCACCTGTGGCTTGCCCTGCACCTCATGGTCGCCGGCCGGCTGCACTGGCGCGCCACTCCTGGCAAACCAGTTGCCAAACGAACCGCCAAACCCGTTGCCGTCCGCGGACTGCTCGCCGTCCTCGCCTTCGATTCTGGCGCCCTCACCTTCACCGAAGCCGGCAGCCAGCACCGCGCTTCGCTCCAGGTGCTCTCCGGCCCGGATGCCCTCCACTCGCTCGACGCCGGCGGCCTCGAAGTTCTCGCAGCCTCGCTCCCCGCTTTCACCACCGCCCTGCAATCCGCCAATCACACCCTCAAACGCGCGCTCACCGACCCGCACATTTTCAGTGGGATCGGCAACTCCTATTCCGATGAGATCCTCCATCGCGCGCGCCTCTCGCCCGTCGCGCTCACCCAAAGACTCCCGCCCGCCCAGATCGAGCGACTCTACGCCGCCACGCGCGAAACCCTCGTCGAATGGACCGATCGCCTGCGCGCGCAATCCCGCGGCGCGTTCCCTGAGAAGGTCACCGCCTTCCGCGAAGGCATGGCCGTTCACGGCCGCTACGGCCTTCCCTGCCCCCGTTGCGGCGCTCCCATCCAGCGCATCCGCTACGCCTCCCACGAAACCAACTATTGCGCCCCCTGCCAGACCAACGGCAAACTTTTGGCCGACCGGGCCCTTTCCCGGCTTCTGCGCGAAGATTGGCCGCGCTCCCTCGACCAGCTCGAAGCCCTCAAAAGCCGTTGACCGCCGCTTGCGCCGCTCCCTTCCACTGCTGTTGCATCGGAGAGCCCGGATCACAGGGAGGCATCTTCTATAGGGTCGTTCCCGGCAAACCGTCTGCCGCTAGAAGGCCAGGCGAAGATCGAACTGCAGTTCACGGTTGCCGTAGAACTGCGAGGTCAGCTTGCCGAACGTTGTGGATTGGACGCTCATATCGCCCAACCACCACGTCAGGTGATTGAACACGTTGACTCCCGTTGCACGGAAGGTCACGGTCTTGCTCTCCGTGATGTGAGTCACCTTCTGTACCGCGGCATCCATATTCCAAACCCAGGGGCCGTTGAACAAGTCGCGCTGCATCGCACCGATGGTGCCGGCGCCCGGCTCAAAGAACACCTGGCCGGAGAAAGGCGCCGACCCGTCCGGAGCCACCCCGCGGCCGTCCGTCGGGTTCTTGTTGGCGAACGGGAAGTACCACATGCCATCGCCGCGCGTGTAGGTCTGGAACATGGAGTCCAGTTGGCCGGCGGTGAGGTTGGTAGTAGCCATATTGTTGGCGGACCGGGCTGCGCGGTTCAGAGTCCCGCGGCCCCCGGAAGTGACGCCGAAGGGGGCGCCGGATTGCAGCGTATAGATGCCGGACACGTACCATCCGCCGACGATCTTCGACAGGATGCGGTTATGAACGTCAAAGAGCCGGTTATGGCTGAAAGGAAGCTCGTAGACGAAGTTCACTTTGATGATGTGCGTGAGGTCCATGCTGGCAACCCGGTGCCGCTCGATCTTGGTGTTATTGATATCGAGGAAGGGTTCGAAGTCGGTCTGCTGGTTTCCCTCCGCGTCGCTCAGCACTTTCGAAAAGGTGTAGTTGGCCTGGAACGTCAGGCCGTGCGACAGGTTGTGGCGGACGTCCATTTGGAGCGCGTTGTAAGTGCTGTTACTGTAATTGGTCATCACATTTCCACCCAGGATGTTCGGGTTGGCGTAAAAATTGTAAGGACCATTGATACTATTGGTTTGGTAGAAACTCGCCAGTTCGCCCACCTGCCCGGTCTGCATATAACTCTTCACGCTCGAATTGGTGAGGTATCCGGCGTTAGGCATGGCGTTGAAGAACGGGGTCGGCAAGCTGCCGGCGATCGCGGAGTTGTAAACCGGATTGAAGGTGCCGGTGGCCGTCTGCGCCAACCAGCCATTGTTGGCCGCTTGTAAGAACGGTTGCAGCAACTGGCCGATCTGCACCTGGTTGTAGTCGAACGCGCGAATCTCCTTGGTGCCGTGATTGCCGACGTAGCGCACGTCGATCAGCGTGTTCTTGATGGAGCGCTGCACGCTGATGTTCCATTGCTGCACGTAGGGCGTGGTCAGTTCCGGATTGGGGAAAGCCAGGGCCGATGAGGAACTGAGTGCGTAGTTGTCCGCCAGGGTGCGCGGAACCTTGTAGGTGGGAACCACCACGGGGATGAGGCTGGAGGCAAAGTTGCCGTCGAGCCCGGTCTTGCTCGACGTGGACGAGAGGCCCGCATTCGTGCCCAGGCTGTTGTCGGCCGCTCGCACGATGTTGTCGTTCACATAGGCGATGGAGTATCCGGCGCGGATGGCCCACTTGCCTTGACCGGTGGGATCCCAGGCCAGGCCGAGATTGGGGGCGAAGTGCCGCTTGCCGGCGTTCCAAAGTGGACGCCCCACGGAGCTGCCGGCGAAGTCCAGGACAGTGTTCGGATTGAATACCGTGGCGATGGGGTTATTGTTGGTCAACTGCGGCGCCAGATACAGGCTGTCACGCTCGGTCATCGCCGGGTAGTAGTCCCAGCGGACGCCCAGGTTGGCGGTCAGGTTGCGGGCGATCCTCCAGCTATCCTGTGCGTAGGCCGCGTAATTGTTCTGGATGAGGTGGCGGAGGGCGGTGTAGTTGTTGACGAACCCCGAGGTCCGGCTGGAGACGTTGAATGTCTGGGTGTAGCTGCTGTAGAGACCCGCGAGAGTAGCCATCAGTCCGTTGGCGGCGCTGAGGTCGGTCGCGCTGGCGCCCGGCATCTGCGTACCGGTCAGGCCCGCTGTGTTGGTGCCAAGGCCCAGTCCGTAGCTCGGCGTAATGCCGGCATCGTTGTAGGTCTCGATGCGGGTATCCTGCATCTGGTATCCGAACTGGAACGTGTGCGCGGCGTGCACCCAACTGGCGTTGTCCGAGTAGTGATAGGTGTCGGTATTGCGGCCCTGCGTGCGCAACACGCCGCTGACCGGGTTGGAGTACGTGGCGCCGGTGATGAAATAGTTCGGAATGGTTTGCGTATCCAGGAAGATGGCCGGCGCCCAGTTGAAGCCGAATCGCATTTCGTTGGTCAGCGTCGGCTTGGGATTGAAGCGCCAGGAACTGGAGAGAAACTTGGTGGTATCGCTGTTGCTTTGCAGCGGGTTGACGGAGTAGGTCGGGTCCTGATCGGGGCGGTCCAGGTTGTCCCGGTTTTGCATGTAAGTCAGGGCAAAGCTGGTCCGGTCGGAGAAAATGTAGTCGCCCCGGGCGGTGACGTTGTCCCGGATGCGGTTGTCACGCCGCTGGGTGGTGTATCCGGCGGTGTTCCGCAGCAGCGCTGTCGTCGAATCGCCGACGTTGAAGCTGTTGATCTTATCGGGCGTGGGAACCAGGGCCAGGTAGCTGTTCATAACCGAACTGGCCGACAGCCCCATGGCCTGAAGAATATTGACCTTGTGAACAGTGCCGCCGGTGTCCTTATAGGTACAGATCCCGTTGCGGGCGTCCGAGGTCAGGATGGTATAGGTCTGGGTGGTCTGCTGGTGCTGCCGGTAAGCTTCGTAATCGACGTAGAAGAACAGCTTGTTCTTCAGGACCGGACCGCCGATTTTGCCGCCCAACTGGTTCAGGTTCATGAAGGAAACCGGAACGCCGGACGCATTGTTGTAGAAGGAATTGGCGCGGAAGTAGTTGTTCCGGTTCTGCCAGAATACGCCGCCGTGAAAACCGTTGGAGCCCTGCGGGGTGACGAACGCCACCTGCGAGGCTCCGCCGTAGTTGGCGGCGCTGGCGTTGGAAGTGGAAACGGTCACTTCGGCCACCTGGTCCAGCAGCAGCAGGTTGGGCAGAAAATCCATGTCGTTGGTGCGGATGAAATTGTCCTGGATGTTGATGCCATCCATGGTGACGTTGCTGTACGTCGAGCGCTGTCCGTCGATTACCGTGGTGCCGGTTCCGTTGCTGCCTACGCCGGCCTGCGTGCTGAGGAAGGCCAGCGGGCTGCGGTCGGCCACTGGCAAGTCGGCGATCTGTGACTTCGCAATCGTGGTGCTCACCTCCGAGTTGGAGGTCTGCACATTGGTTCCGACGGCGGAGACTTCCACCGTTTGCGTAATACCCGCAACGTCCAGCTTAACGGCCGGCACATCAAAGGAACGGCCCGGGAGCACCTCGATGCCGGTGCGCACCGATTTCTGAAAACCTTTGGCTTCAATCACCAGGTCGTAGGTGTTGGCGGGGACGCTCAGAATGGAAAACGATCCGGCATCCGTGCTTTTAGTCGCGAATACCACCGCCGCCGAGCCAGGCAAATGCAGGCTCACATCGGCCTCCGCAATCACGGCGCCGGAAGAATCCAATACGGTGCCGGTGACCGCGCCATTTACCTGAGCGTTCAACATTGTGGCCGCAACGAGCAGCCCACAAAGTAGCAAAAGGAAACGTGAACGAGTCATAGAGTACCTTCCTTCGAAGTTCACCCGCGGGGACACAAGAGTGACTCGGTGGGGCCAACAGCGTCTACCGATCTCTTGGAGATGAGACCCGAATCGCTGAACCCGATACGGAACGCGAGTTGCGGCGCTACGCGCCAACCAGCTAGTTCTTAAGTAGACCCGTGATCTTCACCCGGTTCGCTCACATACAAATCCCCGGAGCGACTCACTAACAACAAAGCGTTATACCGGAAGTATCCCACAGGCCCAAATGCATTACAAGAAAGAAAAGTCATGTCTGACCTCTATCTAAAGATATATGGACCTTGAAGAATTAAACGCTACCAACTCAATACCCCGCTCAATTGCCACAGTTTGTCGGCTTTTTCGGCACTAAGCCGACGCCGGCGGCGAAGTGCAATCCTGTCGACATGCCCAAACTGCCGGCGTTACCCTCACGCCGAGGCCGTCGCGGCCCCTTCCTGCTGCGCTCCACCACCACCCGTCGAAGGCCCCCCACCGCAGCCAGAGGTGGCATTCGAGGCCAATGCCGATGCGCTTTCGACGCGGAGCACCTGGCGGATGAGATCCTCCCTCGGCCAGCGAAGCCCTCAAACGCCACCCACCACCCCTTGCGTTGCTCCCTTCCACTGCTATAGCATCGGAAAGTTGGCCGTCAGGAGGCCGCTTTCATGCATCGCCGCAATTTTTTCCAGCTCGCGCTGGGTGCCACCGCCGTCACCGCCGCTTCCGCCGCAGTCAGTGGCCGCACCCCCGAAGATGTCGCCACCGACGAAGACTACTGGTCCGAGATCCGTTCCGCCTTCTCCATCGACCGCAATTTCATCAATCTCAATAACGGCTACGTCAGCCCCTCGCCGCGCGCCGTCCAGGACGCCATGCGCCGCTACCTCGACTACAGCGACATGGGCCCCTATCCCACCATGGTCAATGTGCTGTACCGGGAGCTCGAAGCCGTCCGCCGCCGCCTCGCCCAATACGCCGGCTGCGACCCCGAAGAAATCGCCATCACCCGCAACGCCTCCGAATCCCTCGAAAACGCCCAGTACGGCATCGATCTCAAGCCCGGCGACGAAGTCCTCACCACCAACCAGGACTACCCTCGCATGATCGAAACCTTCAAACAGCGCGAGCGCCGCGATGGCATCTCGCTCAAGATGATTTCCTTCCCCGTCCCCAGTCCCGGCATGGACCTTTTGGTTCGCCTCTTCGAGCAAGCCGTCACGCCCAAAACCAGGCTCATCCTCTTCTGCCACATCACCAACCGCACCGGCCAGATCTTCCCCGTCCGCCGCATCTGCGATATGGCCCACGCCCGCGGCATCCCCGTGATTGTCGATGGCGCTCACGCCATCAGTCACTTCCCGTATAAAATCTCCGACCTCGATTGCGATTACTACGGAGTAAGTTTGCATAAGTGGACTTGCGCCCCCATCGGCACCGGATTTCTCTATGTAAAGAAGTCCCGCATCGCCGCTACCTGGTCGCTGATGGCTTCCGGCGCTGCGCAGAAAGACGATATCCGGAAGTTCGAAGAGATCGGCACGCATCCCGCCGCTAACCTGAACGCCATCTCGGAAGCCCTGGTCTTCAACGACAACATCGGAATCGATCGCAAAGCCGCGCGTCTCCGCTGCCTCCGCGACCGTTGGGCCCTCCGTCTCGCGCAGAATCCTAAATGCCGGATTCTGCATAGCCCCGATCCCGCGCAATCCTGCGGCATCGGTTTCCTGGCCTTCAACGGCATCGAGGCCGGCAAGATGGGCGCCGCGCTGGTCAACAAATACAGTATCTATACCTCCACCATGGGGCACGAAGAATACACGGGCCTGCGCATCACCCCCAACATCTACACCACCCTGAAAGAGATCGACGTCTTCGCCGACGCCGTCGAAAGAGAGGTCAAGCTCGCCTGACTTCTGTAGGACAGGCCTCCTGGCCTGTCTCGCCGGTGCGCGCGACAAGCCCGTCATTGGACCGGTTCAAATCCTCTGGCCCCGTATGAGAAATGCGCGCTAGCTCAGCGCGGCGTCGAGCCGGTCGAGGAGCATGCCGGCGTCGGCGCGGGAGAATACCATCGGCGGCTTGATTTTGATGACGTTGTGAAAGGGGCCATCGGTCGAGAGCAGCACGCCGAGATCCTTCATGCGATCGACCAGGGCCGAAGCTTCCGCGGCGGCCGGTTCCCGTGTGGCGGGGTCGCGCACCAGTTCGAAGCCGAGGAAGAGACCGAGGCCGCGCACATCGCCGATGATGGGGTGGCGCGCGGCGAGCGCTCGGAGACCCGCCAGCAGGAATTCGCCGGTCGAGAGCGCGTTCTCCCGCAAAGCTTCGTCGCGAATGACATCCAGGACGGCCAGTCCCACGGCGCAGGAAACGGGGTTGCCGCCAAAGGTGTTGAAGTACTCCATGCCGTTCGAGAAAGAGGCGGCGATTTCCGCGGTGGTGACGACGGCGCCCATGGGGTGGCCGTTGCCGATGGGTTTGCCCATGGTGACGATGTCGGGAACGGCGTCCTGGGTTTCGAACATCCAGAAATGCGAGCCGGCGCGGCCGAAGCCGGTCTGGACTTCGTCGGCAATGGTAACGCCGCCCGTGGCGCGGACGGCGGCGAAAGCCTTCTTCAGATATCCGGGCGGCAGAATGATCTGGCCGCCGCAGCCCAGCGCGGATTCGCAAAAGAAAGCGGCCAGACCGGTGGCCTGATCGGCGGCATGACCGGCGGCGTCGGCAACCGATTCAGCGTAGCGCGCGCCGGCACCGGGGCCGCGGTGCGGGCCGCGATATACGTCCGGCATCTGCGCCACGTGGACGTGCGCGGGCTTGCCGCGTCCGCCCGGACCATTGAACTTGTAGGGGCTGATCTCGACCAGGGCATTGGTGTTGCCGTGATATGCCGCGTCGACCACCACAACCTGATTGCCGCCGGTGTGGGCCCGCGCCAGGCGCAGCGCAAGCTCGTTGGCTTCGCTGCCGCTGGTGACCAGGAAGGCCACGCGCAGCGGCTCGGGCAGCGTGGCAGTGAGGCGCTCAATGTAGCCGGTGAGGTGCTCGTGGAGGTACCGCGTGTTGGTGTTGAGCAGCGCCATCTGGCGGGCGGCGGCTTCCACCACGCGCGGATGAGAGTGGCCCACGTGGGCTACGTTGTTGACACAATCCAGGTAGACGCGGCCGGTGGCATCGTAGAGATGCTGCTTCCAGCCGCGGATGATATGCAGCGGATGGCGGTATGAAAGACTGAGCGAGGGGCCAAGCGTGTGGCGGCGCGCGGCGCCAAGTGAAGCGGCGGTTCTCCCGCCGCGAGAGAAGCCGCAGACGCGGCGGAAAACCTCGTTGGGCCAATCCGGCGGCAGGGCCGCCAGGCGCTCGATCAGCGTCCAGGCCGGCTGGTTCGAGATGTTGAGATAGTCGTTGCCGGGCGCCTGGGCGGCTTGCCACGCGGCATAGCAGACGCTCGAGGCCAGGCGCGTGGCTGCCAGTGTGTAGAGGGCTTCCACTTCGGGAGCGGTGAGCGGGCGGCCGTGATGGTAAGCGGCGCCCACTTCGGCGGCGGCTGCGATGGGGTCGGGCTTATCGAGCATGGCGTAGGCCAGCGCGATGGCGAGGTCACAGACGGTGGCCGAGTGGACCACGTCGCCGAAGTCGACGAGCGAGACCACCCGCGATCCGGAGGCGTCCACCAGGATGTTGTAGTCGTTGGCGTCGTTGTAAATGACGCCGGCGCGCAAGGCGGACCAATCGATCGTGGCCCAGGCGTCGAAGATGGGTTCGATCAGGCCGCGCCGCTCTTCGGGGAGCAGATCGAGATGCGCGCGGGCGAGCCCGGCCTGGCGGAGATCCCAGTGAAACGCGCGGTGCGCGGCCGGATGCGAAAAGCTTTCGAGCGCGCGGTCCATGCGGGCCAGAGCGGCGCCGAGAGAGCGCAGAAGCTGCACGGAGTGCGGCGCGGCCTGGGCCATGCAGATGCCATCGACCCACGTCAGCAGCCGCACGAAGTACTTCACGCCGTCGGAGCCGGTGACGGAAGCGATGGTGGATCCGCCGGAAGCCGGAACCACACGGGGGAATTCGAGTCCGGTGGGGTGCGCGCCGAGAAAGTTAAGGAGGCTGTTTTGGAGGTCGAGAACTGCGGGCGATTCCTCCTGGTTGGCGATCTTGAGGACGAACCGGGCGCCGGCGGCATCGCGCAGGTGGAAGTTTTGATCGCGCTCGCTGGGGAGCGGCGAGGCAACGGCATCCAGGCCGTATAGTTCACTCGCTCGCCGGACGGCCTCCTCGGCGGAGAAGCGGGGTGCTTTGTCGACCCGGGCCATAAGGATCAGGGTAACAGGGGGGGCCGGGAGCCAGGGGCAGGCGCGCGGATGCTAGTATAGGTTTTTCCGGCGTTGCAGAGCCCTTCTGCCACTGATCCCAAATGAATATGTACCGATCCGTGCCGAAAGTTCCCGATTTTCCAGCCATGGAGCGCGCCATGCTGCGCTTCTGGGAGGAGAACCGCATCTTCCAAAAGCTGCGGGCGCAGACCGCCGGCGGGCCGCGCTGGTCGTTTCTGGACGGGCCGATTACCGCCAACAATCCCATGGGCGTGCACCACGCCTGGGGACGCTCGCTGAAGGATATGTACCAGCGGTATCACGCCATGAACGGGCACGAGCTGCGTTATCAGAATGGTTTCGATTGCCAGGGGCTGTGGGTGGAAGTGGAAGTCGAGAAGAGCCTGGGGTTGCAGACCAAGCGCCAGATCCGCGACTTCGGCATCGAGAGTTTTGTCCGCGCCTGCAAGGAGCGCGTGCTCACGTTTGCGGCGCGGCAGACGGAACAATCGGTGCGCCTGGGATATTGGTGCGATTGGGACTCGCCCAAGCTGCTGATCGAGCTGCGGGACGCGCTGGCCGATGGCGACCGCGTGGTGGCGGCCACGCTGCCCAGCGGACACAAAGAGACGGCGCGGGCGAGCGAGATTGTCCGCAAGCTGGGGTCGCTCGAGTACGGCGGCAGCTACTTCACGTTTTCCGACGAGAACAATTACACCATCTGGGCGTTTCTGAAAAAGTGCCATAGCCAAGGATTCATCTACCGCGGTCACGACGTGATGCCCTGGTGCGGCCGGTGCGGCACGGGCCTCTCGCAAATGGAAGTGGCCGAAGGCCGGCGCATCACGGCGCACACCTCGGTATTCGTGAAGTTTCCGATTCGCGGCCAGGAAAAAACCGCGCTGCTGGTTTGGACCACCACCCCGTGGACCCTGACTTCGAACGTCGCCGTGGCCGTGAACCCCGAGATGACCTACCTCAAGGTGCGGCACGGAGGTTGGCAATACTATGTCGCCAAGCGAAACTTCGAGCGCGACCGCCTGCAGGATTTGCAGGTGGAAGGCAAGCACGAAACGCACAAGCTGCCCTCCATCCGGACCATCCTGAAGGGCACGGGCGGGGTGGAAGTGGTCGAAGAGCTGCCGGGCAGCGCGCTGCTGGGCTTGACCTACGACGGGCCATTCGATGAATTGCCGGCGCAGAATACGCCGGGCGGCGTGTTTCCCTATGGTTTCACGGGCGGCGGCGCCACGGCGGCGGCTTCGCACCGCGTAATCGCGTGGAGCCTGATCAGCGAGGCGGAAGGCACCGGCCTCGTGCACATTGCGCCGGGTTGCGGCGCGGAAGATCAACAGCTCGGCAAAGAAGAGGATCTGCCGTTCATCGCGCCGCTGGACGAGAGCGCGGTGTATGGCGGGGGCTTCGGGGAGTTCACCGGCCGCAATGCCAACGACGTCTCCGACGATGTGGTGACGGCGCTCAAGGCTTCGGGCCTGCTGGTGGCGCGCGAGAAGTATCCGCACGTCTATCCGCACTGTTGGCGCTGCAAGTCCGAGCTGGTGTTCCGGCCGGTGGACGAGTGGTTCATCCGCATGGAGTGGCGCGACCGCATCCAGCGCGAGGTGCCGCAAATCCGCTGGATTCCGCCGGAGGGCGAAGCGCGCGAGATGGACTGGTTGCGCAACATGGCCGACTGGATGATCTCGAAGAAGCGCTTCTGGGGGCTGGCGCTGCCCATCTGGGTGTGCGGCGCGTGCGAGCACTTCACCGTGATCGGCGGCCGCGCGGAGCTGAGAGAGAGAGCCGTGCAAGGGTGGGACGCCTTCGAGGGCCATTCGCCGCACCGGCCGCACGTGGACGCGGTGAAGATCCGCTGCGAAAAGTGCGGCGCGCTGGCTTCGCGCGTGGAGGACGTAGGCAACCCGTGGCTGGACGCGGGGATTGTTTCGTTCAGCACCATGGGCTACTCGACGGACCGCGCCTATTGGGAGAAATGGTTTCCGGCGGATCTGGTGCTGGAGAGTTTTCCGGGGCAGTTCCGCAACTGGTTTTATTCGCTGCTGGCGATGAGCGCCATGATGGACGGCCGCGCGCCGTTCAAGGCCTTGCTGGGCCACGCGCTGGTGCGCGACGCGCGCGGCGAGGAGATGCACAAGTCCAAGGGCAACTCCATCGCCTTCGATGAAGCCGCGGAGGCTTTGGGCGCGGAGGTGATGCGCTACATCTACGCCGAGCAGAAGACCGCGCAGCATTTGAACTTCCCGGATCTGCACCCGACCGGCAACGCCGGCCAGACCATCGACGGCGATGCGCGGCGCAAGCTGCTCACCTTCTGGAACTGCTACAGCTTTTTTGTGATGTATGCCTCGGCGGACGGCTGGAAACCGGGCGGCGCGGCGCCGGCGCCCACCAACGAGTTGGACCGCTGGGTGTTGAGCCGCTTGCAGCGCCTGGTGGACGCCGCCAACCAGGCCTTCCTGAACTACGAACACTTCCGCGTGATCGAAGCCTTCCAGGAATTCGACGAGCAGTTTTCCAACTGGTATCTGCGCCGCTCGCGGCGGCGCTTCTGGCGGAGCGACGCGGACGCCTATCAGACGCTGTATACGGTGTTGACCACGGTGACGCGGTTGATGGCGCCGGCGCTGCCGTTTCTAACCGAGGAGATTTATCAAAACCTGGTGCGGTCGGTCGACGACGCCGCGCCGGAATCGGTGCATTTGACGGCCTACCCGCAAGTGGATGCCGGCTTGATCGACGAAGAGTTGGAACGGAGCATCGACGCCGTGATCCGCATGAAGAACCTGGCGTTGAACCTGCGGACGCATAGCAAGGTCAAAATTCGCCAGCCGCTCGACACGCTCTACGTGCGGCCTCGCGATGCGGCGGAGCGCAAGGTGCTGGAGAATGCGGATTATGCGGCCCAGGTGCTGGAAGAGGCCAATATAAAGCGCGTGGCGCTCATCGAGGATGAGAAGACTTTGGTTGCGGTCCGTCTGAAGCCCGACGCTAAAAAGCTTGGCCCGCGCGTCGGCAAGTATCTCAAGGCCATCGGAGCCGCGCTGGCGGAGTCCGATGCCGCTGCGGTCCTGAAGGGCGGCGCGTTGACCTTGCAGGTGGAAGGCCAGACCTTCGAACTGGCGCCCGAAGAGATCGCCGTCTCCTACGAAGGCCCGCCGAATCTGACATGCGGCCAGGAACAGGGCACGTTCATGGCGCTCGATACGACGCTGACCCCCGAGTTGCTGCTCGAAGGCATGGCGCGCGATTTCAACCGTCTGGTTCAGGATCAGCGCAAGGCGGTCGGGCTGCAGATTTCGGATCGGATTGCGGTGCTGTATGCCGCACCGGCGCGGATCGCGGAAGCGATTGCGGCGCACCACGAGTATCTGTGCAACGAACTGCTGGCGGAGCGTCTCGAAGCCGTCGCGGCGCCACCCGACGGAGCGGCCAAGCTGGCTTTGGGCGGAGAAGAAATATTTGTCGCGGTTACCAGGGTTTGACTTGCACAGGAATCTTTGCAAGACGCGGAAGACGGAGCGTAATCGTCATCCGCTCAAGCGCAGGCGTCGCGCCGGCCCGGAATTTCCGGAGCTGTTAACCAAAGCGAACTTGTGATTGTGGATCAACTTAGTCCATAATCATCTCACCCTATTCAAAGGAGGGTGACCAAATGCAATTGACGCTGCTCTACCCCGGAAGCCGCAGAATCGACGCGGTGGTTCTGGCCGCTGATTATGGCCGCATGCGGATCGTCATACCGAATCGGCGTGACACTGTGGAACTGCGCCTGACAGGGCGCCAGTGGACCTCGGAAGAGGGAGAGTCTGTCGAGATCGAGGCAATCCTGGCCTGTGCCTGGACGGGCGAGAGTTTCCGGCAACCCCGGTACCTGGCCGCCAGCGCCGCCTGACGGCCCGCGGGTATGGACCTGGAACTCACCGGCTTGCGGCGGCGGAAGACGGAATTGGAGGTGAGCCTGCTTGCTGCGGAGACTCCTGCTGAGGTGCGCGGAGGCCGGCGACAATCAGGCGGCCGGGCGCGTGCGAACGTTGCGGGTAATCTGATCCCCATCGCGCTGACGGATGAGGCGAAGATCGTAGTCGATCTGCAGCCCCAGCCAGGCAGCGTCTTTCACCCCGGCCCGAACGCCTCTAAGATGGCCTCGGCAATCCGTTCGCTGGCGTGGCCGTCGCCGTAGGGGTTGTGGATGCGGCCCATGCGCTCTCGCTCGTTGGGATCGTCGAGCAGCCGCTCGGCTTCGCGCACGATGCGGTCGGGATCGGCGCCGACCAGTTTCACGGTGCCGGCTTCCACGGCTTCGGGCCGTTCGGTTTTTTCGCGCATCACCAGGACCGGCTTGCCCAGCGACGGGCCTTCTTCCTGGATGCCGCCGGAATCCGTGATCACCAGGTAGGCCCGGCGCATCAGGTCGACGAACGGAACATAATCGAACGGTTCGTACAGGATGATATTGCGCTCCTTGCCGAGTAGGCGCGTCACCGGGCCGGCCACGTTCGGATTGTAGTGCACCGGATAGACGATCTGGACGTCGGGCCGCGCGGCCAGGCGGAGCAGGGCGCTGCAAATGGCTTCGAGGGGCGCGCCGAAATTCTCGCGGCGATGAGCGGTCACCAGCAGGAGCCGTTTGGAAGGATCGAGGTCCGGCCACACGGCAGCGGGGAGTTGCCCGGCTTCGAGTCTATCGCGCACTTGCAGAACCGCGTCAATGCCGGTGTTCCCGGTGACCGAGATGCAGTCCTCGGGCACGCCTTCACGCCGCAGGTTGGCCGCCGCGCCGCTGGTGGGCGCGAAGTGCAGAGTGCTGATGCGCGTGGTCAGGACGCGGTTCAACTCTTCCGGAAAGGGTTGTTGGAGGTCGCCCGTGCGCAGCCCGGCTTCCACGTGGCCCACGGGGATGTGCTGGTAGAAGGCCGAAAGCGCCGCGCAGAACGTGGTGGTGGTATCGCCCTGCACCAGGACGATGTTGGGCCGCTCGGAGACCAGGACGCTTTCGAGCGCCTTCAGGACGCTCGCGGACAATTGCGCCAGGCTTTGACCGGGCTGCATGAGATTGAGGTCGAAATCGGGGACTACGTCGAAGACTTCGAGCACCTGGTCGAGCATGGCGCGGTGTTGCGCGGTGACGCAGCACTGCACGTGAAAATCGCGGCTCAGGCGCCGTAGAAGGAACAGCACCGGGCAGAGCTTGATGGCCTCGGGGCGCGTTCCGAAGACCAGGAGAACTTTGATCATGCGGTGGTCTTTACTCTAACCCGGCGAGTGCCAGGGTTCAAGCGTGGGGGCTGGACGGGTAAGATACATTCATGATGCGCTCGATACTGGCGGGACTGGTTTTGTGCGGAGGTCTGATGGGAGCTTCGGATTTCAACGAGGCGCAGGCGGCGCGGTTCGCGCGGCTGGCGCTCGATTGCGTGCACAAGGAGTATCCGAATAAGATTGCGCACTCCATGAATTCGGATGCCGATGTGAAGCCGCCGCGGGAACTGACGCCGGCCTTTTACGGGTGTTACGACTGGCACTCGTCGGTGCACGGGCACTGGCTGCTGGTGCGGCTGACGCGCCTCTTCCCACAAGCGCCCTTTGCCGCGGAAGCGCGGCGAGCCGTAGGGCAGAGCCTGACCGCGGCCCATATCGCGCAGGAAGTGAAATACCTGGACGCGGAGGGCCGCGCCGCCTTCGAGCGGCCGTATGGCCTGGCGTGGCTGCTGCAACTGGCGGCGGAGCTGAAGGAGTGGGACGACGCGCAGGCGCGCCAGTGGGCCGCCGCGCTGAATCCTCTGGTAGAGGCGATCACCGCGCGAATCGGCGGGTGGTTGGGCAAGCTGGAAAACCCCATCCGCGTCGGCGAGCACAACAACACGGCGTTCGCCATGGGATTGATGCTGGACTATGCGCGCATCGAGGGCGACACGCCCTTCGGCAAACTGGTGGAAGCCCGGGTGCGGGACTATTACGTGAAGGACCGGAATTGCCCGCTGGCGTATGAACCATCGGGCGAGGATTTTCTCTCGCCGTGCCTGGCGGAGGCGGATGTGGTGCGGCGCATTCTGCCGCAGGCGGAGTTCGCGCAGTGGTTCACGGCCTTCCTTCCGCGCGTGGACCTGGAGCCGACGCAGGTTCCCGATGTCACCGATCCGAAGCTCTACCACCTGGCGGGGCTGAACCTGAGCCGCGCCTGGATGCTGGAAGGCATCGTGTCGAAGCTGCCCGCCGCGGACGCCCGCCGCCGGCCGCTGACGGCGCTGGCGGGCCGGCTGCGTCAGACGGGGCTCGATAGCATCAAGAGCGAACATTACCAAGGCGGCCACTGGCTGGGCAGTTTTGCGGTCTATTTGGTGAGCGGCCGGGGGTTGAAATGAGCGGGCGCGTCCGGCCCTTTGGTGTCCTGGCGATGCTGGCCCTATGGACGGCGTGCGAGCGCCCGCAGCCGGCGGCGGATCCTCTCCTGGTCGCGGAGATCGACGGCATCCGGGCGATCGACAATCACGCGCATCCGGTGCGCGTCACGGCGAGCGGCGAAAAGCCGGATCGCGATTTCGATGCGTTGCCCGTGGACAACATGGAGCCGCAGTCCGATCCCGTAAACCTGCGGCCGGGAGCCCCCGCGATGCTGGACGCGGCCAGGGCGCTCGCGGGCAAGCAGCAGGCCATGCGCGAGAAAGGCGAGCAGTATCCGGCGTGGGTGCTGGACCAGATGGGAGTCGACGTGATGCTCGCCAACCGCGTCGAGATGGGTCCGGGTATTCAGCCGCCGCGCTTTCTTTGGGTGGCGTATGCGGACGCGCTGATCTTCCCGCTGGACAATTCGAAGCTGGCGGCGGCCAATCCCGATCGGAAGGCTTTTTTTGCGCTGGAAGACGTGCTGCGCGCGCGCTATCTGACGGCGCTGGGGATGAATCGAGCGCCGGCAACCCTGGGCGAATACCTGGCGCGTGTCGTGACCCCGACGTTGGAACGTCAGCGCTCGGGCGGCGCGGTGGCGGAAAAGTTCGAGGCGGCGTATTTGCGGCCGCTCGATTTCGACAAGGTGGAGCGCAGCTCGGCCGACGCCGTTTACACCCGGTTTTGCGCCAAGGGCGCGGCAGCCGAAGCGGAATACAAACCTCTCGAGGACTTTTTGTTCCGGTATATCGCCGCGGAATGCGGGCGGTTGGGCATGGCGGTGCACATCCACACCAATGCCGGCGCGGGCGGATACTTCCACGTGGGCGGCGCCAATCCGCTGCTGCTCGAAAGCGTGTTGAACGATCCGGATCTGCGCAAGACCAGGTTCGTAATGCTGCACGGCGGGTGGCCGTTCACGCGGGAGATTACGGCGCTTCTCACCAAGCCCAACGCGTGGCTGGATTTTTCGGCGCAAAACCTGGCGCTCACGCCGGCCACGCTGGCGGGAAATCTGCGCGAGTGGCTGGAATACGTGCCGGAGAAGGTGCTGTTCGCGACCGACGCTTACCCGTACATCCCGGAAATGGGATGGGAGGAATCGGGCTGGATGGCGGCACGCGCCGGGCGGCGGGCGCTCGCCCTGGCGCTCACGGGAATGCTGCGCTCGGGCCAGATCACACGCGCGCGCGCTTCGCAGTTGGCGCGCATGGTGTTGCGCGACAACGCGCGGGCGCTTTACGGTTTGGCCGACCGGCGCGCCGCGAAATAGAGCTCCACGGCCTGCCGCAGCGGCGGCAAGGGTTCGAGGCCGGCGCGTTCGATTTTGCCGTTCGAGAGCGCGGAATACTTGGGGCGCTGCGCGGCGGTGCGGTATTCGCGCTCATTGGTGGCCAACAACAGCGGGTCAATCTGCGCCACCTGGAAAATGGTGCGCGCGAACTGAAACCAGGAGATGGGCGTGCCGCCGCCGATGTGGAAGACGCCGTCGAGATTGCGCTCCACCAGGTCGATGGTGCGGGCGGCCAGCAGAGGCGCATAGGTGGGCGACGCCACATGGTCTTCGACCACGCGGATGGCCTGGCCGGCGCCGGCCAGGCGCAACATGAGCTCGACGAAGTTGCCGCGCGCGGTCGCCAGTCCGCCCGGTCCGAAGACGCCGGAGGTGCGGACCACCGTGGCGCGATCGAGATAAGCCTGGGCGTACAGTTCGCCGGCCAGTTTTGAGACGGCATAAGCGCCCAGCGGATGGGTGGGGTCGTCCTCGGTATAGGGGTGGCGGGCGCGGCCGTCAAAAACGTAGTCGGTGGAGAAGTGGACCAGGCGGGCGTCGATCTGCCGGCAGGCCAGCGCCAGGTTGCGCACGGCCAGGCCATTCACCAGGAAGGCGGCTTGCGGCTCCTTTTCGGCGACATCCACATGGTTATAGGCGGAGCAGTTGAACACCACCTCGGCATCGGAGCTGGCCAGCGCTCGCTCCACGGCGGCGCCATCGGTGATATCGACCTGGGCGCGCTCCCAGCCGGTGACCGCATAGCGGCGGACTCTGAGTTCGCGGACGAGTTCGACACCCAACTGGCCCGACGATCCAAACACGACTGCTCGACGGCTCATAGGAAGACTTCAGGATAACGTTTTTTGGCGGGTTACTTCCAACGAATCAGGAAGGCGGCCGCGGCCACAGCCAGGGCCAGCGGGAAGAGCATGGCGCCGATCCATTTGCGGCGCCCGCGCGTGAGCCAGGCCAGGGGATCGGGCGACTCCTTCCCGGCCGCCACGGCATGCAGCTTCCGGTTTGGTCCGGGGAACTTGCCCAGAGCCTTGTCGATCATGCGGCGGCCTTGGCGGTCGGTGATCAGGATGGTGCGCGCATTGCGCCCGTTGGTGGATTTCAGGAGGCGATGGCGAAGCGCCGCGGGAACATCCTCGACGGAGCGGTACACCCGGTCGGAACCGCCGGCCGAAATCAGCACCGACGAGGTTTGGAACAGGCCCGCCGCCGCGGGGTTCCGCTCGCCGCAACCGGGGCAGCGCGGCGCGGACTCTTTGAACTCCCGCCCGCAACGCGCACAGGCCGTCATGCCACTACCCGCGGAGCGCGCGGCTTGGCGGCCGGGGCGCCCTCGTTGCCGAGGTGCTCGTGTACTACCTGGATGAAACCCAGAGCGGCTTTGGAGAGCGCTTTGTCTTTGCGGTAGATCAGGCCCAGGCGACGCACCAACGGTTCCGGCGCGAGCGGCAGCGCATGGAGCTTGCCGGCGGCGATCTCTTCGCGGCAGTTGGTTACGGCGAGGAAACTCACGCCCAGCCCGGCCATCACGAAGCGCTTCATCATCTCCGTGGAGTCCAGTTCCATGGAGATACGGATTTCGTCTTCCACCGGCTCCAGCCACTGGTTCAGGCGCGCGCGCGTTTTGCCCTCTCTGGAGAGCAGGAGGAAACTGCCGGCGAGGTCTTGCGGGGTGACGGATTTGTTTCCAGCCAGGGCGTGTCCGGCGGGAACGATGAGGCGGATCTCGTCGTGGTAAATGCTCACCACCTGCAGGCGCTTCTCATCGGCGGGAAGCTGCGTGAGGCCGAAATCGGCGGAGTTCTCCAGCACGGCATCCACCACGTGCGAGCCGTATGAGCGGTCGACCTGTAGTTGAATGGCGGGAAAGAGCTGGCGGTAGACCGAGAAAACTTCGGGCAGGATGTAAATGCAGGTGGCCTCATTGGCCGCGATCACCAACTCCCCCCGCGGATTGGTTTCGAGCTCGGCGATCGAGTCCTGCACGCGGCGGCGGAGGTCGAGAATCTGCTCGGCGTAGTCGGCGAAGATGCGTCCGGCGGTAGTGAGGGAGATGCGGCTGCCGAAGCGTTCGAACAACTCGGCGCGCAATTCCTGTTCGAGTTGGCGCACTTGCGCGCTGATCGCCGGCTGCGTCCGGTAGCAGGTCTGGGCGGCCTTGGAAAAACTCTTCAGCCGGACGATTTCGAGAAATGTATGGAGCTGGTCGAAGTCCATAAACCGCTGCCCGGTCAGTTGGAACCGGCGGTCCAGTCAAAATTATGAATCGGCGGGATAGAAATAATGAATTTCCCACGCGCCGGGCGTGGATGGTAAGTATTGTACCAGAGGCCCCGGGTGGTGCGGTTAAGGAATGGGATTGTCGCAGATCGCAGCGCCGCACCTTTCACCCGGGCCGGACGCTTGACCGTCTGTTAGATTCTTTGCCGGCCATTCCTAAAACAAGGCTACCTCAACAATGCCCCGGTCTTGCCCTGTGAAGACTCGGCCGCCGTTGCACTTCTGACTTCTGACTTCTGACTTCCAAATCCCGCAGGGATTTCAAGGGCGAAGCCCTTGGGCTAGGGCGTCTCTTCGGAGGCCCTTTCGGCCTCGGCGGCGGCTTTCGGACCGGCGGCCTTGGCTTCCTCAATCAAACGCTCGGCTTCTTCCACTCTGGCCCGCGGCACCTTCACCTCGAAGCCCAAAGACGGAATTATCGAATTGCGCACCATGATGGACGGGATGCCGTTCGACTCCAGAACGCCGCGAATCATGTCAGCCTCGATTTCGGCGTCCACAATGGGTGCGTCATAGAGCGTGACCATGTCCAAATCGGAGGAAGGGTCGAGTTGATCTTCGCCCGCGGAATCTTCTTCGTGCCCGGGATCTTGCGCCATGCCTCCAGGATATCGCAGAATATCCATAGAGGCCCCCATTCCCATGACTGACGAAATGAAAGAGCGCACCGAGGACACGCAATCTTACTTCACCGGCAACATCGCATGGTTTCTGGCGGGGGCGTTTATCGGAGCGGCCGTCGCCGTTTTGTATGCGCCCAAGAGCGGCAAGGAAACCCGGCAGTACCTGGCCGGCAAGGTGCAGCAAAGCAAAGATGCGGTGTCCGATACCAGCAGCAGCATTGTGGAAGCCAGCCGCGACATGTTCGAGCGCGGCAAGCAACTGGTGGAAGACGCCGCCGATCTGTTTGAACGCGGCCGCAAACTAGTCAAAGGTTAAGCGGCCGGCATGCCCGTTCTGGGCGATTTTGAAATCCTGCGGGTGAACCGGACCGCCTACTGGTGGGACGGCGGGGCTCTGTTCGGCGTGGTGCCCAAGACGCTGTGGAGCCGCCAGATTCCACCCGATGAACTCAACCGCATTCCCCTGGCATTCAACTGTTACCTGATTCGCACCGCGAGCCACAACATCCTGATCGAAACCGGGCTCGGCGATAAATTCGACGCGCGCCAGCGGGAACGGATGCGCATCCCGGCGGTGACCGAATCGCTGCCGGCGGTGATCGCGGCGCAGGGCATCGACCCCGCAACCATCGACATCGTCATCAACAGCCACCTGCATTGGGACCATTGCAGCGGGAATACGATTCTGCGTGGAGACTCGGTAGAACCGGCGTTTCCGCGCGCCCGCTACTACGCTCCGCGCGGCGAGTGGGAGCACGCGCACGAGCGCAACGTGCGTGACGCTGTCGCCTATATCGACGCCAACTACGATCCGCTGGTGGAATCCGGCCGGATGACGCTGGTGGAGGGCGATTGCGAAGTGCTGCCGGGTATCTGGATGCGGACGGCGCCGGGGCACACGCGCGACATGATGGTGGTGACGGCCGAGAGCGCCGGTGAGACGTTCTGCTTCCTTTCCGACCTGGTTCCCACTGCGGCCCACCTGCAGCCCACCTGGGTGCCCGCGTTCGACCTGTACCCGATCGAGACCGTCGCGACCAAGGTGCGCTGGCTCACTTCGGCGGCGGAAGGGCAGTGGCTGTGCGGCTTCGGGCACGACAGCGTGGCGTTTGCGCGGATAGCGGCGGATCCCAAGAAGCAGTTCACCGCGATGGCGGCGTGAGATGCGAATTGCCAGCGTAGAGAGCGCTTCGCAGATCGCGCAGGTGCGCGAGCTGTTCGAAGAGTATTGGGCGTCGTTTGGTTTCACGCCGTGCTTTCAAAACTTCGGCGCGGAAGTGACCGGGCTGCCGGGCGACTACACGCCGCCGCGCGGACGGCTGGCGCTGGCCATGATCGATGGGCAAGCCGCGGGCTGCGTGGCGCTGCGGCAGTTCGACGCGGAACGATGTGAAGCCAAGCGGCTCTTCGTACGGCCGCAGTTCCGCAACCGGGGCGTGGGACGGCGGTTGCTCGACTGGGTGATCGCGGAGGCGCGCGAAGCGGGGTACCGCGAAATGGTGGGCGACACCATGCCGGTGATGGAGAAGGCGCTCGAGATGTACGGCCGGGCCGGCTTTGAGCGGACCGAGCCCTACTCCGGCCATCCGACGCCGGGAGCTATTTTCCTGCGGTTGAAGCTGCAGGCTTGAAGCGCTCGTCGATTTCCACCTGGTAGCCGCTGGAGAGACGGTTGGTCTCGTTCGCCATTCCCACCACCGCCATCGTTTCCGCGAACATCCGGTCGGTCATGCCGGCCTTGCGCGAAGAGACCGTGTGCGAAGCGATACAGTAGCCGCACTGGTTGGTGGCGCTCACGGCGAGATAAATGAGCTCCTTGGTGAGCGCGTCGAGCGCGCCCGGCGCCATGATCTCTTTGACGCTCTGCCAGGTGCGGCGCAGCGTGACGGGGTCGTTCGCGATGGCTTTCCAGAAATTATTGATGTAGTCCGTCTGGCGCAGCGTCATGATGTCGTCATAGACGGCGCGGACTTCCGGGGTCGCGTCGGCGTATTCGATGAACGGAAGAGTGGCCATGCACCGATTATCGCGCGCCGGCAGGCCGGTTATTTGCCGTCGCTCTTCATTTTGCGGGCGATCAGGAAGGCTAGCTCGAGCGACTGCTCGTAATTGAGGCGCGGGTCGACTTCGGATTCGTAGGCGCGGGCGAGGTCGGTTTCACTGGGGCCGCGCGAGCCGCCGATGCACTCGGTAACGTTTTCGCCGGTAAGTTCGATGTGGACCCCGCCCAGCGTCTGGCCCATCGCGCGGTGGATGTCGAAGGCCTGTTCCACTTCGGAATGGATATCGGCGAAGTTGCGGGTCTTCCAGCCTCCGGCGGTCGTCTGCGTGTTGCCGTGCATGGGGTCGCAGACCCACAGAACGCGCCCCCCTTCGGCGCGGACGGCCTCGACGAGGCGCGGCAGCGCGTCCTGGATGCGGCCGGCGCCGAAGCGATGGATCAGCGTCAACCGGCCCGGATGGCGGTTGGGATCGAGAGCCCGCAGCCAGCCGGCGACCTGCTCGCGGGTGAAGTCCGCCCCCACTTTGACGGCGACGGGGTTCTGGATGCCGCGCAGGAATTCCACGTGCGCGCCGCCCGGATCGTTGGTGCGCAGCCCCACCCAGGGGAAATGCGTGGTGAGATTGAAATAGCCCGGGCGGCGGGGCACGGTGCGCGTCTGCGCCGATTCGTAGCCCAGGTGCAGCGCTTCGTGGGTAGTGAAGAAATCGATGCGGTCGGTTTCGCCGGCCCGCACTCCCAGCACGTTTTCCATGAAGCGCAGCGCATCGCCGATGGTTTCGACCATGTGGTGGTATTCGTCCGCCAGCGGCGAGTGTTCCACCCAATCGAGATCGAAGTATTCGGGATGGTGCAGGTCGGCGAATCCGCTCTTGACCAGGGAGCGAATGAAATTCAGGGTGAGCGCGGCGCGCTCGTAGCCGCGCAGCAGAAGCTGCGGATCGGGTGTGCGGGCTTCGGCCGTGAATTCCGGGCGGTTGATATTGTCGCCGCGGAAGCTGGGAAGGGTAACGCCATCGCGCGTTTCTTCGCTGGCGGAGCGCGGCTTGGCGTACTGCCCGGCGAAACGGCCGATGCGGATGACGGGTTTCTGAGCGCCCACCACCAGCACCATGCTCATCTGCAACAGCACCTTGAGCATGTTGGTGATGCGGCTGGGCGTACAGGCGGCGAAGCGTTCGGCGCAATCGCCGGCTTGCAGAACGAAACGTGTTCCGGCGGCAGCCTCAGCCAGTTGCTGGCGCAACTGCACGATTTCCCAACTGGTGACCAGCGGCGGAAGGACGCGCAATTCGGCCAGCACGCGGTCGAGCGCCGCCGCGTCGGGATAATCGGGCTGTTGCAGGGCCGGCCACCGGCGCCAGGAATCCGGCTGCCAGGGCAAAGCCTCCTCGGGGATCTCGGGGGACATGAAGTTTCACGGTAACACAGGGTTTCATGCGAATATGAAAATGGAGGGCCTGCGGACGCAGATTGAGATGAGCGAAAAAGAGCAACTCCACCGCTTAATCGATCAGCTTCCGGACTCTGAGATCCCGGCCGCCATGCGGTTCGTGCAGTTTCTCGCCTTCCATGAAGCCCCAATCGAACCCGAGATGCTCGCTCGCATCGACGCGGCGCGCGCGAATCCGTCACCCGGCATCCCGCATGAAGAGGTTCTGCGGGAATTCGGTCAATGAAACGATTCATCTGGGAGCCTGCGGCACAGGGGGATCTACGCAGGCTGGAAACGATTAAGTCCACCGGCGCCTTACGTGCCTCCAACCTCAGCCCGAGCTTCTGCACCGCCTCGAAGAGTGAGTTCCCCTGGGAATCCGCTGCATTGCCTGGCGCAGGGATCATCCCAACTCCCGCCGCTACTCGCATCAGTCCTTTGGCGTCCTCGTCGGACACCTCCGGTACAGCCTAAACCGGGTTCTGCGCGAGAATGGAGCCGCGCTGGGCCGTTGAGCACACCCCGTCTGCTTGTCGTGCGGACAGCGGCTGTCTGGATCAGGTCGGCGGCCGGGCTGCGCCCGGCTGGACCCATTGACAATCGGTCCGCAGGTTAACAACCTGCCCCACGTTGTCCTACTGCAGTTGTACCAGCCGCTCGCCCTGCCGCTCACCCACCGTCGCCGGCGCCAGATCCTGCTTGCCGCGCCAGAAATCCATGTAGGAGATCTGGTGCACACAGGCCACCGTGCAGTGCGGCGCGCAGCTCTTTTCCGTGCGGTACTCGCGGCGAACGTCTTCCACGGTGTACTCGGCCAGCGGCTTGCCGGGGTAGCCGCGCTGCTGCGAACAGTAATGCACCAGGCCGTTTTCGCAGATGTAGAGGTAGCGCGCGCCGGCGCGGCAGCGCCAGCGGTTGGGCTTGCCGTGCGCAATGTTGTCCTGGAAATAGTTGATGCGCGCGTAGCTCGATTTTTCCATGGCGCGCATGGCGGTGTAGACTTGGCGTTCTTCGTCGCGCAGCGGCTGCAACTGGCCGTCGCCGTCGTGAATGATGCCGACGGTGGACGTGAATCCCAGCTCGATGGCGCGCTTGCCGATCACCAGAGCGTCTTGGGGAGTGCGGATGCCGCCGCCCACTACGGAATTGATGTTGACGTGAAAATCGGCGTGTTCTGCCAGCAGTTCGAGCTTCTTGTCGAGCACTTTGAGGCTCTTCTTCGAAACGTCGTCGGGCATGACATTGTCGATGGAGATCTGCAGGTGGTCCAGTCCGGCGCGGTTGAGGCGCTGGATGCGTTCGGCGGTCAGCAGGTAGCCGTTGGTGATCATGCCGGCTATCATGCCGTGTTGGCGGACGCGCGCGATGAGCAGATCCAGGTCGGGATGCAGCAGTGGTTCTCCGCCGGAAATGGTTACGATGCTGGCGCCCAGTTCAGCCAGGCGATCCAGACGTTGGTGCATCACGTCGATGGAGACCGGCTTGGAGCGGTCGTCGTATTCGTTGCAGTAGGCGCAGGCCAGATTGCAGCGGCGCATGGGGATGACATGCGCCAGAATCGGGTGGCCTGTGGAGGCGAGCCCCTTGCCGATCATGCGGAATTCCCGAACGCGGCGGCTGACCGCCTTCCAACCCCTCCGGAGATGCAGGAACGAGTGCGACATACCGCGAAGTCCTTCCATTACAACATAGTCAGGGTATTTTGCCGAGGATTCGGGGGCGATTGGCGGGGAATCGGGGTCGAACGGTAGAGATGGGAATGGAAAGGAGCTTTGCTTAGCTGAAGGCCTTTCGCCTGGTTCTGATTCCCCACACCACTTTGACCACGCGGATCGCCGGTATTTGCGAAGCCTGCCGGCGGCGGTGCCGATTCTTGCGCCAGGATCTTCCGGCGCTCTTTCTCCACTCGCTATGCGATCTTGAGGCGACGGAACACGGGGACCTTGGCAAAGTCCAGGAGGAATGCAAAGACCGCCGCCACCCCGAGTGTTGCTCCCACAGCCCATATCGGCAGAGGAGTCATGCCAATTCCGCAAATCGCCAGCGTTCCGGCGATCAGCAGATCGACTACCGACGACCCCATGAGCCACAGGCTGGGACGCGAGGACCCCAGGCGCTGGCGTTCCCGATTCGTATAAGTCGTGGCTTGATTGCCGAACACAATCGCCACGAAGGCCACGGTTCTCAGTGTTTCGATTCCCAGACCCAGGCGGAACTTGGCGACGGCCAGCAGAGCGGTGCAAAACACTAACTCGGAGATTCCCATGAAGACACCCGCAATCGTCAATTCGCCGATTCGCCAGGCATTGGGCATGGGGGACGGTCGCACGTTGTCCGTCGTCAAGGACATGCCGAGCAGGTCCCCGGTGAGCATGATAATGACCATTAACATGGGCGTCAGAATCGCATGTCCGGTCATCACCAGACCTACGGCCAGGAAGAGTACCTGCACAGTTTTCTTGGTAAGCGAGTTTAGCGCATAAGTCAGGATGCGCTGGAACGTCACGCGGCCTTCTTTTACCGAAGCCACGATACCGCCGAGTCCCGGTTTGGTCAGTACGATGCCGGCCGCCGACTTGGCCACGTCGGTCGCCGTCGATACCGCGATTCCCATCTGCGCCTGGCGCAGCGCCGGCGCGTCGTTGGCGCCGTCGCCGCACATACCGACGGTGTGGCCGCTCTTCTGGAACGCCTTCACCAGGTTGTACTTTCCCTCGGGAAGGACGCCGGCGAAGACCGCGAAATCCTCGGGGCGTACACTGTCGGGGATCGGTCCAGGTGGAGAGACGGCCCCATCCAGACCTACCGCGCGGGCCACAATGGTGGCCGTCGCCGGAGCATCGCCCGTCACCATTACGGTGCGAACGCCCAACGTGTGCAACTCCGCAATCAGCGCCGCCGAATCCGTTCGAGGCGGATCGCTCAGAGCGATCGTTCCCGCCAGCTTCACCGCCTCCGGCGGACCCACCGCGACCGCCAGCACCCGGAAGCCCTGTGCCTCCAGTTGGTCCGCTGTCGTGGACCCATCGGGCGATGCTGAAGTAACGCCCATGACCGCGGCAAAGGCTCCCTTCACGACACGCACCGTGGCGCCGCTCGCGTCCACGGCCGTGGCTTCGGACATCTTGGTGGCGGAATCGAACGGCACAAACTTACGCAGTTTCGGCAGATCGGAGGCCACCGCTTGCGAGGCGGCCGTGCGAATGGCTGCGTCTACGGGATCCTGCCCGCCGTCCGAGCTGGCCAGGGCGGCCATTCCCAGAACGTGCGATTCGTCAAAGCCGGGCATGGGGCGTATGGCCGTCACTTTCAGCTCGTTGCGCGTCAACGTGCCCGTCTTGTCCGCGCACAGGACGTCGATGCTGGCCGCTTCATCCACGGCGGAGAGCCGCGTCGGAAGGACACCCAGGCGAGCCAGAGCCCGCGCGCCGAGCGCCGCCGCAAGCGTAAACGTAGCCGGCAGCGCTACGGGGATCGACGCCAGAACCGCCGTGAGCACCAGCGGAACGATCTCACCAGGCGGCAGCTTGAGAGCGTAGGCATACCCCACCAGCATCACGATGATGCCGCCATTGAACATGGCGAGATTGCGCACCACGCGCAGAACGGCCTTCTGTTGGGAACTTTCCACGTGCGCCGTGCGAACCAGCTCCGCGGCGCGTCCAAACTTGGTGCGCGTTCCGGTCGCCGTAACTTCCGCCACCGCTTCGCCGCGCCGCACCAGCGCCCCCGCATAGGTTTCGAGGCCTGCGCCGGCTTCGATGGGTATTGATTCGCCCGTGAGCATGGACTGGTCGAGCAGGATCTCGCCTTCGGTCAGACGCACATCGGCGGCAACCACGGCGCCGACCGATAGCTTCACAATATCGCCAGGCGCCAGTCCGGCGGCGGGTACGGTCGTCCAGGCATTATCGCGACGGACCGACGCGTTCAGCGCGAGCTGCGACTTCAGCGCGGCAAGCGTCGCCTGAGCGCGCCCTTCCTGCAAGAACCCGAGAGCCGCGTTGAAGGCTAGCAGAACCGCGATGATCGCAGCCTCGACATGCTTGCCGAGCGAAACCTCGAGCACGATGGCAGCCTCGAGCATCCATGGAACCGGCGCCCAGAACTTGGCCAGCGCCCTGCGTAATGGACCGGAAGACGGGTCGGGCACGGCGTTTGGACCGAACTTCTCGATCCGGCGGCGGGCTTCGTCGCTCGTGAGGCCGGCCGGGAGCGGAACATCCTTGGTGGAAGATGGTGGAGTCATTGAAGCGGCTTCGCAGGCACTTGCATTTTATAACTTTTCCTCCCCTGCCTTCCCGCGGCAGACGTGTTGCAGGTGAGTGTGAGTGGCGCGAGCACGCTGGCCTACCCGTACTTTTGAGTGCAATAGGTCATACTGGCTTCAAGCCCCCATGTCCAAGAAGAAGACGGCCCCCGCGCCAACGGCGAAATCCGCCGGCCGCGAAACGGCTCGGACAACCGCGCCCGCACAGCCGCCGCAGCCCAGCCGGTATCTGTACAGCGCCACGATTCTACTGAGCGCGTTTCTCCTTTTTCTGCTGCAGCCGGCGCTGGCCAAGGTGATCTTACCTTGGTTCGGGGGTGTGGCCAGCGTGTGGACCGTGGCCATCCTCTTTTTCCAGGGCGTGCTTCTGCTGGGGTACACGTATGCGTATCTCAGCGTGCGGTACCTGCCGCCGCGAGCGCAGGCCTTGCTGCATGTGGCGCTCCTGGCGGCCAGTGTGCCGCTCTTGCCGCTGGCTCCGTGGCGCGTGTGGCAGCCGGGCAGCGCGGGCGACCCGGCGGTCCAGATCCTGTTCGTGCTGTTGGTGTGCGCGGGGCTGCCGTATTTTCTGCTGTCCACCACCGGGCCCTTGCTGCAAGCCTGGTACGCGCGGTCGCAACGGGTGGCATTCCCGTACCGGCTGTTTGCTTTGTCGAACGCCGGTAGCCTGGCGGCGCTGCTGGTGTATCCGTTCGCCATCGAGCCCTACAGCACCACGCGGCAGCAACTCGCGGCCTGGTCGATGGGATACGGCGCCTTTGCGGTGGTGTGCTGTCTGGCGGCGGCGCACTTCTGGCTCCGCCACGGAGAGCCGCTGGACCAGAAGCCGGATCCCAAGGCCAAGCCGGCGCCGCTTCCGGGGCGCCGCGACTACGCGCTCTGGACCATGCTGGCGGCCTGCGGCTCGGCACTGCTGGTGACGGTGACCAACCACATCTGCCAGAACGTGGCGCCCATACCGCTTTTGTGGGTCTTGCCGCTGGCGGTCTACCTGCTCACGTTCATCCTGTGCTTCGACCGGTCGGACTGGTATAAGCCTGCCTACATGCGGTGGCTGCTGCCGGTGGTGCTGGCGTTCCTGTTTTACAAGTCTCTCTATCCCACATTGATCAGCGGAGCCGTGACGGAAGTGGCGCTGTTCCTGGCCGCGCTCTTTGTGGCGTGCCTGTTCTGCCATGGAGAGCTGGCGCATCGCAAACCGCCGTCGGGACGTTTGACCTCGTTCTACCTGTCGATCGCGTTGGGCGGCGCCGTGGGATCGCTGGCCGTGGCGCTGGTGGCGCCGCGGCTTTCCACGTGGCAGGTGGAGTTCCCGGAGACGGTGTTGGCCTGCGGGCTGCTGGCGGTATCGGCGTGGCTCGCGCCGGGATGGCCACGGCGGTTGTCGCAGGGAGTGCTGGGCGCGACACTGGCGCTGCTGGCCCTGGGCCTGCTGCAGGTCCAGTTCCACGGGCTTACACTGCTGGCGCGCAGCTTCTATGGGTCGCTTTCCGTCCGCGATGACCAACTCCTGCACGGCTTGTACCACGGCACCATTCGCCACGGAGCTCAGGTTCGCAACTCCAGGTACTTCGGCGTGCCCACCACCTACTACAGCGAGAAGTCGGGGGTGGGCATCGTTTTAAGACAACGCGCCGAACCGTGGCGCGTCGGCATCGTAGGACTGGGCACGGGCACGTTGGCCGCTTATGGATTGCCGGGCGATTCTTTCCAGTTCTACGAACTCGACCCACTGGTGAAGAAGTTGGCCGATTCCGAGTTCAGCTTTCTCAAGCTGAGCCGCGCCACGGTCAACGTGGCTATCGGCGACGGCCGCCTGTTGCTGAATCGCGAGGCTCCCGGACAGTTCGATTTGCTGGTGATCGACGCCTTCTCGGGCGACGCCATCCCGACTCATCTGCTCACGCGCGAAGCCTTCGAGCTTTACTTCCGCGTGCTCAAACCGGGAGGGTTGTTGGCCATCCACATCACCAACGGGTTCCTCGATCTGACGCCGGTGCTGGCCAAGGCAGCGGCGGAGATGAACCGGCCGGCCGTCTTAATCAACAACGCGTGGAACAGCACGCGCTATGCGGATGCCGCGAGCTGGGTCTTGATGGGCGGGGATTTCAACAGCATCGAGGCGCTGCGCCGCGCCGGCGGAATCGTGCTCATCGCCCCTCCAGGATTCCGGCTTTGGACCGACGACTACAGCAGCCTGCTGGGACTTTTCCGCTAGCCAGCGCTCCCACCCGGGCGGCGATATAATCTCCACGATGCATAACCTCCGTCTGCCACTTCTGATCGGCGCTGTCACCGCCCTCGCCATCGCCGCCACTTACGACGCCGCGGTCTTCGGCTCTCTGCAATGGCGCAGCATCGGCCCCCTGCGCGGCGGGCGTTCCATCGCCTGCGCCGGCAGCTCCGCGCGCCCCAATGAGTATTACTTCGGCGCCACCGGCGGCGGTCTCTGGAAGACTACCGATGGCGGCCTCACCTGGCGCGCGGTCACCGATGGCCAGATTCACAGCTCCTCGGTCGGCGCCGTCGCCGTCGCCCCCTCCAACCCCGACGTCGTCTACCTCGGCATGGGCGAGACCGAACTGCGCGGCAACATCATGCAGGGCGATGGCCTCTACAAATCCACCGACGCCGGCCGCACCTGGAAGAACGTTGGCCTCGCCGACACCCAGGCCATCTCCCGCATCCGCGTCCACCCCACCGATCCCAACATCGTCTACGTTGCCGCTCTCGGCCATCCTTACGGCCCCAACCGCGAACGCGGGGTATTCCGCTCCCGCGATGGCGGCGCCACCTGGCAGGCCGTGCTCTTCCGCGACGATCATTCGGGCGCGGTCGATCTCGTGATGGACCCGCAGAATCCCAACGTCCTCTTCGCCGCCATCTGGGACGCCAACCGCACACCCTGGGGACTGACCAGCGGCGGACCCTCCAGCGGTCTCTATAAAACCACTGACGGCGGCGACCACTGGACCGACATCACCCGCAACGCCGGCATGCCCGCCGGCGTCGTCGGGAAAATCGGCGTCGCCGTCTCCGGCGCCGATTCCAACCGCGTCTACGCTCTTGTCGAAAACGAGAACGGCGGAGTCTTCGTTTCCGACGACGCCGGCGCCACCTGGAAAAAGATCAACGAAGATCGCAACCTCCGCCAGCGCGCCTTCTACTACACCCGCATCTACGCCGACCCCAAGTCCAAGGACACCCTCTACGCCCTCAACACCGGCTTCTACCGTTCCAACGACGGCGGCAAAACCTTCCGCGCCGTCCAGACGCCTCACGGCGACAACCACGATCTCTGGATCGATCCCGCCAACCCGCTCCGCATGGTCGAAAGCAACGACGGCGGCGGCAACGTCTCCATCAACGGCGGCCAGACCTGGACCGGCCAACAATACGCTACCGCGCAGCTTTACCACGTGGCCGTCACCACCGACATTCCCTATCACGTGTGCGGCGCCCAGCAGGATAGCTCCACCATCTGCACCCCCTCGACAGCCGGAGGCCGTGGCGGGCGCGGCGCCGCCAACACTTACGGCGTCGGCGGCGGTGAGAGCGGCTACATCGCTCCCGACCCGCGCAATCCCAACATCTTCTTTGCCGGTTCCCAGGGCGCGCTGCTCACCCGTTACGACCGCCGCACCAATTACTCTCGAGATGTCCAGGTCTACCCGCTGTTCTTCTCCGGGGAAAGCGCCGGTTCCCTTCCCGAGCGCTGGCAGTGGACTTACCCCATCGTTTTCTCCCCCGTCAATCCCGACATCCTTTACACTTCCTCGCAGCACCTCTGGAAGACCACCGACGACGGTCACAGTTGGACCCGCATCTCCCCAGACCTCACCCGCGCCGATCCCAAAACTCTCGGCGATTCCGGCGGCCCCATCACCCACGATCAGAACGGCCCCGAAATCTACGGCACCATCTTCACCATCGCTCCGTCCCGCAAAGACGTGAACACCATTTGGACCGGCTCGGACGACGGCCTCGTCTACATCACCCGCGACGGCCAATCCGAGTCCCCGCACTGGACCAAAATCACTCCGCCTGGCATGCCCGATTTCGGCCGCGTCAGCTTGATCGATGCCTCGCCGCACTCGCCCGGCGCCGCTTACGTGGCCGTCAAGAATTACCAGAACGACGACCGTCGTCCCTACGTCTTCAAGACCGCCGACTACGGCAAGACCTGGATCAAGATCGTCACCGGCATTCCCGAGAATGACTTCGTCCACGCCGTCCGTGAAGATCCGGTCCGCCAGGGCCTCCTCTTCGCCGGCACGGAACATGGCATTTACGTTTCCTTCGATGATGGCGCCGAGTGGCAATCCATCGCGCTCAACCTGCCCGATACCCAGGTCTCCGACATCGTCATCCAGGGCGCGGACGTCGTCATCGCCACTCACGGCCGCTCTTTCTACGTGCTCGACGACATCAGCCCGCTGCGCCAGTTGAAACCCACCCTGCTCACCGAGAGCGTCCACCTCTTCCAGCCGCCCACCGTGGAGCGCAATGTCGACCAGGCTCGCGTCGATTACTATCTCGCGAAGCCCGCCGACAAGATCACTCTCGATATCCTCGATTCCAAGGGCCAGGTTGTCCGCTCCTTCACCGGCACTCCCAACGCCGCTGCCGGCGGCCGTGGGGGACGTGGGGGACGCGGCGGTGGTGGCGCCGGTGGTCTTGCCACCAGTAGCGCCGGTGGTCTTGCCACCAGTGGCGCCGGTGGTCTTGCCACCGGCGAGCCGCCCGCCGCCGGCGACCCAGGCGCCGAAGGCGAGCCACCACCCGCCGCCGGCGGTGGCGGCGGTGGCCGCGGACGCGGCGGCGTCGTCAATGCGCCCGACCGCGCCGGCCTCAATCGCTTCACCTGGGATATGCGCTATCCCCCCGCCGTCACCTTCGAAGGCATGGTCCTCTGGAGCGGCAACACACAGGGCCCCGTCGCCGTTCCCGGCTCTTACCAGGTCCGCCTCACCGCCGACGGCCAGAGCCTTACCGAAAAGCTGGTCATTGAAAAGGACCCGCGCCTCGACAGCGTTACCGTGGCCGATCTCGCCGAGCAGTTCACCCTCGCGCTCCAGGTCCGCGATGCGCTTTCCCAGGCCGACGAAATCGTCATCCTCATCCGCGAATTAAAAAAGCAGATGGACGACCGCCTCAAATCCTCAACCGACGCCGCCCTCAAGGCCTCCCTCGACAGTTTCCGCGACAAACTCGGCGTCATTGAAGAAGAGGTCTACCAGGTCCGCAATCGGAGCGGCCAGGACCCGCTCAACTTCCCCATCAAGTTGAACAACAAGATCGCCGCTCTCGGTTCCAGCATCGAGCACGGTGACGGCAAACCCACCGCCCCCTCCTACGAGGTCTTCAAGCTCCTGAAGGACCGCCTCGCCGAGCAGCAATCCGCGCTCGACACGCTTCTCAAGACGGATCTCCCCGCCGTCAACAAGCGTCTCACGGATCGCTCCCTGAAAGAGCTGGTCCCCACCAAGACCGAAACCAAACCCCCCACCCCGGCCCCCGCGCCCGCGGGCTGACGTATGTCCGGTCTCGATCGCCGTGGCCCCGTGGCGCACGCACTCGTGCGTGCCGCGTCGACACTCGTGTCGACGCTTTTCTCCGCGTCTCCGTGGTGAATCTTAAGTTCCAAGGAGCAACCCATGAACCGCCGTCGCTTCCTCCAATCCGCCGCCGCTGGCGCCCTCGTCGCCTCGGCCGCTCCCACTCCCAAAATGATTGGCCTGCAAGACGCGACGTTCCCAACATCGCCCAAGCCCAGGAGAAGCAGCTCGACGGCCAAAGTTCCACCAACCTCTGCTTCAACAATCCCAACTACCGGAACTGGCTCCTGGGCACGGTGGAAGACTATTGCCGCTCCCATGAGATCGACGGCATCATGTGGGGCTCGGAACGCCAGGGCGCTTTCGCCGACTCGATCGGCGCGGCCCACGGCGGAACCCCTCGCAATCCAGCCGCCGTCACGTGCTTCTGCGAGCACTGCGAGCGCAAAGCCAAGGAACGCGGCATCGACGTCCCTCGCGCCCGCGCCGGATTCAAAGCCCTCGGCGAATTCACCACCGCCGCGCGCCAAAACCAGCGCCCCGTCGATGGTTACTATGTCGCCCTATGGCGTCTTATGCTGCGCTACCCCGAGTTACTCGCCTGGGAAATGCTCTGGACCGACAGCCTGCGCGAAACTTACGCCGCCATGTACGGCAAGGTGAAATCCGTGAAGCCTTCGGTCGGTGTCGGCTGGCATGTCTGGCACAACAATTCCTTCAGCCCCATTTACCGCGCCGAGCAGGATCTCTCCGAGCTCTCTAAGTACTCCGACTTCCTGAAGATGGTGATGTATCACAACTGCGGCGGCGAACGCCTGGCCGCTTACATCCGCTCCGTCGGCGCTACCATGTACGGCGACGTCCCCCAGCAGGAGTTGCTCGACTTCCATTACCGGGTCATGGATTACAAGAGGGAAAAGCCTCTCGCCGAAATCCCCAAATCCGGTCTCTCCGCCAACTACGTCTACGAGGAAACCAGGCGCGCTCGCGAGGCTCTCAACGGCGCCAGGACCCAACTCTGGCCCGGCATCGACATCGACATCCCCACCGCCCAAACCAACGCCCGATGTACCCCCGACGGCACCTAAGACGCTGTCCTGGCCGCCTTCCGAGGCGGCGCCGGCGGCGTGTTGCTTTCCCGCAAGTATTCCGAAATGAAACTTGCCAACCTCCGCGGCGCGGGCGCTGCACTGAAAGAACTCGGCCTGGTGTGAGCTGGGTGGGACAGGCTTCAGCCTGTCAAAAGCGGGCGAAGCCCGCTCTTCAACCCTCCGTAAATTTGCGCCTCTCCGCAGCGCTATGGTATAGACCCTTTATGGCGGTGCGAGGGGTGTCGTGGATATTGCTGGCGGCCGCGGCCGCGCCGCTGCTCGCGGCCACCGCCCCAACCTACGTGGGCGCCGCCGCCTGCGCGCAATGCCATATCGATGCGCAGCGCACCTGGGCCGCCTCCCGCCACAGCAAGATGGTGCAGCCGGCCACCGCCCAAAGCGTCAAAGGCGATTTCAGCCGCGGCCAGGTTCAATTGCGTGGCGCCATGTACGGCCTCAGCGAAAAGGCCGGCGTTTACTACATCACCGAATCCTACCTTACCGGCAAGCAACAGGAGCACCGCGTCGATTACACGCTCGGTAACCGCCGCATTCAGCACTACCTGACCACGCTCCCCAGCGGCCGCATCATCGTGCTGCCGCCCAGTTGGGACGTGCTCCGCAAAGACTGGTTCCACAACTTCGATATCGGTGATCCCGACGAAACCGGCGACGTGATGGTCCAGGTCTGGAACAAAAACTGTTTCTCCTGTCACGTCAGCCGGCAAGAAAAGAATTTCGACGCTTCGACCAACCAGTACAAGAATGCATGGCAGGACTTCGGCGCCAATTGCGAGCGCTGCCACGGGCCCGGCGGCGAGCACATCGCCCATTACTCCGCCGCCGCTCCACCGTCCGGGCCACCCCGCGACATCGTGCTGCAGACCCGCCTTTCACCGGTTCGCAATACCATGGTGTGCGCGCAGTGCCATTCCTTCCGCGACATCTACGCGCCAGGCTACTCGGCGGGAGCCGATTACTACGACTTCTTCCTTCCTATCCTGGAATACAGCCAGCCGCCCGACAAGGACCCCGCCTACTGGCCCGACGGCCGCACCCGCCGTTTCTCCAATGACGCTTTCGGGTTGTGGCAGAGCGAGTGCTATCTAAAGGGTTCCGTCACCTGTGTCGACTGCCACGTCACCGCGCACCAGACCGAAATCGAAAAGAATCCGCAGCTCCGTCCCGACGCTTCGGTTCTCTGCACGCGCTGCCACACTGCCATCGGCAAGGCCGTCGAGGCCCACACGCATCACGCCGAGAACAGCGCCGGCAGCTCCTGCGTGGAATGCCACATGCCGCGCACGGTCTTCAGCGTCAAGGCGGCCATCCGCGATCATTCCATGAGCATCCCGGTTCCCGAAAACACCATCCGCCACGGCATACCGAACGCCTGCAATGTCTGCCACACTGGCCGCGATGCGAACTGGGCGCTTCAACAGGTGAATCACTGGTACAGCGCCCGCTCGCGCCAGAAGCTCATCCGGAGAGCCGACGCGTTCGCGCAGGCGCGAGCCGGCGATCCCCAAGCCATAGGCGCGCTGCTGGAGATTCTCGCCAAGCCCTCCGAAGGCTCTCTCGCGCGCGCCAATGCGGTGGGCTACCTCGCCCGCTTTCCGAACGACCCGCGAGTCTACCCGGCCTTCGAGCGCGCGCTCGCCGACACCGAACCGCTGGTGCGCGCCGTAGCCGTGCGCAGCATGAATCCCGGCCAGGCCAACCGCGATGCCGCGGCGCGGGTGCTCGCCCGATCGCTCGGCGATCCCGCGGCTGTGGTCCGCCTGGGCACCGCCGTCGCTCTGGTCGGACTGGGAGTGAGCCACCTTTCAGGCGCCGATGGCGAGCGCTTCGAACTCGCTAAACAGGCCTACCGCGCGCGCGCCGAATTGAATTCCGACGACCCAGGCCAGCAGCTTGGCGCGGGCAAGTTTTACCTGGTCACGGGCGACCCCGTCAGCGCCATCGCAGCGCTTGAAAATAGTCTGAAGCTCGATCCCGAAGTGCCCGCCCAGTATTTTCTCGCTTACGCCCATGCTCAGCAGGGCCAGTACGGCGAAGCCCGCGAGATTCTCCTGGCCATTTCTCCCGCCGATCCCCTATTTGCCAGGGCGCAGGAACTCTTGAAGGCCATCGCCAACCACTGAGGTTTGCTCCTTGGCGCTGGTTTCCAGCGTATCCGCTTTTGCACTGACCAAAGAATCCACAATTAACTATTTGCTTGACAACCCCCGCCAATCTGCAATAAAATCTTTCCCAATATTCATCTCTCTGTGATATTTGTGGCAGGGGTTGTGTCTGGGTTACCGGTTAGTTGGTTGTAAGGCCTAATTTTAGGGGGGGATACTATGAGCCTACGGCTCAATTGCTTCGGCATTTCCACAAAAGTTTCTGCGTTCCTGTGCCTGGGGATTTTTCTCGTGGGCACAAGCGGCGCATGGGGTCAAACCAGTACGGTCGGTACCGTCGCGGGGCTGGTCACGGACGAACAAAGCGCCGCCATTCCCGCGGCGGTCGTGAAGCTCACGGACACCTCGACCAACGCGGCCATGAGCACGGTGACCAACACCGACGGCCGCTACGTGTTCAGCTCGGTGCCGCCGGGGAAGTATAACCTGAGCTTCGGCAAAGAGGGCTTCACGTCGTACCGGGTGGACGGCCAGGCGGTGGATATCGGCCAGAGCCTGACCATCAACGCCACGCTGAAAGTGGGTTCCACGACCACGACGGTAGAAGTTTCGGCTTCGGTGGGCGCGGAGTTGCAGACCATGAACGCCACGGTGGGCAATACGCTGACTGGCACGTCGCTGACCATGCTGCCGAGCATGGGCCGCGACGTAACCTCGTTCGCGGTGTTGCAACCGGCCACCACGCCAACCGGCAACACGGCGGGAAGCGCCGGGGATTTGAATACCTACCAGCTCGATGGCTCGAACGTCACCGACGACATGGGAGGAAACGTCATCACCTACCAGACGAATTACTCCGGTCTGGGCGGAAGCCAGGGCAGCAGTATTCCTTCGGGCGTGATCCCGACGCCCAGCGAGAGCATTGAAGAATTCAAGGTATCGGTCAGCAACCAGACCTCGGACTTCAACAATTCGTCGGGCAGCCAGGTCCAGATGGTAACCAAGCGCGGGACGAACCAGTTCCACGGCGCCGGGTATATGTTTTATTACGACAACGCGATCGGGCAGGCCAATAGCTGGACCAACAACCACACGCCGTTCAGCTTCGGCAGCCTGTCGCTGCCGGATACGCCGCCCGATCTTCCGAAAAACCATCGCAGCCGGTTTGGCGGCTCCCTCGGCGGTCCTCTCGTTCCCAAGGATTTTCTGGGCGGCAAGTGGTATTTCTTCGCCAACTTCGAAGGATTGCGGTTTCCGGATGCGGTTTTGTACCAGGCGAACACGCCCTCGGCGTTAATGAGGGCGGGCATCATCCAGGTGCCGAATGCGGCCGGCCAGTACCTTCCCTACAACCTGAATCCCAATACGGTGACGGTGAACGGCGTGCAATACCCGTCGGCGATCTGTCCGGCCGGCGCCTGCGATCCGCGCGGTATCGGCCTCAACCCTATCGTGAACCAGATCTGGAGCACGCAAATGCCGCTGGCCAACAATCCGCTGGGCGGCGACACGTTCAACACGCAAGGTTTTCTGGGAAGCGTCCGCGAGCCCCTGACTTCCAATAACTACGTGGGGCGCATCGATCACGATTTCAGCGAGAAGCAACACTTCTATCTGACCTACCGCGACTTCAAGCTGGTCAACCTGACCGGCAACCAGGTAGACATTGGCGGCGGGCTGGCCGGCGACAAGCTCGGCATCCCGACCGCCAAGGCCCCCCGGCCCCAGCAGCCATCGGTCTGGACCGCGGGGTTGTCGAGCGTGATTACTCCTACCACCACCAACACTTTCGTCTTCAGTTACGTGAGGCAATTCTGGCAGTGGTCCGACTCCAACGGTCCGGCGCAGCTTCCCGGGTTGGGTGGCGCGCTGGAAATCGGCGGCGAACTCGGCGCCGGCTCCGGTTTGATCCCCTACAACGTCAATACGCAGAGCGTTCGCCAACGCTTCTGGGACGGCCAGGATAAGCAAATTCGCGACGACATGTCCATGCTCAAGGGCACTCACCTGTTCACCTTCGGCGGCGCCTATATGCGGGCTTTCGATTACCACTCGCGCACGGACAACGGGGCCGGCATCAACGATCAGGTCAGTTACCAGTCCACCAGCGCTGGATTCAACTGGACTTCGCCTATCCAGTACATCCCCACCACGGTTCCGTCGTCCCAGTACTCCAACTACGAGACGCTTTACTCCGAAGCTCTCGGCATGATCAGCTCGACCCAGGTGATGTACACGCGCGCGGTGCCCAACCTGAGCCTGCAATCCATTGGCACGCCGGCTGCCGACCAGTCGGTTATTCCCTACTACAGCGTCTATTTCCAGGACTCGTGGCACATGAAACCGAGCTTTACCCTGACTTACGGGCTGGGATGGAACCTGGAGATGCCGCCTTACGAGTTACAAGGAAAGCAAGTGGCGCTGGTGGACTCCAACGGCCAACCGGTCGGCACGCAGGCTTTCCTCGCTCAGCGTCAAGCGGCGGCGCTGCAGGGATCCACCTACACCCCTACACTGGGCTTCCAGTTGGTAAGAGGTGTGGGCTCGGGGCTCAAGTATCCCTACAATCCGTATTACGGCGAATTCAGCCCGCGCGTATCTTTTGCGTGGAACCCGCATTATAGCGACGGGATCATGGGCAAACTGTTCGGCAACGGCAAGACCGTAATCCGCGGCGGATACAGCCGTATTTTCGGACGGCTGAACGGCGTGGACCTGGTTCTGGTGCCATTGCTGGGCCCTGGCCTGCTGCAAGGCGTCACCTGCGTCAATCCGCTCCAGAATCTATCCTGCGCGGGAAGCGGCGCGGCCACCCCCGCCAACGCGTTCCGCATCGGAAGCGATGGCTTGACCGCTCCGCTAGCGGCGGCTTCGCCTACGCTGCCGCAGCCATATTATCCCGGCGGACTCAATCCGAACGCCGGTGACACCGAATCCCTGGATCCGAACTTCAAACCGGACCGCACCGACAACTTCACGCTGACCGTGCAGCGCGAATTGAACACGCACGTCCACCTGGAGCTCGGGTATATCGGGAAGATCATCAAGAACGAGTACATGCAACTCAACATTGATGCGGTCCCCACCATGGAAACGCTCGGCGGCCAGCAGTTCTCGAATGCTTTCGCCCAAGTCTACGAGCAGATGTTCTTCAACGGTGTGAGCGCTACCAGTGTAACGGCGCAGCCGTTCTTTGAAACGGCTCTGGGCGGCGTGAATTCCGCTTTCTGCAAGGGCTTCGCGAGTTGCACGGCCGCGGTGGCTTCCAATTATGGTTCACTGATCAAGGAAACCGCCGTAGCCGACCTCTGGAACAAGCTTGGCGTGGCCAATGGCTGGATACTGCCCCGGACCGTGTACGGCCAGGCGCTTAACGGCGGAGCCTCAACGGCCAACTCCATGGGTATGATCACCAGCCTGGGCTGGGGCAATTACAACGCGCTGTTTGTTACGGTGCGGACCAGCGCCTGGCACGGCATGACCGCGATCTCCAATTTCACCTGGGGACGCGCGTTGGGCACGAATACGCAGGTGCAGGCTACCAGCAGCGCTACCGCGCTGAATCCATACAATCTCGCCGCCAACTACGGTCCACAGTCTTACGACTACAAGGCCGTTTACAACTTCTCGATGTACTACGACTTGCCGTTCTTCAAAGGGCAGCACGGCTTCCTGGGACACGTCCTGGGCGGATGGACGGTTTCGCCGCTGTTCACGGCAATCAGCGGCGCTCCCGGCACGGTCACCTACAGCGAGGGCAACTGCACCGGGTGCGAGGCGTTTGGTGAAGTTACCACGCCTGGAACCAGCGCTGTGACTGCGACAAACGAGGGGGCCGTGGGCTTCGGGCCCTACACCGGCGGCAACTCGGCAAATTACGGCATAGCCGGCGGCACCGGCACCAACTTGATTTTCGGAACCAACGCGGTGGGAACCAAGCCCATCAGTTCGAGCAACCCAGCCTTGTATGGCATGAACCAGTTCGCCAATCCGGCTCAGATCTACGGCGAGTTCCGGCCCTGCGTGCTGGGTTTGGACACCAGTTGCTCAAAGTATGACGGCCCGCGCGGCCTACCGACCTGGAATCTCGACGCGAGCGTGGTTAAGGACATCGGCATTTACAGGGAGCGCGTGGGCGCCACGTTGTTCTTTACGTGTGCCAACGTTCTGAACCACTTCCAACCAGGCAACGGCAGCTTGAACCTCACCAGCCCGACGTCGTTCGGCCAGATCACCGGCCAGGCGAACAACCCCCGCTCGATGGAGTTTGGCCTGAGGATTCACTTCTAATTTGCTTGAACCCCTTTGAAGCACGGGGAGGCCGGCTTGAACAGCCGGCCTCCCCGTTTTTTTTGGGTGGGCCTACGGCGCGGAACCGGTGCTGCACGCGTCCGATTCTTCGAGAGAAAGTGGGACGAGGGCGTCCCGCGCGGACCAGGGGGTCCGCCCTCCAAATGTCGTTCGTGAGATAATCTCCTCCATGCGCATTGCAACGATCCTCGTCGTATCGGTTGTGTCTACTCTCTGCCTGTCCGCCCAGCAGAAGGGCGGCCCGCCGCAGCCCGAATGGGCCCGCCAGGCCCGCCAGCTCATCACCGAAGGCAAGTACGATGACGCCCTCGCGGTCTACCAGAAGGAACTCGCCAACACGCCCGACAGCCCGCAGCTCCACAATTCCACCGGGGTCCTGCTCGACCTCATGGGCAAAGGCGCCGAAGCCCGCAAACACTTCGCCAGGGTCGTCGATCTGGCGGCCAACAAGGACGCCAAGGTGAGCGCTTACCGGGCCATGGCCATGTCGTACGCCTTCGAAGCCGACTGCCAGAATGCCGGCAAGTACGAGCAGATGGCCATCGACATTCGGGCAGCCGACAACGATTTTTACCAGCAGGGCGAAATCGCCGACGAAGCCGGCCGCGTCTGCATCGACGCCGGCGATTTCGCCGCCGCCGAGAAATGGTATAAGCTCGGCCACGACTCCGGAATCAAAGATCCCAAGCTCGCGCCGGACATGAAGGATCTCTGGGAGTTTCGGTGGGAGAACGTGCTGGCGCGCCTCGCCGCCCGCCGCGGCAACAAGACCGAGGCCATGAAGCACGTCGCCGCCGCCAAGGCGCTTTACGATAAGGATCCGCAGATGGGTTCCACCAGCGGCCAGGCGCAGGCCATGTTCCTGCCCTACCTCACCGGCTACGTGGCCTTCTACACCGGCGATTACAAGACCGCGGTGGAGGATTTGCAGAAGGCCAACCAGGACGCGTTCAACATGAGCCTGATCGGCCAGGCCTATGAAAAACTGGGCGAGAAAGACAAGGCCATGGAATACTTCCGCAAGGCCGCCGCCTCCACCGCCCACAATCCGCCGGCCGCGGCCGGCCGCCTGATCGCCAGGAAAAAGCTTGGATAGAGGTCCAGCCTTATGCGTCTCATCGCCGCCACCGCGTTGATCGCTGCCCTGCCACTGGCGGCGCAAATCTTCGACCCCACCATGCCGGCTTCGGTCCCCGCGGCCACCGGCCCAGTGATGGAAGCTTACGGTCTCCGCTACATCGAGATCAAGACCGGCGATGGCGCGGCGGCCGCGCCTAACCAGGAATATACCGTCCACTACACCGGCTGGTTGCGGGACGGCACCAAGTTCGATTCCTCGGTGGATCGCGGCACGCCTCTGAAATTCATCCAGGGACGCCGCGCGGTGATCGCCGGCTGGGACAGCGGATTCGAAAGGATGAAAGTGGGCGGCAAGCGGCGCCTCTACATCCCCTACCAACTGGGCTACGGCGAACTGGGCCGCGGCCGCGCCATTCCGCCCAAGGCCGAGTTGATCTTCGACGTCGAACTGCTGGGCGTGAGGAACGTGCCGCCCGCGCCCGCCGCCGGGGCCGACCTGAATGCGGCCCTGCCGGAAATTGAAGCCCACGTGATGGCGCTGGCCAAAGCCGTTCCGGAGGAGAAATATTCCTGGAGGCCCGCGCCGGGCGTGCGCACGCTCCAGCAGGTCTTTCTGCACATCGCTTACGCCAACCAGGTGATGCTGAACATTGCGGCCGGCGACTCCAGCGCCGATGCCATACAAAAGCAGGTGGATGAGAACTCGAAAAACGAGGAGCAGCCGGTCAACAAGGCGAAGGTCCTGGAAGCGCTGACGGCGAGCTTCACCGCCTTGCACCGCGCCATCGATTCGGCGAGCAACAATTCTCTAAGCCGCGAGGTCAATCTTTTCGGCACAGGCATGACCACGCGCGGCCAGTTGATCCGCCTGGAGACGCACATGGCCGAGCACCTGGGCCAGGCCATCGCGTATGCGCGGATGAACGGGATTGTGCCGCCGTGGTCGCAGTAGGGGATTAGTCTGCTGGCCGTGAAAAAATCGGTTAGGTCGCGGTAGGGATGCCGGTCTGCCCGGCGCCCCCCGCACAGATCCGTGCGAGCGCTAGAAATGCAGCCGCACCGATACCTGCACGGACCGCGGGCCGCCGATCTGCAAAACCGGCGCCAGGCCGCTTCCGGAGCTGCCGGTGCCGAGCATGGTATTCAGCATCGAGGTCGATTGCCCAAACAGCGGGCTATCCAGGAACCGGATGGGGTCGGCGAAATTGGCCTGGTTGAGTGCGTTGAAAGCTTCGAGGCGAAACTGAATGCCACGCTGCTCGCCGAAGTGGAATTCCCTTTTCAGCGCCAGGTCCACCTGCCCCATGCCGAAACCGCTGGGAACGTTCCGCCCGAGGTTTCCCTGGCTCTGTGCGGGGCTCGCTGGAATCGAGAAGGCCGCCGGATTGAGTGTCTTGCCGCCAGGCGCATGGGCGTCGGAGATCCACAGAGGCTGGCCGTAAACCCAGTTTGGACGGTAGGCATTCACGACATTGATGGCATCGATCTCTTCGGCTTCCTGCAAAGTGATGGGGAAGCCGGTGCGAGCGTGCACGATGCCGTCGATGGACCAGCCGCCCAACAGTCTGGCGGCAAACTTGGGAGAAGCCGGAGGCGGCAGTTCGTAGCTGACGGCGGCCGTCAGCGAGTGCCGCAGATCGAAATCGCTGGACGCGTGGTCGTCGCCGATGCCGGCGCCGAAAGCCGACCACAGCAGGAAGGCGTCGCTCGAATCGTCGTCGAGCGAATGCGACCAGGTGTAGGAGGCCACCGCATCCAGGCCGCGCGCCACATGGCGGCGGTACTGCATTTCGAGCGCGTTGTAACTCGAAGCTCCGTGATCGGTAGTGAGCGCGACGTAGGACTGGCCGTCGGTCCCGGCGCCGCCGGCTTCGCGGCGGATCAGGTCGCGGCCCGAGGAACCCACGTAGCCCAGCGAGATCACGTCGTGATTGCCGAAGCCGTGCTCGAGCGATACGTTCCACTGCCTCACCTGCGGCAGCTTCAGTCCGTGCTCGAAACCAAAACTCAGCGAGGAATTAGAGATCGAAGAAATGCCGCTGGTGAGTTTGTTGGCGCTGAACGGCCCGCCGTTAATGAGGTCGGTGGCGATGCTCATGCTGGAATCGTAGAAGAGCCCGCCGCCGGCGCGCAGCACTGTGCGTCCGTCATTGGTGAGACGCCAGGCTAGGCCGAGCCGCGGAGCGTAGTCATCATAGGAGGTCGGCCAGAGGGGCTGCGTGTTGGGGACCAGGCCGTTGCCGGCCGCATTCAGAAAATTGGCCGTGACGGTGGGCGCCGGGCTGAATTCCCAGCGCAGGCCGGCCGCCACGGTCAGCCGCGAACTCACTTGCCAGGTATCCTGCAGCCACAGGGAAAGCTCCTGCACGGCGGCGTTAGCGTTGACGGGATCGGCGCTGGCCCTCCACCAATCCTGCAGCAGCGTGAGGGTGGCGGCGCCTTCGGCGATCAGGTTGATGCTGCCGGTGGGATCGCGGCGGATCGCCAGGATGCGCCGGTAATCGGCCCCCAGCTTGATCGAGTGGCGGCCCAGGTTCAGCCCGGCGGTCGGCACGATCTGGAACTGCCGCTCGCGGCGCGATCCCTCGCGGCCCGAGATCGCCTGGCCGATGCCGTCGATGGAGAACCGCACCAGCTCGTCGCACGTGACCGTGGTGCTGGGGGCGAAGCCGGACGCCAGGGTCGCCAGCGCGCAGCCCGGCGCGTTCGAGCCGGTCGTATCGGTCCAGATGGAATCGGCGCTGGATTGCGACTCGTTGACGCGAAGGTCCAACACGGTCCGCGCCGTCGGCCGGGCGTTCAGACCGAGGGTCAGGGACTGCGCGCGGAGGTCGATATGGTTTACCTCCGGCGTGCCGAAATCGTTGTGCGAAGGGGAATCGCTGTAGCGGGCAAACAGCGTCACGCGCGGCGTTACGGCCTGGTCGATGCGGGCGCTGCCGCTGGTGAGGCCGGCGGGACGGCTGATCTGGCCGGTCCATAAGCCGGCGCCTTGACCGAGCGGGCCCTGGTTCGGCTGGGGAAACAGGTTGAGCACCGCCTGTTCGGCGGGGCTCACGGCCAGGCGCACCTCGGTGGAAGGCACCGGGACCTTATACACATAAGGTTGGTTGAGCCAGATGCCTTCGTAGGAAAGAAAGAAAAACGTGCGGTTGCGCTTGAGCGGCCCGCCCAAGGACGGCGCGAGGTCCTCGTACCCCAGCGGCGCGCGCGGATAGCCGGCCTGGTTGGCGAACCAGTCGTTGGCGCCCATGTATTGGTTGCGATAGCGGAAAACCGCGGAGCCGTGGAAGTGGTCGGTGCCGGCGCGGCTGGAGAGCGCGATGCTGGCTCCCGGCATGCGGCCGAACTCGGCCACGGAAGTGGAGGTCTGCAATTTGAAATCCTGCACGGCCTCGACCGAGATCATGGAATCCAGGCTGCCGAAAGCGCTGAGGGACGGCAGCGCGCCGCCGCTCGATTGCGCCGGCAGACCGCCCGCGCTCACGCCGGTGTTGGCGCTCACGCCATCGACGGTGAAGAGGTTGGTATTGGGGCGCATGCCGCTGGTGGTGAATTGGCCGGCATCGCCGCGCGTGGCCGGAATCACGTTGGTGCCGGGAATCAACTCCAGCAAGGTGATGACGCCGCGGCCGTTGAGCGGAAGTCGGCCGACTTCGTCGAGATCGAACTGGCCGCCGGCGGAAGCGTCGGGCCGCTCCAGCGCGGGCGCCGTGCCCACCACCGTGACGCTATCTTCCATGCTGCCCAGAGGCAATTGAAAATCTTCGCGCGCCGCCCCGCCGGAGGAAACCCTCACCCCGAACTTCATAACCGGGCGGAAGCCTTCCTTGCGAACGGTGATCTTGTAACTGCCCGGCGCCAGCGACCCGATGGCGTACGCGCCGCCCGTTTCGGATTGCGCCGCACGGCGGAAGCCGGTGTCTTCGTCGACGATCGTGATCGACGCATCGGATACGCCGCCCTGCGAGGAGTCCACGATCTTGCCGAAGACTTCTCCGTAACCCTGCGCCCGCGCGGGTGCCATCGATACGCAAACCACCACGGCGAGCGAGAGCAGCCGACCGACGGACATTGACTCTACTATAGCGTGAGCATGTGGGGCAGCCAATTCTGGCTGCGAGCCCGCTTTCCAGCGGGCTCAGCCGGGCGCAGCCCGGCCTCCGAAGTGGGGCGGCCAAATCCTGGCCGCAGCCGCCTTCAGGCGGCTGGGTGGAGTTTCTACATTTTCAAGATTTCGCGGGCCGAAGGCCCTCTGCAACAGACCAGGAGGTCTGTCCTGCCTACTTGGCCATGAGGCGCTGGCAATCGTCGAGGTTGGATTGCAGGTCTTTGAGGGCGGATAAGAGGTCGGTGGGGAGCGAGGCGGTGGAGCCGTCGCTGGGAGTCATGCCGAGCATGATGGAGACTAGCTTGTCGACACGGGTCGAAGAACGGAAGAGGTCTTCGACGGCGGATTGCCACGCGGCGTGGGGAGCGGCGTGCGCCAATGCCGCCGTGCCGCCCAAAGAGGAAAGCGTCGGAAGGAGAAGGCTTTCAAGAGTACTCGCCTTTTGGGACAGCACGGCGGCGTGCTCGCGGGACAATGCCGTTAGGAGCTCACGGTCCTTCGCATTGAGTTGCGGCTCGGATTCGGCGGGGAACTTCTGCGCCAGGGTGCGGAGGGCGTAGACGCGCTTCATGGCGTCTTCGTCGGAATCGAGAATCTGGGCGCTGAAGTGTTCGAATTCGGCTCGTCCGCCGAGTTGCTTTTCGACGCGGGACTGAATGACGGGACGCGGGGTGGCCGAGCCACCGGCCGAAGACAGGGCGGCTTGCGGCGGAATGGCGGCGGGCTGGAGGGAATCGAACTGCATCTCGACCAGCGGCATATTGGCCAAGGCAGCCTGGATCTTCTGTTGGCGGCCAGGCGGCAAACCAGCCCGGCCCGTGACCAGGACTTTACCGTTGGCGAGCGAAACCTCAACGGGATCACCCAGGTCGGCCTCAACCTCATGCAAAGCTGACAGCACTTGCAATTCGTCGGAGATTGAGGCCGATGGCCCGGGTGCGAATGCGGCCGGCCGGCTTGGTGGTTCGGCGGCGCGCACCGGAACCTCGACTTCAGGCGTGACGGTGATACCGGCGCTTTCGGTCGTTGATTCCGCTATCTCGGTCAATTCCATCCACTCGTTATCGCGAAACTCGATGCGCTCCTCGACCGGCATGAGATCGGAAGCCTCAAAGGTGATGGAGGCTTCGGCGATTTCGCCTTCGCGAGCGCCGGTTCGGATGCGGTAGCCGGCGGCTACCGTGGAAACTTCGTCGGTGGTATGAATCTGTCGATCGCGCCACTGCTCAAAGGAGCGGGCGCTCAAAGGATCGTTCCAATCGTAATGGGCTTGGTTGAAGCGGGCTTCGATGTTGAAGAGGGCTTCCACCGGGGGGCCGGTGGCTGCCGAAGCGAGAGGCGCCTGCGGCCCGACCACGCGAGTGAAATCCAGCTTGCCCGTGCGCACGCGGATGCGATGGACCGGGCGCGGTTTAGCCTCGGCAGTCGCAATGGCCCGTTTCAACAATGTGGCCGCTTGTACGGACGGAGTTTGGCGAAGCTGGTAGAAAACCCCGAGAACTACCAGCATCGCCATCGCCGCTGCCGTCGCCCAACGTGGTGCACCCGCATGCACCAGGGGCCGCGCTAGCCGTACAAGGAAAGGCTCATGGGCTAGAGATTCATCAATTCGTGAGAAATCGCGGTACAGATCGCGCCATTCGGCGGGCGGAGCGGGCATAGCGGCCAGTACTTCCTGGCGGTAGCGCGCGCAATCCGCGACCGTGCTTTGGAGCGCTTCGAATTCGGCGCGGCACTGCGAACAGGATTCGAGATGGCTGGCCACTTTGCGGGCTTCGCGGGCGGGCAGATCGCCATCAAGGTAGCGGACCAGCGAGATTTCTTCGGGATGCCGCATCCGGAAGCTACTCATCGCGCACCTTCTTCAGCCGTGCCAGGGCGCGGCGCAGGAACTCACCCACGGCGGAGGCGCTGATGCCCAGGGTGGAAGCGATTTCGGGATAGCGGAGGCCTTCCAACCGCAAGAAAAGGCAACGCTTCTGCTGTTCGGAGAGCCCCTCGACGGCGCTGTGGAAGCGGAGCATGCGCTCGCGCTCCAGCAGCTCGCGCTCGGGATTCATCGCGGGGTGCGTGAGGCGGATCTCGAGTTCAGGGGCGAAGGCCTCTTCGGAAGCTTGGCGGGCGCGCACCTTGAGGCCCACGTTATGGGCGACGCGGAAGAGCCAGCCGCGAATATTCTCGATCTTTTCGCCTTTTTTGAGGGTGGAGTAGAGACGCAGGAAGACTTCCTGGACGGATTCCTGGGCTTTCGGCGGGTGAACGCCGAGCGTCAGGAGGTAGCGGTATAAGTCTTCGCGAGTATCTGCAAACAACTGAGCCACCTGGTCTTGCAACTCCGAACTGGATTGCGGCTGCCGAAGGAATCCCACTGGCCCTTCACCTACCGAATCCCAGGACATTGTAGCGAGCCATCTCAAAGACCCGCGACCAGGCCATTTCCACTACACCAATTGAAAAAATATATTTCTTCAAAATCTCGGGTTTCCCGTCACCCCAGTGTAGTTGAAGCGGGTCTTCCGGGGGTCTTTGGCATGGACACTTTGAAAATTCAGCCTCACGCCCAGGTAAGCGTGGCGATTGTCACCTATAACAGCGAGCGTTATATACGCCGTTGCCTGGAAGCGGTACTCAAACAGACCGGAGTGGTACTCGACGTTGTGGTGGTGGATAACGCCTCCACGGACGCGACGCGGTCGATACTGCGGCGGTATCGGGGCCGGATCCGGACGATCCACAACGACCACAACGCGGGATTCGCGGCGGGCCAGAACCAGGCGATCCGGGCCAGCCATGCGGACTGGGTGCTGACGCTGAACCCGGACGTGCTGCTGCTGCCCGATTTCATACGGACGCTGGTGGAAGCGGGAGAGGCCGACGGATCGGCGGGGTCGGTATGCGGCAAGCTGCTGTCGATCGGGCCGGGGTTCCAGCCGCTGGCGGAGCGGCGGATCGATTCGGCGGGGATTTTTTTCACGCCGGCCATGCGGCACTTCGACCGGGGATGGCACGAGCCGGATGGCGCGATCTACGACAGCATGGAGTACGTGTTTGGGGCCAGCGCGGCGGCGGCGCTCTACCGGCGGGAGATGATCGAAGACGTAGCCGTGGACGGGAACTTCTTCGATCCGGGATTCTTCTGCTACCGGGAAGATGCGGACGTGGCGTGGCGGGCGCTGCTGCAAGGATGGCGCTGCCTGTATCAACCGGCGGCCGAATCGTATCACGTGCGCAGCGTGACCCCGGGGAGCCGGCGGGCGGTCCCGGCGGCCATCAACATGCACTCGGTGAAGAACCGGTTCCTGATGCGGATTAAGAATTCGACGGCAGGGTTGTACCGTCGGTTCTGGCTCCCCATGACCCTGCGGGACCTGTTGGTGATTGCGGGCGTGGCGTTCGGCGAGCCGGCCTCGCTGGCGGCCTTCTGGCACCTGGCGAAGTGCGCGCCCAGAGCGCTGCGGGAGCGCCGGGAGATCATGAGCCGGCGGAGGGTGGACGACCAGGCGGTGGCGGAGTGGTTTAGCTTCGAGCCGGTGGCGCAGGCGCTGGGAGAGGTTACGCCGGCCGCGCGATGGGCTGACGCGGAGCCGCGCTACGTGGCGGAACGCACGGCGTAAGAAGGTGGGGGGGCAATCCCGCCCGCAGTCCGCAAAGACCGACTGGTAGCGCCGGCGCCTTACCTTTGGTAAATCCCGTCTTACAACCACTGCACCCGCAGTCCGCAAAGACCGACTGGTAGCGCCGGCGGTCTTGCCGCCGGTTTCTTGCCGCGCCATATCGGAACACATACGGCAGGCTGAAGCCCGCCCAGGCCCTCTTTCAGCCGTCTAGACCCGCTGGAAAGCGGGTCCCTGGAGTTTGTACATTTTCAAGCTCCTCGAAAACCGACTGGTAACGCCGGCGGTCTTTGCCGCCGGTGTTTGGCGGGGCAGGATGTTATCCTGCGGACCGATTGTCAATCGGTCCAGGACCCGCTGGAAAGCGGGTCCGCAGCCGGAAGACAAGTTGTTCTACCGCGACGGGGAACAATACCTCACGATGGAGGAACTGACGCGGCGGATTATGGACAAGGCGCTGTTTCCGAAACTCGGCGAGTGAGCGCTCAGTCCACCGTGAAGCGGGTCTCGCTCGACTTCGAGACGAGGTTCGGGTCGGTGATGGTAGCGCGCAGGATGTAACTGCCGACCGGCAGTTCCAGCCATTCGACGAACGGCCCCGAAATTTCAGCCAGCACGTTCTGCGCCACCACCTGCACAGTTTGTCCGCCCAAGGTGGTGACTTCCGCGGTGATGTGGAACCGGCCGGCCACGGGATCCGGAGTGATGACCAGCGTGTTGAGCCGGCTGGCGGTGTTTCCGGAAGGCGATCCACCACCGGTTACGATGGTGATGCGGCGGTCCTGATCGGAACGGAAGGTCTTGGCCGGGCGGGCTGCGGTGATGCCCGTTTGTTCGAGCGGGGTGAGTCCCTTGACGGCGAGCAGGGCCTGTTTTTCGGATGGGTCCATGGTCATGTGGAACTCCCCGGACATCGTGGGGTCGACGAACTCGATAATGACGTTGGTGCCGATGCCCTCGATGAAGCGGTAGCGCCACTGCTGAAAGGGGAAGGTGGACGTGGTGCCGCCACCCTCCACGGCAGGCCGCTGGTAGGAACCGCCGGAGGAGTGGTCTTCGATCTCGTCGGGAGGACCGTAGGTGATGTAGATGCGGCCGCGGTCGGTTTTCCAGCCGGGGATGCGCGACGAGAAATGTTCGTTCACGTAAGCGATGCGGCGATAATGCTCCTCGCGGAATTCGTTTTCGGGAGTGCCGGGAGTGGGATCGCGGCGCAGCCAGAACTGCTCGATGAAGTGCTCGCGCTCGTCGTCGGTCTGGAGGCGGTGGAAAGCGGCGCGCTCTTCATCGGTGATGATATAGGCGACGTCTTCGTTCAGCCATTTCCGGTAGGGCGTAGTGAGCGCCTGTTGGGCTGTCGGATCTCCACCCTTGCGCTGCGCGGGGGGCGCAGTTTGCGTGCCGCTTTGGGCGAAAGGATTCATGAGGCCAAGGAATGTGGTGCGTTGCCGCTGGGGGATCTGGCTTTCCTGAAGAGCGCCAGTGAGAGGGCTCGATTGAGGTTCGATCGTCTGGGACTCCAGCAGGGGTGCTTGTAGGGCGACGGCAGGAATGATTTGGCGCGCGGGCGGCTTCGCCGGCCAGGCGGCCAGCGCGGCGGCGAAGGTAATCAGTAACAGACCGGCAGCGAAGGCCGGGGTGGCGGAGGCCTGCGCGGGCTGGGGTTCGGTGAGCAGACGGCGGATGCGCTTCATGAGACTTCCTCCAGTAGCGGCGACGGCGGCTTCCAGAGCTACGGCGCGGCGGTGTTCGAGTGCGGCCAGGGTGGCGGCGTAGACCCGGGCGTCGCCGGTGATTTCGACGACGAAATCGTCACAGCAGTTCTCGCGCTCCTCGCGCGCCATGCGCGAGGCCCACCAGACGGCCGGGTGATAGAACAAGAGACCTTCCACAAAGCCTTGGAGCAGGTTGACCAGATAATCGTGACGGCGGATGTGCGCAAGCTCGTGGATGAGGATGCACTCGATCTGTCCGGCGGGCAGATTGGCCAGGCAGCCGAGCGGCATGAAAATGACGGGGCGCAGGTAGCCGACCAGGACCGGCGCGTCGGTAAAGCACGATTCGAGTAACCGCACGGGACCCAAGAGGCGCATACGGTCGCAGAGCTGTGTGAGGCGGTCCTGCCAGTCGGGCGCCGGGGCACAGGTACCGCGTTGGCGCAGGCGGCGGGCCGCCAACCATGCGGCCAGGCCGCGGGCATAAAAAAACGCGACGCCTAGGAACCAGCAGGGCGCCAACCATGGGAGGAAGTCGCGGAAAGTGCGGGGAGCGGGTGCGGGCTGGAATGCGGGCACGGCGGAAAGGCGCGCCAGGGGATTGGGCAGATGCGCGGCGGTTACGGTTTCGGCGTGGCCGGGCAGCACGACGAGCAGGGTGATGGCGAAGGCCAGCGGCATGGCAAACAAAATGAGGCAGGCGGCGGCATAGCGCGCGCGAGCGGACGCCGGGCGGAGCAGGAAGAGCGCGGCGGCCAGAACCGCGGCCAGCGCCGCTCCTTCCCACAGGAAGTGAATGAGCGCCCAGCCGACGGCTTGCGCGACCGGCGTGTGAACCCAGAGAGCGAGTCCGTTCATGGCGTCCCCTTTTCGTATTCTTCCAGGAACTGGCGGAGCTCGGCGAGCTCCTGGCGCGAGGCGCGGCGGGATGAGAGAGCACCCAGCAGGAGGCTTTTGGCGGAGCCGCCGAAGGCGCGCTGCAGCAGGTCGCTGGCGAGCTGGCGCCGGGTCCATTCCGCCGGTCGGCTGGCGGAGTAGATGTGGGCGCGCTGCTTTTCGTCGCGGCCGACCAGGCCCTTTTCGGCCATGATCTGAAGCAGCTTCAGAACGGTGGTGTACTGCGTCGGTTTACGGCGGACGATGGCTTCGTGGACGGCGCGCACGGTGGAGGCCCCGCGGCTCCACAGCACTGTGAGGATCTCGAGTTCAGCGTCGGTGGGGCGAGGCGGATCGGAAGGTTTGGCCGGCATCTACGAAGACTGTACTACGAAGAGTGTCGTTGAGTCAAGAGGAAATTGCGCGGAAGGGTCGGACGTTCACCTGTAAGCTCCAGAGCGATGGCGGACACCGAAGATCCGCATGACGCCTTCTTTGAGGGTGAAGAGCACGCGGTAGTCGCCGAGCCGGAGCCGAAGCGCACCGGCCATATCGCTCCAGGCAATCAGCCCGCCGTGACTATGACGGCGCGGCGAAGCGGTGGCTGCTGACGGCGTTTGAGAAGAACCCTGACGCGTTGGAAACCAGGCGATCCAGCCGGAATTCCAAGCTTCCGGCCGCGTCGAATTTTGACCACGTGCGTGGTCCCATGCCTTAATCGTTTCGCGACCCTGCCAGTTTAGTTCACTGAGCGGTTTGCTCCATTTCGCGGCCTCGCCCCGTCGCCCCCTCCCCCGGCCCTGCTAGGCCGCGAATCGGAGCAAACCTTTATCAATCACAACTTTTATCAACTTTTTTCCGCTGATTCCAAACCACTTCTCCCTCTGGCCGCCCGGTTTCCGCCAGTCGTCGTGCTACCCCTGAATTGGAAGGTACCTCCTCATGGCAACCGACAAACAAATCACCGCCAACCGCATCAACGCGCAGAAATCCACCGGCCCCCGCTCCGCCGCCGGCAAATCCCGATCCGCGCAAAACTCCCGCAAACACGGCTTCGCCGTCTCCATCTTCACTGTCCCCCACCTGGAAGACTCCGAAGAAATCGTCAACCTCCGACAAGATGCCCTGGACGTCTACCACCCCGCCAACTCCCAGGAACTCTGGGCCGTCGAACGCATCGCCCTCTGCCAACTGTCCCTCATCCGCACCTCCCGCCTCGAAGCCGGCCTTCTCACCAATTGCCTCGACCAGGCCCTCGGGTCCGACGGCGAGCCCATCCACCCCATGAACGAGCGCATATCTGGTCTGTGCAACAGCGAAATCACCATCGGCCAGTTAGACAATTTCTCCATCGCCGAAGCCTTTAGCCGCATGACCCGGAAGCCCCATACCTTTGCTCTGTTCTTGCGCTACCAGGCCCAAGCCGAGCGCAACTATCGCCGCGCCATCCAGGAATTCGAGCGCCTTCGCGTCCTCCGCCCCGAATTAGAGGCTGAAGAAACAGAAATACCGGACGAACCCAATTTCCCTGTCCAACCCGAAGCAAACAACCCGGATCGGCGCCTTGAAACCGACCCGATTTCCACTGTGGGGCAGGCGCCCTTGCCTGCGTGCGACCCCCTGGTCGCGCTGCCGCCATCCCTCACCGCGAATCCCGCAGGCCAAAACGGGCACTGCCATCCAATCCCCGCCCTTGGAATGGAGTAGCCGTCCCCGCCTTGCCCTGCCATGCTGCCTTCCAACTCCAGCCCCCCGGTTCGGGAGCAGGTATCCGGGGCGAAGCCTCGCCTATTCGATGATGTCTTTGCGCTTGACGGTGGGCGTGCCGGAGTCGGTATCGGGGAGCTTGTCGCCATCCGAACGGATGAGGTGCGGACGGTTCTCAGGACCCGGTTGGCGGCGATTTTCGAGGGAGATCAGGCGATCGCGCATGCCACGGTATTCAGAGGTGGTCACAATGTACTCGGGCTTCGACGCGAGAATCCGCTGGATTTCCTTTTCGGTGCGGTCGACGCGGTCGGAATCCATGGGGTGCGTGGCGAAGACCTTGGCGACGGCGCCGGGCCTGGTTTTCTGCATGGATTCGAGTTTCTCGAAAATGCTGATCGCACCGGTGGGATCGTAGCCGGCGGCGTACATATACTGGACGCCCAGATAGTCGGCCTCGGATTCATCGTGGCGGCTGAAACTGAGAAAGGTCATGGGAATGGCGGCGCTGGTCGCCTGACCGACGATTAAACCAGTCCAGCCGCCGAGCACGACGCCGGGAATGGCGCCGGCGACGCCGGCGATTTGCGATTTGGTGGCTTGGCAGGTCATGTGGCGCGCGGCCACGTGGGCGATCTCGTGGGCCAGGGCGCCGGCGAATTCATCCTCTTCCGACGCCACTTTGATGAGGCCGGTGTAGACGAAAACGTAACCGCCGGGGAGCGCAAAGGCGTTCACCTCGTCACCGTCAATGACCTGAAAGGTGAAAGGCACTTTGGCGTCGGAGTTGCGCGCGAGGTTTTGCCCGATGCGATTCACGTACTCGGTGATGATGGGGTCATCGAGAAGCTTGGACTGTTTGGTGACCTCGCGAGCCAATTGCTGGCCGAGCGCCATCTCCTTCTGGATGGAGTACAGGTTGAGGCACTTGCCGACGTTGCGGTCGCCGATTTGGGACGGATCGTCCTTGGGCTTTTTCTGATCGGCGGCGAGCGAGGTCGATGCCAGCGCCAGTGCGAGGGCAGTGGCAGACAGCAATTTCATGGATGGCTCCTGGAACCCATTTCACTTATTGTAAGAGAATCGGGATTGTTATGGATGATAAATTTTTGGGGGCAGAGCCCTTGTGGAGCCGGTACGCCGGGCAGTTCCCAGTGCGCAACCGGTTGATTTACTTGAATCATGCGGCCGTCGCGCCGCTATCGAAGGCGGCCGCGGAGGCCATGAAGAGCCTGGCGGAGGATTGTACGCAGTTCGGCAGCCTGCACTACAAACACTGGCTGGCGGTTTACGAAGGGCTGCGAGTGGCGGCGGCGCGATTGATGGGGGCGGAGCGCTCGGAGATCGCGCTGGTGAAGAACACGTCGGAAGGGATCGCCACGGTGGCAATGGGGCTGGACTGGAAGCCCGGAGACCGGATGGTGGGCTTCCGCGAGGAGTTTCCGGCCAACTATTACCCCTGGAAGCGGCTGGAAGAAAAGGGAGTTGACGTAACCTGGCTGTCGGTGGGCGATCCGCTGGAGCGCATCGAGGAGGCGTGCCGGGGCGCGCGACTGCTGGCCATCAGCTTTGTGCAATTCCTGTCGGGGTACCGCGCACCGATTCATGCGATTGGAGAGATTTGCCATCGTAACCACTGCATTTATTTGGTAGATGCGATTCAGGGCCTGGGCGCTTTTCCGGTGGATGTGCGGAGTTGTCACATCGACGCGCTGGCGGCCGACGGCCACAAGTGGATGCTGGGGCCGGAGGGATGCGGCATCTTATTCATCAGTCAGGGACTTCAGGACCGCGTAGAGCCGGTGGAATTCGGCTGGACCAATGTGGCGGGGTACAACGATTACGGATCGCGCGACATGGCGCTGCGGCCGGACGCGGGGCGATATGAGTGTGGCACGTTAAATACAATTGGTTGTTACGGTTTGAAGGCTTCAATTGAGTTTTTACTCGAAGTCGATCCGGGAAAAATCGCTCCGGTTGTCCAAAATCTCGGGGACCGGATTTACGAGGGCGTGGTCAATCGAGGATACGAGGTAATGGGTACGCGAACGCCGGAAACCGGCGCCGGGATCGTGAGTTTCCGCAAGCCGGGGATGGAGGCGGTGGAGGTAGTCAAAAAGCTGAGCGCGGCCGGAATTGCGGCGGCGCCGCGGGCGGGGTGGGTGCGGACGTCCCCTCACTTTTATATCAGCCCGTCGGATATCGATCAGATGCTTGCGGAACTGCCATAGCGGTTCCCAGTGCTGGCGCACTGGGCTATGCTCTTGCGTCCTTCGGACTCGGGCCGCGGAAGAATCGTCGCGGCCCGCGAAGAAAACAAAGCACAGTAGTACAAAGCCGGCAGGATTTCGGACACACTACAGTAGAATAGGGGGCATGTTTTTGCGACGCTTGGCGCTGCTGATGGCAGTGGTGTGGACGGCGGCGGCCGCGGTGCCCACGCCGAAGAGTTACTTCGGTCACGAGATGGGGGCCGACCGGACGGTGCTCGATTGGGACCGGGTGGTGGGCTATTTCCAGGCGCTCGCGAAATCGAGCGACCGCATCAAAGTGGAGGAACTGGGCAAGAGCACGGAAGGCCGCCCGTTCTTCGCGGCGACGATTGCCGATGCGGAGACGCTCCAGCACCTGGACCGGTACATCGCGATTCAGAAAAAGCTGGCGGACCCGCGGACCACGTCACCGGCGGAAGCGGAGCGGCTGATCCTGGAAGGCAAGGCGGTGGTGATGATCACGTGCTCGATTCACGCCACCGAGATCGCCTCCACGCACACCGCGGTGGAGTTTGCTTACCGGCTTCTGACGGAGGACAACCCGCATTTCCGCGCGATCCTCAAAGACACGATCGTGCTGCTGGTGCCGTCGCTCAATCCGGACGGCGTGGATATTGTGACGCGATGGTACCGGAAAACGCTGGGGACGCAGTTCGAGGGGACTTCGCCGCCGGAGTTGTACCACCACTATGTGGGCCACGACAACAACCGCGACTGGTACATTTTTTCGCAAGTGGAGACGCAACTGACCATCTCGAAGCTGCACAACGTGTGGCATCCGGAGATCGTGTACGACGTGCACCAGATGGGGGATAATGCGGCGCGGCTGTTCGTGCCGCCGTGGCTGGACCCGGCGGAGCCGAACATCGACCCGATCCTGATGCAGGAGATGAATATGTATGGCACGGCGATGGCGGCGGACCTGACGGCGGCGGGCAAGACCGGGGTGGCGATTCACGGAGTCTACGATTTTTGGACGCCCTCGCGGCATTACCAGGCGTTTCATGGCGGGTTGCGGCTGCTGACGGAATCGGCCAGCGCGCGGATCGCGTCGCCGGTGACGTTGGGGGTGGACCAGATTGCGGGGACGGCGCTGGGGTATGACCCGCACGAGCGCTCGTGGAACTACCTGGAGCCATGGCTCGGTGGAACGTGGCGGCTGCGGGACATCATCGACTACCAGACGATTGCGTGGGACTCGCTGCTTTACAACGCGGCGCTGCATCGCACGGAACTGCTGCGGAATTTCTACCGGGTGGGACAGAGGCAAACGGAGCGGACGAAGCCGTGGGGCTTCGTGATTGCGGGGAAGCAACGCGACCCCGGAGCGACGCGGAAACTGATCGAGACGCTGCGATTCGGACAAGTTGAGGTGGGGCAGGGCGCGGACGGCAGCGCGGTGGTCGCGATGCATCAGCCGTATAGCGGGTGGGCGAAGACGCTGCTGGAGCGGCAGCGGTATCCGGAAGACCGGCTGTACCCGGGCGGTCCGCCGAAAAAGCCGTACGACGTGACGGCCAATACGCTTCCGCTGCTGATGGGTGTGGACGTGAAAGCGGTGGAGGCGCCGGTCGAGGTGACCGGCGAGTGGAAGGCTCCGCCCGTGGCGGCGGGCCCGGTGCTGGCGGCGGCCGATACGGATGCGTGGAGGGCCGTGACTGGCGCGTGGAAAAGCGGCGCCGTGGTGTGGCGCGACCCGGCGAGTGGCGATTTTTCACTCGTGCGGCGCGAAGGATGGAAGGAATTGAAGCAGCCGCGGGTGGGGCTCTACCAGCCGTGGCAGGCCAACATGGACGAAGGCTGGACGCGCTGGCTGTTGGAGCAGTTCGGGTTTGCCTACACCGGGTTGCGAAACGCGGAAATTCAGGCGGGCGGATTGCGGAAAAAGTTCGACGTCCTGGTGTTTGCGGATCAGACGGCCGGCAGCATGGAGAACGGCTACCGGCGCGACGCCATGCCCGAGGAATATACAGGCGGGCTGGGACCGGCGGGAGCGGCGGCGCTTAAAGAGTTTGCCCACGGCGGCGGCACGCTGGTGTTATTGAATGGCGCAACGGACTACGCGATCACTCAACTCGGGGTAGCGGCCCGAGTGGCGACTCCGGCGCGGGGCCAAACCGATGAGTTCTACTCGCCGGGATCGCTGCTGAATGCGCGGATCGACACAGCCAGCCCGCTGGCCTATGGGGTGCCGGGCGAGATGGCTATTTGGAGCGAGCAGAGCCCGGCATGGGATACGCAGTTACCAGTGGTGGCGCGGTACGTCGAATCGGGCGTGCTGGCGTCCGGGTGGCTGGTGGGTGAGAAAACGATTGCGGGCCGCGCGGCGGCGGTCAATGCACCGATGGGAAACGGCCACGTGGTGCTGTTCGGTATGCGGCCCCAGTATCGAGCGCAGAGCTACCTTACTTTTAAGATGTTCTTCAATGCACTCGTCCTGTAAGGCGCGCCGGTAACCCGGGCGCGCCGCCTCAGGCTTTTTCGCTGGCCGCTTTCCGCTTGTTATAGTCGGCCCAGCGCTTTTTCTGCGCGGCTGCAATTCTGCGCCGGCCCGCAGCCGACATTTTCCGCCTGGCCGGCTTGGAGGAAGGCGCAGCGGCGGCTGCCTTTTGACCCAGCATGCCGCGGATATTTAGCATGGCCTGTTGTATCTCGGCGAGCTGCGCCTGATATCCGATCAAGGCAGCTTCTAGAAGAGAACGATCTGATTTCATCTGTAACAGTCTATCACTGCTTTAGTGAGAGTGTGCAAGGAAATCTTAGTGAAAACCGGCGAGTGGCTAAGATGGGTCGCGCTGCCAGCGCAGTGCGTCCCAAATCCACCGGTTTTGGCGAGGAGATGTGGGGGGCGGGCTATCCTGCCCGCAGCCGGCCTTCCGGCCGGCTGGACCCACTGGAAGGCGGGTCGGCAGGCTGGAAAGGCTGCCCCGCATTCGGGCGGACCGCGGGCGGTCGCGCGGACCGGCGCTCTGGACCAATTCCGGCAGAGTTTAAGTTGCAGGGCGGGCTCGACAAAAAGCTGGTTGCGGTCTATGAGCAGCACCGATAGGATATTGCCCTCTGAAACTAGTGGTTGGGCAAGATCCAGGACTTATAGTTCCGAAAACAGAGTGCCGGCCGGGTGGCTGAACTCCGAAACAGAACGGAGGAGAGCAGCGCCGGCACAAGTTACAACGGTTTCCAAGCGGGCGGGAATACTCCTTTCGTACCGTACCGGTACGCTCCTGACTTCTCAACGTAGTAGACCGGCACATAGTACGTTCGAACCACTTATGATGTTTCTTTTCATAAGGCTAGCACTTACAATGAGTTTTCGTTTGATCGAGAGCCATCAAGTGTTGGACTGAGCAAGCCGATGTCAATTGACTTACGGAAAATACTGAAGGACTTATATACCCAAAGGGAACGGCTGGAGCACGTGATCACGTCGCTCGAGGCGTTGCAGCAGGGTTCGGCACCGGGGCTGCCTCCCCAGAAGAAGACCAATCGAGGTAGGAAATCAATGGGCGCCGAGGAGCGGCGCGAAGTATCGGAACGTATGAGAAAGTACTGGGCGGCGCGCCGCAAGAAGAAGACGCAGGCAGTGGGCTAAGTATACCTGTTCGCAATTACAGTGACGTATTCGTGTTCCCCTCCGCCCTCCGCTCCCTCACGGTCGCGGCTGGTTGAGACGCTCCGCCCCGAGCCGCTACCGTGAGGGAGCGGAGGGTCGGAACACGCAGCTAAACTGCCGAACAGATGTCCTAAGTCAATCGTCAAGGCTGCCGTTTTTCGAGTTTGATCTCGACGGGGGCCCGCAAGCGGGCGGCGGAATCGGTGACATAGCGATCCCACTCCGCGCGGGTATGGAAATCGGCGCCAAGGGTGGAAGCGAAACCGGCATAAGTGACACAGGGGCGGCCGGGCTGAATCCTGGTAAGGATGATGTAATTGAGATCGTCCTCAGCGAAGCTCGCGATGGTCGCCGAGTCGGCGAGAACGGCCTGGCCTAACTGGCTGGGGCCTTCTTTCACATCCTCCCAGGTACGCATCCAGCCGTGCTCCTTGTCGGACTGTATGGCGGTTCCCTTCAATTTGCGGATACCGGCGGCGTTCATGAGATTGGCGGCATTGCCTTCGATGGCATAGCTGGTTTCAAAACGGTCGAGGTTATGACCGGCGTCGAGCGAAATCAATTTCTTTTCGGACACGCGGGCGCCGCCGGCGGTCCAGGCTTCGTAAGCGAGCTCGAACAGGACGCGGATGGGGCCTACGGCGTAGACGCGCGTATCGCGGAAATTGGCGGATGGATAGAGTTTGCCGTCGACCCAGATACCGGTGCCGCCATCGCCGCGGGTTTTGCCGGCGGAATAGAAATCGCCGCCCTGGCCGTGATCCTTGTGGTAGTCGTCCATCATGTACCAGTCGTTGATGACGAGTTTGGGGACCCGCTTAATCCAGACATCGACAGAGCTGGAGGTGAGCGGCTCCTGCGGCCAAGTTTCGAGCTCCTTGCCGTACATGCGGTGCGCGATGCGATCGTTCTCCCAGGCGAAATCGTCGCGGCGCTCGCGGACGAAGCGGCCGTAGGTCTTGTAATCTTCGACGCGGGCGATCTGGCGGTCGCCGATGGCGAGCAGGAACACGCGGCTCTGGCGCGGAGCAAAATCGGCCTGAAAGAGAAATTCTTCGTACTTACCGTCGTCGTTGGTATCGACGGCCTGAATGAGCAGATCCTTGCCGGAACCTTCGGCGCGGACGTGGATTTCGCGGGCGTCTTTGAAGGTAAGCATAGTGTGGAGCTCGGCGACCGAGAGGACGATGGTTTCGGCGGGGCGCGCGAGATCGATGGGGTTACGAACCGTGACGGCGGCGCCGGGCGCGGCGGCGAGCGAGGACGCGAGCGAGAGGACCAATCCGAATAAGTACCTACGCACGTTTCTTCTCCTGGCAGTTACTTTTTCTTGACGCGGTAATGGAAGGTGTTGAGATTGTGTTCGATATCGAAGGAACGGAGCATGGTGATGACTTCGGCGCCGGCCATTAAGGTGGGGCCATAGCCCTGCATGGCGTCGAGGTCGGTGGGGCGATTGTAGTAGTAAACGGCGTCGTAAGCGGCGGTGGTGCTGACGCAAATGCCGGCGACGCGGCCGTCGGGGCGCACGCGCGTGGCCAGGGCCTGCCAGCCCGCCTGAGCGACGGGCGCGTAGACGGGCGTGAGCCAGCCGCGGTTGACGCCGCGTGCGATGGCAAAGGTGAACATAGCGGTGGCGGAAGATTCCAGATAGCTGTCGGTCTTGTCGAGTAACTGGCGCCACATGCCGCTGGAGCTCTGCATTTCGACCGCGGCGCGCGCGGCGGTGCGAAAGATATCGAGGACCCTATCGCGGCTGGGATGATCCTCAGGCAGGACGCTGAGAAGCTCGGCGGTCGCCATGAGCACCCATCCGCCGCCGCGGCCCCAGAAGAAGCGGGGATCGTAGGGGGCGGTGTTTTCATACCAGGCGTGGTCGTAGAGGCCGGTGCGGGGGTCCTGGAGACGCTGGGACATCTGGATGACCTGGCGCGCGCCGTCGTCGTACCAAACGCGGTCGCCGGTGAGCCTGCCCATTTGCGCGAGGAACGGAATGGACATATAGGCATCGTCGGCCCAGAGAGACACGGGTTGCGGGCGCGCGCGGGCCAGCGTGCCATCGGGCAGGCGCATCTGCTTATGGGCAATGTAATCGGCGATGTCGTTGATGGTCGAGCGGTAGCGAGGGTCCGGTTTCCTGGCGTAGGCCTTGACGAGGGCGGCCCCGATGGCGCCGCAATCGTCGAGGGCGCGCATTTCCAGCAGCCGGCGATAGCCGTAGGATTGAGCGCCGAACTGCGCGGCCTGTTTACGGAAATAATCGAGGTGGTCGAAAATGAAGTCGAAGTTTTTCAAGGTGTAGCCGGAATAGCGCGGGTCGCCGGTGACATCGCTCACGTTCAGCAAGGCGGCCAGGACCACGCCGACGGGATAGTCCCAATCGTTGAACTGACCGGCGCGGTTGTCTACGCCGGCGGTCTTGATGGGATGCGTGAAATCGGTGATGGGCTGGCCGGTTTGCGTGTCGATGATGCGGTAAGCGGTGGAGCGAACGATGTAGCCGAAGATGCGGTAGATGGTGGCTTTGATTTCGGTCTCGGTGGGAACGACATAGTCCACGCCGTCGGCGAGGGAGGGTTGGGTGAACGAGGGGTCGCTGCGGCCTTTGGGCGGGGTTTGCGCGAGAGCGCAGAAGGCCAGCGGGACCAGCGCCAAAGCCCATGCCACGTGACGGGAAGGTGTCATACGAGTAGGTGCGCGAAAGCGATTTTAGCAGAGATGGACGATGGCAGAGGTACCTGGATATAATCGGGCGCAATAAAACGCATACTGCGCTCCGGGTTGGGGTTGGTGTGCGGAATGCTGCCGGCACAGCCGGGGGCGGTACGGCGATGCCTTTCTATTCCTTCCTCGCTGCCTGGCCAGCCGTGCATGGGCTACTGGAAATTGACGGCGGTAGTGTTGGCGCCGCACAGCAACACGCCCACGCGCTCACCGGGCTGGGGCTGATAGCGGCGCGAGAGGACGGCAGCGAAAGCAGCGGCGCCGCCGGGTTCCACGACGATGCGCAATACGTTCCACAGGGCCTGTTGTGCGGCGGCGATGGCTTCGTCGGTGACCAGCGCCACGCGGCTGACGTGAGCCTGCGCGATGGGGAACATGATCTGGCCGACGCTGCGAGGCGCCAGGGAATCGGCGGCGATGCCACCAGCGGGAGCCTCGACCGGACGTCCGGCTTCGAGGGCCATGAACAGAGTGGGCGCGGCTTCGGGTTCCACACCGATCACTAGGGTGCGGCTGCCATACCAGGCGGCGATGCCGCCGATCAAGCCACCACCGCCGCAGGCTACCAGGACGGAATCGAGCTCGGGATTCTGTTGCTCGAATTCCAGGCCGACGGTTCCCTGCCCCAGGAGGGTTTCCACCTGCTCATAGGCGTGAACGGGCATGGCGCCGGATCGAGCGGCCCACTGCTCACTGGCGGCCAGGGCGTCGGCATAGCGCTCGCCGCTGACCACGAGGTGAGCGCCATAGCCGCGAATGCGTTCGATCTTGGCGGGGGACGCAACGGCGGGCACGAAGATGCGGGCGGGTTTGCCTAGCCTCATGGCGGCGTAAGCGACGGCTGCGCCGTGATTGCCGCCGGATGCAGCAACGACGCCGGCTGGCGGAACTTCGCGCCGCAGCAGGTTGGTGAAAGCGCCGCGCGCTTTGAAAGAGCCGCCGTGCTGGAGGAACTCGAGCTTGAGCGAGAGGCGCACGCCAGGGAGGCCGAAATCGGCGCCATCGACATCAACGACGGGAGTGCGGCGAATGTAGGGGCGGATGAGCGACTCGGTTTCGGCGATGCTGTCACGATCAATGGTCATTGACCCAAGGCCCGGTCGAGATCCGCAATGATGTCGCCGGCGGCTTCAATGCCGACCGACAAGCGCAGCAGATTATCGCGGATGCCCATGCGTTCGCGATGCTTGGGCGAGATCTCGCGGTGCGAGCTCATGGTGGGGTAGAGGATCATGGTGTGGACATCGCCCAGCGAAGTGGCGCGCACGATCAGTTGGAGGGCGTCCATCATGCGGAAGATCTCTTCCCTGCCCGCGCCGCGGATTTCGAAGCTGACCACGGCGCCGGTAAGGCCGGGCGGAAAGAGCCGGCGGATGGCGGCGGCGTCGGGATGCGCGGCGTCGCCGGTAAAATAGACGCGCTCGATGCGGGGATGGGCGGCGAGCCACGCGGCCACGCGGGCGGCGTTCGCGCACTGGCGCTCCATGCGCAAGGGAAACGTCTTGATGCCGCGCATGGTGAGGTAACTCTCGAAGGGGCCGAGGACCGGACCGATGGTGCGCGAGAGCGCGCGCAGCGAATCGATGTGCTCGAGATCGGTGACAACAATTCCGCCGAGGACGTCGCCATGACCGGCCAGGTACTTGGTGACGCTGTGGACGCTGAAGTGCGCGCCGAGCGAGAGCGGGCGGCAAAGCAAGGGTGAAGCGAAAGTGTTGTCGACCACCAGGGCCGCGCCGTCATCGCGGGCGATTTCGGCGATGCGATCGAGCGAGGCGACGCGCAGCAGCGGATTGGAAATGGTCTCCATATAGACGCAGCCGGGCCGGGTTTCGGCGACGGCGGCACGGAAATCATCCAGATTACAAACGTCGCAGAAACGCACGTCGACCCCCGCCGGTTGGAGCACGTTCATGAGCAAGCTGACGCTGGCGCCGTAAATGGCATTGGCGGCCACGATGGACTTGCGGCGGTCGGCCAGAGCGGTCGCAATGGCGAGGTAAATGGCGGACATGCCGGAAGCGCAGGCCAGCGCGCCGGCGCCATTCTCAAGCGAGTTGACTAATTCTTCGAGAGCGGCGGTAGATGGGTTGTCGTAGCGGCTGTAACAGTAGCCCTGCTCCTCCTGGCCGAAGATGCGGTCGAGCTGTGCGGTGGATTCGTAGAAGTAACTGGTGGCGGTGTGAATGGGAGTGGTAACGGGTGTGTGAGGGCCGGGTTTCTTGCGGTCGCCGGCGTGAACGGCTTTGGTGTGGATGTCCATTTTGAAGTCCAGCCGCTATTTCCTTTTCCAGCGAACGCCGGCCTTGGTGTCTTCGAGAATGATGCCCCGATCGAGGAGTTCCCGGCGGATCTGGTCGGCGCGCGCGAAGTTCCTGGCCTTTTTGGCGGCGGTGCGTTCTTCGATGAGGGCGTCGACCTGGGCGTCGGTAAGCTGGCCGGCTTGGGCGGTGGGCCGCAGCACGTCGAAGATGGAATCGAAGGTGGTTATGACTTGCAGGGCGCCTCGCACATTCTCCGCGCGGAACTCGCCGGCATCCATGGCGCTATTGGCGTCGCGCACGTATTCGAAGACGGCAGCCAGGGCTTCGGCGGTGTTGAGATCGTCGTTGAGGCTGCCATAGAACCTCACCACCGCGACGGCCGCGCGTGTGTCCAACTGTTCGTTGAGACCCTCGGGATAGCGGTCGGTTTCCAGGCGCAGCTTGAAATTGCGGAGGCGGTCGATGGCGGTGGCCGCGGATTTCAGGCCGTCAAACGTGAAGTTGAGCGACTTGCGGTAGGGCACGGAGGCGAGCAGGTAACGGATGACCTCGGGGTGATAGCCGCGGCCGACGATGTCACGCAGCGTGAAATAATTGCCGAGCGACTTCGACATCTTCTGGCCTTCCACCATGAGGAACTCGGCGTGCAGCCAGAAGCGCGAAAAGGGCTTGCCGGTGAGGGATTCGGATTGGGCGATTTCGTTTTCGTGGTGCGGGAAAACCAAGTCGATGCCGCCGGCGTGGATGTCGAGGGTTTCGCCGAGGTACTTGATGGCCATGACGGAGCACTCGATGTGCCAGCCGGGGCGGCCCGGACCGATGGCGGTTTCCCAGAAAGTCTCGCCTTCCTTGGGGGCTTTCCAGAGGGCGAAATCGCGGGCGTCGGACTTTTCGTACTCGTCCACGTCGACGCGGGCGCCGGCGATATTGCCGCTGAAATCGTTGTGGGAGAGTTTGCCGTAACCGGGGAAGGTCGAGATCCTGAAATAGACGCTGCCGTCGGTGGTGTAGGTGTGGCTGGTGGAGGCGAGACGGGCGATGGCGGCCGCCATATCGTCGATATGTTCGGTGGCGGGCACCAGGCGTTCGGGACGCTCCAGGCGCAGGTTGGCGCAATCGTCCAGAAAGGCCTGGGTATAGACAGCGGTGTACTCGGCCAGCGACTTGTTCTGCGCGGCGGCGTTGCGAATGATCTTGTCGTCGACGTCGGTGATGTTCATCACGTGGTCGAGCTTGAATCCGTTGGCGCGCAGGCATTTTCGCAGGATGTCGATGAAGGTGAAGGTGCGGAAGTTGCCGATGTGGGCGAAATCGTAGACGGTGGGGCCGCAGGTGTACATGCGGACGGTGTTGTCACGCGACGGAGAGAACTCCTCCACTTGCTGGGACAACGTGTTGTGTAAGCGGAGCGCCATAGGAAAGGGGATTTTTCATGGTAGCAGACGTGCGAGAACTGCCGGACCAGGGGGTCCGGCGCGGGCGAGGGCGCCCGCCCCACAAAGCAGCATAGCCGCAAGCAATGTGGGACAACACCAATGCGTCGACACGAGTGTCGACGCGGCACGCACGAGTGCGTGCGCCACGGAGCAACGACGTCTTCGCAGCGATAGAAGAATGTGAGCTGTTGTACTACAACCTGGCTGGTGTACCATAAGGAGTTACTGCATGAAGGCCTTATTGGAGGCGGTCCAGCCGGGAGACAAGGATTGGGAGTTAGTTCAATCCATCGATCCGGCTCGGCTTCCCGCGCACATCGCGATCATCATGGATGGCAACGGCCGCTGGGCGGGCCGGCGGCGCTTGCCGCGCGTGGCCGGACACCAGGCGGGCATCGGGCCGGTGCGCTCCACGGTGGAAACGTGCGCGCGGCTGGGCGTCAAGGTTCTGACGCTGTACGCGTTTTCGGTGGAGAACTGGAAGCGGCCGCGCACGGAAGTGGAAACGCTGTGGCGGCTGCTGCGCTATTACCTGAAGCAGGAACTGCCCGAATTGCAGAAGAACGACATCCGGCTGCAAGCCATCGGCCGGCTGGACGCGCTGCCGCCGCAGGTGCGCCGCGAGCTGGATTCGGGCGTGGAAGCCACCAGCGCCAACCGCGGGCTGCTGGTGAACCTGGCGATCAATTACGGGGGCCGCGCGGAAATCGTGGATGCGGTGAACGCCATTCTGGACATGGCGCGGCTGGACGGCAGCATCTCATCCCTCAAGATCGACGAAGATTCGATTGCGACGAGCCTCTACACGGCGTCGTGCCCGGACCCGGATCTATTGATTCGCACGTCGGGTGAAATGCGCATCAGCAATTTTCTGCTGTGGCAGATCGCGTACGCGGAGCTGTACGTCACCGAGACGCTGTGGCCGGATTTCACGCGCGCGGACCTGCTGCAGGCGGTGCTGGAATACCAGAAGCGCGACCGCCGGTACGGCGGTTTGAGCGGAGGGGCGGGCAGACGCCCGGCGGAGGGCGCGTCGAGCGCCGATGAAAACCTGATCGAAGCGCTCCGCTCGTCATGAAGCGGATCCTCACGGCCCTGGTGCTGATCCCCATCGTCGTCTACACGGTTTTGTGGGCGGACTACTGGGTCTTTGTGGCGGTTCTGGCGGCGGTTGCGCTGCTGTGCTACCGGGAATACGATGCGGTGGCCGCGGGCTATGGCTTCGGCGCGCCGGGACTGATGGGCTACGGCGCGGGCCTGCTGCTGCTGGTGTGGCAGGGAGAATCGTGGCCGGTGGTGACGCTGATCGCGATGGTGGCGCTGGTCGGGGCCCTGCGCGCGAACGACTTAGCCAAGGGCCTGCCGCGCGCGGCGCTGTTGCTGACCGGCGTGATTTATGTGTTCGGCTGCTGGAAAGCGGCCATGCCGCTGCACCGGGAGAATCCGCACTGGCTGATGTTCGCGCTGCTGCTGAATTGGATGGGAGACACCGGAGCATACTACGTGGGCCGGTGGTTGGGGCGCCACAAGCTGGCGCCGCGGGTGAGCCCGAAAAAATCCTGGGAAGGCGCGGTAGCGTCGATGGCGTTCTCGGTGGCGGTGGGATGGGCCTACCTGGTGTACTTCATCCCGTCGGTGCCGGTGCCGGAAGCGGTTGGGCTGAGCATGGTCGGCAACCTGGCGGGACAACTCGGGGACCTGGCGGAATCGGCCATGAAGCGCGGGGCGAGCGTGAAGGACAGCAGCGCGTTTCTGCCGGGGCACGGGGGATTCCTCGACCGCGTCGACGGCACGCTGTTCACGCTGCCGGTGCTTTACGTTTGTTTGAAGCTGGTGGCGTAACGGCCAGGCGGATGCGCCGGCCGCGAAGCTTGTGCCACCATTAGAAAAATGTCACTTCTGGCTTATTTGGACGCATTCTCGGGAATCAGCGGCGACATGCTGGTGGGCGCGCTGGCGGATGCCGGCGCGGATGCCGCGGCCATCGCGGATGCCATCGCGTCGCTCGACATCGGGGCTACGGTTTCGTTTGAGAAAGTGCGCCGATGCGGGATCGGCGCGACGCGCTACCACGTCGAGGCGGGCGAGCAGCGCGCCCATCGCCACCTCTCGCACATCATCAAGATCATCCAGAAGGCTGGACTTGCGGCGCGGGCGGCACACAACGCCGTCGAGATTTTTCAAAGGCTGGGAGAAGCGGAAGCGGCGGTCCACCAGGTGCCAATTGAAAAGGTGCATTTCCACGAAGTGGGAGCGGCCGATTCGATTGCCGATATCGTGGGCGCGTCGGTAGCGTTCGAACTGTTGGGCGTCGACAGGATTGTGTGCTCGCCGATTAATGTGGGAAGCGGAACGGTAAACACGGAGCACGGCGTTCTGCCGGTGCCCGCGCCAGCGACGGCGCTGCTGCTGGCGGGAATGCCGGTGTACTCGCGCGGACCTGCCGTGGAGCTGGCGACACCGACCGGCGCGGCGGTGGCGGTGACGCTGGCGGAACGGTTCGGCACGCTGCCGCCCATGAGGCTGACGCGCACGGGGTACGGAGCGGGCTCGCACGATTTTCCGGAACAGGCCAACGTGCTGCGCGTAATGCTGGGCGAGGCGGCGACCGCCGAAGAAGCACTGGAAGTGACGGTGATCGAGGCCCACATCGACGACCTCAACCCGCAGGTGCTGGCCTATGCCGCCGAACGGCTGGCGGAAGCGGGAGCGCTCGATGTGTCGCTCGAGCCCATCGTCATGAAGAAAGGCCGGCCCGGCAACCTGCTGCGCGTGGTGGCGCGGCGGGAAGACCGCGAGACGCTGGCGCGGATGGTCTTCGCCGAAACCTCCACGCTGGGGTTGCGGATGTACGCCGCGGAGCGCCGCGTGCAGGCGCGCCGATTCGAGGTAGTGGAAACGAAGTACGGCAAAGTAAGAATGAAAATTGGCAGCGAGGGATCTTATGCGCCGGAGTATGAAGACTGCCGGCGGCTGGCGTTAGAAACCGGCGCGGCGCTGAAAGAAGTAATCGCGGAAGCGAATTACACTTACCAGAAGCAATCCAAATGAAGAAATACTATCTGACGACACCGATTTACTATGTGAACGCGGCGCCGCACATCGGGCACGCCTATACGACGATTGTGGCCGACCTGTGGAAGCGATTCAAGCGGATGGAAGGCTATGAGCCAGTGGTACTGACCACGGGATCCGACGAGCACGGCGTGAACGTGGAGCGCTCTGCCGAGCGGGCCGGCAAGACGCCCAAAGACTTTTGCGACGCGATCGCCGCGGAGTTCGAGCGGCAGTGGAAGATGCTGGGCTTGCAGATCGACCACTTTCAGCGCACCACCAGCCCGCAGCACGCGCGCGTAGTGAACAAACTGTTCAGACTCTGCCGCGACAACCCGGAGGGAATAATCTACAAAGGCGCTTACACCGGCCAGTATTGTATCTTCGACAACTTATACGTGAACGATGCCAAGCCGGGCGATCCCTGCCCCGATTGCGGACGGCCCACCGAGACCATCACGGAAGAGAATTTCTTTTTCAAGCTATCAGCGTTCCAGGAGAAGCTGCTGGACCTGTACGAAAATAATCCGGGCTTCATACAGCCGGAAACGCGGCGCAACGAAGTAATCTCCTTCGTGAAGTCCGGGTTGAATGACTTATCCATCACGCGCACAAATATCAAGTGGGGTATCCCGGTGGAAGGCGAAGCTCCCCACGTGTTCTATGTGTGGTTCGACGCGCTGGCCACTTACATGAGCGCGGTGGAAGGCGAAGGGCTGTGGCCGGCGGATCTGCACTTGATCGGCAAGGAGATTGTGCGTTTCCATGCGGTCTACTGGCCGGCGTTTCTGATGGCGGCCGGTCTCGAGCTGCCCAAGCAGATCTTTGCGCACGGCTGGCTGCTGTTTGAGAACGACAAGATGAGCAAGTCGCGCGGCAACATCGTGCGCGCCGAACCCATTAAAGAAGTGATGGGGGCCGACGCCCTGCGCTATTTCCTGCTGCGCGAAGTGGTGTTCGGGCAGGATGGCAGCTTCAGCTACGACGCGCTGGTAGGCCGCTACAATTCGGACCTGGCGAACGGGCTGGGCAACCTGGCGAGCCGGACGCTGACGATGATCAAGCAGTACCGGCAGGGCGTGATTCCGTCAGGGTGTCCCGTGGACTCCATTTTCCCGGTCGGCGATATTAAAAGCATCGTGGCGGCGTACGACAACTTCGAGTTTTCGAAGGCCCTCGAAGGCATTTGGGGAATCATTTCCGCCGCTGATAAGTTCATCGTGCAGCAAGCGCCGTGGAAACTGGCGAACCAGCACCACGACCAGATCGCGCAGATCCAGTTGAATGTCACGCTGCGAACCGCCGCGGAAGCGCTGCGCGTGATCGCCGCGCTGGTATCGCCGGTGCTGCCGCAATCAGCGGAAAAAATCTGGCGCCAATTGGGCATGAGCGAGCAGCTCGAATCAGTCCGATTCACCGATCTCAAATGGAATCCAGAGACCGGCGGCCTGGCGGCCGGTCAGACGATTGGCGAAATCGCCGGTGTCTTCCCGCGCATCGAGGCGAAGGAGGCCATCGCGAAAATGCGGGCGCTGGAAGAAAAAGTGACGGCCGAACAGCAGGCGCTGATGGGCAAGAAACCGGAAGAGGCGCCGGCGGCGGAAGGGTCGCCCAAGATCGCGATCGACGACTTTCTGAAGGCGGATCTGCGGGTCGGGCTGGTGTTGACGGCCGAACCGGTGAAGGGCTCGACCAAGTTGATGCACATGACGGTCGACATCGGAGAGCCCGCGCCGCGCACGATTGTGGCGGGCATCGCGGAGGCCTACACCGCCGCGGACCTGGTGAATCGCAAAGTCGTGATTGTCGCCAACCTGCAGCCGCGCAAGCTGAAGGGCATCGAATCGAACGGGATGATTGTAGCGGCTTCCGTGAACGACGGCAAGCCGGTGCTGGCGGGCTTCCACGAAGAGATCCCGGTGGGAGCGCGGCTCAAGTGAGGCTGGTGGACTCGCACGTCCACCTGGACGATTCGAAGTTCGACAAAGACCGCGAGCAGACCATCGAGCGCGCGCTGGCGGCGGGCGTGGAGTGCATGATGGCGATCGGGACCGGCAGCGGCCCGCCGGATCTGGAAGCCGGTATCAGGCTGGCGGAGCGGCATGCGGCCATCTATGCGACCGTTGGCGTGCATCCGCACGACGCGTCGAAGGCCGGGCCGGAGACTTTTGCGCGGCTGGGCGAACTCGCGGCGCGCCCGTTGGTGCTGGCGATCGGCGAGATCGGGCTCGACTATCACTACGACTTTTCGCCGCGCGACGTGCAGCGGACGGTCTTCGAGCGGCAACTGGAGATCGCGACAGCGGCCGGCAAACCGATTGTGATTCACACGCGCGAGGCTTGGGACGATACGCTCGACATCCTGCGCGGCCGGTGGAACGGCGGCGGCATCATGCATTGCTTCACGGGCGGCGCGGCGCAGGCGCGGCAGGCGCTCGACCTGGGATTCCACCTGAGCTTTGGCGGGGTGGTGACGTTTCCGAAGGCGGAGGCGGTTCGCGAAGCGGCGCGCATGACGCCCGGCGACCGGTTGCTGGTGGAGACGGATTGCCCGTACCTGGCGCCGGTTCCGCATCGCGGCAAGCGCAATGAGCCGGCGTTCGTGGTGGAAACGGTACGGCGGCTGGCCGAGGTGCGGAACCGCCCGCCGGAAGATATTGCCGAGCTGACCACCCGCAACTTTGAAGGGCTGTGTTTGCGGGGCGGGACCGCTAACAGGTAAACTGGTTAACTTACATGAATTTGAGCAAGCTGGGGCAGGCCCTTACAGCGCGCGAGATTTTCGACCTGATCCAGGACGAGCTGGAGCAGGTGGAGAGGAGGATTACCGCCGAATCGGTGGCGTCGGTGGATGCCGTCACCGCGATCGGGCAGTATCTGCAATCGAGCGGCGGAAAGCGGCTGCGGCCCACGCTGCTGCTGCTGGCCTCCAAGCTGACCAGCCCGGATGGAAACGGAAGCGCGTCGGCGATCGAGCTGGGAGCGGTGGTGGAGCTGATCCACGCCGCGACGCTAGTGCACGACGACGTCATCGACGCCGCCGAAACGCGGCGCGGGCGGCCTTCCACGAACGTCAAGTGGGGCAATCACACGTGCGTGCTGGCGGGCGACTGGCTCTACATGCAGGCCTTTCAGATGGCGCTGCGCGAGCGGAATTTCCAGATCCTGGAGCTGCTGATTTCGCTCACCCAGATGATGGTGGAAGGCGAATTGATCCAACTGGAACGGATCGGGCGGATCGATGTGGGAGAGGCCGATTGCATGGAATTGGTGGACCGCAAGACGGCCCGCCTGTTTTCGGTGTGCGCGCGGCTGGGCGCGGTGGCGAACCACGCCGATGGGCACGCGCAGGAGCGGCTGGGCGAGTATGCCTGGAATCTGGGCATGGCTTTCCAGTTGGTGGATGACGTGCTGGATTTCACGGCCCGTGAAAAGACGCTGGGCAAGCCGGTGGGGGGCGACCTGCGCGAAGGCAAAGTCACGCTGCCGCTGGTGTACGCACTGGACGTCGCCACGGCCGGCGAACGCATGCTGGTGGAGACGATTCTCCGGCAGCGCAATTACGACGAAGTGCCTTTCAAGCGCATCCTGGCGCTGCTCGAAAAGTACCACGGCGTGGAGCGTGTGAAAGAGCGCGCCCAGGCCTTCACGGACAAGGCCCGCCAGATTATCGCTGAGTTCCCCGAGTCTCCCTACCAGCGCGCGCTGCTCTCAGTGACAGAGCTGATCACGGATCGCGATCACTAGGCCCAAGGGCTTCGCCCTTGAAATCCCTGCGGGATTTGGAAGTCAGGAGTCAGAAGTCAGAAGTGTAGCGGCGACGGGGTCTGTATATGTCAAGACCGAGGACCGAAGCCTCGCGGCGGCAGCACCGCCTTATGGAGCAGCACCTGGACGACCTGCTCGCCGCGATCGAAGGCAACGCCGGCTTTCTGGAGAGTTTTCGCAAGGCTCACAATCTGGCCGCGGAACATTACCGCGCGGAAGAAGGACTTTTGGCGGAGATCGCGCGACACGAGGCGGCACTGGCGGAAAAGATGGCAGCGCAACATGCCGAGGCTCTGGAGATGGCGGCGGGCTTGGAAGAGGCTGTGGCGGCCGGTCAAGGCGGCGATGTGTTGCGCCTCGCGAAGCGCTTTCACGCCATCGCGCAGCACAACATGATCGAGGAGGAACGCGACGTGTTTCCGCTGGCGGAGCAGTGGGACGCGTCAGGAAGCGGCTTCGGCCACGGTGGAGTATAGAGACAGGAGTTGGTCCACACCGGTCATCTGAAACAGGCGGCGGACGCGGGCATTCGCGCCGGCCATGCGCATGTCGCCGCCAGCCTTCTTTATGTGAGTGAGGCAGGCGACCACGGCGCCGATGCCTGCGCTGTCGGCATAGTCGAGCGCCGAAGCATCGAAGATGAATTTTTTCTGGCCCTGCTTGAGTAGTTCGTCGACTACGGCTTCCAAGCGTTCCACGTCGCGGCCGAGGGTCAGCCTGCCGGTCACCGTCACCAGGGCGGCGCCACCGTCCATCTGTTTTGTCTCAACGGGCATGGCTACAGCATACTACAGCAATGGGGCGTCACCCGGTCTTGCTGGTGGTGTGCGGCCCGCCTTTGGGGAAGCGCACACGTTTCCCGTAACCTGGAGTTGGCGGCAAAACATGCATGCGATCCTTTTCGGCGCGACGGGCATGGTGGGGCAAGGCGTCTTGCGCGAATGCCTGCTCGATCCCGATGTGCGCAGCGTGCTTTCGATCGGACGCAGCGCCACCGGGCAGCAACACGAGAAACTGCGCGAACTCGTGCACCAGGACCTCTTGGATTATTCCGCGATTGAGAGCCGGCTATGGGGTTTCGACGCGTGTTTTTTCTGCCTGGGCGTCACCTCGGCAGGCATGAGCGAGGAGAATTACCGGAAAGTAACGTACGACATCACCATGGCGGCAGCCGAAACGTTGGTCAAACTGAATCCCGGGATGACCTTCATCTATGTATCGGGTATGGGCACCGACAGCACCGGGCGCGGGCGCACGATGTGGGCGCGGGTGAAGGGCCAGACGGAGAATGCCCTGCTCCGGCTGCCCTTCAAAGCGGTCTTCCTTTTCCGTCCCGGGTTCATTGTGCCGCAGCACGGGGTACGGTCGAAGACCGGGCTTTACCAGGCGTTCTACACGGTGTTGGGACCGCTGCTGCCCTGGTTGCTCAGGATGGCCCCGAAGTACGGGACGTCCACGGAGCAGGTGGGGCGCGCGATGCTCCAGTTGGCCAAGCACGGCGCGTCGAAAGCGGTCTTCGAGAACGCGGATATCAACGGTGTCTGAATGAGGCCGGCTGCCCGCAGAAGCGCTTCACCGCCCTAAAAGACGACATCGAAATCTGCCGTGAAGCGCCGCCCCCGCTGGCCGAAGAAGAATCCAAACGCCGGATCGGCGACATTGTTGTGGAAGGCCTCGGGGTTGAAGTGGTTGGTGAGATTGTAACCGCTCACCGACAGGCGCACGGTGTATTTCGGATTGACTTTGATGTCCTTGGAAATCCGCGAATCCACCGAGAGGAACTAGGGAAATCTCTGCGCATAGGGCACGCCGACAAAGCTTTGGGCCGCGTCCGTGACGGCGTAAGGGAAGCCGCTGCGATATTCCACCATCGGCGCCACCCGGAAACCGGCGGGAAGCTGCAGCATGCCCCAGGCCAGAAACCGGTTCGGCAAATCGGCAGGCAGATTGCCGAACTGATTCGGGCGAACGATCGGCGCCGGAAAGCTGCCCAGGTAGTTGGCGAAATCGTTCAAATCGCCGCGGGCGGCCGAACGCACGTAGGAGAAGAACAATTGACGTTTGTCATTCAATCGCACGCGCGCCGTAACCTCGAACTGGTGATACCGCGATTGCCCGCTTCCCGACAGCAGGTTCACGCCTACCCCGCCATTGGCCGCATCCGGCGCCACCGGATTCAGAATCGGCAGTCCCGCCGATTGCTTCAACGTGTAGCCTATCCGCAGCTTTAAATGTTCCGAAAGAGGCTGCTCGATCTGCAAGTTTCCCGTAGCGGTGCGCGGAGAAAAATTCCCCGCGGCCGGCTCCTGGAACACGAAGGGAAACTCCGTATTGGCGGCGGCCAGTTGGTTGAGATAGAGCCACGGGCCGCCCGTAATCTGTCCGCCGGGCCCGAACAGCGTGATGGTCTCATTCGGGTAGTGGTTGAACGAGTAGACATTCAGAGGCACGCGGTCGTAGAACCATCCGAAGCCGGCGCGCACAATCGTGCCCGTATGGGCGAACGGTGTCCACGCCATGCCCGCCCGTGGCGCCACGCGCAGGCTCTCCGACACCGCCTGCGATTCCGCGCGTATTCCCAAATCCAGCGCCAGCCGGGGTGTCACCGTCCAGTGATCCTGTGCAAAGAAGGCATACTCGGTATCCGAAGCCCGGAACGGCTGCCCGCCGGAAAACGTGATGCGTTCCAGCAACTGGCTGGACGAGTCCAGAATGCCGATGGGCCGCTCGGTCACATCGCCGTTGTCGGTACTTTCGGCGACGTAGGCGGCGGCTTTGAAGTTATGCGTCCCCAGCCAGTTCACCGCAGCGAAGGAGTAAGTGGGCGACCAACTTACTCGCGAAGCCCGACGGCTTTGTTGCGCGAAATAATTCCCGCTATTGCCGGCGGGTGTGATGGTCAGGTCCTGGGCGCCCTGGCCCCAGACGCGGGCGTCGAAGCGCGTCACGGAAATGGTGTTGTCCAGCAGGCCGCCGCGCAAGGTCAGTTTGTCCCCCAAGGTGACGGTATAGTTGTTGGTGCTGGCGTCCGGCGAGGTCGCCCGCGGATTGAAGTAGTTCATGTTCACGTACTGCAAGCGTTGCGGCGCCACGTGAACGGTAGCCGTCACCAGTTGCTTTTGGGAGACAATCCAGTCAAGTTGCGCGAACGAGTTAATGCCTTCCTGCTTCTTCTGGTTGAAGGGGAAAGGAAGTTCGTAGACCTGGGTCTTGCGGACCGCGTATTCCAGCCCTACGGAAAAGTACAACTTCCCCGGAACCACCGGCCCTTCCAAATTGAGCCGCGGCGTGGCGTCCCGCAGCCCGCGCAAATGATAACTGCGAATCGCGAAATCGGGAAACGGATCGTTCAACTCCCACTTCCATTGTTCGCCGCCGCGGCGCGTCTCCACCGAAACCAGCCCCGCCGAAAATCTTCCATACTCCGCCAGGAAAGGCGTTTGGTAGACATTCATGGTCTGGACGATGTCGATGGGCACCGTCAATCCGAATTGTCCGGTCGCCGGGTCCGTAACATCCGCCGAGTTGACGATCAATGCGCTCCTATGTTCGCCGGCAGCCGACAGACTCAAGCCGCCTCCCGGCGAGCGAACCACGCCCGGCAACAATGGCAAAGCATCCGCCACGGTAGCCGGGCGTCCCGGAAGCTCCCGAACGGTCTGCGCCGGAAGCTCATTCGGCACGGAGGCGCCCTGCTCTAACGGCGCAGCCGTTCCCTTGACCTCGACGCTGTCCTTCACGAGCGCCGGCGCCAGCGTCAATTCAACGGAGGCCGGCAATTCGAGGTTGCCCTTGCGGGCCGACTCGAATCCGTTTCTGGAGGCAATGAGCGAGTAGGCGGCCGGCTTCAGTTCCCGGAACGAGGCGTGGCCCTGGTCATCGGTCTGTTGCGAAGCGACAATCTCTCCGCCCGCTTTCAGTTCGACGAGAGCGCCCGCCACCGGCCGGTTGGACGAATCGACAACCGACACGTCGAGGCTGTTCACAACGCCCTGCCAAACCACCAATAGCGTGCCTAGCAATGTGAGAAGTGGCATCCAGTCAGCATCCGTAGCGCACTTGGTTCCATAGACGCGGATCGAGTGGCGGGAGTTTCACAAGCCTTCACTGCGCGCCATCGCGCTGGCCGGGGAGCATCGGGACCGCGGGAGATCGATTACAATTCCCCTTTACGGCTCCGCCATGCCGCTCAGCGTCACGGGCGTCTGCAAACAGTTCGGGCGCAACACGGTTCTTGAGAATGCCGGCTTCTCCGTCCGCGAAGGCGAGAATCCGGGGTTGACCGGTCCCAACGGCGCCGGCAAGACGACGCTCACTGCTTGATCTTGTACTACTGGGCCTCCGCTCCCTGACGGTCGCGGCCCGCTGAAGAGGTGCGATCGGTTCAGCCCGCTGCGGATCCAATGACGAGATGGAGGCCGGCGGCGCCGGCGAACGCCCGGAAATCCCGGTCTCGCGTAAGGAGGGGAATCCCGCGATCGATACAGCTTTGGGCGATCAGTGCATCGCCGAGGCGCGCCTTGCGGCGTTTTGCCAACACCTGGGCTCGCAACTCGCCTGCCCGTTGCCAATAGCTGGGCTCGACCTCGATGAGCGGCAGATCCGAGAGAGTCCGTGAAACCTCTGAAGGAAGCTTCGGGTCGCTCAACACTTCGGTGAGCACAACGGGCACCATCAGCACCTGCCGGTCCTGGAGCGCCCTGTCGAGCAGATCCGCGTCTTCGCCGCCATCTCCTTCGAGGAATGCGATCCAAGTGCTGGTGTCGACCGCGATCATCGGTCGGCCTTCAGCTCAGCGGACGTGAGCTTGAAGCGGACTTTGCCCCGGAGTTGGCGCAGCCGCGCGTAGGTCTGCGATGCCGCAACTAGCTGCAGGCCGGTACGGACGGTCTGGGTGATGCCACTACCGCTGGCTCGTTGCGCCCTTTCGAGAAGCTCCGGCGGCACTTCGACGGTGATCTTGCGCGCAGTCTCCATGACGTTTCAGTATACCATACCGGATACCAGCATCGAATATGGCCTAGCTGCGCACAGGCAGGCCGACTGCTAAGTGGGACAGACCATCGCCTTCCGTGGTCCGTCATGCTTTGCTGAACCACGATGGCATTCACATGCAGACACCTCCCTCGCTGGCCGGGAGACAGACGACAAAAGGCGATCGTCCCACCTGCTAGAATCGTTATCCACGCTATGAACACAGACAGAAAAGGCCTATTCATAAGGGATGACGGCAGTAACCTGATGTTCACTTTCATGCTGGTCAGCTCGTTGTTTCTCCTCTGGGGATTCTGCAACGGGATGATCGACGTGATGGACAAGCACTTCCAGGACGAGCTGAGCCTGAGCAAGGCGCAATCGGCCTGGGTGCAGTTCGCGCACTATTCGGGCTACTGCCTGATGGCGATTCCGGCGGGATGGCTGGCAGCCAAGCTGGGCTATAAAGGCGGCATCATCGCGGGCCTGCTGATCGTGGCGGCGGGGGGCTTCTGGTTCATCCCGGCCACCCACATCAACTCGCTGGTGCATGCAGGCAGCGTATCGCCCCATGCCGGATTCGTGGCGTATCTGGCCGGGGTCTGTCTGATCGCCACGGGGCTGGCGTTCCTCGAAACCATCGCCAACCCTTATACCACGGTGCTGGGCGACCAGCGCTACGCGGCCACGCGCATCAACCTGGCGCAATCCTGCAACGGGATCGGCTGGATCTGCGGTCCGATCGTTGGCAGCGTCTATTTTTACTCCAAGGATGCGCTGGGCCATAACACCGGCAGCCAGACGCTCTACATCCCTTACATGGGCGTGGCCTTTGTGGTGATGGTGCTGGCGGCGATTTTCTTTTTCGCCAACGTCCCCGACATCAAGACCAAAGACGGCTATCACCTGGACGACGCCGCGCCGGGCGCTTCCCACTCCATCTGGTCGCATCCTCATTTTGCGATGGCGGTCGCGGCGCAGTTTTTCTACGTGGCCGCGCAAGCCGGCATCTTCAGCTTCTTCATCAATTACATGACTGCGGAGGTTCCGGCGATTCCGGCGCCGTGGACTTCCGCCATGGCTAGCCTCTCGGCGCATGCCGGCCCTCTGCACGACTGGCTGACGGGCTGGTTTGAGCCGAACAAAGCCGGCGTGCTGGGCATCAGCAACAAGGGCGCTTCGAACCTGGCGGCGGCCGGTTTCGTGTGCTTCCTGGCGGGCCGGGTTTCGGGCGCGGGTCTGATGAAGAAGTTCGCCGCTCACAAAGTCCTGGGGCTGTACGGGGCGCTGAATGTCGCGGTCACGCTGCTGGTCTTCTGCAAGCTGGGATGGCTCTCGGTGGTGTGCGTGTTCCTGAGCTACTTCTTCATGTCGATCATGTTCCCCACCATTTTCGCGCTGGGGATTTTCGGGCTGGGGGCGCGCACCAAGAAGGCATCGGCGTTTATCGTGATGGCGATTATGGGCGGGGCCATCCTGCCCAAGCTGATGGGTTACGTGGCCGACCGGTTCGATATGTCGCGCGGCTTCATCGTGCCGATGTTTTGCTTCGCCTTCGTAGCCTTCTATGGCTACAACTGGCCCAAATACGCCAAGGCCGACTCGCTCCAGGGAGGCGGAATTTCACCGGGCCATTAAGCCGCGGTCACCGATTTGTAGCGGCGGCTTTTGTATACTGGTGGGCGCATTCCAACCATATGAAAAAATTTCTTCTGCTTCTGGCCGGCGCCGCGGCGCTTTCGGCCGCCCCGGCTTTGGTGGGCGGGCCGTTCGTGGTGAGTGTGACGCGCAATACCGCGACGGTGGTGTGGATCGTCAAGAGCGACGAACTCACGCTGCATCCGCCGGCCGGGGCGGCAGCGCGCCCGTATCCATCCTTCCGGGTGGAAAAGACGACGCTGACCGGGCTTCAGCCTAATACCCGCTACGATTACGACATCCCCGGACAGGAGGGCGTCAAAGGCTGGTTCAAGACGGCTCCCACGGCCACCCAGCCCTACCATTTCCTGGTCTACGGCGATACGCGCACGCGCCACGACGTTCACCGCAAGGTGATCGAGCAGATCCTCAAGAACGGCATCCCGGACTTCGCGCTGCAAACCGGCGACCTGGTGGAAAACGGCTTCGACAATGCGCTGTGGCCCATTTTCTTCGACATCGAGCGGGACCTGCTGCGCCAGACCGTGCTCTTCCCGGCCCTGGGCAACCACGAACGCGATTGCCGCAATTTTTACGACTTCTTTCAATTAACCAGCTCGTATTATTCCTTCCACTGGGGCAACGCGCACTTCTCCGTGCTCAATAGCGACGTGGCCAACGCCGCTCCAACGCAGCGCGAGCGCGACGCTTTTTGGGCGGAGCAGACACGCTGGCTGGAAGAGGATCTGCAGGCTAATCAGAACGTGGAATACCGCTTCATCATGGCGCACCATCCGCCGTTCAGCGCGGTGGCGCGCCGCCAGGAAGGAAACCCCCTCATGACCGCGCTGGTGCCGATGCTCGAAAAGTATCACGTGACCGCGGCCTTCTTCGGCCACGACCACAACTACCAGCACTACCTGAAAAACGGCATTCATTACATCGGTTCGGGCGGCGGTGGCGCACCGCTCTACGATGTGGACCAACCGCCGCCGGGCATCACGCAAAAAGTGGCCAGCGTGGAGAATTTCGTCACGGTCGCAGTGGATGGCAAGACCATCCGCATGCAGGCCTTCGACATCACCGGCCAGAAGATCGACGAAGTGGAAATCAAACACTGAGGCAAGGGCTGCGCCCTTGAAATCCCTGCGGGATTTGGAAGTCAGGAGTCAGAAGCCAGGAGTCAGAAGTCAGAAGTCAGGAGTCAGAAGTGCTACGGCGGCGGGATCTGCATGTCGGGACTGAGGAGCTATTGAAGCAGCCTTGTTCAGGAATGGCCAGGAAGGAATCTGAAGGCTCAAAATCGGGCTTGACAAGTGGCGAAGAAAAGGCGAAGATCTTGACTGGAGGACAGCATGAAGATTAGCGACGCCTTACTACCCGAGTTTGACCAGGAAATGGCCAGTACCCGGAAAACCCTGGAACGCGTGCCGGAAGACAAGTTCGACTGGCGGCCGCATCCCAAATCGTTCACTATGATTGCGCTGGCGACTCACATCGCTAACATGGTGGGCTGGACCGCGGAGGTTATTGCGAAGGATTCCTTTGACATTGCGCCCCCGGGCGCACCGCCCCACAAAGAAGAGCCTGCCGGTTCGAACAAGGAACTGCTGGAGCGCTTCGACAAGGGTGTGACCTCGGCGCGGGCCGCTATCGCCGGAGCGAGCGATGAGCGCTTCATGGCGAACTGGGCGTTTCTCCAGGGCGGCAAGACCCTGTTCACCATGCCGCGCATCGTCTGTTTGCGTTCGTTCATCATGAACCACACCATCCACCACCGCGCGCAGCTCGGGGTGTACCTGCGGCTGAACGACATCCCGGTTCCGGCGATTTACGGGCCGTCGGCGGATGAACAGAGCTTCTGACGCGCCGGCAGTGGAGCGAAGGCGGTTCGCGACTGCGCATGGTATTTTGACTGCATGACATGGCTCACATGGTCGCTGCTGTCCGCCTTCTTCGCTGCCCTCACCGCAATCCTGGCAAAGCTCGGCGTCGCCGGGGTCGATTCCAATCTGGCTACGGCGGTTAGAACATCGGTGGTTGTAATCTTCACGTGGTTATTGGCATACGGCACGCGCACGCCCGCCTGGTTTGGCGGCTTTTCGAAGAAGACCTGGCTCTTTCTGGTCCTTTCCGGAATTGCGACGGGGCTTTCGTGGCTGTGCTATTTTCACGCTCTACAGATCGGTCCAGCGTCCCGAGTGGCACCGGTCGACAAGCTCAGCGTCGTGCTGGTGATACTGCTCAGTTCGCTCTTCCTGGGTGAACGTGTCACGTGGGCGAAGGGAGCAGGCGGACTCCTGATCGTCGCCGGCGCGATTACGATTGCGATGGAATGAGTTCCGGCCTGATCATAAGCCGGCAAGCAACTGAGAATAATAAGACTGGCGGAGAGAGTGGGATTCGAACCCACGTTAGAGTTTCCCCTAAACACGCTTTCCAAGCGTGCGCCTTCAACCACTCGGCCATCTCTCCGGTCGGGGAAAAAGCGTCAGCCTGCGGTTCACAAGCTGCGTCCAGGCTGCGTCCAAGAAGCTTTAATCAGGATATCATGCCTCCGCCACAGCTTAGAATGGAGTACGGTGAAATCGACGATCCTTTCCCGTCGGGCACTGCTCGCGGCGGCGGCGTCCGCGGCGGTCGGATGCAGCAGGAAAAAAGCTACGCGCATCCCCGGGTATTGCTTTGTCGCCAATCAAGGGAGCCGGTCGGTGGCGGCGGTCAATCTGGAGAGCTTCCGCGTTCAACAACAGATCTCCCTCGATGGCGCGCCCGCCGCGGTGGTGGCCCATCCGTCGAAACCCAAGATCTTCGTGCTGGCGCCCGACGCCGGCACCGTCTATGAAATCGACGCGGCCACTCTCGCGGTCAGCCGCCGCGCGCGCGCCGGCAACCTGGCGGTGGGCATGTTGATTTCTCCCGCCGGCGATTCGCTCTGGGTGCTCTATCGCGATCCGGCCATGCTGGTGGAATTGCCGCTCGATTCACTGAAGCCCGGCCGGCGCGTTCGGTTTCGCTCGCCGCCCGACAGCTTCGATCTCTCGGCCACCAAGGAAAATCGCGTCCTGGCCGCAGTCGCCAGCCGCGCCGATCGCACCATCGCGCTGGCATCGCTCGGAAACGCGGCTAACGCGGCGGTGGAACGGACCATCGCCGCTGGCGTGGAGCCCTCGCTCATCACCTTCGGCCAAGACGGCAAACACGTGATCACCGGAAACGGGCCGGAGCGCAGCATCACGATCTTCGACGTCGCCACGGGGAAGACCGTGGTCCGCCTGCCGTTGCCGCTCGCGCCGCGCCACTTTTGCGCCACCACCGGCGGCGGCCAACTCTTCGTGACCGGCGACGGGATGGATGCCGTGGTGGTCGTCTTTCCCTACTCCACGGAAGTCTATCAGACCATCCTGGCGGGACGGGCTCCCGGCGCGATGGCGGTGACCGACGACACTAGCGAGCTTTCTTACCTGATAGTGGCCAATCGGGAGACCAGCGGGATTACGGTGTTGGACTTCAATGATTACAGCCTGGTGGCCATCGTGACGGTTGGGCAGGGGCCGGGCCAGATCCTGCTGACACCCGCGCCGGAGCGGCAGTACGTGCTGGTGCTCAATGAGATGTCGGGCGACCTGGCGGTCATCCGCACCAGGGCGCTGGCCACCACGCCGAATGGCGCGCAGCGGCGCATGAAGTCGGCGCCGCTGTTCACGTTGATTCCGGTTGGAGAGCGGCCGGTGAGCGCCGCCGTGGTCACTTTCTAAGTGGGCCTTCGGTGGGACTGACCATCGCCTTTGGTGGTCGTGCCTGGTTAAAGCACGGCTGGTTGACAGACGACAAAAGGCGATGGGCCCGTCTCACTTACCCCTTCATTTTTTCGAACAGGGCCAGGATGCGCTTGTATTCGTCGGCCCAACTGGAGGGCTGGCGGAAACCGTGGTCTTCGACCGGATAGACGGCCAGGTTCCAGTTCTCCTTGCGCAGCTCGATGAGCTTCTGCACCAGACGCACGGTGTCCTCGAACTCGACGTTGGTGTCCACCATGCCGTGGCAAATCAGCAGTGCGCCTTTCAAGCCTTGCGCGAAGAAAATCGGCGAGGATTTGCGGTAGGCTTCGGGATCGTTTTGCGGAAGGTTCAGAATTTCCGAAGTGTAGTTGTGATTGTAAAGCGCCCAATCGGAGACCGGCCGCAGGGCTGCGCCGGCGGCGAAGACATCGGGCTGGGTGAACATGGCCATCAAGGTGATGAAGCCGCCGTAGCTGCCGCCCCATAGGCCGATCTTTTTCGGGTCGACGCCCTTTTGGGCGGCCAGGTACCTGGCGGCGTCGACGATATCGTCGAGGTCTTTGCCGCCCATGTGCTCGTAGACGGCGGTGCGCCAGTCGCGGCCATAGCCGGCGGAGCCGCGATAGTCCACGTCGATCACGGTGAAGCCGCGTTCCATCAGGATATGATCGAACAGGTACTCGTGGTAATAGCTGGCCGACCACTTGTGGTCGACGTTTTGCAGATAGCCGGCGCCATGCACGAAAATCGCGCCGGGACCGCCCTTCTTGAAGCTGGTGGATTGGAACAGGCGGGCCGGCACTTGGGCGCCATCGCGCGCGGGCACCATGACGATAGGGACGTCGAGCCAGGGATACCGCGCGAATTCCGGCGAGGGCGACATGGTGATTCTTTTCGCGACGGCCTTGGGATCGTTTTCGCGGATGTAGAGATCGGGCGGCTTGTTGGTATAGGAATAGATGTCGGCAATCCAGTGTTCGTCGGGCGAAAGAGTGGTGACGTGGCGGCCGGGCTCCTGGGTGATGCGGGTAAGCGGGCCGCCATCGCCGCTCATCTGGTATAGGAATTGATCGAAAGGCCCGTCTTTGGTGGCGGTGAGATAGAAGAGCGATTTATCGCGCGACTGCCGCGCGTTGAGGACTTCCCACTGTCCGGAAGTGAGCGCGCGCGGCTCTCCGCCGTCGAAGGCCACACTGTAGAGATGCGCGAAGCCCGAGCGCTCGGACTGGAAATAGACTTCGCGGTCGTTCTTCATCCAGCCGAAGGTGTTGGCGGCGGGACCGCCCAGCCAGGCGTCGTCGTGATCGTGAGCCAGCATGCGGGTCTTGCCGGTCGAGGGGTCGAGCGCCAGCAGCCAGCGGTCCTTGTTGTCGGCGGCGCGGGCCGAAATCACAGCCTTCGTGCCGTCTTCCGACCAAAGGGGCATGCCAAGCTGCACGTCACGATCCTGGGGGGCGGGCGTGCGAACCGGCGGGCCGCCTTCGCGCGGGGGCTGCGGGGGGGCGGCAGCGGCAGCGGGCGGCGTGCGGCGCTGGCCGTGATCCACCCACTTGACCTCGCCGGTGGCCACGTCGATCATGGCGAGCCGCGAGGTGTTCTGGCTGTCGCCCACATAGGGGCGTCCATTGATGTCTTCGGTGTACCCGCTTTCGGTGATGTAGTTGGGAACGATGGTGCTGCGCGGGCTGCCCGGCTCGGAGACGGTGGCGAAGACGATCTTTTCGTCGGGAGAAAGTTGCAATTGCCCGACGGTCTCGCGGCCGGTGGGGGTGAAGGGCTTGCGAGCCGGCTCGTCCTTCTTGCGCCGCGCATCGGCCTCTTCGCGGACGGCCACGCGTTCGCGGACGGCATCCAGCAGCTCTTTCTGCTCGTTCTTGAGGTAGTCCTGGCTGGCGCTGGTGGTCGCGCCACCAGCCGCGGCAGCGCCGGTGGGAGGCGCAGCGCCACGGGCGCCCTGGCCGCGTCCGCCCTGGCCTTGGCCTAAACCGCCGCCTTGTCCGCGGCCGCCGCCGCCCGCGGGAGCGGCGGCGGTTGCCGCTGCCGCCGCGGTGCGAATGTCGGTCATCTGCACCAGCATTCCGGAATCGAGCGACATGACGTAGAGATTGCCGCCGCGGGTGAAGGCGATGCGCTTGCCGTCGGGCAGGAAGCGGGGATTCGCCTCAGTTTCGGTGGTTTTCGTAAGCTGCTCGATCTTGCCGGTGGTGTTGTCGTACAGGAAAAGATCGCCGCTCAACGAATAGACCGTGAGGCGCTTGTCGTGGGTGGTATCGCCGCCGACGGGAGGCAACTGCTTGATCTCCTCATCGGAGAGTTTGCGCAGGCCGGAGCCGTCGCGGTTGGCGGTGTAGGTGTCCATGGGCGCGGCGTCTTTGTCGGTGTACTGTTTCCACTGGAAGTAGACGCGCGCGCTATCGTGCGACCATCGCACGGCCGCGGGCTCGAAGCCCACCAGCTCCGGACCGCGCATGATGTTGTCGATGGTGAGCGAGAACTTGGGAGTCTGGGCCCGCGCGAAGAACAACGCCAGGCTGAAGGGGATGATGAGTTTGCGGGTCAAGAAAAATGATATCGCAAAAGCGAGGGCTGCGCCCTCGATATCCCTTCGGGATATGGAAGTCAGGAGTCAGAAGTCGAGGAAGTCAGAATGAAGACACACTCTAAGCAGACCACACTAGTGGGTCATGGCGTAGACGATGTAGTTCACGCCGATGCGGATGCCGAGGGCGGAGAAGCGCGCGGGGTACTCGGGCTCGTCGGCGTTTTCCCAGGAATCGCCGAGATCGTTGTTGTGGGTCATGACGGCGATCAGGCGGCCCTTGTCGTCATAAATGCCGCGCCAGTGTGCGCCCGAGCCACCGGCGCCGTCGGCACCGTGGAACCAGTCGGTCGGACACTTCTCGCAGATGCTGTGCGTTTGCGTGTATTGCATGCCCGGCACCTGGTAGCGGTCATCCAGGTCGTAGACGGTGTGAAAAATGGGATCTTTGTCCGGAATGTCGACGATTTGGCGATCGGGCTCGATGCGCTTCATGCAGTGGATGAAAACATTCCACTCGTCGTCGCCGTGGAAATCGTCGCACATGAAGAAACCGCCGCGATCCAGGAACTCGCGAAACTTCTTTACCATCTGGTCGGTCAGCTCCCAATGGCCCACTTCCACGGCGTAGAGCCAGGGGTAGTTGAACACGTCGTCATCCTGTTCCAGATTGATCGGCTGTTCGGCCGATTTGCCGGCGATGAGGGTCAGCCGGCGGATGGCCAGCGCCAGGTGACGGTCCGACCGGGGGTAGTCAATGGTCCAGTTGGTGTTTCCCTGATGCCAGTCGTACCCGCGTTTTTCCCTGGCCTGCCAATCGATGTCCAGGGGCGTGGTGGGATACATGAGGCGCGCGAAGGTCCACTCGCCTGGGACCAGATAGTCTTTGGGTAAAGGGAAATTGTTGTATTCCCAGGCGGGATACTCGCGGAACGGGTCCTGTGCCCATAGCGTGCACACAACCAGTCCGCACCCCACCAGCCCGGCTAAGATCTGACCTCGCGTCATCTATACTCCAGTATGGCAAAACGGGGAGAGCTATCCAATTCCAAAGGCGGGAATTGGATAGCAGTCCCGTTTTGCGGCGCCCGTTTGGCTTAGCGGCCCCGTCTGGCTCCGGCGCCGGCGGTGACGCGTTCGGGCATGTCGGCCAGGGCATAACTGAAGACCGCCAGGGCCGCGACGCTCTTGCGGAAATCGTCGGGATTGACCTTGTCCAAGGTGTCGGCTTCGGAGTGGTGCCAGTCAAAATAGTGGGTGCCGGCGGCGCGCTCGGAGAAGCCGGGCACGCCATCGCGGATGAGCGGATTGATGTCTTCGCCACCGCCGCCGCCGGTGATTTCGCCGGCGCCGATGGGCTCGAGGAGCGCGCCGATCTGGCGCAGCATGTCCATGGATTTGGCGTCCACGCCAGCGCCGAAACCGCGGGGCGTTTCGGCCCCGCCGTCCATTTCAAGCGCGGCCACCTGGTTCTTGATCTCGCCGCCGACAAACGCGCGGTAGGCCGCGCCGCCGCGTCCTCCGTTCTCTTCGTTCACCCAAAATGCCACTCGGAGCGTGCGCCGCGGCTGGAGGCCCAGCTTGTGGATGAGCGCCAGCGCCTGCAGGCAGGCGACGATGGAGGCGCCGTCATCCTGAGCTCCCTGGCCGACATCCCAGGAATCGATGTGGCCGCCGATGACGACGACTTCTTCGGGATGTTCCTTGCCTGGAATTTCACCGATGACGTCGCCGCTATCGGCATCGGGAAGCATCTGGGCGCCCATTTCGAGGTGGATCTTCACGGGGACACCTTCGGAATACAGGCGGCCGATCATGAGCGCGTCCTCCGGTGAAATGGCGGCGGCGGGAATTTTCGGTTGGGCCTCGTCGTATTCCATGGCGCCGGTGTGCGGGACCTGCATGGCGAGCGGGGTGGCGGAGCGCACCAAGGCGGCCACCGCGCCCAGCGACGCGGCGCGCGATGCGCCGCTCTGGCGGTAATTCCGGCCCGAGCCATAGCCCTGGAATGCGTAATTGTAAACCACGATCTTGCCCTGCACTTTGTCGCGCCCGAGCTTGACCAGATCGTCAAAGCTGGAGACCGCCACGGCGTCGGCGGTGATTCCGCCGGGCGGCGTGCCGATGCTCATCCCCAGCCCGAGCATATGGAGCGGCTTATCGAGCGGCGTGAGGATGCGCCCGGATTCGGCGCCGCGCACCCAGTGCGGCACCTTGGTGGGGATGACGCGCACGTTGCTCAGCCCGGCGGCCTTCATCTGCTCCACCGACCAGGCTATAGCTTTTTCCAGCGACGCCGAACCGCTCAAGCGGTGGCCGATGCGGTAACAGAGATACGCGAGGCGGTCGTAGCCTTCGGTATCGGCCAGGGCCGCCTGGATCAGCTTGCCGGCGGTCGCGCGATACCGCTCGGTGAGATCCGAAGAAGAGTCCTGCGCGAAGCCGGTGGAAGAGGCCAGAAAAAGCAAAGCGAGTACGGGAGTGGGGCGAATCATTATTGACATGGTACAGCGAGCCGGAGGGTCACCGCACGAGCGGGAAAAGAGCGGGTCCAGGGGGACCCGCGCAGACCTGGGGGTCTGCCCCACCATTGGGGTCACCGCACCAGCGGGATGTAGGCGGGCACGCTGCGCCGGTATTCGCGAAATTGATCGCCGAAGCGCGAAGCCAACAGACGGTCTTCGGTGCGGACGCGGATTTCCGTGCCCAGCACGAAGACCGCCAGCGCGAGCGGCATCCATTGCCACGGGGTGCGAACCAGCAGAGTGCAGAGGAGCATCGAGAGCAGCGAAGCGTAGATGGGGTGCCGCACGATGGCGTATGGGCCGGTGCGGACGAGTTGGTGGTCCGTGTAGAGCCCGGCGCGGATGCGAAACTGCCTGCCCAGGTGCGTGACCGAGGTCCACGCGATCACGATAGCGAGCGCGGCAAGAAACCACGAAACCGCGATGCGGGCGAGGCCAGGTGGAGAGTCGGGAGGAAGTCGCAGTGTGAAGGCCAGGGTGATGCCGAGGATCTCAAAGAACAGCCCGGCGAGGGTGGGACCGGAAACCGTGGTGGAGGGGCGCTTCTGATGAAGCGGAGCGCGGAAGACGAACGGATAGAACCACGCCACCCAACACACGATCAGCTCTATAGGAATGTTTGACGGCATGCTGTTTCACTCTCCAGGGGATGGTGCAGGCAGGGGCACTGAAGGATGGTGTTGGCCGCCGGCATTTACTTCAGCCCCTGGAGGATGGTGTTGGCCATGCGCGCATCTTCAAACTCGGTGCGGTCGCCGGCCTTTTTTCCGGGCACGGGAAGCAGCCGCGCGGCGAGAGGCTTGTTCCATTTGAAAGCCAGCGTGGCGACATCGCCCACGATGCGCGCCAGACGATCTTCGCCGGTGTCGCCGGGGAGCGGCACGGTGTCGAGGCCGCCCGCGCACACGGCCGAGTATGCCAGGAGGGAATCGATGTTGTACGCGCCTTCCGCCCATCGCCGGGCGAGCACGGCGTCTTCGAGCACCGGGACCATCAGCCCGGAGTACCCGACGCGCTTGACGGGGGCGGCCTGCACGGCGCGGGTAATGATGGCGGCAGCGGTCATGGTGCCGTTTGCGCCGAAAGGACCGCCGGTGAAGGACTCCATGGCGCGCCCGATGGAAACCTCGCCCAAGGGCGCGGGCGTGGGATCGATGCCGGCGTAAGTCCAGCCGCTCGATTTGGCGACGCCGGTGGCGACGGTCTCGGCTGCGGCCAGGGGTTGCGCGAGGGCCTCGGCCAGAGCCTTTTCAGCACGGCGAGGATCGCGTTCTTGGGCAAAGACGTTCTCGACCACATTGGCGCTTTCCAGGCCGACCGAAAACGTGCGGCCGCCGCCCGGGTGCCAGGCGCCCGGAAAGAACGGCCCATAGGGCTTGAGCATGGCGATGGCCGCGAAGTTGAGATTGGCCTGGCCATGCGGGCTGTGTTCCGCCAATAACTGGATCAGGCGCGCCGACTGGCGAACCGCGTTCCAATGAATGCCGTCCTCGGCCGCCACCACCAGGCTGGCATTCAGCTTGACGCGGGGAAGCACTTCGGCCAGCAGATCGACGGGCGCGGTGTCGTCCGCGTCGTTCAGCATGGCCGGCCCGATGCTGCCGGAAAAACCGAGCTTGGACGCCAGTTCGTCAAGTTTCAGAAGAAACGCCACGGCGGCGGCGCGCGTCATCCCAGATGTGTAGCGGGCGAACGGTTGCGTCGAGATGCGGATGGTCTCCACGTCAAAACCGGCGCCGCGGTAGGCTTCTCTGGCGCTAGTCAGGAAGCGGACGGCGTCACCGATTTGGGAAGAATAGCCGGAGGCGTCGATGTCGATGAAAGCCGTGATGGCTCTGACCTTGGGCTTGGCGTCGGCGCCCCAAACCGTGGCCGCTGCCAGCAAGATCAGGAGACTTTTGAGCATGGATCGGTTATAGCATGCCGAGGTGGGGAGCCATTTGCATTGTTAAGAACCTCAAAGTACTATTTAAATGACGTAGGAGGAGTCAATGAGCACCACGAGCATTCTTAGAACGGGTTTTTCGAGATGGAGCAGGCTGGCGGTGGCCGGGCTGGTATTGGCCTCGTCGGCGTTTGTTTACGCCCAGACCAAGGAGGAAAAAGACAAGGCGAAGAAAGCCCCTCCACCGGCCCACAAGACTGAAGCGCCTCAGAAGACGGCTCCACCAGCTCAAAAGTCCGTTGCGCCGACCGCTCCGCTGAAGGGCGGGACGCCGGCCACCAACACGACTCCGGTCCATCCACCCGCCACCATGAAGGGCGGGACGCCGACAACCACCAACACGACTCCGGTCCATCCACCCACCACCATGAAGGGCGGGACGCCGGCCACCACCAACACGACTCCGGTCCATCCACCCACCACCATGAAGGGCGGCGAGGCACCGGTCAGGCAGCCCGGCACGGTCAACAGCAGTAACCCGGTTCGCCAGCCCGGCGCCGTCAACGGCGCTCAACCACCGGTTCGACAACCGGGCGGAATAACGGGCGGCAACGCAGGCCGCCAGAGCCACCCGGACTTCCACGGCGCCAATAACACGCAGGTGCACTATGGTTCCAACGGCCAGCCGCGGGTGGTGCAGGCGCGCGGAATGACGATCGTGCATACGCCCGCGGGTACGCGCCAGGTCGTGGTGGAGCGGCCCGACCATACGATGATTGTGACCAATGGCGCCAGAAACGGCTTCGTCCAGCGGCCCTACGTGGTTGGCAACGTGAGTTATGTACAGCGCACCTACTTTGTTGGCGGAGTCTCTTATGCGCGCCTCTACCGGCCGTATATGTTCGGGGGGATTTCGCTGAACGTGTATGTGCCGGGGCGATACTACGCGCCCGGATTTTACGCTTGGGCCTACAATCCTTGGGCCACGCCGGTGGTGTACAACTGGGGGTGGGTGGGAAGTCCATGGATCGGGTTCTATGGCGGATGGTTCACGCCTTATCCCACCTATACTAACGCCACCTTCTGGCTGACCGACTATGTGATCGCAATGAGCTTGCAGCAGGCGTACCAGGACCGCATGGCCGCGGCCGCCAATGCTCAGCCTTACCAGGCGAGCACCACGCCGCTTACGCCGGAGGTAAAGCAGGAGATTGCCGACGAGGTCCGCCTGCAACTGAACGAGGAACGGGCCGCTGCGCAGAATCCCAATGCGGCGTCCGGCGTTCCAGCATTCCTCACCGACAATTCCGCTCACGTGTTCGTGGTATCGAGCAGCCTTTTTCTGATGACGAATGGCGGCGCCGAATGCCCGGTGACGGAAGGCGACGTGCTGCAGATGATCGCACCACCGCCGCCGGGTACGCCGAGCGCGAACGTGGTGGTTCTGGCGTCAAAGGGGGGTGAGTGCCGCAGGGGCAGCCGGGTTTCCGTGGGAATCACGGACCTGGCGGACATGGTAAGCCAGATGCGCGCCACCATCGACCAGGGGCTGGGCGTATTGCAGAAGGGCCAGGGAGGCATTCCGGCGCCGCCCGCCGCCGCCCAGGCGCAACCGGTAGAGGCGGCCTATGCGGCTGCAGCGCCTCCGCCCGACGCCAACGTGGCGACTGAGCTCACGCAACAGGCCCAGGCATCCACCCAGGCGGAAAGCGATGCGCTCAACCAGGCGCAGCAGGCCGCGCCCGCCGACAGCGGCGCGAACACCGTCAACATCAGCCTGGGAATGAGCATCGACGACGTGGTGGCCGCGCTAGGCAAGCCCCAGCAGATCGCCGACCTGGGATCCAAGAAGACGTATTTCTACAGCAACATGAAGGTGATCTTCACGGACGGGAAGGTGACCGACGTTCAGTAATTTGATTTGTAGCGCCGGCGGTCTTTGCCGCCGGTTCTCTCCTTGAATACGTACTGGCATGGAGGACTGCGCCATTGGGTCCTGAGAACTCCAACGTCTTGGTGGCGATGGTCAAGCGCGCATAAGACACCGGCGGCAAGACCGCCGGCGCTACCAGTTGGTCCTTAAGTCACCACCACCTTGCCAAACTGCGCGTGGCTCTCCAGCCGCTCATGCGCGGCGCGGATTTCGGCTAGCGGATAGACCGAATCCACCACCGGCCGCAGTTGTCCACGGAAGACGAATTTCAGGACTTGATGCAGTTCGGCCATTGTGCCCATGAAGGAACCGAGCAGGCTCCATTGCTTGCTGAAGAGATATCGCAGATCGACGCGCGCATCGTAGCCGGTGGTCGAGCCGCAGGTGACCAGGCGGCCGCCGGGGGCGAGCGACTCCAGGCTCTTCGGCCAGGTAGCCGCGCCCACGTGTTCCACCACAACATCGACACCGCGTTTGCCGGTGAGCTTGCGCACTTCGGCGGGAATATCGTCGCGATAATGATCGATCACGTGGTCGGCGCCGAGTTCGAGTGCCCGCGCCAGCTTGTCAACGCCAGAAGCGGTTGAGATGACGCGGCACTGAAACATTTTGGCGATCTGGATAGCGGCCGACCCGACACCACTCGAAGCCGCCAGCACCAGCACGTCTTCCCCCGGAAGCAGGCGCGCGCGCGTGATGAGCATGTGCCACGCGGTGAGGAAGACCAGCGGAGTTGCGGCGGCTGCTTCAAAGCTCAAGGCGTCAGGGATTTGGATGACGCTATACTCGGGCGCGGCCAGCAGCTCGGTGTTGCCGCCGTCATGCCCGTAGCCAAACACGGAGTAGCGGCGGCACTGGTTGTCGCGGCCGGCCAGGCACTGATGGCATTGGCGGCAGCTCAGGCCCGGCGAAAGCAGGACGCGCCAGCCCGGGCGCACGCGCTCGCAGCCGTCGCCCACGGCCACGATTTCCCCTGCGATGTCGCTGCCCAACACGTGCGGCATGGCAAACTTCATGCCGGGAATGCCGGCGCGCACAAAGAGGTCCAGGTGGTTCAGCGCACAGGCGCGCACGCGCACCAGAACCTGGCCGGGGCGCATGACGGGATCAGGCACGTCCTCATAGACCAATACGTCCGGCCCGCCGTGCCGGTGGATGCGAGCGGCTTTCATCCGTACAGTTTACTTCTTCGCGGCGGTGAAGGTGATGCCCATGCTGCCCGGCGGAATGCTCTCGGTTTCCACCTTCACATCCAGATTGCGGTGGCCCCTGTCGCTCAAGAGCTGCACCAAAACTTCACGCGCCCGTTCCACCTCAGCGGCTTCATAGGGCCGCTCGACGGCCAGCGGCACTTCGCGCTCCGTAAGGCGGAGTTGAATCTGATCCTGCGAAACCGGAAAACCGCGATAGGTAATGGACCCATAAGCGCTAACTTAAGCATTGATGAATGTTAATATTTGCGCTACACTTTGGCCATGCAACCTCTCGACGAGGACTGGAAGTTGCTACTGGATTTATTGCCTCCGGGTTGGGAACAACAG